>Ga0137371_10002195_pt1 | contig 15542 bp, 8 predicted proteins | sample SagtaG_7_FD_104919 | JGI IMG/M metagenome (GOLD analysis project Ga0137371, IMG submission 104919) | Vadose zone soil microbial communities from Sagehorn Ranch, Mendocino, California, USA - Sage1_R_40_16 metaG | ecosystem: Environmental > Terrestrial > Soil > Vadose zone | place: USA: California...
AGTGATCTCGACCGTATCGGCGCTGACGAGCCGTCTGTACACGTTAGTTCCGTTCCCCCCGGCGACATACTTCGCCCCGGTCGACGACCCGATCCCCGACACGCCGGACAGGTCGACGATCAGAATAACGGCCGGTGGAAGATTGAATTTACTGGTATCCAGCACCAGCTCGCTCGAAACCTGCGCCTGACCCGAGAACTTTACGCTTTCCGGTTGCCCGGTCACGATGCCCGAGACCGGGATGAGAGCGATGGTCGGAGCGAAAGCCGCGCGGGCGGGTGTGCCTGCCCACCAGAGGAGCCCCGACAGAACCACGGCGAAAAGCGACAGCACGATAGGAGTAACTGACAATCGAAGCGTCTTCATGATTCGTTCCTTCTCGATCGTTCACCTTCGCAAAAATCCCGCTAGATGTTGTTGAGCTGGGTCGGAGCCTGGAACCTCACGCCCTGCGGCGTCGGGATCGGCGTGGGCAGCGGCCTCAGGAACGGGGTTCCGCCGTCGTCGATCTCCCAGCGCAGCAGCATGGCGTTGTCCTCGTGCAAGGTGTTGTGGCAGTGCTCCATGAACATCCCGCCGAAGTCCCGGAACTGCATGGTGATCTGGACGCTTCCGTCCGGTCGCAGGCGATAGACGTCCTTGCGCCCCTTCTCCCACGCCGGCACGTTGCTCGCGCTGCCGTTTCGTTTGAGGATCTGCCCCTCCTCGAAGTGGATGTGGACCGGATGATCCCAGCCGCCGCCGTCGTTCACCAGGTTCCAGATCTCGCGGGTGCCGAACCTCGGCGCCGCCGAGATCCGCCCGAAGTCCGCGTCGAGCTTGTCTCCCCCGTCCGTACCGATACCCCAGGGGCCGCGGAACGAAGTGACAGGATCGTTGGTCGTCTGGTTGGCGCCGTCTCCGAACTTGAACGTGCGCGTCCGTGCCACGGGAATCGCGGACAGATCCGGGTTCGGGATCATGACGGCAGGCACCTGGCTCACGTCGGGCTGGGCCGGATCGCGGACGATGCGGAACTCGAGGAACTTCCCTACGCAGGGATCGCTCGAGCTGCCATTGAGCGCCTCGGACAGCGAGAGGGTCGATGACGGCAACTTGCCGTCCTCGTGCGCGAGCAGGTTCACCATCGTCACGGTTTGCCCGACGCTGTAGCGCGAGAAATCGATGACGATGTCGTAGCGCTCCGCGATACCCAGCTCATCGGTTTGAGTGATGGTCACCGGGCTCGGCAGCAGGTTGCCGTCGTTGGCGATCTGGATCATCGGCGAGGCGTCGGAGAGCGAGATCTTGAAGAAGCGCGACACCGCGCCGTTCAGGATGCGGAAGCGGTACTTGCGCCGCTCCACCTCGAAGAACGGCCTGTACACCAGGTTCACCGTCATCACGTCGGCGACGAAACCCGACTCCGTGTCGAAGATGTCGAAAGCGAGTTGGCCGTTCGCGTCCCAGGCCTTGTCCGCGAGCATCAGGTTGACGTCGTAGTCGAGGTTCCCGAAGTCCTTCGCCGTGCCGCTCGGGAGGCGCAGGTTCACGCCGTCGTTGATCGCCTCGTTGCCGCGATCCAGCGCGCTGTAGATATTGAACATCCCGGCATCGCCTTTGTACACGTTCTGGGCGGTGAAGCTGAACATGTGGTCGTGGAACCAGTGCGTGCTCATGGTCTCTTTCCAATCGCCCGGAACCTTGGTGATGCCGCCTGAGCCGTTGGGGCTTCCGGCCCTCGCATCCGTGGCGCTGGTGTTGATCGACCTCCACCCCGCCAGGACGATGGGATAGTGGTAGTCGTAGAACTGGCCGGGATAGAAGAACGCCCCGGTGAAACCATCGTTCTCAGCGCCATGGTGCCCGTTGTGCTCGTGGGTGCTCAAGGTATGGATTCCGAAGCCTCCGTTCTGTCTGATGTCGAATGGGAGCTTATTGCTATGGCGGAAAATGATGCCTTCGCCATAGCGGCCGACGAGCAGCTTGGGGGGCAAGGTTCCGTTGAAGGTCCACAGCGCCAGCGGCCCCTGGTCCGGCAGGTCCGGGTGGAAGCGCGGAGGGAAGGGAGTAGCGGCGTTGATGCCCGAATTGAGGCTCGACGGAACGCCTGGATCGTAGACCGTGTTGACCTTGGCCCCTTCAGTCGAAACGGGTACCGCGATCGCCGGGGGAAAGCGGGTGAACTCCTGGTGCGCCCAAATCGGCCCCGGGGGACGTCCCTCGATGGGGCCCGTGTCACCCGGGGTGACGCCTTCGAGCGCCGGATTCAACACCTGCTGGGTCTGGTTGGCCTGGGCCGTCGGCGCGGGAGTCAGGGTCGCGATCGCGTTCCGCGGCAGGACATCGAAGCGCGGCATCGGCTGCGTGAAGGCCTGAACGCCGAAGAGCGGGCTGCGCGGCAGGCCCGTCGGGATACTCGAGTCGGCATACGCGCTGCGGACGAACGGATTCAAGCCATGCTTCCAGAGCAGCAGTCCGCCAGTGGTGAATAACCCCCACTTGAACAGCTCGCGGCGCGTGATCTGCCCGTCGGCGAGCGCCTTGACGATCTCTTGGCGGTTCCTGCGGGCGTTCTCGGCTTCCTTGATCCGAAGTTTCGATGCTTTATTTGGAAGAAACATTAACTTCTCCTTTGATTGCCAGATAACGTGGGCGATGACGCCATAGCGCTCGTGCGGGCTGAGGAAACAAGAGAAGCACGCTCAACGGAAGCCACAGAAACTTCCGGACGCCGGACCTGTGCAGCGCTAGAAGGCGCGCACGGCACCTGACTTTGTTCTTCTGCTTCTCTCAGAGTGTGGGAGCTACTGCGAGAAGCACTCAGCACTTCTCGTGCCCGAGTCGAGCGGAAGGTAAGCTTTTGAAAAGCTTCGAGGGACTACAGCGCGAGAACGCGGATTGTTCTCAGAAATAAGAAAACAGGTCCGGAATTTTTCTCAATCCTGCAAAGGCGAATTGCTGACCCGGCGCTCGTCCAGCTTTCGGTAGAGCGAGGCGAGGCTGATTCCCAGGATGCGAGCGGCCTTGCGCTTGTCGAACTGGGTCTGACCCAGAACCGCCATGATGTGCTCACGCTCCGACTGCCGATTGAGCTCCCGTAGCGATTCGTTCCGTGGGACCGACTCGCCGACGACACAGCGGGGCAAGTCGCCGACGGTGAGGATCTCGCCATCGCTCAAGATCATGGCGCTCTCGATGACGTGCTCCAGCTCGCGCACGTTGCCCTTCCAGGGATACGCCACGAGCACGCGCAGAGCATCGCGATCGATACCGCGCACCTGGCGGCCGAGCTTCAGGCTGAACTCGCGCATGAAATGCTCCCCAAGCAGCGGGATGTCCTCACGATGCTCCCGAAGCGGCGGCAGCGCGATATGGACGACGTTCAGGCGATAGAAGAGATCACTGCGGAATCGCCCCGCCTCCACCTCCTTGGCGAGATCCCGGTTGGTGCTCGCGATGATGCGGATGTCGACCCGGACCGGCTTGGTGCTGCCGACCGCCCACACCTGTTTCTCCTCGATCACGCGCAGGAGCTTCACCTGCAGGTGCAGCGGCATCTCGCCGATTTCATCGAGAAAGACCGTGCCGTGCTCGGCCGCGATGAACAGTCCGCAACTTGCTTGCACCGCGCTGGTGAAAGCACCCTTCACGTGCCCGAAGAGCTGGCTTTCGAGAAGCGTTTCCGGGATGGCTCCGCAGTTGATGGGGACGAAGGCTTGTCCGCGCCGGGGACTGGCCGCGTGGATGGCGCGGGCCACGAGCTCCTTGCCGGTGCCGCTCTCGCCGGTGATGAGCACGTTGCTCACGGCCGGGACGGTTCTGGCGACCTGAGTCCGCACTGCGAGCATGCCTGCACTTTCGCCGAGCAGACTCCCGTCAGGAGCGCTGCTCTCCACGGCCCGGCGAAACAACGCCGATTCCTGAAACGCGGGCCGGTGCTCGAGTAAGCCCTGCACTCGGTGCCGGAGGTCGTCGAACTTGAGGGGCTTGATAACATAGTCGGAGGCGCCCTCGCGGAGGGCCTCCACCGCCGTGTCCACTGTGGCGAAGGCCGTGATCAGGACGACCGGCGTCCGCGGTTGGAGTGCGCGCGCCTTGCGAAGCAGGTCCACACCGCTCAATCCCGGCATGATGATGTCGCTGATGATGAGGTCGAAGCCCTGTTCCGCCATGATCGCCAAGGCCTCTTCACCGCTTCCGGCCGTGCGGACTTCGTGGCCGTCGGTCCGCAAACACCAAGCGAGCGTGTCCTGGATCGCGCGCTCGTCGTCAACAACCAAGATCGAGGTGTTCATACCAATTCCTCCGACACTAAGGGGAGTCGCTCCATCGGCAGAACCACCGTGACCATGGAGCCAACGCCCGGTTGACTTTCTACCAACAGATCGCCCCCGTGCTGCCTGACGATCTCGTGGCTCACGAATAGGCCCAGACCGAGATGCCTTTCGTTGTCCTTGGTGGAGTGAAATGGGTCGAAGAGCCGGCGCATTTCCTCGGCCGTCATCCCGCATCCGGTATCATCGAAAATCACGCGGATCGAGCCGCCGGCGCGGACGGCGCGGATGGTCAGATTGCCGCCGGAGTCCGCTGCGTTGAGGATGAGATTGAGAAAGACCTGGACGAGGTGGTCGGGAGCGACCCGCACCGCCGGCAGGGCCGGATCCACCGCACTGCCCATCTTCATGCGCCGGACCGCGGGATTGTGCCGGGCGAGATTCACCGCGGTGTCCACCAGATTCCCGACGCTCGCCTCGCGCAGCGTCGCCGGCGCGGGGCGGGTCAGCCGCGTGAGATCCTGCACGATCCGGCTGATCCGATCGACGTGGACTTCGATGTTTTCGAGGCCCTCGCGCATTGCGGGATCGGAGGCGCGCGCCATGAGAAACTGCGCGAGCGACGAGATGCAGGTGAGCGGGTTCCCCGCCTCGTGCGCGACTCCGGCGGCGAGCAGCCCCGCGGCGGCCAGCCGCTCCGAACGCACGATCTGTTCGTGCAGCCTTCGCAGCGACGTGACGTCCTTCACGACGGCGAGGACATCGCTCACCTCGCCAGCCGCGCCGCTCAAGAACGACGCGGAGATGTTCACGACGAGCCGCGCGCCCGTGGCCATCGTCAGCTCGGTCTCGTAGTTCTCCACCCGGCCGGCGCGGAGGAGCCGTGTGCGAAACGTCCGGAAGTCCCGAGAACCGCAGGCCCAGAGGGCACGGACCGGCCGGCCGATCAGCTCGCCATCGTCGTACCCGAACATGCGCTGCCCACCCTTGCTCACGAAGGTGATGCGGGCGAGCTGATCCACCGTCACGATCGCGTCCACCGAGCTCGCGATCAGGTTCTCGAGGTATTCCTTCGTGTTCCTCGTCTCTCGGAGAAGGCGCGCATTCTCCAAAGCGACGGCGGCATGGTGGGCAAAGGCGCGCAGGCGAACGACGTCCTGTTCCGTGAACGGACCGACTTCCTTGTTACCCACGAAGAGGACTCCCATCACGCGGCCGCGGTGCTGCAGCGGCACGCAGGCGAGATTGCGCACGCCGAGCGAGCGCGCCGAGGCCCGGTTGACCCGGGGGTCTTGAGCGGCGTCGTTGGCGACTTGGGGCGCGCCCGAGGTAAAGCTCAGGCCGGCAAGGCATTCCGCCATCTTCAGCCGCACCACCCTTCTCTGCTCGGGGGCGACCAGCCGGTGCATGACCATGTCATCGCCATCCGGAAAACCGGTGCCGCCGTACGACGCCCGCGTAAGGGAGACGGCGCCCTCAACGATCGCCGTCAACAGCGTGTCGCAGTCCGTAAGCTCCCCGAACCGGGCGGTCGTCTCGTAGAGGACTCGGGCCTCATACAGCTCGCCTTCGAGACGGATCTGGGTGCGGTAGCAGTTCCACGCAACGCTAACGAGCGTCAAGTAAAGGATAGCGCCCGCGATCCCGCCGAGGACCCAGACCACGACGACACCGTGATCGAGGACTGCGAACAGCGTCGCGGGCACTCGATAGAGCTCGATGACGCCGACGATCGGAGCGTTGGGCTGGTAGCGCACCGGCGTGTAGACCTCTTCAAAGCGGGGGAATCCGCGGAGAGTCGAGTGATGAGCTTCCGCTCCCGGATGGCTGATCTCCGCGATGATGTCGCCGCGCAAAGCCGCGGCGACCTTCGTGTTCTCGCCGAATTGGCGACCGATGAGCGAGGCGTCATCCGACCACAGCACCCATCCGTCGGTGTCGTACACCATGAAGCGCACCACCTGCTCGGACCGGGCGAACTCCCGGAGCCGCTCGGCACCGGCCGGCGGCGCGCCGGACGGCGCCGCAAAAAAGTCGGCGGGAACGCTCGAAGTGAACAATCGGGAGGCCAGATCGGCGATGAGGGCCCCGTCGTGCACGACGAGCTGGCGGCGGAGGACCGCGCTGGAGGCGACGCAGACGAGGACCGTGATCGCGAGAACGCAAAAAAAACTCAGCAGCGCAAATCGCTGGGACACCGAGAGCCGGCGGAGCGTCAGCGCCTGAAGTTTATTCAGCATCTACGCGCACATCATGATGACGAATCGGTCAAAGCGAATCCCTGCACGACGACGGCCGGTCAATTCCCCGATTGCCCTTCGGGGACTTTACCGACCCGGCTCCGCCTGGCAGAACTTCCGGTGATTCTCGGATGCGTTGAGAGCGAACGCGCTCAACGAGTATTCAGACTCGCGCATGGTGGTCTCCCTTCGTCCAACGGCAGGGCGAGCTCGCTCTGCCGAGTTGGCGCGGGAATTACACCCCACCTGTCGACCCTCCGGTGTAACGCCCGACGTTTCAAATTGTTCTTCTTAGGATCGCGACAATAGCACAAAAAAAACTCAGAATCTGCTTTGAACCAAACTGGCGCGCCGAACTGATCTTGCATCGCACCAAGTGATTAAAGTAGGGACTCCCTTACCTCGCGCTGCTTGGGGGCGCTCACTACTTTAATGAGCTACGGTTGCCCGGCACCGTCATCGCGCTCAGTTGTCCTTTGGCCGTTTGAGAATGGCGATCAGCCAAAGAGCACCACCATGCAGCCAAGTCCGATCAGCAGCGCTTGCCAAAGAGGCAATCCGAACCACCATGCTCCAAGGCCGGCCATAACGCATAGCTAACAGGATTTCCTCCTACGTACGAATAGGAGTTGGCTCCCGCAAGTAAACCAATCGGGTCCTCGGCGACGAAGCGCTTTAGGACAGGGTCGTAATATCTCGCTCTGTAGAAGTAGACCCCTGCCTGATCATTCTCTCGAGGGTACTCAATACGTTTCGACCTTGCTAATCGTAAGAGAAACTAGTTTCGAGTCGGCGAAAGTTAGTTCGATATCAGAGCTAACGTCTGCGAAGGGATGTCCTTTCACTTGCGGCCATAGCTTCGCCATTTTCTCTATTTGCTCCTGAGTCATTCGCCGCTCCTTTCGGTACACGTAAAGTACGTTATTGCTTCTTTCGGCTGTAGGCGCACCCAACATTTTCGTCAGGTCCCTTCGATCTAGTTCGAGTCTCAGGCCGCGCGGTGTTCTGACGTCTTTCGAAATGATTCCAGAAGCGGCGCAGCTTGGGCGTTCTACAAACTTGGCTTTTCGAGAGAAGATGCTAACTGAAGTAATTTCTTCCCATCCCCCAATTGCACCCGCCTCAAATACCACGATCGTTCCATCATCGTCGCGACTCGACACATAGCAGATCCGCTTAGGTGCCTGTTCTCGACGTGGAAGAATCACCGTGGAGCCGAGACGCCTTTGAACGTCGTTTAGTGTCTGCTTTCCGACAGTGACGCCCAAGACAGTTAGGTGCTGGTCCTCGAGAATCTCGCGATGCACCTTCCCCGCTGGAAATTCATAGGTACCGTTTTCTGTTACATAGGTTTCCGCGTTTGCACTCATGGCAACGCTTCCCAGCAAGAGAAACGTCAGCCGCGTCATCAGACTCACTAGCGTCGCTAAGGCGTAACGCAGAAGATTTCTCCCGTCGGAATTGCCTGGCGTGATGGCCGATCAATGACCGGGCAGCCGCTAGAGGAATCATTCGGCCGGCTGGCGTTAGGCCCGTGAATTAGGAAGGAATTTGGATCGCGCGGTGTATTGAATACGTCGTTGTCCGGAAGCGGGGTGAGAGGTAATGAATAGGGGCCCGTGCCACGGCTTCCCGTCGGCGCACCAACTCTCCAGCAACCTTGAGGAATGGGTCCCACATCCACAACGTCCTGCATATTCGGGTTGTCTCGACCGGCGCCAGCACCAGAGTAACCGCTGGTGTCAACATAGGGCGGCCACCCCGTCGTGTAGTCATAGCAGACAAGGCGGCCGGTGGATTGCCTATACAAGCAAATGAGACCCGTCGGATCAGTGAATAACACCGGGTTATTGTTTACAAATTTGTAGAAGTTCGGACCCGCCCTTGTACCAATGGGGTCCTCGCTGATGAACCGCTTCAGCACCGGATCGTAATACCTTGCCCGAGAAGTAGAGTCCCGTCTGATCGTTCTCCCTCGCCGTGTACTGGATCGGGTTGCCTTCATCATCGCCCAGCACCTGCGCTTCACCGTATGGGCTGTAGGCGTAGAACGCCTGGATCGACTGATCGTCCTTCGCAAGCGCAAAGGCCGATCCCAGCGCATCGCTCAGGTAGGTCCGGGCACCGGCCTGCGTGTATCTCGCCACCACGTCATCGATGGCAAGAGTGGTGGTGCGGGTGCCAGGATCGGTGACCGTCTTCAGTTGCCCCTGCGGCGTGTAAGCGAAGGTGGTGATGTTCTGCAGCGGATCGGTCGCGGTCAACAGTTCACGGTCTTCGATGTTCTTCGACCCAGCGCATTTGTCCCCTCTCCCTACATCAATGCAGCCGGCGCTGCCAGGATCTTTGCCGCCATGAATAAAGAACCCGGATCTGCCAAATGTCTCTGTCCCGGCGTCAGGATGGGCGGGTACCCGATATTCGCCCCAGTCCCTTGGATCGAGGTATCGACGGAAAAATCCTGCGGGACTGATCTCGCTCGGATTGACCGTGTAGCGTCCCTCAGGGATTGGGCCTTGATTTGGGATGCTAGGATCGGTTACGCCCGGCACGCCGGAAGTTGCAGGGTAGTTTCCGACCACATTGCCATTCGAATCGTAGTGCGTGAGAACACCGCCCTTGTAGACTAATGTGTCGAGCCCTAACGGATCTACCCCTGTTATCGGATTGCCTCTCGCATAGCGGTAGTAGTTCGTACCCCCCAATCATACCGATGGGGTCTTCGCTGAGGAAGCGCTTCAGGACCGGGTCGTAGTATCGGGCGCGGTAGAAGTACAGTCCCGTCCGATCATTCTCTCTCGCGGTGTACTGAATTGAATTTGCCTTCGTCATCGCCCAAGGTCGTGACCTCGCCATACAGACTGTACGGCGTAGTTAGTATTTACCAGTTCCCGCCAACAGACTGCTACGGAGTTCTGCTAAATTTTCTTCACTGAGATCATTTTTCAGGACATCGCAATCGATGACGATTCGTCGGTACATCTTCGATGACTTCCACGAATCATAGTCGGGTTTTCCAGATAGGAGTTTTGCAGGAAAGTGCTGAATACCTTCCTCCAAATCCTCATATATTGACTGAGCGAGGTCTGAATTGCGCAACTCTTTCGGCCATCGCTCATAGAACTCTTCGATAGATATCGTTCCGTTAGCAGCCCGATCGCATATCTCGACCATATGCGATTTCCACCTCTGAAAATCATTCATCTCATCGCTTCCACGGCCAGTGTCTGACCACCCCAGGGATATCGATATGGGGGCGGTTTACCATCTCTCCTCCAGACTTGAATTTATGCCAGTCAGCTCTAATGACATTCTCGCCATATCGGTCCACTCCGACACCACCACCACCGGCCCTTGGATAGCGGCGGACCCAAGCACTCAATCCCGCTTCGCTCGCTGCCGCTCCACCAAGTGCAATCCCTCCGACAATGTTTCCGGCGACAGTGGAACCGCAATACAAGGCAGAACTCCTATTAATATTGCCGTCGATGCCCGCGAGATTGCGAATATCTTGCAAGTCCCCTAAGCCTAGAGTAACGGCAGCGTATGCCCCATCGCCAAATCCGGTCACAGCGTCAACGATGTCTTGATCGATGGGGTCACCCCATGCCCAAAGTCCTAGCGGGTCGTACCTGGAGATCGGATCTCCATCGACGTAGGCATGCATGTTGAGGCCACCATTCAATCCAATCGGATCCTCGGCGATGAACCGCTTGAGCACCGGATCGTAATACCTCGACCGGTAGAAGTAGAGCCCGCTGTTGTCGTTCTCTCTGGCGATGTACTGGATCGGGTTGCCTTCATCGTCGCCCAGCACCTGCGCTTCGCCGTACGGGCTGTAGGCGTAGAACGCCTGGATTGATTGATCATCTTTGGCAAGGGCAAAGGCCGATCCCAGCGCATCGCTCAAGTGGGTCCTCGCCCCCGCCTGCGTGTATCTCGCCACCACGTCATCGATCGCGAGCGTCGTGAGGATCGACGCACTGATCGCACCCCCTGTCACTTCGCCTATCGTCGTAGCCGAAGCTCTGCCGGATGCCATCGGGCAGGGTCTTCCCAGTCAGGCGGCTCGCGTTGTCCCAAGCGTAGGTGGTCGTCTGCCCGCGGTAGAGGATCGTCAGCGGGCGGCTCGCCTCGTCGTAGGTGTAGCTGGTCGGGTCGGACCCGTCCACCGTCCTCAAGACCACCCGGTCGAGCGCGTCATGGGCGTACTCCACCGTGTGCCGGCCGGCGGTGTTGTCGCTCGTATAGATATCAGCGGCGCAAACAAGACTCTAATCAGGCCCTCTGTTGTGCTCTTCGCGGCGACAGGGCACATACCCACATGAATTACCGGCCAGGTTCTCTACGCCCGCGCTCACTTTTCCTGCTCTCCCTTGGCAACTGTTGCAGGCTTAACCTTCTTATGCATACGATATGCGACCCAAACGCCACCGATAATTCCGATTAACCCACTCACCGCCGCTCCGCGAATCTCTCCGCTAAACATTCCCGCAAATCCAGCCATTCCGGTCAAGCCAACAAGCGCAAAGCCGCACATCGCAATCCGCGTAAGGAAAGGAACTCGAACCAAATGAGAACTGCTATTTTCAAAGTCGGCGGACAATCTGTGAATTAAAGTCAGTATGAAGAAGGCAAGAGAAAACCCTTGCCAAAAAAAAACCATCAGAATAGTCACACCATCATCATTCACGTACATGCCTCACTGAACTAGATTAGCAAAACCAAACCCGCCAAGGCCCGTGGATACGACAGAGTTTCCTGCCAACGAAGTAGCCCCAGTAAGTCCTGCTGCCCATAATGCCGCATTAGCGACTGCATACGGGCCATAAGCAGGTCCAGCGGCAGCCCCGGCAACCAGGCCAACAAATCCCTGGAACCCGGCTTGTCTCCAGTCAATGCAGCTCCATTGTGTTCCGGAAGCGCGTTGTCCCGCTACATTGCCTGCAAAACCGGCAAGTCCTCCTATCAGAGCGCCGGAAGCGTAAGCCGTTAAGCCAGCACCGATTGCGAGGCCACCGACAGCACCAAAGCCCACACCAATAGCTGCACTAAGTGCAATTTGGTCAGCATTTTGCCAAGACCATCCTATGGTGTTTCCAGATGAAATAGCTCCCGAAATTCCCCCTACAACAGCACCGACTATGACGCCAACTACTAACGGGTTCCTACCAGTCGGATCCGCATAGCTAACAGGATTTCCTCCTACGTACGAATAGGAGTTGGCTCCCGCAAGTAAACCAATCGGATCCTCTTGGATGAACCGCTTGAGCACCGGATCGTAATATCGGGCGCGGTAGAAATAGAGCCCGGTCTGGTCGTTCTCCCTGGCAGTGTATTGGATCGGGTTGCCTTCATCGTCGCCCAAGGTAGTGGCTTCGCCGTAGGGCGTGTAGGCGTAGAACGCCTGGATCGACTGATCGTCCTTCGCCAGGGCCAGCACCGATCCGAGCGCATCGGTGAGGTAGGTTCTGGCACCCGCCTGCGTATATCTCGCTACGACATCGTCAATAGCTAGGGTGGTGAGGATGGTCGTGCTGATCGTGCCGCCGGTCACTTCGCCTATCGCCTGTAGCCCGTCATAGACGTAACCGATGGTCTGCCCGTTCACCGTCTTTGCCGCTCTTCTACCCAATGCATCGTATTGGAACGTGGCCGTGATTCCCGGTGCATTGATGGCGGTGAGCCGGTTCCGGCTGTCCCAGGTGTAGGTGGTGACGCTACTCGGGTTCGCCGCGTCGGTCTTGGTCGCAAGGTTGCCGTTGTCGTCGTAGGCAAGATTGAAGGTCTGTCCGGTCGCCGTGAGCGTGAGGCTTGTCATGCGGTTGGCTGTATCGTAGGTCGCAGCGATCGTTGTCTCCTGCGCGCTCGATGCGTCGCTTGCCTTGGTGAGCCGCTGGCCCTTGGCGTCGTAGGTATAGGCGATCGTCTCGATCACGCTGGTGTCGGGCTTTAGGTACTGGATCTGGATGATCCGGTTGGCATCATCGTAGCTGAAGCTCTGCACGATGCCATCAGGCAGGGTCTTTCCGCTCAGGCGGCTCGCATTGTCCCAGACGTAGGTGGTCGTCTGGTTGCGGTAATTGATGGTGATCGGGCGGCTCGCCTTGTCGTAGGTGTAGCTCGTCGCATCGCCACCGTCGACTGTACGACTCACCACCCGATTTAGATTGTCATAGACGTAGCCGATCTCATGGCGGCCCGCCGCATTATCGGTCGCGACCCTGATGACCCGGTTGACCGTGTCGTAGGTGAAGGCGATCGAGTTGTCCGATTCCCGCAGCTCGGTGAGCCGCCCCACTGCATCGTAGCTGCGCGTCTGCGTGGCGCCATCCGGATAGTTGATCTGCACCGGCCGGTTCTGCGAATCATAGCTGATGCCCGTCACCTGCCCCTTGCGGTCGGTCAACTGCGAGAGATTGCCCGCGCCGTCGTACTGGTACAAGGTGCTCCTCAGCTTCGCATCGGTGCGCTGCGTGATGCGGTTGAGGTTGTCGTACTGGTAGGACTCGATGGGGGTCTCAAGCGGATTCACCACCGAGGCGAGGTTGCGCCTTGCGTCGTAGTTGAGCTGCGTTACGCCCAGGCCTGCATCGGTGATGGTCGTGAGCTGGTCGACCTCGTTATAAGCGCTCTGCGTGCGGAAGCCCAACGGATCGGTGGTCGTGGTAATCCGTCCAACCGTGTCGGGCGTGAGCTGAGTCTGATTGCCCAGCGGATCGGTCAACGCGACCATGTCCCCCGCGGCGTTGTAGATAAAGCTCGTAGTCTTGCCGATGGGGTTGGTGACCGAGGCCACTTGCCCCTGTGGCGTGTACGCGTAAGTAGTGACGTTCCCGAGCGGATCGGTGCTGGTGGTGAGATTCCCGGTGCTCAGGTCATAGACAAACGTCTGCGTCACCTGGGTCCCGCCCTCCAGAGTGCGCGTGACGCTCGTCACCTTGTTCCACTTGGGGTCGTAGGTGTAGCCGGTGATGTGGCCCAGCGCATCGGTCTCCTGGGTCTTGTTGCCGTTGGCGTCGTACTGGTATTGGGTGGTGCGACCCAGGGCATCGGTGATCGAGGTGACCCGGTTCGTTCCATCGCGCACGTACTGGGTGAGCTGCCCTTGCGCATCGGCCACCTGCGTGCCCAGGCCGTTGCCGTTGAAGCGCTGCGTGGTGCTCTGGCCGTTCGCGTCGGTGTAGGTGGCCGCGGTGATGCTGCCTCCGGAAATCCTCCAGCCCGCCTGGAAGTTGTCCCAGGAATCGACGCTGGGGCAATTGACCGTGCATTTCACGCTTGGGTTCGAGACGTGCGTCACGCACGCGCCGACCACGCTGTAGCTGAACTTGCTCTCCGAGCCGTCTTCCAGGGTTTCCCTCAGGACCCTTCGCCCCGGGCCGTAGAAGAGCGTCTGCAGCGCCGTCTGTCCCGGACGTTGAATGGTCTTGAGCCTCAGGCCTCCGGGGATGCTCGGGCAGACAGTCCCCGGAAATTCCAAGTCATTGGCATACGTGTAACTCGTCACCCCATTGTCGGGCGCGGTCACAGAGGCAATCTGGTTCTGCGCGTTGTAGCTGTAGGCGATCGTGCGCCCGAGTGGATCGTTCACTGCGCTCACGAAACCGTTCGGGCCGTAGTTGAATTGGAGGGTGCGCTGTCCGCCTTGCACCGAAAGAATCTTGCCGCTCGAGTTGCGCGAGATCGTGAGACTGTTTCCGTTGGTGTCCCTCCGCTCGACCAGCAACTGCAGACCCACACCGCCGAACGGGCCGAAACGCCACACTCGGCCGTCCTTGAACCGGAGCTCCCAGCCACTGCTCAGACTGCTCAACCGCGCCCCGTAGAAGCGCGTGTCAATCGCGACGGCGAACCCGCCCGTGCCGTCGGGCGTAAAGTCGATGCGGCTATTGCCCGCGAGCACGATGCGTACAAGGCCGGTGCTCAGAGGAAACAGCACCACGTCGTAGCTCAACGCCCAGCCGAAACCCAGGCTCAACGCCGTGCCGGTTATGCTATTGAGTGCGTCAAACGGGTTGTAGGTGCGATCCACGCTCATGGGCACCAGGCCCGCGATCCTCAGATCGGTAGCGCCGAGCAGCTCCTGTCCCGTCGCCAGGGTGACCGGCGCTCCCGCGGTCCCACTGGGGCAATTGTTGCTGCTGCTGGGACAGGGCGGATTGGGGGCGGAGTCCTGGTTCGCCTGAATGCATCCCAGCCCGCAGTGGCCGCAGAAGCGCGGAATCCCGGAGCCGGGATCGGGGACGACGACCTTGCCGTCAGCGGAGACCGCGCCCTGGCCGGCAATCTTCCATTCGCCGGTCCCACCCATGGGGCTGCCGTCGTAGAACCAGATGTTGGTGCGCTCGCCCGGCTGCAGGCCGACATCGTTCGGGAACGTCACCGGGATCGGCGCGCTCGGAAGACCTCCCATCGGCGTGCCGAAGTAGAGCTGGAACACGCTCTTCGTCGGGATCGGCGGCGGGCTCACGCCCAGCTTGTCCGGGTCGTGGCGCTCAACCGCGATGCGCGTCTTCACCACGCCGTCCCAGCCGGTGATGGTGACCCCCGCGGGCAACTTCACCTCCAAGCCCGGGAAGCGCGTATCGGTGATGATCTGGTCTTGCGCGGCGTTGGCGATCGGGGTGAATTTGTCCGCGCTTGGGGGCGGATTGATGGTCCAGTCGGGAAGAATGTTTACCTGGTTCGCCGCAAGCGTCACCGTATAAGGCCAGATCGGGTAGAGCGGGTTGGCAGGCGTCGCGTCGAATCTGAGCGTCACGGGCCCAGCGGGCAAGTTGAGCAGCAAAAAGTTGCCTGCCGTGTCGGTGGTGGTCGTAGGCTGCGTCGTCGGGTCGATGTCGGCCCTGACGATGACGCCGGCGATGCCCTGGTTGTCGGGGGTGACGAAGCGTCCCTTCACGCCGGTGACGCCGGTGGCCGCCTGCACGAGGAGATTGACGCTCGCGGTCCTGAAGAAGGGCTGCCCGCCTTCCTTGGCGTCGGCGCGGATCGTCACCGGGTAATTGCCCGGCGTCGCCGTCGCGGTGGCCCCGAAGGTCAC
>Ga0137371_10002197_pt1 | contig 15534 bp, 9 predicted proteins | sample SagtaG_7_FD_104919 | JGI IMG/M metagenome (GOLD analysis project Ga0137371, IMG submission 104919) | Vadose zone soil microbial communities from Sagehorn Ranch, Mendocino, California, USA - Sage1_R_40_16 metaG | ecosystem: Environmental > Terrestrial > Soil > Vadose zone | place: USA: California...
TGGGTCGGGGCATCGAAAAACAGTCCGAACTCAAGCTCAACGGAACCGCACCTTCTCTCCCTCGTGTCGACGATTGCGACCCCAACGAACTCGAGTATCGGATCTCCGACCTCTCGACAGGCCACCAGCTGATCCACTTCTGCCGCGACCGCCTGGCCGCAATGGGCGCGCTCGAGAGCAACAAACTCCCAGCGATCGCCAACAACAAACAGGTCCGCGTCGCGGGGCTGGTCATCACCCGGCAAGCTCCTTCGACGGCGAAGAAGATTCGGTTCTTCACCCTCGAAGACGAGTTCGGCCAGGTCAACGTGACCATCAAGCCCGACGTCTACGACCGCTACCGCCAGGTCGCCAACCGCCAGCCCATCCTGATCATCGACGGCATGATGCAGCGCCAGGACGGCGTGCATTCCGTCCTGGCCAGCCACATCCAGGCCCTCGACGGCGTACCGCGCCTAACCCAGCGATCACACGACTACCGCTGAAAGCCCGGATACACCCTTTTGGCGCCAAACGGGCCTAACAAGGGCGTCGCATACACCCTTTTGGCGCCAAGGAGCCCATTGAAGCCCGGTGCCAACTCCTTACTTTCTGTAGCCAGCAACGGGGCTTTTGCGCCAAGCTATTCAGCTAAGCCGAATTCATCGCAGCAACCCCGAGGAAAAAGCACCCCGAAAATGTCGATCGCCCGAGAAATCGAAGACATCGCCCGCGACCTGATCAAGCATCAGCACGACCATCCACCGGTCCGCGACCTCAACCGCGAGATCGAGCGCCGCCGCACCTTCGCCGACCTCGTCGCGGACGACTTCGCCCGCCTGGTCGGCAGCTGGGTCTTCGTGCTGGTCCAGATCGGGATGATGGTCCTGTGGGTCGGGCTAAACGTCGTGAACCTGCTCCACCCCTGGGACAAATACCCGTTTCAGTTCTTGAACTTCATCGTCAGCCTCGAGGCCGCGCTTTGGGTTTCGGTGGTCCTGATGGCCCTCAACCGCATCGCCGACCGTGACCGCCTACGCGCGCAGCAGGACTACGAGCTCAACGTCAAGGCCGAGGAAGAGCTGAAGGCGTTGATGAACCACCTGATGCACCAGGACGAGATCCTGCTCCAGATCGTCAACCGCCTCGACCGCGGCGACCGCGAGATGAAGCGGCTGGCGCGCCGGATCGAGGATGTGATCGATGCGAGAAACCAGGCGCCCACCGGGCAGGCCGCCGGGTCAGAACGCCCGCCGATCGGCGTCCCAGCTCCCTAGCCGCTGACCCGATAGACCGCGTACTCGCCGTCGTCGTAGACGAGCGTGGCGTGCTGCTCCCAGTACGCACGGCTGCCGCCGCGTGGCACCTCCTGGGGCCCGATCATCACGTAGTCGACGTGGTACTGGCGGACAAGCGCCGGCGCCGACGGATCGCCGCTCAGGATGCGTTGGTCGTCGGCGCTCTTCTGAATGTAATCGGCGAGGCCATACGTCCACAACCACCCGGAGTAGCCGATCAGCTCACGCCGCCCCGCGAGGGTGGGAATCGGGCTGTTGTGATCGTCCGCGACGGCGAATAGGGCCGTCGGGCTGGTGTGGTTGCGCACCCAGTCCGCGACCTTGAGTCCGCCCGTGTCGGTGAACTGGTTGGCACTTACCTTGAAGTCCGACGCTCGTGCGAGATCAAGGGCGCCCGAAAGGCCCAACAAAACCATCACGACGACAGCCAGAGCAGCGGTCAGCGGACCGCGTTTCAGCATGGCGGCAACAAGGGCTCCCACGAGCACGCTGCCAAGCAGCGCCCAGAGAACGAAGAACTTGGTGTTGTCCCAAACCCACGGGTGGAGCACGACGAGGTTCGGGACGACAAACCACAGCCACATCGGCGCGAACCAGGTCGGAAACGCGGTCGGGAAGGAGCGGAGCACAAGCTGGGCGACGAGAATGAGCGGCACGAGCAGCGAGGTGTTCCAGATCCAGAACCAGAGCCAGTCGGCACCGAACACCGCAGGCCCGTCCCTCAACAGGTCGCCCGAGGACAGCCAACCCGGCTGGATGCAGTAGCCGTAGACGGACGGCAAGGAGCCGCAGACGCTCGTGTTGTCTGGAGGCCACATCCAGATGAGGATCGGCACGCCGACAAGGAGCGCCGGCACGAAATAGGCAACCCACTCCACCCTGCGGTTGAAGAGCGCCCAGAACGCGGGCAGCGCGACGACTGTGCCGTAGGCGTGGACGTGGAAGATCGGCATGACGGCGGTAACCAGCCCCGCAAAGAGAAACGAGCGCCAGCCCAGCCTTTCGTGCAGCGCGATCCAGAGCGCGAGGAGCACGATCAATGCCAGGCTGAACCCAAACAGGGTCGAACGCTGTGGAACCAGGTACGCAAGCACCGGGTTGAGCCACTGCAGGTTGACATCGCGGTGGAGCGTGTATTCGCGCGGCAGATGGGCGAGCGCACTCAGTCCGAAGCGCCGAAGTTCGTCGCCCAGGTAGATGAAACCAAGTCCGCCACTCAGCAGGAAAACGAAGACCGCGATGGCCGCCGCGGCGCGCCCACCCGTGAACCTCAGAGCCGCGAGGTACAGGACCGCGGGAAACGCCAACCCGAGCATGCCGCTCGTCGCGGTCATGGTTTCTGTGAGGGGCAGGCGCAGAGGGACGAGGTCGGCCGCGAGAAAGTCGACCATGAACGGGTAGCCGAGGTGGTGTCCCGGGTCGACGGGAAACTCGGGCGGAAAGTTGTGGCCGAACGCAAACGAGCCGGCAAAGCTGAGGTGCGCGGCCCAGTCGCCCCAGATGTTGCCGTAACCGGCGTACAGACCGTCTGGCGTATAGACGTAAGCCTGGTGCAGGAAATGCACGGTCCACGCCGCGCAAATGAGAAACACGGCGGCGAGCGGCCAGGGATGGCCAGGCGTAAGAGGAGATGACAGCCAGCGAGAGCGCGAGTCCTTCCAGTCGCGGCTGAGCACCGAGCGCCAGCGAAGCAACCCGAGCCCGCCCGCGCCAAGGGTGACGGCCAGCCCGAGCAAAACTGTGAGCAACGTCACGTCCTTGATCAGCAAGGCAGGGACGAAAGTCGTGAGCGCGACCGTCATCGCGCCCAGCACCGCACCGAACACGATCCGCTCTTCGAGGGTAAAGGCGACGCCTGAGAGATAGGTGATGCCGAACCCCGCGGCCGCGCTCGCGGCCAGGAACAGGCCTGCTGCTAGTTCCAACAGAAGATTTGCGGTTGCGACGCCGGCAGGTCGCGGCAGTTGACGAGCCACATCTTCGGCCCCCACGGCGGCGTGCCGGAGGCTTCAAACCAGGCCGAGCTCGAGATCGGTACCGCGGTCCAGACCGGATAGAAGTAGCCGAAGAAAAAGACAGCCGTCGCGAGATGCACCGCGACCAGTGCCTCCCGGTTCGGAGGGCGCAGCTTGGACGCGAGATATGAAAGCACGAAGGCGAGGGCGAGGACCATGAAGATGAGCCCGCCGAACATGTGATACATGAAGAGCACCCGTGTGATCGGAAACCACGGCGCGTACTGGGTGATGAATCCGAGCAGGATGACCGCCGCCGGAAAGCTGCGGTGCCGGACGATGAAGTACGGCAGCGCGGCGACGCAGGGCAGGCTCGTCCACCAGATCCAGGGATTGCCGAGGTCGGAGATCCGCGCCCACAACACCTGGCCTGTGAAGACGTCATTGCCCAGCCCGTCGTACTGCGCGTAGTAGAGCACCGGGCGGGCGAGAAACGGCCAGGACCAGGCGGGCGATCCGTACGGATGCGTTGCGACCAGGTTCTTGTGGTAGGTGAAGGATGAGACCTGGTAGTTGATCAGGTCGGTGAGGTTGTGAAACTGCCCGCGGGCGAAGAACGGGAACCACGAGAGGACGTAGATGCCCAAGGGGATCACCACCAGCGCGAGCAGCCCAACGGCCACATAGCGCGGCAAGAACCAGCCTGAGGAGGTGAACAGCGGCGGGCCCCACTCGACCCTGAACGCACGCAGCGCCACCCTGACGACCAAAAAGAGCACGATCGACGCCCAGGCCGCGAGCACGATCCACTTCGAGGCGATGCCGATGCCGAGCACTGTGCCCAGCGCGACGAGGGAGAGCATCGAGGAGCTCGATGACCTGCTCTGCACGTGGACCAGAAACAGGAAGTACGCCGCGAGGATGAAGAAGATCGGGAAGATGTCGATCATCCCGATTCGGGACTGGATGAAGAACATCCCGTCGAAACATGCGAGGGTGGCGGCGGCGATCGCGAAGAGGCGATTTGGCCAGAGACGCCGCGCGAACAGATACATCATCGGGATGCACAGAGTGCCGAAGATGCATGCGGCGATTCGCCATCCGAAGGTGTTGAAACCGAGGTCGATGTAATCGCCTGTCGCACCCTGGAAGTGCGCTCGGTACCAGCCGTAGCCCAGCTCGCCGGCGGCGATGATCTCCTTGCCCAGGGGCGGTTCCGGGTCGAAGTAGTTGAACTTGCAGAGCACCGTCGTCGGCTTGCACTGCTCGATGCCCTTGACGTCGTCGTAGGCGTCGACGGGGAAATAGACCTCGTCAAAGACCTGTCCGTTGGGCGGCGAGAGCTGGCCGTTGATGTCGGGGTTGCCGCGGTTGAAAGGGTACGCGAGGCCGCAGATCGTGCCGAAGTCGCCCTGCGGATCGACCGGCGTGTTGGAAACGCAGTCAGTTACAAGCGGTCCCTGGAACCGATGCAGGAAGAAGTCGGGCAGGATCGGGCTGAAGAAGCGGAGCACGAACGCGACCACCGTCAGCAGGAGGATTGCGACGAGGTCGAGGCGGTCGAAATACGCCGTCGCCTTTTTCGGGATGACCGGCGCGTCCTGCGGCTCGCCGCCCCGGGGCCTGATCAGCGTTTCCGTTTGCGTCGCCTGGCCCCGCCCTGGTTCTGTCCAAGTCGCTCCGGAAGGTGCGCGCTGATCTCCCACACAACGGTGTCCGCATCCGGGACTGGGATGGCGATCGTGTCGTCATACATCAGCCGCGATCGAAAGATGCCGAGGCGCTTTTTGATCTGAGCGAGCTCGGTCTCGTCACCGCGAACTTTGATGAAGACCGCGGCCTTGTCGATGTGCTGCTTCATGATCGGCGCGATCATCTTGCTTCGCTTGTCTTGAAAATGCTGCCGCAGTGGCAGCGCCTTGACCGACTTGATGGAGTCGTAATCGAGGACCACGTTCTGGAGCATGCTCGAGATTCGCACGCCGTCGTCCAGCACGCGCAGGTTGCTGCGCCAGCGGTATAGGAGGATCGCGCCGCCGAGCAGGATGCCGGTCGGAATGTAGATGAGCCACACCGCGAATGCCGGGGAGAAGAGCTGACCCTGGTAGATGGCGATGCCAGTCGCGACGACGCCCGCCAGGAGGAGCAGGCCGGCGAAAAAGCGCTGCTGCAACCAGAGGTGGTGCGCGTAGAGGACCTGGTGTCGGGCCGGGCGCGAGGCGGTTTCGGTGCTCACGGGACTACTGATTATCCGGTAGGGCTTCTTCAGGTCGCTCCCAGGAACGGCTGCGTTCGACAGCCTGTCGCCAGCGCGATTGCAACGCGTCGGCCCGGTCGCGCGAAATGGTGGGCTCGAACTCGCGATCCAGCTTCCACAGGCGGGCGAGGTCTGCGTCTCTCCACAGGCCGGCCCCAAGGCCGGCCAGGAACGCCGCGCCCAGGGCGGTGGTCTCGGTGTGCCGGGGACGGCGCACCGGGATGCCGAGAAGGTCGGCCTGCAGCTGACAGAGCACGTCCATCACGGCAGCCCCGCCGTCCACCCGCAGCTCGGTCAGCCGCTGTCCCGTGTCTTTTTCCATGGCGTCGATGACGTCGCGGGTCTGGTAGGCCATCGACTCGACGGCAGCCCGCACGATCTGGGCGCGGCCGCTCCCGCGCGTCAGGCCCACGATTGTGCCGCGTGCGTATGGATCCCAGTGCGGTGCGCCCAGTCCGACGAATGCTGGGACCAGGAAGACTCCACCGGCATCCGGAACCGAGGCTGCCACGGGGCCGGCTTCGCTCGCGGTTGCGATGATCCCGAGCCCGTCGCGCAGCCATTGCAGCGCTGCGCCGGTAATGAAGATCGCGCCCTCGAGCGCGTAGCTGAGCTCCCCGGCGCGGCGCCACGCGACGGTGGTCAGCATGCCCGCCCCTGATGCCACGCGGCGCTTGCCGGTCTGCATCAAGACGAACGAGCCCGTCCCATACGTGTTCTTGGCCATGCCGTCCTTCGTGCAGGCCTGACCGAACAGCGCCGCCTGCTGGTCGCCCGCGACGCCGGTGATCGGCGCCTTGATGCCGAGAAAGGCGTCGGGATCCGTAGTCGAGATCTGACCGCTCGAATCGGTGACCTGCGGCAAGTTGCGAAGTGGAACGCCGAACAACTCCGCCATCTCGTCGCTCCATTCGCCACGACCGATATCGAACAGGAGCGTGCGCGAAGCGTTCGATGCGTCGGTGACGTGGTCGCGGCCCGAGGATAGGCGCGCGATGAGCCACGAGTCGACGGTGCCGGCCGCCGCGTCCGCCGCTCCCTCGATGTGTTTCAGCGCCCAGGCGTATTTCGTCGCAGTGAAGTAGGGATCGAGAACTAGCCCCGTGACCTCGCGGACTGAGCCCTCATGGCCGGCCGCGCGCAACCGCGTGCATTCGTCGGACGTCCGGCGATCCTGCCAGACGATCGCGCGGGAGATCGGCTGCATCGTCCGCCTGTCCCAAAGCACGAGCGTCTCTCGCTGATTCGTGATGCCCACGGCCCGCACGTCGCGCGGCCGGACGCCGGCCGCGTCGAGCGCCTGGCGCGCGCTTGTCTGAACCGCGGACCAGATCTCGGTGGCGTCGTGCTCGACCCAGCCGGGCAGCGGATAGTGCTGGGCGATCTCTGCGTAGCCCTTGCCGCGTAGCTCACCGTCGATGCCCACTGCGACCGTGGTGGCGCCGGTCGTCCCTTCGTCGAGGCTCAGGACGGCTTCGCTGATTGCTCTGGCTTCCAGGTCCGGTTGAGATTTCCGGTCGCGTACCCCTCGAGGTCGGCCGAAACGAACTTGTAGCCGGCCTCGCGTACTGCGCTGGTTACGCGTCCTCGCTCAGCCAGGAGCCGCGGGATGTCCACCTCGTCGACCTCGATCCGCGCGATATCGCCGTGGTGTCGGACCCGAACCTGGGTAAACCCGAGCGCCTTGAGCGCCGCCTCTGCGGCTTCGATCTGCCGCAGTGCCGCCACCGTCACCGGAGTGCCGTGCGGGATGCGCGAAGACAGACAAGCGAACGAGGGTTTATTCCAGTTAGGCAGCCCGAGCGCGCGCGCCGCGGCGCGGATCTCCGACTTCACCATGCCGGCCTCGAGAAGGGGGAACTGCACGCCGCGGCGGACTGCCGACCCGTGGCCAGGTCGATGGTCAGCGGTGTCGTCCGCCGTTGCGCCGTAGGCGAGATGCGCGAGGCCGAGATCTTGCTGCACGGGTGCGAGGGTATCGAACAGCTCTTCCTTGCAGTGGAAGCAACGATCTGGATTGTTGCGGGCATAGGCCTCGAGTTCGACCTCGCCGGTCGTGACCTCGACCAGCCGTGCACCCAGCGATCGGGCCAGGTCGCGTGCCTCATGCTGCTCTGTTTCGGGGTACGCCGGCGAGCTTGCCAGCACCGCGACTGCGCGATCGCCAAGCTCGTCCATCGCGAGCTTGAGCAGCAGCGTCGAATCGACGCCGCCGGAATACGCGACAAGCACCGACCCCAGGCCGCGCACGCGCTCCCGCGCCAATTTCACTCGCGTCGCGTCGTAGCGGTCGAGCTGGATCACAGTGGGCCGCCGCGGCCGGAGCGGCCAGCAGGTTGGGGCAGGTGACCGTTAGGTCGCCGGTCGGGGCGCCTAGACGAAGGAACGGATGGCCCTAGGAGGAGCGCATCGTTAGATGCGTGACGACTACGGGCCGGGCCCCCTGACGCACGTATCGGCGTCCCGATCCCCAAGATGTGGCCGGGCTGGCCGTGGCGGTTCACCACAGCTGAGGTTAGCTGGCCTGGGCCTCGGAGGGTTCCATCGCGGGAGTGCCGCACCAGGCCTCGTAGTCGATCAGCGAATCGACCGTCGGGTTCTCGCCGCACAACGGGCACGCCTTGTTCTGGCGCAACCGCAGCTCGCGGAACGACATGTCTTCGCCTTCGAAAAGCAGGTAGCGGCCAATCATCGGCCGCCCGATGTCGAGGAGGTACTTGATCGTCTCGAACGCCATCATGCTGCCGATGATCCCTGGCAAAACTCCAAACACGCCTGCCTCGGCGCAGCTCTGCACGCTGCCGGGAGGCGGAGGTTCGGGAAAAAGGCAACGATAGCAGCCGGTGCCTTTCGCGGAGTCGAAAAGGGCGAGGCGGCCTTCGAACCGGAAGATGCTGCCGTGCACGAGGGGCTTGGCCAGGAAGTGGGCCGCGTCGTTGGCCAGATAGCGGGTCGGAAAGTTGTCGGTGCCGTCGACGATCACGTCATACGGCGAGAAAATGCGCATCGCCGTCTCCGAGTTCAGGTGCTCGTTGATCGCCACCACCTCGACATCAGGATTGAGGTTGCGAAGCGTCTCGGCCGCCGACTCGACCTTCGGGCGTCCGATGTCGTCGTGGCCGTGCAGGAGCTGGCGTTGGAGGTTGGAGGCGTCGACGACGTCGAAGTCGACGATGCCGACCTTGCCCACGCCGGCCGCGGCCAGGTACATGGCCGCCGGCGAGCCGAGTCCGCCCGCGCCCAACAGCAGGACGCTCGAATTCAGCAGCTTGCGCTGGCCGGCGCCGCCGACCTCGGGCAGGATGAGGTGGCGGGCGTACCGCGCCACCTGGTCGGGGGTAAAACTGCGAGTCTGGGGCATCTCTACAGGGACTATACCCAGGGTGCTTTCGGGCTTATTCCTATAGTTGGGAGTCGCCATGGAAACTGAATACCTGGACGAAGAGCAGGTCATCTCCCTGTACAACAAGGTTCGGACCGGCAAGAAGACCTGGCCGACCGGCATCTGGAGCTCTCCCGCCGCGCTGCAGTACGCGGTCACCGTCTTCGACTACTGGATCCACAACGTGATGGGCTGGAAGGGCTGGCCGGAAGCGCGTGGCAAGGTGACACCTGCCCTGCTCGAGGAGCACCGCCTGGCGGACCTGGTCGAGGCCGTTTTCGTGCCGGAGTTCGGCGATGACTGGCTCGACTTCGAGGTCGTCTTGAACGAGAGCATGCGGCTGTCCGAGGACGAGGGCTGGGCGCCTGACGTGTCGGACCGCCAGGAACGCGTCGAGGCAGCCTTCGAGCACGCCTTCGAGAAGCTCATCGGCTCGCCGAAGCAGCAGCCCAAGCTGCTGCCGACCTATCACCGATTCCGGAACCACCTTCTGCGCATGTGGAGCGCGTTTCAGGAAGCGCAGGCGGAGCACGACAAGGCCGAACGCGAGTCAGCCGAACGCTTCTGGGCGCAGCTTCGGCTGGTCAGAAGCAGCCGCGGGCAAGCGGCCGAGGCCTGGTCGATCGTCAACGCCGAGGACGAGCGTCGCGGTGAGGTCGTCATGGTGTGGGGCGAGCCGCATCCGTACTGCGTGGTCGTGCTCGACGACGACATCGAGGCGGGCGGATGGGAGCAGGTGATCTATCGGCTCGAGCAGGAGATCCTGGTCGAAGAGCCCGGCGTCGTCAGCTACGCGGTGTGGCACAAGGGTTTTGTCGGCGAGTACTACCGCTGCGCGGACTGCGGCGAGCTGCACAGCCAGTTCGACGAAGACACCAGCAACGGCCTGAGGCTGGACGACCTGGAGCCGCCCGAAGAGCGCTAGGGGGATAACTCTTCCCCATTTATGGGGAAGTACCCGGCGAAGCCGGGGGATGGGGCTAGTCCACTGTCAGGGAGAAGTTCTTCCCTTCCCAACCGGTCATGTAGTGCGCGGTCCAGGACAGTTCCGCCCCGCCGTTCAGCTTGTTGCACGGAACTTCGGCGACCCAGACGCCGAGAGTGGTGTCGATGGCGTCGATTTCCACGTGCGAGGCCCAGTTGTCGAACGTGTAGTGGACGGCGCCGGGCCGCGGCAGCTGGACGCGAAGCCGCCGTCCCGCGGCTATGTGGGTGATCTGGTGTCTATGGGACCAGATGAACGGCGGTTCCTGCGCCTGTCCCTCGGTGTAACGACGGCGCGCCGGCATGACGATGTCGGGAAACCCGGCGAGCGCGATCGTGACGAGGAGCTCGAGATACTCGGCGTGTGCCCAGCCGAGCGGGCAGGCGGACCCGTTCGGCTTGCCAAACTGAAGTCCGCGCGTCGGAATGTCCGGCCCGTCCCACACCTGCTCCGCAAGTGCGAGTCCCTGCCCCGCAAATCCTTCGAGAGTTCGCACGAGCTCGGCGGCCGGCAGCCCCATGGCAAAAAAATGACGCGCGCGCTCACCCGTGAGCACGGGCCAGGCGCGGCCCTGCCCACCGCCGTCCCATGGCGAGCCGTCCTCGTGCTCGCCGTAGCTGTCCCCGACATAGCGCCGCCAGCTAGGGCCCGCTGGGAGGCTTACCTTGAGCGATGTGTCGACGCCTTGCAGACTGCGCAGGACGCGCTCGTCTTTGGGCCTGCGGAGCCCATAGCGGACAAGCTCGAGGAATTCGGGCGCGATCGCGCCTTCTGTCGGCCGCCTGTCTGGATCGGAGCCCAGCCGCACATACTGTCCCGAGGGAAGCGAGCACCAGGCCTCGACCCGGTCGTTCCAATAGTCGGCCACCGCCCGCAAGTGACCCGCGGCGATGTGCTCTCCCGCGTCGTTCGCGAACTCGGAAGCGACGATGAGCGCCGCGATGCACGCCGCAAGCGTCGACGGCGAAAGACCTCCTGAATCCTCCCATCGGTCGAGGGTCGTCAGAGGACCCTCGCGGACGATGAACTGCGCGGCGCGCCGAACCATCGTCGGGTACGGATCGTGGTCCAGGCAGCCGGCCACGCCGAGCCGCCATGCAAGGAGGATCGGAAGCGCGACCTGGTCCAGTTCGGTCGACTGCCAGTGAGGAGTCCCATCGATGGTCCAGTTCTGATACCAGCCTCCGTCCGGCCGTTGCTGCGTTTGCAAGTGGCGGAACGCGCGGAGCGCCGCGTCGCTGTCGCCGGCATCGAGAAGCGCGGTCGCAATGCGGCATAGGTCCCGCGGCCAGACGAGCTGATAGAGGTGGCTGCCGTCGTGATTCAACTCACCCCACGGCGCGGCTGGAGCCGCGATGAAAGCTCCTGCGTGGGACTTGTCCTCGAGACAGTGCAGCAAAGCGAAGGACGCACGCGCGAGCATTCCCTCGTCACCGCTCACCTTCTCGAGAGCGCGCGGGATCTCGGCCTGAGCATGCCACGCACGTTCGAAGGCTTGACGCACGGTCCCGGCGCCCTTCTGCAGCGCGTTCCGCGCAACCTCCTCCGCGTCGGCTCTCGAGTGCGCGAATCCGATGGCGAGCTGGAACGTGCCGGCGCGCACGCCGAGTTCTGTGCCGACCGCGACGTTCCCCGGACCGGCCCGGTCATACATTGCGGTCAGGTATCCGTCAGCGTCGCTCAGGTCGATGTGCACGTCAGAGCTTCGGAAGTAGCCGACGGTGGCACGGCTGAAAGGCCCGACGACGCAGATCCACACGTCCTCCTGCTGGAGCAGCAACGCCGGAGGATGTGTGTCGAGGACGCTGCCGAAATTGCCTTCGCTACCGGGCTGCCAGTGCGCGGAGGCCTGCAGGTAGAGGCGCAGGTCAGGGAGCTCGGGAGTGAACGTGGCGGCGATGAGCATCGCGTTCTCTTCGGGGTCGGAAAAGAACTCTTTGGTCAGCCGGTATTCGTGATGCGTCGAGTCGACGCGAAAGGCGGGCACGCCGGGGCTGATCCAGCTGATCGAGTGCTGGCCGTCCGCCGCGTCATCGACCGGCGGGGCGCCGCTGGCGGAGACGAAAAAACGCAGCTCATGCAGCGCGACGCGGTCGAGATACGGAAAAAACACCTCGCTGAGGTTGCCGTTGGCGAGTGTGTACCAGACCTTGCTCCTCGAACCGGGCGCCGCCCCGAACGCCATCTTGCGTCCAGGTCCCCACATCGGGGGCGCGCCTGGTCCGCCGGGAGCTTCCATCGGCTTGTAAGTATGGAGAGCGATGGATGCAGGCTGGGGTCGATAGAATCGATCGACAGGCTCCCTTGTCGGGGAGGTGGCTGAGTGGCCGAAAGCACCCGCCTGCTAAGCGGGTAGGGGGTGTAAAGCTCCCTCGAGGGTTCGAATCCCTCCCTTCCCGCGCCCTCTACCTCCGCCATCCCCGAATCACTTCCCGCTGAACCCGCCGCCTTGGAAGGCAGCCTTCTCCCGTTGCCGGGAGAGGGGTGGCGGGTGTGTTACCACGTCACGCCAATAACAACGAAACCCGTCGAAAAAGTGGTCGCCGGATGTTGCCTCATCGCCGGAGCCGGAGCCGGACACCGCCGGCAGGTGAACTCACCCCGCCCATGCCACGGGACGAGTGTCCTATTCCGTGGGCGTCAAGTCAGGAGTTAAGTCAGACCGGTGGCTCGCATGGGAGTGGGGAGGGCTTGCCTCCTCGCGGTACTGTGCTCGACATACGCGGTGCTCCTGCAGCACGTCCCCGGGGTTGCTTTTGACTCGGCGGCGCCAGCGGTCGTCGTCGCCCAGGGCGTGAGCGACACGCATGTCGCGCTTATCTGGACGGCTGCGGGAGGCGCGTCGTCCTATGACGTATATCGCGATGGCACGGTGATTGCGAACACATCGGCAACGAATTTCGATGATGGAGGCCGCACGTCTCTCACGCAGTATCAGTACCAGGTGGCCAGCGTCGTCGCGGGCGCGGAGGTCGGGCTGTCCCCGACTGCAACAGCCGTTACGCAGGCACCTCGAGATTCCTCGCCACCGACCCAGCCGGGCGCCATTACGGTGTCATCCATCACACAAATGTCAGCGAAGCTCACATGGCCGAAGTCAACCGACAACGTCAAGGTGGAGGGATATCGCGTTCTGCGCGGCAACCCAGGCGACCCGCCAGCAAATCTCCCATATATCTGGACGGTCGACGCGTTCAAGAACACCTACACGGCCACAGCGCTGCGCAGCGGAAGTTCATACCAGTTTGGATTGGTAGCGCTCGATCCTGACAACAACCTCTCATCGATTCGCACCGTCACGCTGACCATAGCCTCGTCTACGGATGCGACGGCACCCACGCCACCCTCATCAACGAGCGTGGCGCTGAGGCCGTTCTCGTCAAGCCGCATCGACCTGACCTGGGGAGGATCGGCGTCGACAGACGTTTCCGGATATCTGGTGCTTCGGAACGGCGGTGTAGTTGGTCATGTGGATCTCCCTTCGAGAACGACATATTCAGACAACGGCCTGACGGCGGGGGCGACATACTCGTACTCAATCGAGGCTGTCGATTCGGCCGGAAACATATCCGTTCCCACGTCGCCGAAAAGCGCGACCACTCTGGCGGCGGGTAAGGTCAGGATCGCGAGGGGCCCGCTAGCGCAATGGACGACGGCTACATCTGCACGCGTTGCGTGGTGGACTGACCTGCCGACCCAAAGCGTTGTCTCGTATGGGATTGGAGGCTTGACCGCGCAGCTCGTCGACCGAGTTCCGACGCTGCATCACGTGATGCTCATCGGGCCCCTGGCCGCCGGCACCACGTACCAATATCAGGTCGGCGACGGCACCATCGCGAGTGCCATGGCGACGGTCACCACGCCGGCGCCGGCGGGAACCACATTTTCGCTCGCGCTGATCGGCGATTACGGAGGCAACTCCCCAGGCGAATCGCAGAACGCGCAGCGCATCAACGCGGACAGCACCCAGTTCATCCAAACCGTCGGCGACAACATTTACCCTGACGGCCGGGATCCCGACTTCGCCACGTTCTACTCCGACTACGACAACAGGCTGTTCAAGCAGTTTCAACCCGCATTCATGCACGAAACCTTCATTACCGCCAACGGGGAGAAGGAGTACTTCGGAGACGGTGCATTTTGGCGCGATTTCTCGTTGCCGAACAATGAGCAATGGTTCAGCTACGACTGGGGTGACGCTCACATCCTGGTCCTCGACACCGAGCGGCCGTACTCGCCAGGCTCGGCCCAATACAACTTCGCGCAGGCGGACCTGAACGCGCATCAAACGAGTAAATGGAGAATCGTCGTCTTTCAGAATCCGCCCTACAGCTCGACGACAGCGAACTCGAGCTCGATCCCCGTCCAGCAGTACATCGTCCCGCTCATGCAGCAGGAGCATGTGCAGCTCGTAGTTTCAGGAAACTCGCACAACTACGAGCGCAGCTATGCCCTCACCGACGGAGTTCCGGCTTCCGGCGGCGTGACGTACGTGGTGAGCGGCGGCGGCGGCAACGGCTTCAACAAGTTCGCGATCGCGCAGCCGGCCTGGAGCGCTTTCCGTGAGGACACCTTCTACGAATACGTACATGTGACCGTCAGCTCGTCCACTCTGCAGCTGCAGGCGGTGAACGCCTCGGACGGCATCGTATTGGACTCCGCGTCGCTGTCATCACCGTGACGTGGCATCCACTGCTCTCGACCACGTGCTCCAGGGCACGGCTGGGCTAGCCCAGTTTTGCCACCAGGAATTCGAGAATTCGGCGGTTTGAGATGACCTGGTTCGGGAACGACGCCATGCCATGTCCCTCGTACTCGAAGATCAACAGCTCGGCGCCGATGGCCTCCGCGATCTGAATGAAGTTGTGCGGGGTCGCCGTCCGGAAGCTGCTGGCCGAGCGTCGGCTGAATCCTGCGGAGAGCGCCTATAGGGAGCTGCGACCGGAGCCGGCCACGTAGGGCCAGCGTGGGTTTCGCCAACTGCCGGTTCGAATCCCTCCCTCTCCGCGCGTCCCCTCCGCACCTCACCGCGGAGGGCAAACGGGCTATCCCCTGGCCCGGACTACCGGCCTACCGATGCCGCAGAGCGTTTTGTCTGCCAGGTGCCATCTACCTATGGCGCCGCGCGACGGTTGAACAAACTTCGGCGATATTCCTTGCGGCGCAGCGTTGTTCTGCGCTCTTTTGCATCGGCAGGGTCGCTGCGCGTCAGAGCGGCGCGTCGGTCTGTGCCAGACCTTCGCTCGGCGCGACGACGATCCGCTCCCGACCGCCGCTCGGTGGTCCTGCGTTCCATCGTGCCGGGCATTATCTGCTTCCTTCGTCGCCCACGCCATGAGCAAACCGGCCCCTGAAGGGGCTAGGAGACTGAGCGGGTCGCCCTCCCCTCCCTCTCCCAACTAACCCGACGGCGAGAACAAGCTCCATAGGTTTCGGGCCAACTTTTCGACTGGCCAAAAGAGCATGTCCGCTCGTTGCCGATTGCGCATTAATACTGCCAGCCGATCGCGAAGCTCAAAAGTGCCCAGCCCGCTGACGTCGTCCTGCGGCAGGTAACAAGACGCTGCAGCGCGGAGATACCTGTCAAAGAGATCCAGGTTTGGCTGTTCTGACCATCGCTTGATCACCACGGCGAAGTCTTCGACTTCCAGCTCGGCCAACCTCCCCCGCGAGTCGAA
>Ga0137371_10002199_pt1 | contig 15512 bp, 16 predicted proteins | sample SagtaG_7_FD_104919 | JGI IMG/M metagenome (GOLD analysis project Ga0137371, IMG submission 104919) | Vadose zone soil microbial communities from Sagehorn Ranch, Mendocino, California, USA - Sage1_R_40_16 metaG | ecosystem: Environmental > Terrestrial > Soil > Vadose zone | place: USA...
CCGGCTCTCTGGACGAGTGCAAGGAAAAAGACAACCGAAAGAAGCGAACCGGTCGCCTGAAGCCAGGTGCCCAGGAACCACAGGGTGTGATACCGCGTCGCGACGCTTACCACCTGGGCCATGGTGGCCTGAGAAGAGAGTTGCGCCAGACCAGCGCTAAAGCCAACACCAAAATATAGGCCCAGCAGGACAGTACCAAGGATACCGCAGAGCGCGATCAGGATATGAGATAGACGTACAGACATCGTTTCCCTTCTTTCGCTCCTCATTGTATATTCGCTGAGACGTGAATCACAAGAGGAATCCGGCTGTATACTTAATCCATTAATGTATAGATACCCTGTAAGAATACACCATTGACACGCCACAGGTTACATGGTAATTTTAATTCAACAAAGAAAACAATTGCATACTAAAAAGCTTTGATGGGAGAGTAACAGGTTCTGTTGCATACAGAGAGTGGGCCATTGGTGGAAAGCCTATAGCAAACGTCCTGCGAAAAAGACCCTGATGCTGCAAGAAGAAATCGGTATATCCCTACCGTATGGTCATATTCCATCCATGTAGGGGCGCGGTTTACAAGCCCGTTGTGGCGTATAAGCCCACCGAAAGTAGACCTTGCCGGTAGCCTCCGTAATCGGGCATGTGGAGCGGCAATCCCGTGATTGCCCGTACCCAGAGAGGTTGCTGTCGAGAGGCAGTGACGAATGAAGGTGGTACCACGAAAGCCACATGTGTTTTGCACATATCGCTTTTCGTCCTTCCCTCAAGCGGAGGATGAAGGGCGTTTTTTTATACCTCCTTTCATTCGGGTGAGTCGAGGACTAGATGAGAAGTATCGTCCCCGAATGCATAAGGATATTACCCTTTTATCCTGGTTGTCTTAGCATACACACAATTGCATAGTGTAAAAGCGTTGATGGGACGAGTAACGGTTCTGGTTACATCCAGAGAACGGGCGGCTGGTGGAAAGCTCGTATGTCACAGACCGTGAAAAAGACCCTGATGCTGCAAGAAGAAATCGGTGTACCCTGCCGGATGGACATATCCCACCCATGTAGGGGCGCGGTTTACAAGCCCGTTGTGGCGTATAAGCCAGCCGAAAGTAGATCTTGCCGGTAGCCTCCGTTAATAGGCTGTGGAGTGGTGACCTGTATAGGTTGCCTCTACCCAACGAGGTTGCTGTCGAGAGGCAGTGACGAATGAAGGTGGTACCACGAGAGTTTAATCGCTCTTCGTCCTTCCCTACAATGGGGGATGAAGGGCGTTTTTGTTTGCGATCTTTCAACATTTATTAGAGGAGGAAAGACATGGTTGTACAGAATGCGGCACATTGCCCGGAATGCGACGCTGAAGTTTCATTGCAAGATGTCCTGGTCGGCGAGATTGTCTATTGCCCGGATTGTAATGCGGAACTTGAAGTGCTGAACGTAGAACAGCCGGAAGTGGCACTTGCTCCACAGGTTGCTGAAGACTGGGGCGAGTAGACGCACAGGCGCGTAAAAGAGAGGGAACTACGGATGCGCTTAGCTATTCTTGCATCGCGCGTACGCGTGGAAGAGAAGTTGCTGGTTGATGCGCTGCGGCAGCGGGCTGTGGCGTTCGATATTATCGACGATGGGGATCTGCTGCTGGATCTGGCGCAGGCAGACGACCGCTGGCAGCAATATGATGCTGTGCTCTGTCGCAGCCTGAGTCAATCGCGTGCACTGGCCGTCATGTACGTGCTGGAGCACTGGGGTATCCCCGTGTATAACCCGGCGGCGACCACGGCAACCTGCAATGACAAACTGCTTACAACCCTGGCGTTGCTGCATGCACATGTTCCGGTACCGCGTACGATGCTGGCATTTGCCGCTGAGACCGCGGTCCAGGGCATCGAGACGCTAGGCTATCCGGCAGTGCTCAAACCGGTAACCGGCTCCTGGGGTCGCCTGCTGGCACGCGTAAATGATCGCGATGCCGCTGAAGCAGTACTTGAACACCAGGAGACGCTGGGTTCTTATCAACATCATATTCACTATATCCAACAGTATATTAGCAAGCCACAACGCGACATTCGCGCATTTGTGATCGGAGATCGTACCGTCTGCGCTATCTATCGTACCAGTGAGCACTGGGTAACCAATACAGCTCGCGGTGCAGTTGCCAGCAATTGCCCGGTCACACCCGAACTGGATCAGCTCTGTGTACGTGCTGCCCAGGCGGTTGGCGGTGGTATTCTGGCCATCGACTTGCTAGAAGATCCAGAGCAAGGTCTGCTGGTCAATGAGATCAATGCCACAATGGAATTTCGTAATAGTATCGCACCAACAGGCGTCGATATTCCCAATGTAATGCTCGATTACGTGCTGAGTAACGTGCGAGAAGAGGTGCTGCAATGAGTCGATTACGTGTAGCAATTGTTGGCGGTTCAGGCTATACCGGAGGCGAACTGGCGCGGCTCCTGCTCTTCCATCCGGAGGTCGAGTTGACGCAGGTGGCATCCAGCAGCCAGCCCGGACATTATCTCTCTAGCGCGCATCCAAATCTGCGTAAGCTGACAGGTATCCGTTTTTGTCATCCCGACGATCTGACATCATGCGACATTCTGTTCCTTTGCTTGCCGCATGGTGCCTCTGTCAAAGCCATTGAGCGTTATCGCAGTCTTGCACCACGCGTCATCGATCTGGCAGCGGATTTCAGATTGCGCTCACCTGAACTCTACGAAGATTGGTATGGAGAGGCACATAGTTCACCTGAACTCTTGCCGGAAGCGGTCTATGGGCTGCCTGAACTGCATCGCGCCGAACTACCTGAAGCCACACTGGTAAGTGGAACCGGCTGTATGGCGACCGCCGCTATCCTGGGATTGGCACCTCTGTATCGCGCAGGTGTGGTCAACAAGAATATCCCGCTGGTGGTTGATGCCAAGGTTGGCTCCTCTGCTACCGGAGCGATGCCGGGAGCAAGCAGCCACCATCCAGATCGGAGCGGAGCCGTACGCTCATTTCAGCCTACCGGACATCGTCATACTGCCGAACTGTTGCAGGAGCTTGGACGCGTCTCAGGCATAGAAGCTGGTGGGAAACTGGATCAGATCATCGCGTTTTCCGCTACTTCCGTCGAACTGGTGCGCGGCGTCCTGGTCACGGCGCATGTGTTCGTCAATGAGTTGTTAGACGAGCGGGCGCTGTGGCGTATCTACCGCGAGGCCTACCAGCGCGAACCCTTTATCCGCCTGGTCAAAGAGCGTACTGGCGTCTATCGCTATCCCGAACCAAAGATTCTGGCTGGCAGCAACTATTGTGATGTCGGTTTCGAATACGAGCCTGAGCAGCAGCGCGTAGTCGTTATCGCGGCGCTGGACAATCTTATGAAGGGCGCGGCAGGGAATGCGGTGCAGGCGCTCAATAGTATGTGCGGTTGGGACGAAAGCTCAGGATTGACCTTCCCTGGTCTGCATCCCGTGTAATACCCTGTCAAGGTTCATGAAACCCGCCAACAATATGGTGTAGGGGCGCGGTTTACAAGCCCGTAGAATGGAGCTCATTATGAAGCTTGTTGTCATAAAAATTGGTGGCGCCTCTGGCGTTGCGACGTCGAATATTGTCTCTGATGTCGCTCGCTACGTTGCTGATGGGCAGCACGTGGTCCTGGTGCATGGTGGATCTGACCTCACCAATACACTCTCGCAGCAACTGGGGCACGAGGCGCGTATAATCACTTCGCCCAGCGGAATGACCAGTCGCTACACCGATGCCGAGACGCTGCGTATCTATGCTATGGCTGTCGCTGGACAGATCAATACAGAACTGGTGGCACTTTTGCAACAGCGTGGTGTAAATGCGCTGGGCCTGGCTGGTGTCGATGGGCGGTTGCTTATTGCCAGGCGCAAAGCTGTGGTACGCTCACAACTTCCCGGTGGACGTGTACAGATCTTGCGCGACGACTATACCGGGCAGATCGAGCAGGTGAATAGTTCGTTACTCCAGCAACTGCTGGCAACTGGTTTTACACCTGTCATTGCTCCTCTGGCCTTGAGTTATGAAGGAGATCGTCTGAATGTCGATGGTGATCGTGCCGCTGCTGCTATCGCCGCCGCGCTGCATGCTGACTCGCTCGTAATTATGACAAATGTGCGTGGCCTGTTGGCTGATCCGGCAGACGCCAATACGCTCATTCGCAGCTTCTCTGCTCATCGCCTTGAGGAATATATGCATTATGCGCAGGGACGCATGCGGAAGAAATTGCTGGGAGCGCAGGAGGCTCTGCAGGGTGGCGTACAGCGCGTCTGTATCGGCAGTACCTCATTGCAGGCTGTGCTGGATGGTGAAGGAACAACCATTGAAGCGCCTGTCCACGCCGTGGCAGGAAGGAATTGAGCATGGCTACAACCGACACTACAACAATGAGCGCGACTATGGACCTGGAAAACGCCTATACCAGCGGTGTTTACAGCAAGCGCCCTGTCGTCATTGTGCGCGGTAGCGGTGCTTCGTTGTGGGATGCCGAGGGGCGCGAATACATCGACTGTATGGCGGGACACGGTGTCGCGAATATCGGACACGGACGAGTTGAGATCGCTAATGCCCTGGCAGAACAGGCCCGGCGCTTGATCACCTGTCCCGAAATCGTCTACAACGATGTGCGTGCTCGCCTGCTTGAGCGACTCGTGCAGCTTACTCCAGAAGGACTTGAACATATCTTTCTGTGTAATAGTGGTACTGAAGCGGTTGAGGGTGCGTTCAAATTTGCGCGCTTGGCTACCGGACGCACAGGTATTATAGCCACCTTACGTGGTTTTCATGGTCGCAGCATGGGCGCACTCTCAGCAACCTGGGAGCCGCATTATCGCGAACCCTTTGCTCCGCTGGTCCCCGGCATCAGCCATATGCGCTACAACGATCTCGCAGCAGCCGATGCAGCAATCAACGAAGAGACGGCGGCTGTGATTATCGAACTGGTGCAGGGCGAGGGTGGTGTACATGTCGCGACTGAAGAATATGTGCAGGGCTTAGCCAGGTTGTGCCGCGAACGTGGTGCGCTACTCATTATTGACGAGGTACAGACGGGATTTGGACGTACTGGACAACTCTTTGCATGTAGCCATTATAATGTGCGGCCCGATATCCTCTGCCTTGCAAAATCGCTGGCTGGCGGCGTGCCGATGGGCGCGATCTGCCTGGGACCACGTGTTATGGAGAGCGGGCGCATTTCTAAAGGTGTTCATGGTACCACGTTTGGCGGCAATCCATTAGCCTGTGCCGCAGCGCTTGCAACGCTTGATATTGTCGAGCGCGAAGCTCTCCCACAGCGTGCTGCAAGGCTGGGCGCTTATATCACCGAGCGTCTGAGGGCGTTACGATTGCCGATTGTGCGCGAGATACGTGGACGCGGCCTCTTAATTGGCATCGAACTGAAGCAGCGTGTGCAGCCGTATCTCGAAACATTGTGTGAGCGTGGCATACTTGCGCTTCCGGCTGGACCCAATGTGCTGCGTCTTTTGCCTCCTCTGGTGATAACGGAGGAACAGGTGGAGCATGTGCTGGCAGTAGTGGAAGAGGTTTTGACAACTCCGCGCAACCATGCCGTAGGGACCCGATTTATCGCGTCCGGCGATTCATCGCCGCGTAATGGGCCCAATTCGGCAAACAAGGGCATCGACAGGCTACAGGGCGATGAATCGCCGGACGCCGTAAACGGGGCCCCTACGGGGAACGGGTTGGGCAGACCTGCAAGCATGGCTGAATCGCCGGGTGCGATAAACCGGATTTCCACGGAGAATGGTGCAGATGATCGAGGGGCGGAGGTTGCACTTCTTTATGATATGTTGCGCATTCCCAGTTATTCGGGTGAGGAGGGGATGCTGGCTCGTTTCCTGGTCGAGCAGGCGCGACAGATGGGATTGCATGCTTATGTTGATGAGGCTGGAAATTTTGTTGCAAGCACACATGAGCGCATAGATGCTGATCAGGGGCCGATTGTTTTGTTGGGGCATATGGATACGGTGCGCGGAGATGTTCCGGTCAGGATCGAGGATGGCTTGCTGTATGGACGTGGCGCAGTTGATGCTAAAGGACCGCTGGCAGCGTTTATCTGTGCTACGGCCCGTTTACGCAACTCATTGCGGCGTCCTGTGGTCGTTGTTGGAGCAGTCGAAGAAGAAGCTGCGACCTCGCGCGGAGCACGTGCTGTGGTGGAGCGCTATCGACCTTCGGCCTGCATTATCGGCGAACCGAGTGGCAGCGATGCCGTGACAATCGGCTATAAGGGCCGCTTGCTAGTAGAATGTACAGTGACACGTTCATCGAGTCATAGCGCTGGCCCTTTGCAAAGCAGTAGTGAGGTAGCAACGGCTTTCTGGGAACGCACACGTCGCCATGCTGAGGAATGGAACGAGCAATTTGCTCCTAAGTCAGCTTTCGCAGCTTTGCAGCCATCGTTGCGCACAATTAAGAGTGAGCAAGATGGTCTGGAGGATCGGACCCGGCTTATGATCGGCTACCGTTTGCCGCCCAACTACGATATTGCAGGGCTGCGAGCGCAACTGGAACGCTGGGCCAGTGAAGATACTATCCAACTCAGCTTTTCGGGTGAGGAGGTTGCATTCCAGACAACGCGCACTATTCCGCTGGCTCGTGCATTCATTGCTGCTTTACGTGCCACAGGTGTACAGCCCACTTTTAAATACAAGACAGGAACAGCGGATATGAACGTAGTGGGACCGATCTGGGGCCAGAACATCGTCGCCTACGGGCCTGGAGACTCGCGCCTCGACCACACACCGCAGGAACATATCCGCATCGCTGAGTACAACCACAGTATTGACGTACTCTGCGCGGTCCTGACGGCTCAACAAAGGGAGATCGTATTATGAGAACGCTTGCTATCCTCGATTCGACGCTGCGCGAGGGGGAGCAGTTTATCGGAGCTTTCTTTAACCTTGAACAACGCCTGCAAATAGCGCGTCTGCTGGATGCCATCGGCGTCGAATTTATCGAGGTTCCATCGCCGATCGCTTCGCCTGAGACGCGGCACGCGGTGCGGGCTCTCTGCGCTCTGGATTTGCGTGCACATATTGTCGCTCATGTGCGCTGTGTGGAAGCAGACGTGGAAGCTGCATTGGAGACGCCAGTCTTCGGCATCAATCTCTTTTACGGCACCTCGACAGAACTGAGATCGTTCAGTCATGGACGCCGTATCGATCAGATGATTGCTGATGCTGTACCTCTGATCCAACGCGTTCGTGCTGCCGGGCGCTACGTGCGTTTCTCTGCCGAGGATGCCTTTCGCAGCGACCTGACTGATCTGTTGACGATCTTTGATGCCGTAGTTGCAGCAGGTGTGCAGCGCATCGGACTGCCGGATACTGTCGGTATCGCCAGGCCGCGCCAGGTTGAAAATCTCCTACGTCTCTGCTCTGATCGCTATCCAGGTGTGGGGATTGAGTTTCACGGTCACAACGATACTGGTTGCGCCATCGCCAACGCTGTCTCTGCGCTGGAAGGTGGTGCTGACTGCCTGGATGTCACGATCCTGGGTATTGGCGAGCGCAACGGGATCACATCGCTAAGTGGGCTGATCTCGCAATTGTATATTCATTATCCAGAATTACTGGCCGGATTTGATCTCACACAACTGGCAACGCTCGATCAGTTTGTGGCCGATTGCTTGAATCTCGCTATTCCTTTTAACAACCCGATCACCGCTCCCGGCGCATTTACGCACAGGGCGGGTATTCATACGAAAGCTGTGCTGCAAAATCCGCGCGCCTATGAGGTGCTCAACCCCGGTGATTTTGGCCTGACGCGTAATGTCGATATAGGATCGCGCTACACCGGACGCTATGCCGTTGGGTATCGAGCGGTCCAACTGGGCTTGCAACTTAATAGCGCCGAGGTTGTCCAGCTTACACATGCGCTCAAAGAACGAGCGGAACTTGGCTCAATGAGCCTCACTGAAGTTGACGCGTTTATTCACACCTGGTATCAGGAGAAAGGAAATTTGGTATGGGAACGCTAGCTGAGGAGATCTTTAGTTACAAGCTGGGTCGTAGCGTAGAGCAGGGAGAGACCGTGGTGGTGGAGGTTGATCGCGTGATGAGTCACGATACGACATCCCCCCTGGCTATCCAGGCCTTTCGCAAGCTGGCGGAGCAGACGGGTGGGCGTGTGTTCGACTCCAAACGAGCGCATATCGTGTTCGACCATATCATCCCTGCTGCCACTATTGCCGCAGCCACGCTGCATCGTGATATACGCTCGTTCGCACAGGAGCAGGATATTACGATTTTGCAACAGGGTATCTGCCACCAGGTGATGCCTGAAATGGGGTATGTTGTGCCGGGCGACATTATCGTAGGAGCCGATAGCCATAGCTGCACCTATGGAGCGCTAGGAGCTTTCGGAACAGGCATGGGCTCAACCGACATCGGCGTCGCCTATGCAACTGGTCGTAGCTGGTTCCGCGTGCCAACGACCATCAATGTGCGCCTGACTGGTGATCTGCAACCAGGAGTTTATGCCAAAGATCTGACGCTCGAAATGGTGCGCATTATTGGTGTGGACGGAGCAAACTATCGTGCACTCGAATATACTGGCGATCTTATTGAGCGCCTCTCGGTCAGTGAGCGCTTTACCTTCTGCAACATGGCGATCGAGATGGGTGGCAAAGCTGGTCTTGTCGCTCCTGACGAAATCACACGTGCGTGGTTACATGGTCGTACTGAGCGTGAATATCCTATGCTCGCGCCGCGCAATCCCCGTTACGAGCGTGTAGTAGAGATCAACGCCTCAAAACTCTCACCATTGATCGCGCGTCCTCCCGATGTCAACAATGTTGTTCCAGTCGAAGAAGTCGAAGATGTACATATCGACCAGGTATTCCTGGGCACCTGCACTAATGGGCGCCTGGACGATCTCGCCATCGCCGCCAGTGTCTTACGTGGCAAGACCATTCATCCTGGCACACGCATGGTCGTGATACCCGCCTCGCGCGAAGTCTATCTTGAGGCCATGCGTCTCGGATATCTGGAGATCTTTGCGCAGGCAGGCGCATCGGTCGGCACTCCTGGCTGTGGACCCTGCATCGGACGACACTTCGGCGTTCTGGCTCCCGGCGAGCGTGCACTGACAACAATGAACCGCAACTTCACCGGGCGCATGGGCGATCCGACCGCGGAGATCTACCTGGGCAGCCCTGCAACCGTTGCCGCAACTGCTCTGACCGGACATATCACCGATCCCCGGGAATTCCTGTAGGGACCCCGTTTACGGCGTCCGGCAATTCATTGCCGTGTAATATGAGATTATATTTTCTTACAATCGTTTTCTGATATTATATGACAATAAATTGTCGGACGCGATAAATCGGGTTCCTACGGGATAAACGTACATCATTCGAGAACGCAGGGTTTGAAATCGAAAGGAACACACCATCATGGGACGTATATGGAAGCTTGGCGATAATGTTAACACAGACGTGATCATTCCGGGACGCTATAACGTGACAACCGACCGGGCGCAACTGGCGCGTTATTGTTTGTACGAGGTGTTGCCGGAATTCTCGCAGCAGGTACAGGCGGGCGATGTAGTCATGGCGGGTCATAATTTTGGCTGTGGCTCATCGCGTGAACATGCTCCGGCGGCTATTCTGGCGAACGGTGTGCATGTCGTGATCGCACGCAGTTTCGCCCGTATCTTTTATCGCAACGCCGTCAATATCGGTCTGCCCGTGCTCGTTTGCGAAGAAGCAGTGCTGGCGAGCGAGGATGGGCAGCAGGTAGAAGCGGATCTCACGACCGGGGTTATTCGCAATTTGACGACCGGGCAGACATTTGAGGCCGAGCCGCTCGATCCCTTTGTCGCACGCATCGTGGCGGCGGGTGGCATCATCGAATATATTCGCCAGGAAGGAACCTTGCGATGAACCGCAGGCATTTCCAGTCTCCGCCGACGGTCTGTGTTATCGCAGGTGACGACGCGGCTCCCGAGGTAATGCGTCCCACCGTAGGGATTCTGAGCGAGTTGGTGCCTGCTCTACGTTTCGTTGCGCCTGTATACGGACGTGAGGCGCAGCAACGTTATGGCGAGACGTTTCCGGCTGAAGCACGTGCGGCTATCGATAGTGCGGATTGTACGCTTTTTGGGGCCAGCGGTGGGCCCAGTCGTCCAATTTTATGGTACCTGCGCTGGGGCAAAGAGACCTACGTCAACATCCGTCCTGTGCGCTGGTATCCGGGCTATCGCAGTCCCATGCTCAATCCAGAGCGCATCGATTATGTGATCGTGCGCGACAACCTGGAAGGCATGTATCCACCACGCGAAGGCGATGTGGCAGAGTTGAGCGCATTGAGCAGCAGTAGTTCGTGGTGGCAGGCTCCTCCTGTGGATAAGGTAGGAGCCTATGCCGTGCGTGTCAGTACTGATGAGCAGATGAGACGTGTAGCTGAGGCTGCCTGTGAGCTGGCTTTACAGCGGCAGGCGGCAGGCTATCCAGGCCGTGTCACGCTTGGTGCCAAGTACTCGATTCAGCCGCGCACCGATGGACGTTTCCGCACGCTGGTCAAAGAGGCTGTAAGCGAGCATCCCGGCCTGACTTACCAGGAATTCCTGATCGACGATCTGGCGCGGCGTATGGTTGCAGTACCTGAGACGCTGGATGTAGTAGTGCTTAATAACGAGCATGGCGATATCCTTGCCGACGTAGCCAGTGGAACCATTGGTGGCCTGGGTCTCTCTCCCAGCGCCTGCTACGGCGAGAACTATGCCTACTTCGAGCCTGTCCACGGTTCCGCGCCCGATCTCGTGGGGAAAGATGCCATCAATCCTACCGCCATGTTATTGTCTGGTGCCATGATGCTCGACTATCTCGGGTATGGGGAGCAGGCGCGCAGGATAGAGAGTGCACTGGTGCAGGTTTATGAAGATGGTACGGCCTTAACAAGCGACCAGGGAGGTAGTGCGAGTACGACTACGTTTGTGGAGGCAGTGAGGAGGCAACTGGCAAGGAGTTGAGGAGAGGCTGGGAGTAAAGCACTCATCGTCCGTGCATCAGATGTTCCAAATCCCGTAGGCAGTAGATAATGCTGTTTTAAATAAATAAGGAGGATATCCAGCGTTTTCCATCATGAACCATGGTTCGGTGTAGGGACCAGGTTTACCGCGTCCGCGATCTATAGCGCAGAATGGGGTACATGCGCCCCTCTGAATGAGTTGGAATCGGTGTGTCTTCCTGAGCACCCTACGGTCGAAATTCATCGAGCACTGCCTTCCCATTTGGATGCTGTTCCAGGCGGAACTATTTTTGCAGGAATCCTGCTCCAATCTCTTTATGAGTGATTGTTGGAGACGTAAAGAAAGCTATTAGCCCGCTAGATCCCCGCGTGCATCTCTTATACTTAGCTATCCGTACAAGAAACGTAAGTGTATGTGGTACACATGAATATTTTAGAAGGAGCTAGAGGGATGAGGGATAAAGTACAACTGACAAAAGATAAATGGATTGATATCTCTGTGCCACTCTATACAGGTATGGTGCACTGGCCGGACGACCCGGCTGTGGAGATAGAGCGGGTCATGAATATAAGTTTTGGCGATCCTTGCAATGTCTCCAAGATCTCTATGGGGGCGCACACGGGGACGCACATGGATGCGCCAATTCACTTTATTGAAGATGGGAAGAGTATCGATAGTATGCCGCTGGATGCCACTATCGGACGCGCCCGCGTCCTGGAGATCAGTGATCCCGAAGCGGTCAAGGTAGATGAATTGGACCCCTACCATATCCAGCCCGGTGAGCGCATCTTGCTCAAGACAAAAAACTCGCAGCGATGCTGGGGACGTGATACCTTTGTCGAAGACTTTGTATATATCTCACATGAAGCCGCGCAATACCTGGCCGAGCGACAGATTCAGACTGTAGGAGTTGATTATCTCTCCGTTGGTGGCTATCGTAAGGATGGTCCTGAGACGCATCACGCATTATTGTCGGCTGGCATCTGGATTATTGAGGGGTTGAACCTGGCCCAGGTGCAGGCAGGTTCTTACGAATTAGTCTGTCTGCCACTCAAAATAGTCGGCTGTGATGGTGCTCCAGCACGTGCTGTCTTGCGCACGGCTATAGGTGGGGATCGATAAGCCTGGCTCTCGTCGGTCCGTAGCGGCATGCCTTGCGTGTGCCGAGTGTCTCCATGACCATGACTATCCGGCTCTCGAAGACCCGGCACACGCAAGGCATGCCGCTACGGGTTTCGAGTGCACTAATTACCACATTTACGCCCTCTCAAAAAGAATAAGTACGTAGTAGAATTGTAATGCCAGCACACATTCTGGTGTTTTGGTATATAGGTAGCAGTTGAAACGCTGTGAGTATGAACAGGTAAGGAAGCTTGTTTTGGAAAATCTGCTACAAATTTGCTACAATTTCTTCATACTCTCTTTACATTGAACAGGTATACTAAGTCTTGTAAGAAGTAAAGTAGCACCCACTATATTAGAAAGGAATCCGCTATGAGCAGCCCGGTGTTGCCATTGGAAGAGTTCTTTATCTACGTCCCGCATGGTGTAGAGTCCCTCGACGTCGAGTCGGATTCCGAAGAAGAGAATGTCCTCAACCATTCTGCCCACGAGGCGTGGGTGAAAATTTCCCTTGCCCGACAGGTCGTGGTGTACACACACGTCTGCGGTGAAGATGAGACAGAACCTCTCCCCTTATAAATAATGGTTCTGTCCCATCGATGTGACGGATAGAACCGTTTCAGTGGTTGTTTGTGGCGCTTATGAGCGCTACAACCAGCCTCCGTCAACTAGAAGATATCCTTACGTGAAATCATCCTCCAAAGACCTTTCATTAAGTGCTATCATAGATGATGGTAGAAAAAACCGTGAAACATAGCAACAAAATGCGCTAAGCGTGTGAAGTTTCGCAAAATAGAAGGAGTGTGAAAAACGTATGGGTCGTATACATGTGACGAGTGAACGCCTGGTAAATGCTCAACCTGATGCCGTGTACCAGGCCCTGGCAGATTACCAGGTGAAGCGTCCGCAAATATTGACGCCGAATTTTCTGGATTATACGGTCGAGAAGGGTGGACGTGGTGCTGGTACCGAGGTGCGTTATCGCTTACGAGCCGCACGCCGTGAGCGTCCCTATCACATGCGCGTAGATGAGCCGCTGAAGGGCTGGGTTCTCACCGAGCGCGATCAGAACTCATCGCTGGTAACAAACTGGACGCTTTCTCCCGAGGACGATGGGCAGCGCACCAGGGTAAGGGTGGACAGCGAATGGGAAGGTGGCACAGGAGTCGGAGGCTTCTTTGAGCGCACGTTTGCTCCCCTCGGTCTGAGTCGTATCTACAGGAGCATGCTCGATCTGCTTACATTGCTGGTGCAACCTGCCGAGACCACGAGAATCGTTGCGACGAGCGAGGATGATCAGGATGTAGCATCAAGCCTGCGCGTCGTCCTCATCGCTGTTGCTGCAGTAGCTGCTGTGATCACCGGTGTCATTGTTGTACGAAAACTGCGTAACCCGTAGAGGCGTGCCTTGCGTGCGCCGAGTCGCTGGGCCGGATGTTGCTGATGTGGGGTGGGATGGCTCGTGGGCCCCCGGCGCACGCAAGGCACGCCTCTACGGTTTGCATTGACTTTTTGTTGTTTACATGGTACTGTTTTCACAGGCTAAAGGTCTGCTAGTTTCAAGATCTGGAGGTGCCCAGGTGGCTACCACCATCATTATGGTGTACTCGTACAGTGTGGTTTCGCTTGCCTGAGTACACCCGGTATCAATAGCACTTTTCATGGATACGTTAGTATAAATAACGTGTTTGTTTCCGCTACTTATGACCATAGGTGTCCTCAGTCCTATGGTTTTTTTGTCCTGCTGGTTCGCGGGCGGGCTTATAAATCGCGCCCCTACAATAGGATTGTGTGCCTGCAGTAGGATTGTGCCCCTATAGCCTGCGTCCATTCGTGCGCTTACACCGCCATAGTTGTGGCTGACCACACTGTCTCCTATCGATTTTATGCTTACCGCTCTGCTGTTTTTTAAACATGTTTATGACAGCATTGGAATATTCTATGCATGGAGACAGTATATGGATACATTTACTGATGTTTCTTCTAGAGAAGAGACATCTTCAACTGAGATACCTGTTACACCTGCTAAAAAGCGGCGTTTCTTTATAAATCACGATTTTGCCTTGCTCTGGACGGGGCAGACGATTTCGGAGCTTGGTTCACATATCACTGGTACAGGGCTACCACTGGTGGCAAACCTGGTCCTGGGCGCTACTGCAGTACAGATGGGGCTGCTGACGGCTGCTGGTATGTTCCCTGTATTGCTGATTGGTCTACTGGCAGGCGTGTGGGTGGACCGTTTGCGTCGGCGTTCCATCTTGATCGTAGCTGATCTCAGCCGGGCTCTCTTGCTGTTATCGATCCCGGTTGCCGCTGTGCTGGGCTGGTTGGGTATGGGACAATTGTACGTAGTGGCTGTTCTGGTGGGAGTCCTTACGGTTTTTTTTGAGGTAGCGAATCAGTCATTTCTGCCCGTAGTAGTAAAACGTGAGCATATTGTGGAAGGAAATAGCAAGCTGAGTGCGAGTAGCTCGCTGGCGGAGGTTGGCGGTCCTGCTCTGGCTGGTGGATTGGTGCAGGCGATTAGCGCGCCGTTTGCAATCCTTTTCGATGCGCTTTCTTTTCTGATTTCGGCGCTGTGTGTGGGATTTATCCGCGTGCATGAACCTGAGCCTGTAGCCGTGACAGAGCGTCTGCGCCTCTGGCATGAGATGAGGGAGGGATTGCGCCTGGTGTCAGGTAATCCAGTGTTGCGTGCCATTGCGCTTAGCTCAAGTACGCGTAGTTTCTTTGGCGGAACATTTGCATCGCTGTACGGGCTCTTTCTGATTCGCGAACTGAACGTAACTCCTACTTTTCTAGGGATATTGATTGGAGCGGGAGGCGTGGGAGCGTTGCTGGGGGCATTTATGGCGCGTCCGTTAGTGCGTCGTTTTGGAACAGGTAAAGTTCTTATCGGGACAACGCTACTGCGTGGAGTGACGATGCCATTGACTCCGCTCGCGGGTGGACCCTGGATAATGGTTGTTCTTATGCTCCTGCTAGGGCAACTGGTGGGAGACTTTGCGTATGAAGTCTACAATATTCACACGATGAGCCTGCTCCAGACAGAGGTTCCGGATCGCTTTCTGGGGCGGGCGAGTGCCAGTATGCAGTTTCTGGTGGAAGGCATGGTGCCTGTTGGCGCGTTGCTGGCAGGGATTGTTGCGGAGGTGATAGGGATGCGTCCAACGCTGCTGATTGCATCGCTTCTGGCCTTCTTGCTTTCGTCTGCCTGGCTGATTTTCTCACCTGTACGGCAAATGCGTGAACCTGCCTAAGTCCCGTAGAGGCATGCCTTGCGTGTGTATGGATTAGGCACATCGTAACCCGGCTGATGTCTTGAGATCGTAGCCCTACCGATCGGTAAAAAAAGACGGTACACTTCTTGAAAAGAAGAAAACGATTCAGCAA
>Ga0137371_10002200_pt1 | contig 15509 bp, 11 predicted proteins | sample SagtaG_7_FD_104919 | JGI IMG/M metagenome (GOLD analysis project Ga0137371, IMG submission 104919) | Vadose zone soil microbial communities from Sagehorn Ranch, Mendocino, California, USA - Sage1_R_40_16 metaG | ecosystem: Environmental > Terrestrial > Soil > Vadose zone | place: USA...
GCATCCCACGGTCCCCGACTCGGTGCGTCGTAGCCAACTCCAGCGCCCCAACCACCTCCCGGTCCGACGCCGCTTATCACTGGGTGCAGCGGAGCTCCAAACACCGAGTGGATTTTGATTACGGCTTTCTCGATTTTAGCGTACAGCTTGGTGTTGGGCGTAACGGGCAGTTGCGTGGCGGGTTCCTGACCACTAATGGAGCTCCCGACCAGCATCAGCGTTATCGCTACTCGAACCGCGGTCGCCCGTCTCATGCGCTCGCGAGCCTCACGGCAGTCGAACCCACGAAATGCTGACGCCGAATTGCAAGCCGGTCGCCCCACGAAACATCCTTTGCGCCCCGACGTGCACGTCGAGGCCGCGCAATCCGAGTTGCTGGAGACCGAGACCAAACCCGATCAGATAATTCGTGCGAGCAGGCGTGCCTTCGGCCGAGCAATCCATGTCCCAAGCTACGCCAGGCGTGACGAAGGATACGAGGTGGATGCGCTCCAGCGTGGCGATCGAAAACGGCAGGCCCAGGTCGATCGTGCACGCGTTCAGACCGGGTGCGACCCGCGGCGCGTAGCCAATGCCTACCTCGGTGCCGAACGTGCTCGTCGCGTCGTTGTCACCCCAGACCGCCGCGATTGTCGGGCCTCCCGTCAGAACATTGAACCGAGCTCGCGCACCATAAAGAGTGTGGCCGCCGCAATCATTGACAGCCTGACAGTTCTGCCGCCATTGATAGCCGCCGGTGATACCGAAAATCGATCCGCCGCGCCATTGGAAGTCGATTCCGCCGGCGACTGCAAGAAGGTCCTCAGGCCCGCCACGCTGTCGTCGCTCGCCCATCTGTAATCGAAGTCCCCAGTAGCTCTGATCGCGACTGGCAGGCATCGGGAGCGCCATCGGCGGAAGCGCTCCAATAGGCGTGGCCTCGGCAGCCAAAATCGGGAGGCTCTGTGCGCCCACGAAGGACGGCCCGGCCAGTAAGCCCGTGGACAGGAAGGCGCCGAGGCAAACTCGAGTCGACACGGCAAAAGAAATGGCCCTCGACCGCATCGTCAGCGCAGCTCCAGCCAGCGGGAATAGACAAGCGCGCCAGAGCGTCCGGGCGGATAGCGGAAGACACGAAGAAGCACGCCTTTACCTCTCATGATGTCTATCCGCATGAACCCCGGACGGTGCTGGCTGACGTAATAGCTTTCCCGCAGCCGCACGGCGCATTCCGTCTTGGAGGCGGAGCCAGCGCCGCTCACGAGAAGGTAATTTACGTTGACGCCGCCTCGCAGCACCTGAAGGTTGTGATCATGACCCGCGACGTAGGCTAGCGGGGGATGTCCCGCGAACGCACTCCGAAGAGAGTCACGCATTGTGCGGTTCGCCGCTGATATGATGTCCTGACTGCGTCCGCCAAAGCGGCGGAATGGACCTGTCACACCGCAATATCCCCCGTGCGGTCCGCCGGTCATGAGCGGATGATGTCCCGCGACGAAGACCACGCGATTCTCTCCTGCCGGACGAACCTGTTCGCGTAGAGCCGCGGTCACCGCTGCCATGGTACTGGCGGGACATGCCGAACCGCTGTCCCTGACGATATAGCTGTGCAACCACCATTGGGTGTCGATCCCAATCAGCCGCAGACGTCCGACATCGATCACGGCAGGACCGGGACAGCCATTCCCCGGAAGGAGACGTACGTTTCGACCCTGCGCCAATGCGGCGATCAGCCGCTCCTGCAGGCGAAGGGAGTAGAGTCCGAACGGTCCTTCGTCTGCCCAGTCATGATTGCCGGGCAGGAAAATTCCTCGCGCCCCCGGAGGAACGGATCTCACCTCTGCATCGAGCCGGCGCCGCGCGTCCGCCCACTCCGCGGCGCCCTCCGACGGCATCCCGGCGGGGTACACGTTGTCCCCGAGGAAAACGACGATGCTCCGTTGGGGCGCGGCCGCCACTTGCGCCTCCAGAGAGTCCAGCGGGGAGCCAACTTGTCGTGGATCGGCCTCTCCCGCGTCGCCAATCAGGAAAAGCGTCGTCTCGATTTCCGCCGCCGGTATCTCCTGGAGGGATACCCGATGGTGGCAGCCGATAACGACCGGCAGCGCCAACAAGGCTAATCTGCGCGAGATCCTCTCCATGAACTGGTCGGTCGGAACGCACGGTCCGGGCCAGTCGAACAGGCGTCGCTTTTGCGATTGACCCGGCCATGGTCAGCTGCTCGCCGGCGCGTGTCATCAGGGCGCTCAACATCGCACTCGTAATTTCGGGCCTCGCTACCTCCGGGTTGCAATCACAGGACAGCGTGGGAACGAGGGCGGCGCGTGACACAACTCTCGCCGCGAATCGTCGCTTCGAAGCTGGCCGTTTTCACCGGTTTCTTCTTGGCGACAACTGGCGCGACGAATGGACAACTCCCATTACCGTTCCATTTCTGGACCTGAGATCTTTCGAAGGCGGCCTACGTGCGGTGGAGCTCGCTGGTGGACGGCAAACCCGGACCCTGCGTCTCGAAGCGAAAGACAGCACTCCGTATGTATTCCGGCCCGTCAACAAAGGAGTTGATTTGCCGGGCCTGTACCGGCACACGATCATCTGGTACCTGCTCGCTGACGGTCGCAGCTCGCTACATCCGACCGCGCCCGTGCTCGGAGTCCCGATATTGGCCGCCGCGGGCGTGCTTCACCCAAGTCCGATCCTGTTCGTAATGCCCGACGATTCGCGGCTCGGTGAGTTTCGACAGCGATTCGCGGGCGCACTAGGGACGATCGAAGAACGGCCCAAGGTGCGCGAGAACGGACACTCATTTGCCGGCGCGAAGAAGATCATCGATAGCAAGGAGCTTCTCGAGCGAATCAATCGCGACCCGGAGAACCGCATCGACACCCGCGCATATTTGGCCGCCAGGCTCGTGGACATGTTGCTCAACGACAATGATCGCCATCCGGGCCAGTTCGATTGGGCTCGCCTAGCCGCGGATTCCAACGCGCTCTGGATTCCGATCGCCCGCGACAGGGACAAACTGATTCACTCGGAGGAGGGTCTCTTCGCCAGGCTCGCCGGATTCATGAACCCCAGCATCATCAAGTTCGCCAGCATCTACCCGAGCCTGCCCTCGCTGACAACGCAAGCAACCGAGATGGACCGTCGACTACTGATCGGACTCGATCGACCCGCATGGGACTCTGTTGCTGCGGCGGTGGTACGTAAGATCCCTGATGCAGTGATAGAGGCGGCGGTGCATCGGTTTCCGCGCGAGTACTCGGCCTCATTTCCGGGAATCATTGGCAAGCTGAAGGCAAGGCGCGACAAGCTCCCCAAGCTGGCGCGCGATTACTACGCTTTTATTGCGCAGGGCGCCGACATTCACGGAACGGATGCCGACGAGGTGGCCACGGTCGTCCGGTCCGCGGATGGCATCGTGGAGGTATCGATTCGATCGGGAAATCGCGCCCCGCACTTCAGCCGCCGTTTCAACGCGCGCGAGACAAGCGAGATTCGTCTCTACCTTCACGGCGGTGATGACCTCGCCATCGTTCGCGGCGACGTGCGGCATAGTATTCACGTTCGAATCATCGGTGGGGCCGGGACCAACACACTCATCGATTCGTCGCGGGTGGGCGGCGATAGAAACCCAACGCATCTCTACGATGCCGGTACGGTAGGCAAAGTGAGGTACGACGCCGACAGCGCAGACAAGCGAGAGTTCACCGAGGAGGAGGTGCCCTTCAACCGCCGGCCGTGGACGCGCGCGTACTTGACGCTGGCACCGGCGCAAAAAGACCGTGGCGGATCGATGCATCCAGTGGTGACTCTGCGCAGTGGACACGGCCTCGGATTCGTCCCGGGAATTGGCGTTGCCCACTACCAGTACGGCTTCCGCAAGGTTCCGTACGCCAGCATGCAGATGGCAGACGTGGCTTATTCGACCGCAGTTCGAGGGTTCGATGTCGGGCTGGGGTTCGACAAGCGACTCGAAAGCTCTTCGTTTCACACGCCCATATCCGCTCGCATGTCGCAGCTGGAAGTCGTCGAGTTTCGCGGCTTCGGCAATGATGTGCCCGACCTGCGCGGGCCTTTCTACGAAGTGCGGCAGCGTCAATGGACCTTCCGCCCTGCGCTCGCATTTTCGCCCAACATCAAGAGCGACATTTCTCTGGGGCCGGTCGTGCGACGTACCAGCACCGACAGCATCGCGAACAGATTCATCACCCAGCAGCGGCCGTACGGCTTTTCCACTTTCAACCAGGCGGGACTCCAGCTCCAGGTCCAGTATGACTCGCGCGGCTCTCCGGAGCTATTCGACATACCCGGGCGCAACGTGCTGATTCATCTGGCCGAAGGCGACCGTTCGCCGTACCTGTGGGGGAAAATCAGGTTCGCTGCCAGCTTCTATCCCGCGATGCTCGATGTGCGAACCACGTACGAAAAGCTCTCCGGAGTTGCATCGACGTATGTGACAGCGCCGGTGTTCACACATCCGACCCTGGCACTGCGCGTAGGCGGAGAAAAGCTCTATGGCGACTTCCCGTATTTCGACGCCGCGTTCATTGGCGGCTCGCGCTCGCTGCGGACAGAGCACGGTCAGCGCTTTGCGGGCGATGCATCTCTCTACGGCACTACCGAGCTCCGCGTCCCGCTGGTGCACTTCCCGTTGATCCTGCCGCTCAATGTCGGAGCCATTGGCTTCGTCGACATCGCCCGCGTTTATGTCGATGGCGAATCCGCGGGCGGGCCGCACAAAGGCACGGGCGCCGGATTGTGGATCAGCTTCGTTCGTCCCGAGCTCGGCGTGACGATAATGCGCACCAACAACCCGGAGCGTCCCACGCTCGTCAGTCTCGGTTTCGCTTTCTAGTCGCGACGGAGTTTCCCTTCGCGGCATCAAGCGTCAACTTTGGGACATGGCTACATCCGCAAATCCTCGCCTGACTCTCAGCAGCGGCGGCGCTCCAGCGCTGAAGGCCGATGCCGACATCCGTGTGTCCGCAATCGACATCGGCTCGAACTCCATCCGACAGACAATAGCTGACGTCTCGCCGAGCGGAGTGATCCGCGTCGTCGATGAAATGAAGGCGGCGCCACGACTGGGCGCGGGACTTCGTGAGACCGGATTGCTCAACGAGATCGCAATTCAAAACGCGCTCAGCACTCTGAGCAGAATGGCGACGCTCGCCAGCCAGCTCGGAGTAAACCGTGCCGAGGTCGTGGCCACCAGCGCGGTGCGCGACGCCGAGAATGGTGAGGAATTTCTGCGACGCGTGCGAGCGGAGACCGGACTCAGGGTCAAAATTCTCCAGGGCGAAGACGAAGCCCGACTGAGTTTCCGCAGCGCTCTGGCGCATTTCGACCTCGGGTCGGGACGCGCCGTCGTTATGGACATCGGAGGAGGCTCGCTCGAGCTCGCGCTCAGCGAAGATGGTCTCGTCGAGCGACTCGTCTCACTCCCCTTCGGCGCCATTCACATGTCGGAGCGTTATCTCGGCGATGACGCAAAAAGAAAGCGCATGCGCAAGCTGAGAAAGCACGTTCGGGAGGAGCTGCGGCGGCGACTCGCGGCACGTCATTGGAACGTGCCCCGCATCTATTGCTCGGGCGGAACCTTCACCAGTCTCGCGTCGATGTACCTGGCGCGCATCGGGATGGAGGCCGCGAAAACCGTCCATGGGACAGTCATCCCACGCGGTGACCTCGAGCACATCGTCGACACGCTTCACAACATGTCGGTGACCGAACGGCAAACGGTACCGGGCCTCAGCGCGGCGAGAAGCGACATCATCGTCGGTGGACTCGCGGTCGCCGCGGAAGTAGCAGCGCGGGTAGAGGCAAAGGAGCTGGTGGTATCAGCGTACGGAATTCGCGAGGGAATCCTGCTCGAAAGCGCACGTGTTGCGCCGTCGCCCGCCGATCCAGGCGAAGCACGGGAGAGGTCCGTCCTTCAGCTCGCGGAGCGCACCCATTACGAAGCCCCGCACTCGAAGCACGTGCAGAAACTTGCGCTGCAGCTTTTCGACTCGATTGGTGAGCGCCTCGGCTGCATCCCTGACGATAGACGGCTGCTGTCGGACGCCGCGCTACTTCACGACATCGGCTACCACATCAGCTACGACAAGCACAACAAGCATTCGTATCATCTGATCGAGCACGCCGAGCTGCTTGGTATGACTCCAGTGGAGCAAATCATCGTCGCGAACGTCGCCCGGTATCACCGCGGCGCCGAGCCGAAGAAAAAACAGCGCAACTATGGCAGTCTGGAGCGATCGGTAAGACGGACAATCAAGAGGCTGGCGGCGATTCTCCGCGTAGCTGACGGATTCGACAGAGGCCACGCCAGCGCCGTGGCGGAGATAAAGGTGCGCTGGCTTGAGCGGGCGCTGAGACTGACGGCGGTGCCGAGTCGACAGGGGGCAAATCTGCGTCTCGACCTGTGGGGCGCGAGTCGAAAGTCGAATTTGCTGTCCGAAGTAGCGGGCGTTGCCGTCGAAATCGTCAGTCCGGACGGGTCGGTGATGACCTATGCTGACGAGATAGGCGTCGCCGATTGAATTTCCTCAGGCGCGACGGCGCGGTGAGACTCGCGCAGCAGTTCTTTCAACTCGCGCCGGCAGCTTGAGAATACCCCAGGGATTCGCCAGCAGTCTTTCATGCGTCGACACGACCGCATTTTTGCCGGGCTTTCTCTGCGTGTAGGTACCATCGGTAGCCAGATCCCACGCCTGTCGGTTGTCCGCCAGACAGGTATCGAGCACAGCGCAGACGCCGGCGTGTAGCCGCCGATCTTCGATTGGCGTAACCACCTCGACACGGCGATCGAAGTTCCGCGGCATCCAGTCCGCCGAACCGAAGTACAATTCCTCGTTGCCGTCGTTGGCGAAATAAAAAATTCGGGAATGCTCCAGAAAGCGTCCGATGATGCTGATGACTTTGATGCGATCGCTCACTCCCGGAACACCAGGCCTGAGGCAGCAGATGCCGCGCACGATCAGGTCGATTTGCACTCCCGCCTGCGAGGCCTCGTACAGATTCTGGATGATTTCGGGATCGACCAGCGAATTCATCTTCGCGATAATTCGCGCCGGTTTCCCCGCTCTGGCGTGTCCGGCCTCTCTCCGCACCATCTCGCTGAATCTCTGACGCATGTTGCGCGGAGCGACGAGAAGATTCGTGTACTCGTCCTGGGAGGAGAACCCTGTCAACGCGTTGAAGAGATCAGTCAAATCCGCGGCAATGGCCTGATCGCTGGTGAGCAAGCCGAAATCGGTATAAACCGCCGCCGTTTCCGAATTGTAGTTCCCGGATCCGAGGTGACAGTACCGCCTGATGCCATCCGCCTCGCGCCGCAGAACCACCGCGATCTTGGCGTGCGTCTTGAGACCGGGTATTCCGTAGCCGACGTTGACTCCGGATCCCTCGAGCGTGCGCGCCCAGCCGATGTTGTTCACCTCGTCGAAGCGCGCCTGAAGCTCGATCAGCACGCTCACCCGCTTGCCCCGCTCCGCCGCCTCGGTAAGGGCGCGCACGATCTCGGTGTCCCCCGAGGTTCGGTAGAGAGTCATCTTGATGGCGAGCACATTTGCATCGCGCGCGGCGACGGTGAGAAAGTGCTCGATGGAAGCCTCAAAGGAATGGAAGGGATGGTGAACGAGAATGTCCCGCTCCCGGATTGCGGCGAAGATGGATCGGGACGAGTCCTGCAGCTCGGGCGGCGTAACGGTGATGAATGGCGGATCCCGCAGTTCCGGCATGTCGAGCGTAGCGAGCTCCCTCAAACGCCCGAGATCGAGGAGTGGTCCGGCCTCAACCAGGTCGGAGTCAGTCAACTGCGGCAGTTCGGGCGGCTGATCAGCGCGAAGCTCGTCGAGCAGCAGCTTACGCAGCTCGGGAGGTGTACCCGTCTCCACTTCGACGCGAACTACTTCGGCAAACCTGCGCTGGAAGATTTGCTCCTCGATCATCGTCAGCAGGTCGTCGTCGTCGCCTGAGTGAAAGACCTCGAAGTCGGAATACCGGACGACGCGGAAAGTGCTGGAAGCAAGTATCTGCACACCGGGGAAAAGCGCGCTGAGATTGGCGCCAACGATCTGCTCGAGCGGAATGAACTGGCCGGGCTGGCCGAAGGGAAACCAGCGCGGCAGACGCCGTGGCACTTTGACGCGGGCGAAGCGCGAGTTACCTGTGGCCGGATCGTAAGTCTCAACCGCGAGTGAGAGGGCGAGATTGGAGATGTACGGAAAGGGTTGCCCCGGCTCGAGAGTGACTGGAGTCAGTACGGGAAAGACTTCCGTCGTAAAAAACTGGTCGGCGATTCGCCGCTCTTCGGTACTGAGGTCGGTCATCTTCACCAGCCTGATTCCGTGTTCCTTCAGCTCCGGTAACAACACGTCGTGCAGTCATCGACGCTGCTGCTCCATCAACGCGCCGACGCGGGTTGTGATGGCAGCCAGTTGTTGATGGGGAGTCATCCCGTCGGGCGGGAGATGTTGCACGCCAGCGGCGATCTGGCGCCGGAGTCCAGCGACCCTCACCATGTGAAACTCGTCGAGGTTGCTGCTGAAGATCGCCAGGAATTTGAGGCGTTCGAGCAGCCGGTTTCGCGGGTCAAATGCTTCGTGCAGGACCCGCGCGTTGAACTCGAGCCAGCTCAGTTCCCGGTTTATGTAGAGAGCAGGATCTTGACCCATTTGGATTTGTCGATGAGGCTCCCAAAGATGTGCGTCCGGCAAGCGCAGTTGCCACTGGCACTGATTAAATTCCTTTCACCTTAACCCGGACCTGCAGTGGGCCATACCGACGCGGTTGTCGTTCTCACCACGCTTGCTACCACTGACGAAGCAGCGAAGTTCGTTCGGAAACTGCTCGATCGGCGATTGGTCGCCTGCGGGACGATTCTTCCGGCGGCGCGCTCGCTTTACCGCTGGGAAGACAAGCTGGCCGACGAGACGGAGGTGGTAGTGCTGCTCAAAACCCGCTCCGGCGCGCTCCATGGGCTCGAGAAGGCTTTCAAGGAGCTACATCCATACAAGGTTCCCGAGCTGCTCACCGTTCCCGTAACCGGCGGACTCGAACGGTACCTTGGCTGGATCAACAGCGAGACGAGTCTAACGATCGTCTAAATCGTCCTACTGGGGTGACGTCCCGCCCCTTTTCTCAGCCCGCAGTCTCCATGGAATCGAAGCGCGCGGTACTCGCGGTGATCATCGTCGCGCTCTGGCTGGGCGGAATGGCGATGATGGCTCGCCGTAACGCGACGCGCAGCGAGGCGCAGCAGTTGAGCGAGGTGGCGCTGAGGCTGCAGCCGGCGACGTTTTATTACGTGGTGGAGCGCGACGGACAGCAAATCGGCGCCGCATCCTCAGCGGTCGACACCACGGTCAATACGCTCGTCAGCGAGGAATATTTCGTCGGCGACTATGCCGCTGCGAAATCGGTGGAACGAACCTCGGCGCGCTGGCAGACGAGACTTACACGCGGCTTCCGGCTGGCCGATCTCACGATCGACATCGCACGACAAACACGTCCCTTCTCGATCAACGCTTCCGTGGAAGAAGACACCCTTCTCTTCATCGCGGGAACGAAGACGACTGGTGGACCTCCGCCGGCGCGCTACCCTTTCACACCTCCACTCTTTACGCCATCGCTGGCGCCAGTCGCCTTCATGCTGGGTGGGCCGCACGAGCTCGGACGGAAGCAGAAGATGTCCGTGTTCGATCCCACGACTCGCCTTGTCATCCGACCCGAGCTTCAGATTCGCGCCGAGTCCCTGTTTACTGTAGTCGACAGCGCCGCGCTCGACACCGCCGGAAGCTGGAGAGCGGCGCATCGCGATACAGTTCGGGCGTGGCGCATCGAGGGAGCACCGAACGGCATGACCGCGTGGGTCGACGCGGAGGGACGACTCGTAGCAGCGCGAGCGGGCAATATCTCAGCGAGCCGCACCGCCTTCGAAATTGCATTCAAGAACGTCAAAGCCAAATGATCGAGCTCAGAGGTCTGACCAAGAAATACGGCGAGTTCACAGCTGTCGATTCGATCGATCTGTCCGTGCCCGACGGAGAATTGTTTGGGTTTCTGGGGCCAAACGGCGCCGGGAAGACGACAACGCTGCGGATGATCGCGGGAATTCTCCAGCCGACAGCCGGTACGATCCACCTGGCGGGAATCGATCTCGCTCAGGATCCTCTCGCCGCGAAAACAAAGCTGGGATTCATTCCCGACCGGCCATTCATTTACGAGAAGTTGACGGGTGCGGAATTCCTGCGTTTCGTCGGCGGACTCTACGGCCAGAACGGCGACAAGCTCGAGCATCGTGGACGCGAGCTGATGGCGCTATTCGATCTGGAGGAGTGGGCAGACGAGCTGGTCGAGAGCTACAGCCACGGAATGCGGCAGAAGCTGATCATTTCCAGCGCGTTCATCCATCGGCCGGAAGTGATCGTGGTTGATGAGCCGATGGTCGGACTCGATCCCAAGGCGGCCCGCATACTAAAGGATCTCTTTCGCGAGTACGTGCGCCGAGGACATACGATCATGATGTCTACGCACACGCTTGAAGTCGCAGAGACGCTGTGCGATCGCATCGCCATCATCCAGCACGGAAAGATCCGCGCTGTCGGAACCATCCAGGAGCTTCGCACTGAGGCTACAGGCGGTGGTGGACTGGAGGAAATTTTCCTCAAACTCACCGGTGAACGAGCGGCGCGCGAGGCGATGGACGTCCTTGATGCCTAGCGATCTCGCTGCGGCCGCGCCATTTCCGCCAGCCGTCCCGGAGGTCCCGCCATCTCCGGGACTGATGCACGTCCTGTCGCCGAAATTCATATCCGCCAAAGCACGCCCGCTCGGGAAGACGGAGAATCGCTCAGGAAGGCTGATCTTGTTTGCGCTGATCGGCGCGATCTTCTGGGTATTCGTGTTCGGACTGTTGTACCGGCTCCTGAAATACTTCCGCGGCATTCCCGAGATCGGCGCCCTGCTGGCCGCCAAGCTCCTCGGCCTGATGTTCGTGAGCCTGTTCGGAATTCTCATTCTCTCCAACGTCGTAACGGCTCTCTCGAGCTTCTTTCTGGCCAAGGATCTGGATCTGCTAGTCGCGGCGCCTGTTGACTGGCTGCGACTATACGGCGCCAAGCTGCTGGAGACGAAAGCGCACTCGAGCTGGATGGTGGTGCTCCTCGCCACGCCGGTGCTCACTGCTTACGGCATCAGCTATCAGGGGGGAATCCTTTATCCGTTGGTTGCAATCGCCGCTGTCGCGCCCTTTTTGCTCATCCCGGCGGCAATCGGAAGCGCGGTCACTCTTCTACTCGTCAACATTTTCCCGGCGCGACGAACGCGCGACATCCTGAGCGTGATCGCTGTGCTGGCGGCGGCCGGAGTAGTGCTCGTGTTCCGCCTCGTTCGGCCGGAGAGGTTGGCGCGCCCCGAGGGCTTTCGCTCGCTGGTGGAGTTCATCTCGCTGCTGCGAACCCCGACATCTTCGTGGATGCCGAGCGAGTGGGCGGCGCAGGGAATAATGACCTGGCTCAGAGATGATCCTGAGACCCTGCATTTCTATTTGCTCTGGTCAACGGCGGCCGCGGCGGTGGTCTTTGGCGCGATTCTGCATCGCTGGCTCTACACACGCGGCTTCAGCAAATCGCAGGAGAGTGGTGAGCGTTGGGTGCGACAAGGAACTCTCGGCCGACTGGTGACCCGTGTGCTCGCACCGTGGGGCGTGATGCGACGGGAACTTGTCTTGAAAGAGATGCGCCTCTTCTTTCGAGACACCACGCAGTGGTCGCAACTGATTCTTCTGACGGTGCTGGTCGTCGTGTACGTGTTCAACATCAAGTTCCTGCCGCTGCGCGGCGAAGGTGTCACCTTCTTCCTCGCCAACGTGATTCCGTTCGTGAATCTGATTCTGGCGGGCTTCGTTCTGGCCTCGATTGCGGCACGGTTCATTTTTCCGGGAATCAGTCTCGAGGGCCGAACCCTCTGGCTACTGCGATCGAGTCCGCTGGAGATGCGTCAGCTGCTGTGGTCCAAGTTCTGGGTAGGAACCATTCCGCTGCTCGGCCTCGCCCTCATCCTCGTTTTCGCGACCGACGTATTGCTGCAGGTGAGCGGATTCATGATGGCGGTCTCGATTTTCACCATCACCATGATGACTTTCGCGATCGCCGGCCTGGCGCTGGGATTCGGCGCGCTCTTCCCCAAATTCAACACCGAGAACGCGGCACAGATTCCGACGTCGTTCGGCGGGCTGGTGCTGATGATGGCGTCGGTGGTGCTGATCGGCGTGGTGATCGTGCTCGAAGCACGTCCGGTCTATCAGTACGTCGGCGCCCGCCTGTTGCGCACGGATCCGGATCCGTCCGCGCTTTGGCTCGGCTTCGGTGGTGCGACTCTGGTATGTCTGGCGGCTACTTTTCTGCCGATCCGAATCGCCGTCAAGCGGATGACGGAGCTCGAGAGCTAGCTAGTCGCGGGATTTGTCGCGAAGGAACCCGATCGCGTCATCGGGGGACGTAAAAATCCTCTTCGCCAGCGTTCCGTCTTCGTAACGCACTTCGACCGCGAAACTGAGTGGGACCTGGGTCTCTGCCGGTTTCTCACTGGTGTCGATGTCCAGCGACGCGGCGACGCCTTCGCCCTGAAGTAATCTCACTATCTCGCGCCGAATTTGCGGCTCGGTCAATCCTGCGCCAGTTAGCGCCTGGGCCGCTATTCCCAGTCGCTCGCGAATTAGACCCAGCAGCAGATGCTGCGTCCCGACGTAGCCGTCGCCGAACTCGTGCGCGACGGCGATCGACTGGTCGAGAACGACTCTCGCTCGCGCGCTATAGGGCAAATCCGGAATCCGGGCTTTGGTGCTCGGTTCTCCGTGCTGCATCATGTGCTCGACCGCCGTCTGGATCTCGACGGGATTGGCGCCGAGGTTTTCCAGAACATCCATCACCAGCGCGTCGTCTTCGGCGAGGAGGCCGAGGAGGAGGTGCTCGGGTCCCACGTACTCGTGGTAGCGGCGATGCGCTTCCTCGCGCGCCTTGGTCAGGGCGCCACGGACCCTGTTGGTGAAATCGTATCCGGCCAGAAAAACCTCCCTCGTCGTGGGACCTAATGTTCGTACTGGGGGCGGCGACCGCAAGCTTCGGCGTCGGGGTGCGACGCTAGCTGGCATCCACAGAACCGAAGCAGGGAGTCTCAGGCCTTGCGGCTTCTTGGCTGGGAGCTTTTCCGTCGACGTCTGGAGACTCGAAGCCGCCGGATTCAATATTGTATGTCCGCCGCCAACCCGAATCACTTAGCCCTCGCGTCATGAACCTGACTCCTCGCGAGACCGAAGTTCTCGACGCCCTTTGCGATACCTTCGTGCCCTCGCTCGCTTTTGAGAAGGACGAAGATCCGGCGCTATTCAGCATGTCGGCAAAGGACCTCGGGGTCTCCAGTCTGATCGCCGACGCGCTCGACAAGATCGATCCGGCTAAGCGAGATGCTTTCCGCTTTTTCCTGAAGTTGCTGGAGAATCCGCTCTTTATCGCGACCGTATCGGCAAACGCCACGAGGTTCTCGCGCTTATCTCAGGGTGGGCGAGAGCGCGTATTGCAGCGGCTTTGTCGCAGCGCGGTCCCGCAGCTCCGCTCGGCGTTCCAGGGCGCGCGGAGCCTGGTGATGCTCCACACTTACGCCGCCAACGGTACGCCCGAATCGGACGCTCTGCTCAGCGCGATTGGTTACGAGCCGGATGTCAACCAGAAAGCGACGGCGCCTCGTATTCCAGTTTCGAACCTGGGCTCCGAGACGCAGGTCGAATGTGATGTGTGCGTCGTCGGCGCAGGCGCGGCGGGAAGCGTGGTGGCGGCGGAGCTCGCTGCGAGCGGCAAGAACGTATTAGTGGTCGAATCCGGTGGTTTGTGGAGCGACGGAGAATTCGATCAGCACGAGCTGATTGGAATGCACCGACTCTTTCGCGAAGCCGGACTATCGGGAACGCGCGATTTGAGCATGTCGATTCTGGCGGGGGCTGGGCTTGGCGGAGGCACGACGGTCAACTGGCAATCCTGCTTTCGAACACCGGACGACGTGCGCGAAGAGTGGGCCGAGTTGTCCGGCTGCAGCTTCTTCACTGCAGATTCGTTCAGTGAATCAATCGACGCAGTCTGGCGGCGCATCGGGGCGTCAACCGATGAAAGCGAAGTCAACGAGAACAACGCGGCTATTTGTCGCGGCGCGAAATCGCTCGGCTACCGCTGGAGCACGATCGCGCGCAATTCGCTGGGGTGCGATCCGGCGCAGTGTGGCAACTGTATGTTCGGCTGCAGGGTCGGCGGCAAGCAGAGCGCGGCAACGACCTACCTCATGGACGCAATTCGATCCGGTGCCCAGATCATTGCGCCGTACACTGCGCAAAAGCTGCGGCGGACAGGAGACAAAGCAACGGGTGTGGTGGGATTCTACGCTGATCCACACGGCGAGTCGCGACCGCTGACTATCGTCGCTTCGCGCGTGGTTCTCGCCGCGGGTGCATTGGAGACACCCGCGCTGCTAATGCGATCGGGTATCAAGTCGCTGCACCTCGGCGCGCACCTGTTTCTTCATCCGACTGTGGCGGTGACCGGCCTGTACTCAACGCCGATCGAGTCCTGGAAAGGACCGCCGCAGACGATAGTGTGCGACGAGTTCAGCAATCTCTCCGAGGGTTACGGGTATCGCATCGAGGCTGCCCCTGCCCATCCCGGTTTGATGTCGGTTGGGATCCCGTGGAAGAATGCGCGGGACCACCGCCGCGAGATCCAGCACGTGCGGCGCGCTGCACCGTTCATCGTGCTGACGCGCGATTCGAGCGGGGGCCGGGTGCGCATCACGAGCGGGGGCCAGCCCTACTTTGAATACAGACCAGGAAAGGAAGAAAAGCGTTTGATGAAGCAGGGGATGTCGACCGCCGCGCGAATGCACCACGCCGCGGGCGCCGAGAGGATTATCACTCTGCACACCGCGCGACTGATCTGGGAGCGCGAATCCTCCGGGTCGATCGAGAAGTTCTGTAAGCAGATCGATGCGGCGTCCACGTCCCCAAACCGACTGCCGTTGTTCAGTGCGCATCAAATGGGGACGTGCCGTCTCGGCTCGGACAGCGCGTCGGCGGTATGTGATGAGTCCGGTGCTGTATACGGCTTGAGCGGAGCTTTTGTCGCCGATGCCAGTCTCTTTCCGGCTTCATCGGGTGTGAATCCGATGATCACTGTCATGGCATTGGCGCGGCATGTTGCTCGCGGGCTTGCGCGGGGAGAATGACATCGCGCGTAGCCGGCATCCACAGAACTTAAGCCGCTGTTACGCTTTTACATTCAGTCGAGCGCGCTTCACCGCACGCGTGCCTTTTCCAACTGAGCTGTAGCCCCGTCGCGGACCGCAAGGTAGACAACTCCACCCGATCCAAAACCGGCGAGAATCCGATTGGCCGGCAGCTGCACCCGATCGATAAGCTCCCCTTTGCGGTTGACGACGTTGTAGACCGGACGCGCGTCGACGTTCTGACTGGTTCTGATCCA
>Ga0137371_10002201_pt1 | contig 15504 bp, 12 predicted proteins | sample SagtaG_7_FD_104919 | JGI IMG/M metagenome (GOLD analysis project Ga0137371, IMG submission 104919) | Vadose zone soil microbial communities from Sagehorn Ranch, Mendocino, California, USA - Sage1_R_40_16 metaG | ecosystem: Environmental > Terrestrial > Soil > Vadose zone | place: USA...
CGGCACGGAGGAGCGGAACCCGGGGCTAGTAGAGCTCGCCGCCGCGGACGTGCACGTCGTCGGCCTCGACGAGGAGCTGCCCGAGCTGCCCGCCGCCGCCAGCTTGCTCACGGTCGAGAACGAGGAGGGCGGCGCGCTCGCAGCGGTGCACCTGATCGAGCTCGGCCATCGCGAGCTCGGCGCGGTCAGCGGGCCGCTCGGACTTCCGACCGCGAGCGCCCGGCTCACGGGCTTTAGCCGCCGCGCGGCAGCCTCGGGCCTCGAGCCTGCCCCCGGCCGCATCCGCCACGCCGTCGCCTACACGGTCGAGGCCGGCCGCGAGGCGACCGTCGATCTCCTCTCCGCGGAACCTGCCCTCACTGCCCTCTTCTGTGCCAACGACCTGATCGCCCTCGGCGCCTGTGCGGCCGCCCGCGAGCTCGACCGGCGCGTCCCGGAGGAGCTCTCGCTCGTCGGCTTCGACGACAGCTTCGTCGCCGCCGTTGTCACGCCGCCCCTCACCACCGTCCGCCAGCCGCTGGCACGGCTGGGAAAGGAGGCGGCCGAGGTCGCCATCGACCTGATCGAAGGCTCCCGAACCGAGTCCGTGCGACGCACGCTCCCCGTCGAGCTCGTCGTGCGGGCCTCGACGTCAAGGCCGGCCGGCGCCGGCGCCCGTCCACTCGTCTCAAGGAGGACCGGATGACAACGTCCGCTGCGGAAGCACCCGGCGGCAGCCGCGACCTGTTCGTCAGGAACGCGACGGGTCTCGTCCGCGAGCTGAACGCCTTCGATGCGTTCAACCTCGTGTTCTCGGCGGTGCTGATCCCCGTCGGGATCACGCAGGTGATGGGCTTCACGCCCCAGTTCTGGCCGCACGCGAACATGCTCGCCTCGTTCGCCATCGCGACCCCGCTCGTCCTCTGCTTCGGCCTCGTCTATCTCTACTTCACGACGCTGATGCCGCGGTCGGGAGGCGACTACGTCTGGGTGTCGAGGACGCTGCATCCGTTCCTCGGCTTCCTCGTCAACTTCTCGCTCACGTTCGTCTTCCTGACCTGGGTGGCGTTCAACTTCACGTTCATGCTCTCGGTGGTCGGGCCAGCCGCTTCCTACGTCGCCGGGATCCACAACCACTGGTTCGTCTCACCGACGAAGAACGAGATGATGGTCGTCTCGACAATCCTGACCGCCGCCTTCGCGGGGCTGATGATCTTCGGGATCCGTTCGGTCGCCCGCTACATGGCGGTGACGTTCGCGATCGTCTGGATCGGGATGATCGGCTGGCTCGTCGCGATGCTGTTCGGCAGCCACGGCCACTTCATCCGCGAGTGGAACTCGACCTCGGGTGCGACGTACAACGGCATCATCTCCAGCGCCGAGAAGTACGGCTTCCACGCGGGCGGCGGCATCGCCTGGGTCGCCACGCTCTACGCGATGGTCTACTGCTTCCAGGTCTACACCGGCTTCCAGTGGACGGGCTACTTCGCGGGCGAGATCAAGAACGCCCGCCGCACGGCCGTCACCTCGATCCTCGGCGGCCTTATCGCCTCCGCGGTGATCTACATGCTCGGAGTCGGGCTGATCTACAAGTACTACGGCTTCAAGTTCTTCGGCTCGCTCGTCTGGCTCGGCCTCGGCGGCGGGAGCGACCACAACACGCTCTCGTTCTCGCCGTACCTGGCGGCGCTCGCGAACTTCCTCCCCGGCCCGCACTGGTTCGAGATCTTCGTCGCGCTCTGCTTCGTGCTGGCGATCCTCTGGTGGACGCCGACCGGCTTCATGCTCGGGACGCGGAACGTCTTCGCCTGGTCGTTCGACCGGCTCGCGCCCGCGCGGCTTACCGACGTCTCGGACCGCTTCCACACCCCGGTCGTAGCGACGGTCTTCATCGCGCTCGTGGTCGAGCTCCTGAACTACCTCAACATCTACCAGGGGCTCGGTGCCTACCTGCTCAACATCATCGCGGTGATGGGCGGCGCCTTCATCATCGTCTCGATCGCCGCGATGCTCACGCCCTACACCCGCAGGGATCTGCACACCGCCGCGCCCGCGTGGGCGGCGAGACGCGTCGGGGGCGTGCCTGTGATCACGCTCGTCGCGATCGTCTCGGCCGTCTCGTGGGGCTTCGTGATCTGGATCGCGTTCCACACCGGCTTCGGCGGCTCGATCGGTTGGAAGCCGATGATCAAGGCGTTCACCGCGCCGTTGATCGCGGTCGTCTGGTACCTGATCGTCTGGGGCTACCGGCGCAGCCAGGGGATCGACCTCTCGCGGACATTCCACGAGATCCCGCCGGAGTGACGGAGGAGCCGCAGATCGTCTCGGAAGGCCGTCGCCTCGTCGAGGAGGCGACGGCCCGCGGCGTCGTGGTGCGCCTGCTCGGCGGCGTCGCGATCTGGCTGCGCGCCTCCGAGCACGCCCGGGAGATGCTCGGACGCGAGTACCCCGACCTCGACGTCGTCGCCTGGAAGAAGCAGTCGCGCGCGCTCCGCGATCTGCTCGAGAAGCTCGGCTACGAGCCCGAGCGCGTCTTCAACGCGACCCACGGGGCGCAGCGGCTGCTCTACTACGCGCCCGGCCGCGCGTTCCACATCGACGTCTTCCTCGACGAGTTCTCGATGTCGCACACGCTCGACCTCACCGGGCGGCTCGAGATCGAGCCGCTCACGTTGCCCGCCGCCGAGCTGCTGCTGACGAAGCTGCAGGTCGCGGAGCTGAACCGCAAAGACGCGAGCGACGCGGTCATGCTCCTGCTCGACCACGAGCTGGCCGACGACGACGGGCCGGGGCGGCTGAACGCGGCACGTGTCGCCGAGCTCTGTGCCGCCGACTGGGGCCTGTACACGACCGTCACGGACAACCTCGACAACGTGCAGGAGCTCGTGCCCGAGCTGCTCGAGGAAGAGGTGGATCGCACGACGGTCGGCGCCCGCCTCCGCGAGCTCGAGCGGCGGCTCGACGCCGCGCCCAAGAGCCGGGGCTGGAAGCTGCGGGCAAAGGTCGGGCGCCGGATGCGCTGGTACGAGGTGCCGGAGGAAGTCGTGCGATGAGCGTGACCCTCTACTACGCATCCGACATCCACGGCTCCGACCGGCTCTGGCGCAAGTTCGTCAACGCCGGCGCCTTCTACGGAGCCGACGTGCTCGTGATGGGCGGCGACATCGCCGGCAAGGCGGTGCTGCCGATCGTCCGCCGCAACGGCGGCTTCCTCGCGCGCGAGCTCGACGGCGAGCGCGTGTTCGCCGAGGACGAGCTCCCCGCACTCGAGACGCGCATCCGCAACCTCGGCTTCTACCCGCTCGTGACGAGCGAGGAGGAGGTGGAGTCCGCACACGGCGATCGGGACGCGGTCGACGCGCTTTTCCTGCGCGCGATGCAGGAGAGCGTGCGCGGCTGGCTGCGGCTCGCCGAGGAGCGGCTCGCCGGCACGGGCATCCGTCTCTACGTGATGCTCGGCAACGACGACGAGCCGCACCTGAAGGACGTGCTCGCCGAGTTCCGCGTCGACTGCGAGGACGTCACCGTCGAGCTCGGCGAGGAGTTCGAGCTTCTCTCCTGTGGCTATGCGAGTCCGACCCCGTGGCACTCGCCCCGCGAGCTGCCCGAGGACGAGCTCGAGCGGCATCTCGAAGGGCTCGTGGCGAAGCTCGCCGATCCCCGGCGGGCGGTGTTCAACCTGCACGTGCCGCCGATCCGCACGTCGCTCGACAGGGCGCCTGCGCTCGACGAGACGCTCAAGCCGGTCGTGCGCGGCGGCGCGGTGCAGATCGTCTCCGTCGGCTCGGAGGCCGTGCGGCGCTTGATCGAGCGGTACCAGCCGCCACTCGGGCTGCACGGACACATCCACGAGTCCCGCGGCGTGGCCAAGGTCGGCAAGACGGTCTGCATCAACCCGGGCAGCGAGTACGCCGAGGGCGTCCTCCACGGTGCGCTCGTCGTCCTCGACCGCAAGAAGGGACTCCGGAACTACCAACTCGTCTCAGGCTAAGGAGCGACCGATGGACAAGCGCAGCTTCGAGCACCGCGTCGCCGCCCAGCGGCAGGCCATGCGGGCCGCGCCCGAGCAGCTGCTCGCGCGGGTCGAGGCCTCGCCGTTCGGGCCGAAGTCGAAGGAGATCCTCCGCCGGCAGGTCGAGCACGAGTCGACGGGCCAGGTCGGCTTTGCGCTGTTCGAGTGCCCGCCGGCGATCGTCCGCGGCGACGGCGCAGTCGTCTACGACGCGGACGGCAAGGAGTACGTCGACATGCTCGCCGGATTCTCCGTCTCGAACCTCGGCCACGGGCGGCCGGAGGTGCTGGCGGCGGTCCGGGAGCAGTCGGAGCAGCTCGTGCACTACTTCGACCTCCCCAACGAGCCGCGCGAGCAGTTGGCGGAGCGGCTCGCCGCCCTCGCTCCTGGGGAGGGACGCAAGCGCGTCCTTTTCGGCGTCACCGGCGCGGACGCGATCGAGCTCGCGATCAAGGCGGCGCGCTGGTACACCGGCGCGCCGACGATCCTGTCGGCGTACGGCGCCTACCACGGCACGACCGGCGGGACGATGGCAGCGACCGCCAAGGGCGGGATGTGGGGCTTCTTCTATCCGGTCGGCCCGCACGAGGCGGGCCACGCGAAGATCCCGTACTCGTACCCGTACCGCTGCCCCGTCGGGGCCTCGCCGGAGCGCTGCGCCGAGGCCTGCGTCGAGTTCGTCGCGCGGATGCTGCGCGGGAAGGAGACGCCGTTTGGCGACGCGCGCGCCGTCTCGAACGTGGCCGCCGTCCTGCTCGAGCCGATGCAGGCAAGTGCCGGCTACGTCATCCCCGGCGAGGGCTACCTGCGCGGGATCCGCGAGCTCTGCGACGACCACGGCTTCCTGTTGATCGACGACGAGATCCAGGCGGGACTGGGGCGGAGCGGGAAGCTCTGGGCGTGCGAGCACGACGGCGTCGTCCCTGACATGGTGGCGACGTCGAAGGGGCTCGCGAGCGGCTTTCCGATCTCGGCGCTCGTCGCCTCGGAGGAGCTGCTCTCAGCCTGGGGCCCGGGCGCGCACGTGGCGACCTTCGCCGCCACCCCGGTCGCCGCGGCCGCCGCGAACGCGACGCTGGACGTCTACGAGACCGACGACGTGGTGCGGCGCGCGGCCGAGACCGGCACGTACTTCCGCGAGCGCCTCGAGGAGCTGCAGGAGCGCCATCCGATTCTCGGCTGGATCGACGCGAAGGGCCTGTTCGTAGGGCTCGAGTTCGTGCGCGACCGCGAGACGAAGGAGCCTGCGGGCGAGGAGAGTAAGCTGATGCTCGACTACTGCGTCCGTGAGGGCCTCCTCTTCGAGCGGGGCGGCTACCTCTACAACCGCTTCCAGCTGATCCCGCCGCTGACGATCGAGCGGGCGCAGATCGACCGCGCAGTGGAGATCCTCGACGGGGCGATGACCGAGGCGGAGCAGTCGGCCGGGATCGAGCGGATCAAGCCGGTGGCCGTGTAGGCATCCTTCCGGGATGGCTCTGCTGGACGACTCGCTCTCTGCGGTGGACGCGCTCGAGCGGGTCGCCCGGCTCCGCCGCCGCGCCCGGGACGTCGCGCTCGCGGCTTCGCTGCTCGCCGCAGCGGGCGCCACGGCGGCCTCGCTCGGGCACGGCGAGATCGGCTTCGCCGCCCTGGTCGGCGCTGCGGTCGGCTTCGGCGCCGCAGGTCTGGCTCGTGCCGAGCGGCGGACCGTGCTGACGCGGCTCGTCGCCGCCGGGATCGACGGGGCCGAGGTGCGCCCGTTCGCGGCCGAGCTCGTCTCGCCCTCGCTCCGTCGCCGGCTCGCGCGCGGCCTCGAGGTCGCGGCGGCCGCGGGTCGCCCGGGCCTGCACGAGTACACGCACGTGCGTCCGGAGCGGGCCCGCGCGGTGCGGGACGACTTGCTCGAGCTCGCGGCCGCGTTCCGGAACCCCGCGCGGCCGGTGACGCCCGCGAGCGCCGCGCTCTGCAGGCGGCTGATCTGCGAGGCGTCGGTATCGCCGCTCTACAACCCGGCTCTACCCGACCAGGAGCTGACCCGGACGCTGCGCGCGATCGGCGCCGGCTTCGACCGAAGCTGAGCGGCGAGGCGCGCTGTCGCTGCGGGCGCCCGGCGGACGAGAGCCGCTCCGAGCGCGAAGGCGACGAGATGCTCGAGATCGAGCACGGTCAGGTCGGGTCGCAGGAGCCAGCCGACGAGGGCGGCCAGGACGCAGAGAGCGGCGACCGCAGCCCGCGGGCCGACAGCCGGCCGTCGCTTCCACTCGAGGGAGGCGATCGCGCCGAGCCACGCGGCGATGATCGCCGACAGGCCGTAGTCCGAGAGCGTGAGAACCGACTGGAATGCATGCGGCCGCACGAGTCCCACCGCGGCGACCAGTGCGTACACGAGCAGCGTCGAGACCATGTGGCCGAGGGCTGCGGTGGCCCACGTCATCGCGGTGCCGCAGACGGCGAGCGCCACGAGGCCGACGCCGACGAAGCCGAGCATCGACGGAAGCCACGGCCGATCGGCGACGAGCGCGCTCGTCGCGAGCAGCCAGACCTTGCCCTCGGCGATATCGCGCGGCGTGGCCGCCAGTGCGGAGAGCGGCACCATGCGGAGCCGCGTCGCAGCAGTCACCGTGCCGACGATCGAGGTCGCCGCGAGCAGGCTCCGTCTTCCTCGCACCGATTCCGAGCCTACCTACCCGGTCGAGTCGAGCAGCTCCCGCAGGGCGGCCTTCGGGTCGTCCTTGACCGGCACGCCGTGGTCGAGGCAGAGGATCGAGAACGGCAGCTCGAGGAGCCGCTCGACGCTTCGGCGCGTCTCGACCGGGTCCTCGTGGTATTCGGCCGGAACGAAGGACAGGTCCCGCCCGCCGTCGTTCGAGATCAGATCCGAGCAGAAGAGGACGCCCGGGCCGAACTCGAGCAGGAGCGAGTAGTGCGGCCATTCAGGGCCCGGCGTTCGCACGGCGAGCAGCGCTCCGGGCAGCAGGTCGCCCTCGGCGTACCGCCGATCGGGCTCCTCGTCGGCGGGCGGCGCATCTTCGGGCAGCCAGACCTCGATCCCGAGCTGGGATCGGTAGCGCCACGCCGAGCGCTGGTGCGTCTTCGCCGTGAGCAGGATCGCCGTCGGTCGCGGGAGAGCGGCGAGCGCGTCGCCCGCGAGCCGCACCGGATCGATGAACACGCAGCCGTCGTCCGCAGCGACCGCGTGCGAGCTCGAGATCCCCCCGCCGATCCGGCTGTTGCGGATCCGCCAGTGGTAGACGCCGTCGACGACCTCCTCGACCTCGTCGGCGACCTCGCTCGGCTCGGTCATCGCTCGCCCCTTGCTCCGGCTAGCAGCCGCCGACGGCTGTCTCGAGCTCGATCAGCCGCCCGCCGCGGTCGAACGAATAGGTGAGCTCCTTCCACCTCTCTTCGCCGGCCGTCACCGAGATCCGCAGCTGCGTCGCGCCGAGGAAGTAGCGCGCCCGCTCGTGCATCACCGCCGCGTGCGGGTAGCGCCGCCGCACCTGCTCGAGCGTCGCACGGCCGACCGCGAAGCCGACGGAGGTGCGGTCCCCGACGCGCGTCGTCGCGATCGTGTCGAGGAAGGTTGTGCCGCCGAAGGAGAAGACGTAGCCCAGTCGCCGGCCGTCGTAGTAGTCGAGGAACGAGTCCTGGGGTGGTGTTCCGCTACATCCACCGTGGTCGTTCCGGCGCTGCCGCTCCGTCCGGACGAGGTCCGGGTAGACGACGCGGCGGGCGCCGATCTTGAACGGGCCGAGACCCGCGCCGAGCCGCATCACGAGCGGCGGCGGGGGAAGCTGGGGCGGTGCCGTTACCGCGCGGTCACCTGCCTACGAGCAGCCGGTGTTCGTGCCGCAGTCCCTGCAGGTGTAGCAGGAGCCCGTGCGGATCATGCGGCCGCCGCAGCGGGCGCACTCGACGGCGTCCTCCCAGTTGTTGAAGAGGGCGGTCTGGCCGGGCGGCGGCGACTCGGCGGACGGCGCATCCGAGGTGCCGCCCTCGAGCGCGTTGTACGCCTGCGCGAGCCGCGCGCGCACCTCGGGCGTGAGAATGCCGATCTCCTCCTGCTGCTCGGCGGTGAGGAAGCGCTTGCCCATCCAGCGGAAGACGTAGTCGACGATCGACTTCGCGACGCGGATGTCGGCGTCGTTCGTCATCCCGCTCGGCTCGAAGCGCATGTGCGCGAACTTCGAGACGTACACCTCGAGCGGCACGCCGTACTGGAGGCCGAGCGAGACCGAGATCATGAACGAGTTCATGAGACCGGCCAGCGTCGTGCCCTCCTTGGCGATGTCGACGAAGATGTCGCCGGGAGTGCCGTCCTCGTACAGCCCGACGTGGATGTACCCCTCGTAGTCGCCGACGCGGAACTTGCGGCCGACCTCGGTGCGGTCCTCCGGGAGCCGCTTGCGCTCGCGCAACTGCACTGGCGGGGTCGCATGCTGCTCGGCGTCCTTCGAGGACGACAGCGGCTGGGCGACCTTGCAGTTGTCGCGGTAGATCGCGATCGCCTTGACGCCGAGCTGCCACGACTCGACGAAGAGCTGCGCGACCTCGTCGACCGTCGCCGACTCGGGCAGGTTCACCGTCTTCGAGATCGCGCCGGAGATGAACGGCTGGACGGCGCCCATCATCTTCACGTGACCGAGATAGTGGATCGCCCGCTCGCCGACGGCGCAGTCGAACACCGGATAGTGCTCCGCCTTGACGTACGGCGCCCCGACGATCGTGTTGCGCTCGTCGATGAATGCCACGATCTCCTCGACCTCGGCCGGCGCATAGCCGAGCTTCTCGAGCCCGAGCGGAACGGTGCGGTTGACGATCGTGATCTCGCCGCCGCCGACGAGCTTCTTCGACTTGACGAGCGAGAAGTCGGGCTCCACGCCGGTCGTGTCGCAATCCATCAAAAAAGAAACAGTTCCAGTCGGGGCTAAAACGGTCCCTTGCGCGTTCCGGTAGCCGTTGACCTCGCCGAGGTCGAGCGCCTCGTCCCACGCCTTCCGGCACGCGCCGAGCAGGTCGGCCGGCACCGAGCTCGAATGTTCGATGTTGCCGACGGCGGCGCGGTGTTTCGCGATCACGCCGATCATCGCCGCGGCGTTGGGCCGGTAGCCCGCAAACGCGCCCATGCGCGAGGCAATCTCAGCCGACTTCCGATACGCGCGTCCCGTCATCAGCGCCGTGATCGCGGCCCCGTACGCTCGACCCTCGTCGGAGTCGTACGGGAACCCGCGCGCCATCAGCAGCGCGCCGAGGTTCGCGTAGCCGAGCCCGAGCTGGCGGTACGCCTTCGCGTTCCGCTCGATCTCGGGCGTCGGATAGGACGAGTAGCCGACGAGGATCTCCTGCGCGAGGAACACCACGTCGACCGCGTGCTCGAACGCGTCCACGTCGAACTCGCCGTCCTCGCGGCGGAACTTCATCAAGTTGATCGACGCGAGGTTGCACGCGCTGTCGTCGATGCTCATGTACTCGCTGCAGTTCGCGACGACAACGCCGTCCACGATGTACGAGTGGTGAAGAGGCTCGGTGAGGTTGTAGACGACTTCCTGACCGTCCTCCTCACGCGACAGAAGGGTCGTCGAGCTCTTCGTGCGATACCGCGTCGTCGTCCCGAGCAGCGATGAGAGGGCGGCTTCTTTGCGCGGAGTCGAGAATCCGATCGAACGCGCGAACTCCTCGAGATCGGTTCCGCTGATGCGAAGGTCGAAGCCTTCGCGCGACGAGTACTGCACCGTCGTGCCGTCCTTGCGCGTGTACGTGAACGTTGACTCCCCGCTGTCCGTAGTGCGATAGATGCGGCTGCGGATGCCGAACCCGAGCAGGAGGACCTGGACATCCTTCAGCAGCCGCTCGCTCCGGCTGCCGAGGCCGGCGTACCGTGTCGCCTTGCCGCCCGATTCGATGCGAGCGACGCAGCCGTCGGCGCCGAACAGGCCACGCAGGAAGGCAACTTGTACCTCGGGCGGCGCGGCGAAGACGGATTCGGGGACGCGCTTCTCGTGTGCGCGTGCCGCCGTGACGCCGAGACCGCGGAAGAACGTGCGAACGGCTTGGCTGCCGGCACGGAGCTGAACCGTGCCGTTCTCGATCTCCTGACGCGAGACGCCGCCGACGAGCTCTTTCAGGAGGCCTTCATGTGAGGCGAGCACGCCGTCCTCGATGTCGTCGCCGCCGTAGACCCATACGGTTTTGCTATCGGTCGAGCAGCCGTCGCCGACCAGATGTCCGAGCAGCTCGCCGAGTCCCTCGCTCCAGCGGTGCGGTAGCGACTGCCGCGTGAGCGTGCCGCCGCGACTGGACGAGCCGGCGAACACCTTGATCTTGACCGGAAGCGTCCACGAAGCGTCAGTCGCCGGCGTCGCGCTGTCGTTGAGCATGACGCGGTCCTCGATCGTCAACTCCTGGGCCTCGACATATCCACGTTCGAGCGTCCAGATCCGATGTGTTGGCGTGCAGCGGAGCTCCTGACCGTTCGCGAAGCGCAGCCGGACGATCGGGCTCACGCCGTTCTGCATGATCGCGAGCGGCCGCGTCGCAACGACGCCGTCGCCGGCCGTCTCTGCGGTCGCGCGATGCGTGTAGACGCGGAACTCCTCGCCCAGCTGCGCCCGCTCGTAGAGCTTTGCGAAGGGAATCAGGCCGAGCGTCGTGTGCACACGCGCGTCGCCGGGGAAGCATGGATTCGACGCGTTGATCCGACCCGTGTTCGGCAGCGTGTGCCAAGCGTTGATCGTCGTGTCGTACTGGACGCCCGGATCGGCGCACTCCCACGCGGCCTGCGCGATCTGTCGCAGGAGGTCTCGTGCGGCCGTCGTCTCGAGCACCGTCCCGTCCGTCCGCGCCGTCAGCTTCCACTCCTTGCCGTCGAGGGCGGCCTGCATGAAGCCGTCGCTGACGCGGACCGAGTTGTTCGCGTTCTGGTACTGGATCGAGGCCCAGTCCGACGAGTCCAGCGACATGTCGTAGCCGGCCTGCTCGAGGACGCGCGCCTTGCGCTCCTCCCTCGCCTTGCACCAGATGAACTCCTCGATGTCCGGGTGGTCGACGTCGAGCACGACCATCTTCGCGGCACGCCGTGTCTTCCCGCCGGACTTGATCGTTCCGGCGGAGGCGTCGGCGCCGCGCATGAAGGACACCGGCCCGGAGGCGTAGCCGCCCTTCGAGAGCTGCTCCTTCGAGGAGCGCAGCTTCGAGAGGTTGACGCCCGAGCCCGAGCCGCCGCGGAAGATGATCCCCTCACGGCGGATCCAGTCGAGGATCGAGTCCATCGAGTCGTCGATCGAAAGGATGAAGCACGCCGAACATTGCGGGCGCTCCTCGAACCCCACGTTGAACCAGACAGGCGAGTTGAACGCCGCGTACTGGTTGACGAGGATCGCCTTCAGCTCGGCCTCGAAGGTCTCGGCCTCGTCCTCGGTGGCGAAGTAGCCGCCCTCCCGGCCCCAGCGGCCGACCGTCTCGACGACGCGCCCGACCATCTGCTTGACGCTGCGTTCGCGCTCGGGCGAGGACATGCGGCCGCGGAAGTACTTCTGCGCGACGATGTTCGTGGCCGTTTGCGACCAGAAGCGCGGGAACTCGACGTCGTTCTGCTCAAACACCGGCTTGTCCTTGCCGGGGATGAACGCGTCGCGCAGCTCCCACTCGATCTCGTCGAACGGATCGCGTCCGGGGATCGTGAAGAACCGCCGAACGCCGAGGCTGGCGTCCTGTTTGACGACGGTGTTCTGGATCTCGTCGGTTACAGCTGCCGCGCTAGTGGGTTCCACCGTCGCCATCCTTCCTTACCTCCGAAGACCGCTGGGCCGGGACCGACGCTGCTGGTTCGATCCCCTCCAGGAGGTCCAGCGAGCGGACTGTGAAGATTAAGAACGGCTTCGGACGGATTGTCTCCAAAGACAACAGAGGAAGCCACGATTCACTGTATTCAAGCCAAATCGCCACGGTTCAAGTTTACCTGCGCGGCGATGGCCGTCGCCGGGCCGGACGGCCGCGCTAGGCGCCGCTTGCCGGCGCCGCCCCTCAGGACGCGCGGCTCTGCCGCACGTCCGTCTGCAACGACCGGTCGACACGCGCGAATAGAGATCCGCGCTCCTAGGCGCCGCTTGCCGGCGCCGCCCCTCAGGACGCGCGGCTCTGCCGCGCGTCCGTCTGCAACGACCGGTCGACACGCGCGAATACAGACGCGCGCTCCTAGGGCTGCTTTGGACCGCGCGGCGGCGTCGCCGCGGCGGGGTGCGGCTGGATGCGCCGCGCCTGGATCCGGCGGGCCAGCCAGCTCGCTGCGGCGGCGGCCAGGAGGAGGAGTGCGATTCCTGCCAGAACGAGCAGCGGGAGCGGGATCGACTCGGCATTCGACGGCCCGAGCCAGTCGATCCCGCGCTGGACCGGACCCTTCTTCGCTGCCGGCGGGGTATCGCCCGGCGACGTCGTCGGGCCGGCTGTCGGACTCGGCGAGCTACCCCCGGTCGGACCCGGCGAGCTCCCGCCCGTCGAGCCGCCGCCGGGCCCGTTCGGCCGGTCCTGGCGGATCGCCGCCAGCAGCGCGCGGTGGATGTCGTCCGGCGCGCCGGAGTAGTTGACCGCGTCCTCACCGAGGTGCTGGTTTGCCTCCGTGTAGCAGCCGATCGGATACGTCCCGTCGATCCGGCCGTCGACGAACCAGTCGTTCAGCACCTGCTTCCAGCACGGCGTCGCGGCCGCCGCAGGCGACGCGCCGAACGCGAGGCCCGAGAGGACGACCGCCGAGAGGGCCAGCGCGCACGCGAGGCCGCGCCTCGGTCTCGATCGTCTGGTGATGGAGGTCGTGGGGGGCTTCACTGCGGCTTTTGAACGTGCGCTGCCGACCTGATCTTCCTCAGTGTCTCGGACGGCGGTTCGGCAACCGTGATCCGGTCGTAAACCGTTTGTTAGGAGCGGCAGCTGGAACGAGGGCCAATGCTAGCGTCCTGCCGATGCGAGCGGCGGCCGAAGGCGCGTCGACCTCCGGCTGGGGCGCGCCCGCGACGGCGGGTGCGGCGGCCGCGCTTCTCCTCGGTGCCCTCTTCTTCAGCGACGGGTCGTCGGACGATCCCCTCGTCTGGATCGGCGGGCTCGCGCTCGTTGCCGCGGCGCTCGGCGCGGGCGCCGCGACGATCCGGCTCGTCCCGCTTCCGAGACTCTCCTGGGCCGCGCTCGCCTTCCTCGGCTGCCTCGCGGGGCTCGTCCTCTGGATGGGGCTCTCGATCGTCTGGTCGACCGAGCCCAGCCGGTCGTGGGGCTACACGAACCGGACCCTCGTCTACCTCGCCTTCGCCTGCCTCGGCGTGCTCGTCGGGGGGCTCGTGCCGCGTGCGCCGCGCGCCGTCGCCGGCGGGCTCGCGGCCCTGCTCGGGCTCGTCTTCGTCTGGGCGCTCGCGGCGAAGTCGATCCCGTCGCTCTACCCGGACTACGAGCGCGTCGCGCGGCTGCGCTCGCCCGTCGGCTACTGGAACGAGCTGGCGCTGCTCGGCGACGTCGCCGTCGGGCTCGCGCTCTGGGTCGCGGCGCCGCGGCAGCGAAGAGCGGTCGTGCGGGCCACGGGGACGGCGCTTCTGTACGTCGTGCTCCTCGGTGTCCTGTTGACCTACTCGCGCTTCGGGATCGCGTTCGCGGTGCTCGTGGCCGTGCTCTGGCTGCTGCTCGATCCCGACCGGGTCGAGGGGCTCGCCGCGCTCTTGCTCGGCGGCGTCCCCGCGCTCGGCGTCTTCCTCTTCGCGCTGACGCTTCCGGGGATCTCGGACGACGGCGTCTCGCACGCCCGCCGTGCGCACGACGGCTGGCGTTTCGGGCTCGTCGCGCTCGCGGGCGGTGTGCTTGTGTGGCTCGCGGCTGCGGCCGCGGGGCGCGCGGAGGAGCGGCGGCCGCTACAGCCGGAGCTGCGGGCCAGGATCGAGCGCCTCGCGCTCTGGGCGGGTGGCGCGGGCGCGGTCGCCTGCATCGCGCTCGCGGTCGTCTTCGCCGGCCACATCTGGGACGCGTTCACGAAGCCGCAGACCGTCAACAGCGCGGGACGGCTCGGCCAGCTCGGCTCGAGCAACCGCTGGACGTGGTGGCAGCAGGCCTGGCACGCCTTCGCCGGCCATCCGCTTGGCGGCACCGGCGCGGCGACCTTCGGCCTGACGAACCGTCTGCACCGCTCCAGCGAGTTCGACATCGGGATCGAGCCGCACAACGTTCCGCTGCAGTTCCTGAGCGAGCTCGGCATCGTCGGGCTCGTGCTGCTGCTCGGCACGATGGCCGTCGCCGGGGTGGGGATCGCCCGCGCGCGCGTGCGTGCACGCGAGGACGCGGCGGCGGTGACGGCACTCGCGGTTGGCCTCGCCGCCTGGCTGCTGCACCTCCTGCTGGACATGGACTGGAACTACGTCGCCGTCTGCGGCCCGCTCCTGTTTGCAGCCGGGGCGCTCCTCGCGGTCCCCGGCGGCGAGCGCGTCGCGCGCCGGCGACCGCTGCTCGCGGCCGGCGCCGTCGCCTTCGCCCTCGTCGCCGTCTACTCGCTGGCCTCGCCCTGGCTCGCCCGGCGGGAGCTCTCGAGCTCGCTCACGGCCCTCGTGCATCGCGACGTCCCGGCCGCGCTCGCGGACGCGAAGACGGCGCACTCCTACGATCCGCTCTCCACGGATGCACTCACGCAGTGGGCCGATCTCGAGGACCTCGCCGGCCATGAGGTCCGCGCCCGCGAGCTCTACCGCCGCGCGGTCTCGACTGAGCCGCTCAATCCGACCACGTGGTACGAGCTCGGCGTCTTCGAGTATCGGCAGCGGAACTGGCTCGCGGCCTATCGCGCGCTCGACCGCTCATGGGGACTCGACCGACACGGACCCGCCGCCGTGCGCTGCGGCTACCTCGACCGCGTCCGCGTGCGGGTCAAGCACTACGGGCTCAAGTGCCCACGATCAGGGCCAGCTGCGAGCCCCTGAGGTCGGCGACGCGCAGGCCGTCGAGCGGCCCGACGACCTTGATCCCGGTGTCGCGCCCGAGCCGCAGCGCCTCGGGGCGATAGCCCGGGCGGTACATGACCATCGACGCGGCGTAGTCGCCGCGGACGGCGTTGCCGGTCGCGCCGACGCGGTAGCCGAGCGTCTGCAGCGAGAGGGCCTCCGCGGCGGCCGCACCCGGGCGGCCGTTGCCGTTGAGGACCAGGACCTGCGTCTTCGCGCGGCTCAGCCTCGCCACCTGCGGCGCGGGGACGATGCGTGCCTTCGCGGCCTCGGGCTGGGAGGCGACCGCGGGGCGGTGGCGGTCGAGCGCACGAACGACCGGCCCGCCCAGGAGCGCGATCCCGACGACGACGAGCGCCGCGAGCTCCAGCACCGCGATCGCCGAGGCCACGAGTGCGGCACGGCGCCAGGGACGGGCCTCGAGCGACTGGGCGGCATCCACGGGGACGCTAGTGCCCCTTCCGGTAATGCAGCCCAGTTTCTCGGTCGCTAGCACCAAGCCAGAGGCCGCACTCGGCCGCCGCGCAGGCTGGCAGCCTGCGCAAGGTCGAGGGTGGACTCTGGCGCCGC
>Ga0137371_10002203_pt1 | contig 15499 bp, 7 predicted proteins | sample SagtaG_7_FD_104919 | JGI IMG/M metagenome (GOLD analysis project Ga0137371, IMG submission 104919) | Vadose zone soil microbial communities from Sagehorn Ranch, Mendocino, California, USA - Sage1_R_40_16 metaG | ecosystem: Environmental > Terrestrial > Soil > Vadose zone | place: USA: California...
AATCTCGACGGCCTATTAATGGGATGCGCCCGCTTAAGGAACAGTTGAAGGACGCGCCAATGGGCGCGTCCGGCTGGGCTCTTAGCGCCCGATTGCGCGCAACGCCTGGCCGCCCGAGCGAGATGGTTAACGTGCTGTGACCGTCCCGTGCGCTAGTCCTACCGTCTTTACAAAGACCGGGTTTCTCGTTGCGCTCCGGGGGGCGTGCAAGGGGCTGCATTTCCGACAAACCATTCGATTGCAAGTGCGCGAAAGCCCTTCGCTCGGTGGCGACACCAAGTTCCAAACAAGTTCCAAACGCACGGAACACGCGCTCTCCTGGCGAGTTGTTTTCGAACAAGGAAGGCTTCCTTTCCTTGACGGAACAAACTCGATAGGAGGCCCATAATGCTCAAGACACTTATGATTTCGGCTGCGGTCAGTGCGCTGATGGTTTCCGGCGCGTTCGCGCAGGCCGATATGTCCCCAAAGCAATCGGCGGCAAAGCCCGAGGCCGTCCCGCATGACACTGCCAAATTCATCTCGTCGCAAAGCCAGGATCAGTGGGTTTTCTCGAAATTCAAAGGCAGCGACGTGCTCGGTCCGGATGACGCGCACATCGGCAGTGTGAACGACATGCTGTTCGATAAGAACGGCAAGGTATTAGGCCTGATTGTGGGCGTCGGGGGATTCCTAGGCATCGGCGAGAAGAACGTCGCGATCGACATGAGCGCGTTTCAGCCCGTTCCGCCCGACACTGGTAGCAGCGCAAGCGGTGGCGGCAGCGCCATGACCACCCGCAGTGATGATCCGACCATGACCAAGCTCAAAGTGACTTGGACCAAGGATCAGCTCAAGAACGCGCCGGACTTCCAGTACTACAAGCCGCCGGCACGGACGACCGGCGCGCCCGGCGGCTCTCCGACCACGGGAATGGCGCCGCGGCCGACTTCTCCCGGGCCCAGTTCCCCCGGCATGGGGCGCTAAAGTCGGCGAGCGCGTGCGCGACGTGTTGTGTAGTAGCGTATCGTAAATAGGGGACCAGATCGGTCCCGGAGTTGACGTCCGGACCGGCGATAAGCCGGTCCGGACGTCGCGTCTTTTAATGCGGCTCGGCTCCAACGCCGCAGCTTGTGTCGCCGCGCCCATTCTGCACAATCGCCGCGTCCTGCCGGGGCGAGAGCGAAGCTCCCGCAGAGCGTCCGAGCGCTCGCGTATGGTTTCATCCCAGTTCCGTCCCGAATCCTCCGTCGTCGCAGAGGTGAGGCCCTCACCAAATCACGGCGAGCGCAACGCCTCGCCGGACATGATCGTGCTGCACTATACCGGGATGCCAAGCGACGAAGATGCAATCAGTCACCTGTGCAACCCGGCCACTGAAGTGTCCGCGCATTATGTCGTGCTACAGGACGGCTATATTGTTCAGCTGGTCGCAGAGGCGCGGCGCGCCTGGCATGCGGGCGCGTCATCCTGGGCCGGAGAAAGCGACATAAACTCGCGCTCGATCGGCATCGAGATTGCCAATCCCGGGCATGATCATGGCTATCCCGCTTTTCCAAAGCGGCAAGTTGCAGCGGTGACGGCGCTTTGCCGCAGCATTTTGTCCCGCCACCAGATTGCCGCCGACCGCGTGCTCGCCCATTCCGATATCGCGCCATCGCGTAAGCGCGATCCGGGGGAAAAATTTCCGTGGAAGGCGCTCGCTGATTCCGGCATCGGGTTATGGGTCAAGCCCACGCCTATGACCCAAGCGGGGCCGGTCTTTACGCTTGGCGATAGTAACCCAGCCATCGCGGAGACGCAGGCGCTGCTGGCAAGCTTTGGGTACGCCGTTACTGCATCCGGCCATCTCGACGGCGCGACGCGCGATGCCGTCGCAGCGTTCCAGCGCCATTTCCGGCCGCAGCGTGTCGACGGCAACATTGATGAGTCGACCCTTGCCACGCTGAAGGACCTCATCGCTGCGCGCGATGCCCATCCCAGCGCAAGCAAGCGCGGTTCGGCGTAACCGCCCCGGCGGCGTACGAGACGCATAGCTGCGGCACGGGCTTGACGTGGGTCCGCCCGCACCCCATCCCTAATGTGTCAGTCGGCTGGACGGTCGCTCGGGCCAAGGCCGAAAGGTGGCCCGAGAGGAAAGTCCGGGCTCCATGGACGTACGGTGCCGGATAACGTCCGGCGGGTGTTAAGCCCAGGGAAAGTGCCACAGAGAACAGACCGCCGCTCGTAGCGTCCCTTCTCGGGAGGCATGAGCGGTAAGGGTGAAACGGTGCGGTAAGAGCGCACCGCGCCTGCGGCAACGCAAGCGGCAAGGCAAACCCCACCGGGAGCAAGACCGAATAGGGACGGCGCGAGACTCGCCTCCGCGCGAGCGGAGCGATGCTCGAGATCAATGTCCGGATCTGGCCGTCCGGGTAGGTTGCTCAAGGCGCTGGGTAACCAGCGTCGCAGAGGAATGGCCGTCAGGCGAGGGTGCTTTGCCCCTTGCCGACAGAACCCGGCTTACAGGCCGGCTGATGCTATCAAGGGGGCCCGGTGGAGAACCCGCCGGGTCCCCGCCATTTTTCGGGCGATCCGGACCGCACTTGGTACAGTTCAGCGACCACAGACGCGTAGCATAGTGCATCACCTTCTTCCCGCGCGGAGGTGCCGCATGGAGCCGTTACCGAAAGGCGCGAACTTCGTTCGCAGCAAGATCCTCTGGGAGATCGGTCTGCACCTCGCGGGTAACCCGGCGACACCATATGGTGGCAATCGCGATATGGTCATCGCCGTCGGCAGCGGCTCGAGCGCCGCCTTCCGACCTTGGCTGAGACTTGCCACGGGTTCCGCCATACTGGCCGAGCAGGTTGCCGAGGGCGACGGTATTGAGCTCGCCTTCGTCAACCCCTCGGCGCTGCTCACGCAGGCTTATCGCGGCGTCGGGTTGTTCAGCGCGCCGCTGCCCTTGCGCATCGTGGCCGTTTATCCGAGCTGGGACCGCTTTGTGTTCATGGTCCACCCGCGAACGGGGATCCGCTCGCTCGCAGACATCAAGGCCAAGCGATATCCGCTGCGCGTCTCGGTTCGTGAGGATCCCACTCACTCCACGCTTGTATTAATCGATCAGGCTTTTGCGCTCCACGGTTTTGCACTCAAGGACATCGAATCCTGGGGCGGGCGCCTCGTCCTTTGTGGCGGTCCATCCGATACTCGCCGCCTGGGGCCGCTAGCGCGCGGCGAGCTCGATGCGGTGTTCGACGAGGGGATCAAGGTCTGGCTCGATGAAGCCCTGGCGGCAGGCCTCTCCCCGATCGAGCTCGAGGCGACCGAGTTCGGCGCGATGGGACGGCTCGGGTGGCGTAAGGTCTCGCTGCCGAGAGCGCGATTTCCTGGCTTGGCTCGCGACCTCGACACGCTCGATTTCAGTGGTTGGCCGATCTACAGCAACGCATCGCTTCCTGAGCATGTTGCCTACGATATCTGTGGCGCGCTTGCCGCACGCGAAGCCGAGATCCCTTGGGAGAAGGGAACGGAGGGCAGCGCTTTGCACATGGGAAGCGCCAGCGACAGCACCCCAATGGATGTACCACTTCACCCAGGCGCGGAGCGCTGGTACCGCGAGCGCGGGCGAAAGGGCTGAGGGTCACGGCTATCGCGCCGCTTCGCCTCGCAAGGGCGTACCTCTATAAAGCAGCGAGGTAGGCCAGGCGCACGGCGATGCAAAGGGACGGCAGCTGGCAGTTTTGGATCGATCGGGGAGGCACGTTTACCGACGTGATCGGGTGCCGCCCCGACGGCACGCTCGTTGCGCACAAGCTGCTCTCCGACAATCCCGAAGCCTACGGCGATGCGGCGGTGCAAGGCATTCGCAACCTGCTTGGTGTCAAACCGGGTGAGCCGATTGCTCGCGGCACAATCGCGTCCGTAAAGATGGGCACGACCGTTGCAACCAATGCGCTGCTCGAGCGCAAGGGCGAGCGGACACTGCTGCTCATCAGCAAGGGTTTCCGCGACGCGCTTAGGATCGGTTATCAGGCGCGGCCTAAGATTTTTGCCCGTCACATCATCAAGCCGGAAGTGATCTACGAACGCGTTGTCGAAGTGAACGAACGCGTGCGCGCGGACGGCACAGTGGAGCGCGAGCCGGATCTTGCTACGGTGCGGGGGGAGCTTGCGGCTGCGCTCGAAGCCGGCATCCGTGCGGTGGCGATCGTGTTCATGCATGCCTACCGCTATGCCGACCACGAGCAGCGCGTCGCCGCCCTTGCCCGTGAGATCGGCTTCGCACAGGTGTCGGTGAGCCACGAGGTGTCGCCGTTGATTAAGCTCGTGGGCCGCGGCGACACCACGGTCGTCGACGCTTATCTCTCACCGATCTTGCGGCGATACGTGGCGCAGGTGGCGCGCGACATGGGTACTTCCATTACCGCTGATCGCGACAATGCCGACACCCGGCTGATGTTCATGATGTCGTCCGGCGGACTGACCGCGGCGGAATTGTTTCAAGGCAAGGACGCGATTCTGTCGGGACCGGCGGCGGGGGTGGTCGGCATGGCGGAGACCGGACGCGAGGCTGGCTTCTCGCACCTCATCGGCTTCGACATGGGAGGTACCTCGACCGACGTCTCGCATTTCGACGGCGATTACGAGCGCGCATTCGAGACCGAGGTCGCCGGCGTGCGCATGCGTGCGCCGATGATGTTGATCCATACAGTGGCAGCGGGTGGCGGCTCGGTCCTGCACTTCGACGGCGCTCGCTTCCGCGTCGGACCGGATAGCGCCGGCGCCAATCCGGGCCCGAAATGCTATCGCCGCGGCGGCCCGCTCGCGCTCACCGACGCCAACGTCATGGTCGGCAAGCTCATGCCGGAGTTCTTTCCGAAGATCTTCGGCATGCAGCAGAACCTGCCCCTCGACTCCGACGCGGTGCGCGAGGCGTTTGCCGAGCTCGCGAGGGAGATCGGCGATGGCCGCTCGGCCGAAGACGTTGCCGATGGCTTCATCAAGATTGCCATCGAAAACATGGCGAACGCGATCAAGAAGATCTCTGTGCAGCGCGGCTACGACGTCACGCGTTACGCGCTCAACTGCTTCGGCGGCGCCGGCGGGCAACATGCCTGTCTCGTCGCCGACGCGCTCGGCATGACCAAGGTCCTGATTCATCCGTTCTCCTCTCTCCTCTCCGCCTACGGCATGGGGCTGGCCGACATCCGCGCCACGCGCCAGCAAGCGATCGAGGAGCCATTTGGAGAGGGCGCCCTCGCATCGATCGATGGTATCGGCGGCCGATTGGGAGACGAAGCACGACGCGAAGTGGTCGAGCAGGGCGTGGCCGCCGATGCCATCGAAGTCCTCATCCGCGCGCACGTCCGCTACGCCGGAACCGACACTGCGCTGGTAGTACCTGCGTTCTCAGCGTCTTGCCCAGGCACGAGCGCCACTCGAGCTCGCCCGACTCTCCCCGCCATGAGGTCGGCCTTCGAGGCGGCGCATAAAGCGCGCTTCGGATTCATCGATGAGACCAAGGAGCTGGTGGTGGAAGCGGTTTCGGTCGAGGCGATCGGCGGGGGCGCAAAATTCAAGGAGCCGGTACTCGCGACCGCGCGTACGCCACTCCCCTCCCCCGCTCGACGGGCACAATTTTATTCGCACGGCCATTGGCATGAGGCCGCCGTCTTCACGCGCGATCAGCTTTCGCCCAGCCATGCGGTGCCCGGTCCCGCAATCATCATCGAGCCGCATCAAACGATCGTGGTCGAGGACGGCTGGCGCGCTGTCGTCACCGCCAAGAACCACCTAGTGCTTGATCGCGTCGTGCCGCTTAAGCGGCAAAGCGCGGTCGGTACGGCGGCCGACCCGGTGATGCTCGAAATATTCAATAATCTTTTCATGTCGATCGCCGAGCAGATGGGCGTGTCGCTGCAGAACACGGCTTATTCGGTCAACATCAAGGAGCGGCTCGATTTCTCCTGCGCGGTATTCGACGCCGACGCCACGCTGGTCGCGAACGCTCCGCACATGCCGGTGCATCTCGGCTCGATGGATCGCGCAGTCGAAAGCATCATTCGCGAGAACAAGGATAAGATCGCGCCGGGCGACGTCTACGCCATCAACGCGCCCTACAACGGCGGCACGCATCTTCCGGATATTACGGTGTGCACTCCTGTGTTCGACGCGGTCGGCCGCGAGCTCTTGTTCTGGGTCGCCTCGCGCGGGCACCATGCCGATGTCGGTGGCATTTCTCCTGGCTCGATGTCGCCCAACGCGACAACCATCGAAGAAGAAGGCGTCTACATCGATAATTTCAAGCTGGTGGATCGCGGCCAGTTTCGCGAGCAGGCGCTCTACGACCTTCTCACCGGCGCGAAATATCCCGCCCGCAATCCGCTGCAGAACGTCAATGACATCAAGGCGCAGATCGCAGCGAACGAGAAGGGAGTGCAGGAACTGCATAAGATGGTCGCGTATTTCACACTGCCGGTGGTGAAGGCCTACATGCAGCACGTGCAGGACAACGCGGCCGAGAGTGTTCGCCGCGTCATCGATCGCATCCACGATGCATCCTTCGAATACGAGATGGACCAAGGCACCTGGATCAAGGTCAAAATCCGGGTCGACAAGATCAAGCGCGAAGCCACGGTCGATTTCACCGGCGCCTCGCCGCAGCAGAACACCAATTTCAACGCGCCTGAGCCGGTGACACGGGCGGCCGTGCTTTACGTGTTTCGCGTCATGGTCGACGATGACATTCCGATGAACGGCGGCTGCCTGCGCCCGATCAACATCATCATTCCGAAACGATCGATGCTGTCGCCGGGGTATCCGGCGGCGGTCGTCGCCGGCAACGTGGAAACGTCCCAGGCTGTGACCAACTGCCTATTCGGCGCGCTTGGCGCGCTCGCGGCCGCACAAGGCACCATGAACAATCTCAACTTTGGCAACGCCAGATACCAATATTACGAGACAATATGCTCCGGCTCGCCGGCAGGCCCGGGCTTTCCGGGCACCGACGCCGTGCACACGCACATGACCAACACGCGATTGACCGATCCGGAGGTGCTCGAGTTTCGCTATCCCGTGGTGCTCGAGGATTTCCACATCCTCAAAGGTTCGGGCGGGCGCGGCCGCTGGAACGCGGGCGACGGTGTCCGCCGCACCATTCGCTTTCTGGACAAGATGGATTGCACGATTCTGTCCGGTCACCGTCGCGTGCGTCCGTTCGGCCTTGCCGGCGGCGACGCCGGCCAGGTCGGCGAGAACGCTGTGCGGCGCAAGGATGGCCACATCGAAAAGCTCGAGGGGTGCGATGCGACGGTGATTGACGCCGGCGAGGCGATTATCATCCAGCCGCCGACCGCCGGCGGGTATGGCAAGCCGGAGGTTAATTCACCGACCGATGAGCGGTAGGAACAAATGGCCGGGACGAGCCGGCCATCAACTCACCTAGAATCTTACGACTGCTGGATGGCGGACACCAACCAATGGCCGCCGCGTACGCGCATGAACGTCCAGATTTCGGTGGCTTCGTCAGGTCCGCCTTGCAGCACGCGGCCGCTCTCGCGATCCAGCATCTCATCCACGAGCGAGTAGCGCATCGCGACGGTAGCGTAATCGGTCTCGCCCTCGCGCCAGGCCTCGGCGAGATCGCCTTGCACCAGCTTGACGTCGGACACGCGATTGACGACAGCCTTGCTCGCATTCGCGGCGAGCTCGTCCGAGAAATACGAGAGGATTTCGGGCGTGGCGAGCCTGCGCAACCGCGCAAGGTCCTCGGCGCTGTAGGCGCTCTGCACCTCGCCGAGAATCTTTTCGAACGCATTAAAGTCGTCAGGCGTGAGCCCGACTTCGTCGGTGCCCGATGCCCGCGCGCTTGACGCGCCAGCGCCGCCGCCGAATGCCATAGACGGCCGCAAGCCACCTTGGTAATCGCGCAGCGCCGGGCCGCTAGCGAGCGCCGGCTGGGTACGGCGCTGCCACCACGTCCACAAAAGATAGCCCACGATTACGATAATGCCGATCTGCAGCATCAGGCCGAGTAGCGAGGCAAAGCCCCCGAGCCCGCCGAGGAAACCGTGACCGAACAACATGCCGAGCAAGCCGGCGCCGAGGAAACCAGCAAACAAACCGCCGAGGAATCCCGGCCGGCCGAGGAAGCCGCCCAAGGGCGAAGACGCCGGCGGACGTTGCGCGGATGCGCCGCCCGGCTGGCCAGGCTGCGTCATACTACGTTCAATGGGCCGCGCGCTCGGCGATGTCGCCGTCGAAGGCGGCGCGGAGAAGGTCTGCGAGCCGCGACTGCCGAAGCTCCCGCCGCGGCCAGCGCGGGCGTCGGCATCGGTTACGGCAAATGCCAGCACCGCCACCAGTGCGCAAAGCACAAGCAGCAGACGAGCGCGAAAACGCGGCATGACATCCTCCCAGGACACCAGGTCTACACCGCAATATTGGTATCCCACTGCTGCATTGTAAGAGGTGCCGCATGGTGTCGCAGGCGTCAGTTGGGGCGCGGCAACCTGGTTCGGTTCCCGCTCGAGTACGCGAAAACGCGCACTAAATCACAACCACTGAGCGAGCGCCCTTGAACTCCAGTCTGCAAGGAGATGAGGGGTGGCGAAGTGCTTGTCCCCGATCGATTCAGCCGTCCTCGCCGTCCTCGCCCGGCTCGGCCATGGGGAGCGGGCGAGCGCGCCGGTCCTCGAACGATCGGGCCGAGGAGCGGTAGGGGGCGAGCGAGCCGGTGATGCCGCCATCGCGTTTGCCTGCATAGCGCGCGGCGCGCGCGGCCACCTCCTCCCCCGACACGGCATGCGGATTGCAGGCGCGATGGCCATCGCGCCTGCGCATCAAATCCACATGGATATGGTCATAATGATAGACGTTCGACCCCGGCGCTAGCACGGTGCTGAATTCATCGCAGGCCGCCGCCTGCACGTCGCGCAGGAATCCCTGCTCCTCGGGCAAACCGTGCCATCCGTTTTTGACCGTAATCTTGCGTCCGTCGGCGAGCGTGAACGAGGCGATGTCGAGCGCATTGCCGAAGGCATGTTCAGAAATGTTCGCGCGCGGATTGCCGTTCATGCCGCGACAGGAATAGGCAGAAATCTGCCTGATCTCGGCAACTGGTGAGCCGAACCAGCGCATCGCCGCCGGCTGCACGGCGCCGCCGATCCAGCGCTCGAGCTCGGATACTATCGGGCAGGCGAGCGTCGCCGGCGGGCTCAAGGCGACCGGCGTGAACGATCCCCCGCCGTCGCGCGAAGGTCCCAATGGGACCACGGTCTCGCGAGCGGAAGGAGGCGCGGGCGGCTCGCGTAGCGGGCCGCGGATGATGCCGCTTGACCCGTTGCGCAGCGTGGCGGGCGGATCCACGAGCGGCCGGTGCTCGTAGGGCTCGGGCGAAAGATCCTCGCGCGGCGAACCGACCGCGCGCGGAGATGAATATCTTGGAGGAGTGGGAGCAGGTGCAACACCGTAGGGCCGGCGAAAATCGTACGGTTCCGCTGCGGCATTCGGTCCCTCGATCACACCAGGAGGGCTAAGCGAGATGGGTTGATCGGGAGCGCCCTCACGAGGCACTGCTTGCGGCGAGCGCACCTGATAATCCGGCAGCACGCGCGATTGGTACGAAGGCTCTGCCGGCGGGCCGGCCGGCCTGATTGGCCAGCGTGGGGTGCCGCGTGGAATGTCACCGGGCGGCCGCAGATCGTCCATGTAACCGAGCGGCGCACTCTCACCCAAGATGGAGACCCTGAGTGGGAAATCAGCGCCGCACGCGCCAGGACCGCGGATCGGCTGCATGCGCGTGATGCCCGCGCCCTCCTTGATCATGCCGGTACCGAGGCATTGCACCTCGGCATCGTGGCGCCACGGCTCGCGTTCGGCAAAGAACATGCTGCCGCTGCAACCCGCCAACACGCCGAGGACGCCAAGGACGATGGAGCCGACGAGATACCAACGCACTCCCCACGCCATGGCGGCAGGATGCGATGGTTTCTGTTAACTTTTCTTCAAAGGTTGGCGCGGCCATTGGAGCACGCCCGTGCGCGCCGCACTATGGTTAAGAACGACGAGGTCTTTCGCTTCGCTCAAGCCATCCTATGCCGCCATCCCAAGGGACATGTCAGAATGAACGCCAGGCACCGACTGATATTGGCGCTGCTGATGTCGAGCGTGATGGTGTGCATGGTCAAGCTCCTCATCACCTTTCTCGATCTTGGCTTGCGATCGGATTTTCTGCTGCAGTGGGCGAAGGCATATTTCATCGCCTGGCCGGTCGCGGCGACGACAGCGTTCTTTATCATGCCGTCGGCGCGACATCATGCCGTCGGTGCGACGCCTCACGCATCGCATTGTTGGGCTGATCGACGCCCGGCGCTGATGTCGTGCGCATTTAGCTGCTGCCCCTTGCTGGCCGCGCATGCCGTCGGAGCGCGTGCGCTTTCGTGACGGCGCCCGGCGCGGCGACAGTTGCCGTGCTCAGTGCCGACCGTCTCCGCGCTAGCGCCCTAACCCCATAGTCCGCCACGTGTTATTCCACGCGATCCGCAGAGGTAGGTGAGCTCAACGCAGGCCGAGTATGAGCGCCGGATGGGACATCCTGCCTGCCATTCAAAATGACCGAGCGCGCCGGTTCGCATCGCAATATCAGAGTCTTGGCACGCCGAAGCGGATGTTCACGCGCTCGCTTTCGGCACCGCAATATATTTGTCATTAGGACGACGTCAGCGCTCTGCTACATTGCAGCCTCCAGAACAAATCCGGAGGGACGGGACGTGGACCTTGCTTTAAAGCTCAACGTGCTTGCCGTGCTCGCGGTGTTCGCGTTCGTCGGCGCCATTCTCTTGGGCGCGCTTTGAGTTCGAGTATTCGGGCGAGCGTTTCCGAACGCTAATCGCGTTTTTTAACACCGGAGAGCTCAGCCTCTCCGGTGTTTGCGTTATGAGTGCTACGCGACGCGCGTCGTTCAGCGCGTGCTGATGCCCCGCCAGCCGGCGCGCTACTCCGCCGCAGTGCGCGCCGCAATCAGCGGATCGTAATTGAGCACCGGCGCGAGCCATTTTTCCGCTTCCAGCATCGTCCAACCCTTGCGGGTGGCATAGTCCTCGACCTGATCGCGCTCGATCTTACCGACGCCAAAATAATGGCTCTCCGGATGGCTGAAATAGAGGCCACAGACGGAAGCGCCAGGCCACATGGCAAAGCTTTCGGTCAGCTTAACCCCGATCCGCCGCTCGCCCTCGAGCAGGCCAAACAATATCGCCTTCTCGCTGTGGTCGGGCTGCGCGGGATAGCCCGGCGCGGGGCGGATGCCGCGATACTTTTCCCCGACCAGCTCCGCATTTGTGAGCGACTCGTCCGGCGCGTAGCCCCAGAATTCGCGGCGCACGCGCTGGTGCAGACGCTCGGCGAAAGCTTCGGCCAGTCGATCGGCAAGCGCTTTGACCATGATCGCGGAATAATCGTCATTGGCGCGCTTGAAACGTTCGGCCAGCTCGTCCTCGCCTATGCCGGCCGTGACCAGGAATGCGCCGATGTAATCGGCAAGCCCGCTCGCGCACGGCGCCACAAAGTCCGCGATCGCAATGTTGGCGCGCCCCTCGCGGCGTGCGAGCTGCTGACGCAGCGTATGCAGCACCGCGAGCGGGCGAGTGCGGGACTCGTCGCCGTAGACGAGAATATCATCGCCATCGGAATTGGCTGGCCAGAATCCGAAAAGGGCGCTGGCGGAGAGCCACCGCTCGGAAGCAATGCGCCCGAGCATCGCCTGGGCGTCGTCGAACAAGCTGCGCGCGGCCGGACCATACTTGGCGTCGTCGAGAATGGTGGGAAACTTGCCGACCAGCTCCCAGGTGGCGAAGAACGGCGACCAGTCGATGTAATCGCGAAGCTCCTCGACCGAATAGTCATCGAGTACCCGTGATCCAATGAAGCTTGGCGGTGGCGGAAGATAATTTCCCGACCAGTTGAGGTTCAGCGCGTTGGCGCGTGCATCTTCCAGCGAGAGCCGCTGTTTGGAGGTCTGCCCCCGTGCATGCGCGGCGGCGATCCGGGCATACTCCTGACGGATGTCGGCGAGATAAGCGGGCCGCGCGCCACGCGACATCAGATTGGCCGCGACGCCGACCGCCCGGCTCGCGTCGGTGACGTAGACCGCCTGGCCGCGCCGGTAATTCGGATGGATTTTCACCGCGGTGTGTACGCGGCTGGTGGTGGCGCCGCCGATCAACAGGGGTAAATCGAAGCCCTGGCGCTCCATCTCGGCGGCGACGAGGCACATCTCGTCGAGCGACGGCGTGATGAGGCCGGAGAGCCCGATAATGTCGGCCTTCTCCTTCTGCGCCGTCTCCAGGATTTTTGCCGCCGGCACCATGACACCGAGGTCAACGACGTCGTAATTGTTGCATTGGAGCACGACGCCGACGATGTTTTTGCCGATGTCGTGTACGTCGCCCTTGACCGTCGCCATGACGATCTTGCCGTTGGTGTTCCTGCTATCCAATCCCTGCTCTTTCTTCTCCTGCTCCATGTACGGCATCAAATAGGCGACGGCCTGCTTCATCACGCGGGCGGATTTCACCACCTGCGGCAGGAACATGCGTCCGGAGCCGAACAGATCGCCGACTACGTTCATGCCGTCCATCAGCGGCCCTTCGATCACATGCAGCGGGCGCTCGGCCTTGGTCCGCGCCTCCTCGACATCGGCTTCAATGAAATCGGTAATCCCGTGCACGAGCGCATGGGACAATCGCTCCTCGACCGATCGCTCGCGCCAGGCGAGATCGGCTTCCTTTCTCTCCTTGCCGTGGCCGCGATAGCGTTGGGCGAGCACGAGCAACCGCTCGGCGGCGTCGGCGCTGCGGTTGAGCACCACGTCCTCGCAGGCGGCGCGCAGCTCCGGCTCAAGATCGTCGTAGAGCGCGATCTGCCCAGCATTGACGATGCCCATGTCCATGCCGGCTCCGATCGCGTGATAGAGGAACACGGAGTGCATGGCCTCGCGCACGGGCTCGTTGCCGCGGAACGAGAACGACAGGTTCGACACGCCGCCTGAGACGTGGGCGTGTGGCAAGTTCGCGCGGATCCAGCGCGCGGCCTCGATGAAGGCGACGCCGTAACCGTTGTGCTCCTCCATCCCGGTCGCGATGGCGAAAATGTTGGGGTCGAAGATGATGTCCTCGGGCGGAAAGCCGACCTGCTCGATAAGGATGTCGTAGGCGCGCTTGGCGATGGCGCATTTGCGCTCCAATGTGTCGGCCTGGCCCGCTTCGTCGAAGGCCATGACCACGACCGCGGCGCCGTACCGGCGCACGGTCTTGGCGTGTGCAACAAAGGCTGCCTCGCCCTCTTTGAGCGAGATCGAGTTCACCACCGCCTTTCCTTGCAGGCACTTGAGCCCAGCCTCGATCACCGAGAATTTCGATGAATCCACCATAACCGGCACGCGAGCGATATCGGGTTCGGCGGCGATCAGATTCAGGAACGTGGTCATCGCCGTCTCGGAATCGAGCAGGCCCTCGTCCATGTTCACGTCGATGATCTGCGCGCCGTTCTCGACCTGGTCGCGGGCAATCGCCAGCGCCGCCGCGTAGTCTCCCGCGGTGATCAGCTTGCGGAACTTGGCCGAGCCGGTGACGTTGGTGCGCTCCCCAATGTTGACGAAGGGAATTTCCGGCGTCAGCGCGAAGGCCTCGAGACCGGACAGCCGCAGCAGCGGCGGCACTTCGGGAATGCGTCGCGGCGCTTTGCCCTCGACCGCGCGAACGATCTCATGGATGTGCTCGGGCGTGGTGCCGCAGCAGCCGCCCACGACGTTCACCAGGCCGGCATCCGCAAATTCGCCGAGCTGCGCGGCCATGGAGCATGGGCCCTCGTCGTAGCGGCCGAACTCGTTGGGCAGACCGGCATTGGGATAAGCGCATACGAATGTATCGGCGATGCGCGCGATCTCGGCAATATGCGCGCGCATCTCGCTGGCGCCGAGCGCGCAGTTCAGCCCGATCGACAACGGCGCGGCGTGGCGCACCGAGTTCCAAAACGCCGCTGGCGTCTGGCCCGAGAGCAAACGCCCCGAGCGGTCGGTGATGGTGCCGGAGATCATCACGGGCACGCGCATCCCGGTAAGCTCGGTAATGTCGGCGATCGCCGCGATCGCTGCCTTGGCATTGAGCGTGTCGAAGATAGTCTCGATCAGCAGGAGGTCGGCGCCGCCCTCGAGTAGCCCCTTGACCTGTTCGGCATACGCGCTGCGCAGCTCGTCGAAGGTGACGGCTCGGAAACCGGGGTTGGCGACATCGGGGGAGATCGAAGCGGTGCGATTGGTCGGGCCGATGGCGCCAGCAACGAAACGCGGCCGACCGTCCTCCCTTTGCGCGACATCGGCAGCGGCGCGGGCAAGCTTGGCGCCTTCGAGATTGAGCTCGTACGCGATTCCAGCCATGCCGTAATCGGCTTGCGCGATACGCGTCGAGGAGAAGGTATTAGTCGAGACGATATCGGCGCCGGCACGGAAGTAAGCGAGATGAATCTCACGAATCTTCGCGGGCTGGCTGAGAATGAGGAGATCGTTGTTGCCGCGAACCTCCCGGTTCCACGCATCGAAGCGCGCGCCGCGATAGCCCTCCTCGTCGAGCCCGAGCGCCTGGATCATGGTGCCCATGGCGCCGTCGAGCACGAGGATGCGCTCGGCCGCTAGGCGGCGCAGCGTCGATTCGACGGCGGATGCGGGTATTTGAACGGGCATGGCTCAGGCGCGCTCCTTCTCCACAATGGGAAGAGGGAGTGCGTCCGTTTCCTGGCTCGGCCGCAGCCCGAGCAAGTGACAGACCGCGTAGACCAGATCGGCGCGGTTCATGGTGTAGAAGTGAAAATCGGTGACGCCGCGATCGACGAGATCGAGCACTTGCTCGGCGGCGACCGCGGCGGCGATGAGCTTGCGCGTCGCCGCATCATCCTCCAGGCCATCGAACCGCTCCGCGAGCCAATCGGGCACCGAAGCGCCGCAGCGGGCGGCGAACGCCTTGGTTTGCTTGAAATTCTGCACCGGCAGAATGCCGGGCACGACCGGAACGTCGATGCCGCGGGCGCGCACTCGGTCGAGATAGCGGAAATAGAGGTCGTTCTCGAAAAAGAACTGGGTGATCGCGCGCGTGGCGCCAGCGTCCACCTTGGCCGCCAACATGTCGAGGTCGGCTTCGACTGTCGGGCTATCCGGATGTTTTTCCGGATACGCCGAGACCGACACCTCGACAGCGGAGAGACGCTTGATGCCGGCAACGAGATCGGCGGCGTTGCAATAACCGCCGGGATGCGGCGCATACCGCTCGCCGAGCCCACCGAGCGGGTCGCCGCGCAGCGCCACGATGTGCCGCACGCCCACCGTGCAATAATTGCGGATCACGCTATCGATCTCCTCGCGCGTGGCGGCGACGCAGGTCAGATGCGCCGCGGGGGTGAGCGCGGCCTCCGACATCTTCACTCTGACCCTACACTGCGCGCCTCCGCGCGTCCAGCCGCTGCACCAGCAGCTCACACACAGCAA
>Ga0137371_10002233_pt1 | contig 15394 bp, 12 predicted proteins | sample SagtaG_7_FD_104919 | JGI IMG/M metagenome (GOLD analysis project Ga0137371, IMG submission 104919) | Vadose zone soil microbial communities from Sagehorn Ranch, Mendocino, California, USA - Sage1_R_40_16 metaG | ecosystem: Environmental > Terrestrial > Soil > Vadose zone | place: USA...
ACCGTTCCTGGCTGAACGAGATGGTGTCGCCCTCGCCTTGCTCACTCAGAACCAACAGCAGCCGGCTCAAGCGCGAGGTCGCATCGTGCACCGAATTGCACAACGAGGTTTGCTGAACCTGGCACATCAGCGCCATGTGATAGCGAGTGAGGACATCATTGATCGCCTCGCTCTTACTCACTGCGCGGCGAAAGTGCGGGACCGCAATCCGTGAGGCCACCCCCGGCGCCTGCACCATCGCTCGCGTGAAGGCGCGCACGAAGCCAGTTCCGGCGATCGTACCGATAGCTCCCTCGCTTCCTACGCTCGCGGTGGAGATTGCATCCCCGTCCTCGGAGATGGTCATCAGGGAAACGATGCCTTTGTGCAGGAAATAGACCTGTTCGATTTCATCACCGGGCAGATGCAAGAACTCGCCCTCGCGGATAGGGACGATCTGCAGGTGGGGCTCGAGCAGCGCAAAATCCCGCGGCCGCAGCGCGGCCAGGAGGCGATTGCGTCGATGCTGGTCCTGATCTGGAGTCACGTTGGGCCGACCTCGCCGTCCGCCCGACATTCCACGCCCGTTCGTTCGCGTCTTCAGCCCACCAACCGATTCCGGGCTCGCGGCTAAGTGAACGCGGTTCTAAATGCGCCTGCAACAATACCCGGAAATCGGGAGGGCAAATAGAACCATGCACCTTTTCAGCGTCCGTAAGCTGGGCGGCTCCCCGTCAAACGCAGCGACGCCACATAGATTATCGCCGCTACGCGCGCCCATGTCAGAAGATGATTCAAACTCCCGTCATTTCCCGCGACGGACCTGAGGAAGGTCCGGCCGCGGCGCAGGTTGCAAGCGTGGCTGGTAGCGTTTGTCTGTCGCGCCGCGTCCTACGGTTTCGGCGAGGTGCGTGTCGCTACGCTGGCCTTGCTGATCTTCACCGCGCTTTCGGGACGACGTTCCTGCGGAGTTGTTATCACCAAATTCTCGGACCACGTCGTCACCTTCCGAAGCTCTCCAACGGTCTTTGCAGACACGCCGGTGCCTGTGTCCGCCTCAACCTGCATCTTGGCTGGCAAGCCGCCAAGAGCTATGTCGAGCGCCGCAACGCTTTTGCACTTATACCGGGGCATGGGGTCCTCGCTGATTGCTCGGCCGCTGAACAGCCAGCCATTGCAGGCACGCGTTTCGCGCGACATGCGTCGCAGTGAAGGCACGGGACGTTCGAAGGGCGTCCCAGACAACAAGTTGGATGTCGTACCGAACGCTTTGGAGTGGCGTCTCGGGGAGTGGCGTCTCGGTCGCGCTGATTCTGCGATTTTACGGAGAGCGAGTCGAGACAAAAAGAGGCAATGGAACTCGAGTGAGGCCGAGCCAGCCGACTCGAAGACGGAACCCTGTTCCTGCATGTCGAATCATTCGCTGCGCGGCGCCACGACAAGGTCGAGACGTTGAACCTCGCCGGGCTTGGGCGCGCGCGGCGGCGCGCGCGGCTCCAACACCTGCAGGCGCAGCCGCAGCCGTCCGTCGACGATGGCGGATCGAGGAACCGGCACGGTCGCCGTCGTGGAGCGTGGGTCCGGTGAGTAAGGCGCCACTGCGCCCAGAACTTCGCCGCTTTCGGTGGACAGCGCCAGCCGCGCGCCCGGCGGCAGCGGCCCAGTCGCAACCTGAAGCTCGAGGGATTCGCCGCGCGCGGCCGCACGCGGAGCGGCAAGTTCGATCATCGAAAACTCCTCGGCGGCGAGCGTGCTCGTCGCGAGCCCGAGCAGGCCCACCGCCAGCGCCGCGATCGACAGAGACCGCCGCATTCTATCGTCAGCTCGTCCTCACGGTGATTTTGGCGACCTGGGGCGACGTCGCCGTCGCACGCACGCGTGGACTCGGCGCCACGCCGGGCGCCGGTTCGAGCGGGACGACGCGGACGTCGAGGGGAACGCTCGCCCCGGCGGCGGCCGCGGTCACGACGAGGTTTTCTGGAAGCGGCACGGTGAACGTGGTGGGACCATGCACGTGATGGCTGAAGATGGTGATCCCGCCCGCTTCGATCGGATTGCCGCCTCCCTCCGGTGAGACCAGGACGCGGAAGCGGCGGCCCTGGTCCGCGGGCCCGAGGTTCAAGGTGACCTCGGCAACGCGCGGCGGCGCCTGCGGGGTGGCCGCCTCGAGCGCGACCGCGGGCACTTGCGCCACACCGCCCGCCGGAACGCCGGCGCCGATCGTCGCAGACGTGATCTGCGCGCTGAAAGCCCGCGTCGCCGGCAATGCCGCGACGGGTGTCCCGGGCGCCGGCACCTGATCCTCGCCCGAGCCCGGCGAATAGTCGTAGTCGAAGACGCTCATCGCGGCGTAGTCGCTCGCGTTGGTCTTCGCCACCGGCTGGCCGCTTGCATCGCTGAAGAACAGGAACTGCTCGTTCGACCACGCCGCGAGATCCGCGCCTTGCGGCAGTGTCGGGCGTCCGAGCGCGGCTTGCCGGCGGGTCCACACGTCCCACAGCCGGTCGAGGTTGCCATGGTGCAGGAAGAAGATGGGGTCGACCGGCGACAGGAAGGACACCATGAAGGCGCTGCCCGCCGCACCTCCCATGGCGCCGTGCACGTTGTCATGGGGCTGGCTTTCCAGGATGCCTTCCCGGCTTTGATCGTTGTGGCTCGCTGCCTGCGCGCTGGCGAACCCGGCGGCGTCCGCTCCACTTGCAGTTCCGGCGAAGTTCGCCGTTCGCAACGCGCTCCTGATGGTGGCCGCCGCAACCGTCGCCCTGGTGGTTCGATCGAGATCGGGGCTGGCCGCCTTAAGGCCGCGCGCGTCCGGCTGCTCGAAAAACATTCCCGCCGGGGCAGCGGCCACGGCGCTCCAAAAATCCGCCGTGCTGGTGAGGCCCCGCTGCGCCAGCACGTCCTGTTGCGCCTGCGAGAACGTCGCAAAAAGCGCGGTGACGGGCGCGTCGAACTGGGTCTTGAACGCATCGAAGGTCGGAATGAAGCCGGCGTTGTTGGGATCGAGCACGTCGTCGAACATGGCGGCCGGGACACGGGGCGTCTTGGTCCAATCCCAGTAGGGAAGCGCGAACTCCGCGTCGCCGCTGAACGCGCGGATGGTCGCCTCCAACCAGCCGATATAGGCGCGGTGCCAGGCCAGAAACCACCAGTTCTGGTGCGGGCAGTCGAAGACATGGAGGAAGGCGTTGCGGTACCAGTTGCGCGGATCCGTCGGCGGCCGGTTCAGCATTTCACGTATCCCCTTCTTGTAGCTGTCGAGGACGCGCGGCGGCATTCCCGGATCGGAGATCTCGAACCTGCGAAACCCCGCGCCCTGCGCCGGCGCGGCGGACGGCAGCGCACTTGCCGCCAGCGCGGCAGCGCTAGTGCCGAGGAATTTGCGTCTCGTAACGGCTCCGTGAAACAACGCAGTCATGGCATCCCTCCATCGGATCGGGTTGCAGGTAGACACGCGTTGGAGCGCCGAGCCGCTGACCCGGCCGCCGTCGATTTCCCGGCGCAGGGTCGCCGATATGCGGTTCGCCACGGCCCGAGCATCGTGATAGCCTGGCTCATGATTCCTCTCGTCGTTCCGATCGCGTTTGCGGTCTTGGCGCTCTTCGCTTGGCGATACGACGCGCGCGCGCGGCGGGCGTATGAGGCGACGTTGAGCGAAGCGGAGAAACGACAGTTCCGAGCGCTCCGCAGAGTCCATCCCGCGAAATGGCGCGCCGCAATCGCCCTCAAGCAAGCCGAGGCAGCCGCCACGGCCGCGCAGGACGCCGGGCCGCGCCGGCCGAAAAAGAGAGGCCCGAAACCGATCGCCCAACAAACCGAAATGCCGGCGCAAGACGCTCCCGTGACCGCACGTCGACCGCGGATTGATCGAGACTAGCACGCTTATATGGCGGCAAAGTTGCACGGCGTGGTGGCTCAACGCCGCAAAGCTTGGAGGGCCCAAGGAGCCGGCGCGGACCGGGGGCCGCGCCGCCTAAGGCTTTTCGGCCTAAGAATTGGGGCCAAAAGCGCAAAAAAGTGACAGCGATCACAGACGAAGGGTGCCGCCTCATATATCCCAAAGAGCCAGATAAACCCGCGTGGAAGAAGGGGAATACGCAATGACCTTGACCTCGGACGGCACCGGCATCCTGCTTTACACCATGCTCGGGACGCTTCTCATGCTGTCGTCGATCTACGTTCCGGCCTGAGGCGCGGTCCGCGCATATTCTTGCCGGCACCGGAGCGATCTTTCAGCCGCGTTTGTTTGCGTCTGCGCCGCCTCCTTGTGAAGTCGCTTGCCGCGCCCGATGTCTGCCCGCCGGCACCATGCATCTGGCTTGATGGTGACGATCAGAATGGCGCCGGGCTTATTCCATCACCGAAATACGTAGCATCCAACAGCCAACGCGGTGCGCATGTGCCCCTGATGCCTCTGACTCATCTTAGAAAAGAGAAAAAGGAGCCATGCCTGCGACAATCTTGATATGCGGCAGTCCTGCGGATGGCTTCCAGATTGTCGGCTTGTTCGCCGATAGCGGTGATGCCGAATCCTATGCCGAAGACCACAGCCTCAGAGACTGGTGGATTGCCGAGCTAACATCACCGGAAGTGTTCGCGGAACGCCAGCGGCGACGGTTTCGAGCATCGCGCGGTCCCATGTTGTGACCGACCCCGAAAAAGTTCGACCTGACGACCGACGCTCGCGTGGTATCCGATTGTCAACGCCCGGCGGGGTGGGCTTATGCATCTGCCTTGCCCCCAAAGTTCTGATCTCCACGATAGCTCGTTGGTACCCGGACGGTAAGAGTCGCAGCAAGCAACAACGATGAACTCAGCGCTACTACAAAATCTGATGGCCGGAGCTGGATCGAGCAGTCAGTTCATTGGTGGGCTAGTCGTGGCTTTGTTGTATGTCGTTATCGGTTTGTTCAGCGCGATTGGCAGCATTCTTATCTTTCGACGAATCTTCCAAGGACGATGGGAACAGCTATTCTGGACCTCTTTCCTCGTCGTGATTGCCGCCTTTTACCTAAGCTTCGCTGCCTATTTCGGGGCCTCAACTCACGCCTGGCAAACTGAAGTCGTCGGCGTTGCCGTTTTCCTTGTTTGTGCCGTGGGTGGGCTCTTTTCCCGATCTGCTATCGCGGTTGGCTATGTCATGCATGGGCTCTGGGATCTATCCCATTGTCTGTCCGGCTCTTCACTCGCGGGCCTGTCGATCACGGAAATTCCATTGGGTTACGGTCTCTTTTGCTCAACGTACGATTTTACGGTCGCGTGTTATCTCATGGTAAGTGACACCGCATGGCGCGAGGCGGGCAAGGTCGACCTTTACTTCTGGCGACTTCGCCCGTGATCCCGCACCTCATGGTCGGGCGGACATTTCCGCAACGCGCGGCAAAAAAGGCCATTTTTGTGATCGCCAACACATCGCGGGCGCAACGGCGGCGCTAGTCTCGTTATTGTCGACTGGTACCGCATGTGCGGTGCTCACCTTCGATGGTTCCTCCCGAACTCAGCCCCGCCAACGCGGGGCTTCTTTGCGTTCCTACGTCATCGATCGGGAGCATTCCGGAAGACATGGGTATCATCCAACCAATGGTTGGGTGAGCGGGGATGGTGGGGGGTGATTCATGAATAATGTACTGAGCATGCAGCTTGCACGTGAGCGCGCTTGGCAACCGAGAGGCGGTTCGAATGGACATGCCTTCAAAAGGCTAGGTCTGCCACTGTGGAAGTCTGAAATCGCGGGGCTTGATGAGCGGAGATTGCTTGAGCGGCTCGAAGCCGAGAATGCACGGCTTCGACGCAGTGCGGTGGAACTCCTGCTCCAGATTCAAGCATTGCGCGATGACGCCGGAACACTATGCGCGTATGATGCAGCACGCCATCGACGGGACGTGCCATGAAAGGCATTGCCGAGTGGCTAGCATCGATCGGCCTGAGTGAGTACGCCCAACGGTTCGCCGACAACGCCATTGACCTCTCGGTCATCCGCGATCTGACGGAGCAAGACCTCAAGGATCTCGGCGTCCTGCTCGGGCATCGCCGCAAGATTCTGCGCGCGATCGCGGAGCTTCCAGCCGCTGCTGCGCCGGCCGAAACAGCGACCGAACCGGCGCCGCGGGACGAGGCCGAGCGACGCCAACTGACGGTGATGTTTTGCGACCTGGTCGGCTCGACTGCCCTTTCGGCGCGGTTGGACCCGGAAGAGATGTGGGGCGTCATCGCGTCCTATCACGCCTGCATCGGCGAGGTCATCGGCCGCTACCAGGGCATGATCGCCCGATACATGGGCGACGGCGTGCTCGCCTATTTCGGGTATCCGCGCGCGCAAGAGGATGATGCCGAACAGGCAGTGCGCGCCGCGCTCGCACTTGTCGATGCGGTGGCGAATCTGCGGACAAATGTCGGCGCCGCGCTGCAGGTTCGCATTGGCATTGCGACCGGCACCGTCATCGTGAGCGAACTTCTCATTGATGAAACCCCGGCGGAGCAGGCCGTCGTTGGTGAGACGCCGAACCTCGCGGCGCGACTGCAAGCGCTGGCGCAGCCAGGGGCAGTGCTGATTTGCCCGAGCACGCGCCGGCTCACTGGCGGGCACTTCGATTACCGCGATCTCGGCCCTGTCCCGCTAAAAGGCTGGGCGGAGCCGGTGCCGGTTTGGCAGGTGCTGGGGGCGAGCGGCGTGGAGAGCCGCTTCGAGGCGATGCACAAGACCAAGCTGCAGCCGTTGTTCGGGCGTGAAGAGGAGATCGAGCTGTTGCTGCGCCGGTGGCGACACGCCACGCAAGAGGCAGGCCGAGTCGTGGTGCTTACGGGGGAGCCAGGTATCGGCAAGTCGCACATTGCGCTCGCGCTTGAAGAGCGGCTCCAGAGCGAACCGCACATCGCGTTGCGCTATTTCTGCTCGGCGCATCATACCAATAGTGCTCTGTTCCCATTCATCGGTCAGCTCGAACGTGCTGCCGGGTTTGAGCGCAGCGACTCGGTCACGGAGAAGCTGTCCAAACTTGACGCTCTGGTTGCGCAATCCACGGCGGACCCGGAACACGTGGCGGTTCTGGCCAGCCTGTTCGCATTACCGGCGCGCGATCGCTACCAATTGCAGGAGCTGAGTCCACAGAAACGCAAGGAGAAGACGTTGGCGGCCTTATTGGCTCAGCTCGATGGATTGGCGGCACGGCAGCCGGTTTTCATCATTTTCGAAGATATCCACTGGATCGACCCAACCTCGCTCTGCCATGGTGGAGCACGTGCCGCAGCTTCGGATACTGCTGCTCGCCACTGCGCGGCCCGAATTCACGTTGCCCTGGCCGAGTTACCCGCACATGACCACGATCCCGCTCTCGCGCCTTGGCCGACGCGAGGGCGCGGCATTGGTCGAGCGGGTGACGAGCGGCAAGAAACTGCCGAAGGAGGTCATGGACGAGATTCTCGCCCGCACCGATGGCGTGCCGCTGTTCATTGAGGAGCTGACCAAGACGGTGCTGGAAAGCGGGCTGTTGCAGGAACAGGATGGCCAATATGTTCTCGAACGTCCGCTGCCGTCTTTGGCGATCCCGACAACGTTGCACGCGTCGCTGATGGCGCGTCTTGATCGGTTGGCGCCGGTCCGGGAGGTGGCACAGATCGGCGCCGTTGCGGGTCGCGAGTTCCATTACGAATTGCTGAACGCCGTCGCGGGATTGCCGAGAGAGAAACTGGAAGAGGCGCTTGGCCAGCTGGCGCGGTCGGAATTGATTTTCCGCCGGGGCGAGGGCCCACACGCGGTTTACACCTTCAAGCACACGCTGGTACGGGACGCCGCATATTCCAGCCTCGTGAGAAGCCGCCGCGTGCATCTGCACGCCGCCATTGCGAACGCGCTCGAGCAACGGTTCCCGGATATCGTGCAAACTCAGCCCGAAACTCTGGCGCACCATCTGACCGAAGCAGGACTGATTGAAAACGCGATCGGACACTGGCTCCAGGCCGGCAAGAACGCAGCCTTGCGCTCGGCCAATCTCGAGGCCATCGCACACTTGCAGCGCGGGATCGAGCTGACAAGCCGGTTGCCGGCCGGCGAGGGCAAGGACAGGTCCGAGCTTGATTTTCAGCTGGTCTTGGGACCGTCCCTCATCGCCACGCATGGGCCGGCCGCGAGCACGGCAGTGGCGACCTTCGCCCGTGCTCGCGAGTTGTGCGAGCGGCTCGGAGAGCCGCCCGAGTATCTTCAGGTCATGTTCTGGCTGGCGACCGTGAGCGTGGTGCGAGGCGAGTTGCCGCAGGCCCTCGAAGCGGTCGCGGCCTTACTCAGTGCCGCCGAAGCGCGCGGTGATCGGCCCGCGTTAATCAACGCGACACGCGGACGGGCGATGATTCTCTTTTTCTTGGGACGCATCGTCGAAGCTCGTGAGGCGATCGAACGCGCCGTCGAGATATTCAGCGTAAGTCAGGAGGTCGACAGGGTGGCTGCTCGGGCAGCCGGCCAGGATGCTGGAGTGGCCATGCTGGCCCTCATGTCGTGGGTGCTGTGGGCTCTCGGCCAAGTCGACGAGGCGGTTGCGCGAATTGGCGCCGCGCTTGAACGCGCCGACGCGGTCCAACATGCGCACACGCACGCTTACGCCTGGTACTATGCGTCCGTCCTGCATACTCTGCGCGGTGAAGCGACAATTGCTCAGGCCTACGCGGAGCGCTGTCTCGCCATATCGGAACAACACGGATTCCGCCAATGGCTCGGACTGTCACGCGCGATCCGGGGCATCTGCACGGCCATGCTGGACCCATCAGGCGGCCGATTCGACGAGGTGAAGGCCGCGTTGGATGAGTATCAACGCGCCGGTTATCAGCTCGGCATCACCGCCCAGTTCGTGCTGGTGTGTGCGGCCTTGCTGTTTCGCAACGAGGCCGAGGCGGCACTGGAGCTGATCGATCAGGGGTTCTCGATCGTCAGCCGTAACAGCGAACGGTGCTTTGAGGCCGAACTGTATCGACTAAAGGCCCGCGCGCTGCTCATGCGCGGCGCGTCGGACGCCGAGGCAGAGTCCCTGCTCGACCAGGCTCTGCGAATAGCACGCAGCCAGCAGGCGAGATCGCTCGAGCTTCGGGCGGCAACCGACCTGGCCAGGCTTTGGATGCGGCAAGGCAAGCATGCCGAGGCGCTCGACGGGCTTGCATCCATCCACAGCCGTTTCACCGAAGGCTTCGACACGCGGGATGTTAAGGAGGCGAAGGCCGTGCTGGCCCAGCTGCAATGATACTGTTTGGCGTCACGTGGTCGTTTTCGCGACCGCTGGACTCCAGCGTCCCTAACCTCTTTCTTTTCAACAAATTGGCGAATACGCGTCGCACTGAGGTCGCCTATTGGCACTGAACGGACGTACCGAGGCCCCACATGCAACTCAATGCCTTCTTCCCGTCGCTCGATATCGGCAACGATCCCGCGAAGATCCGCGACTGGGCGCAGGCGGCGGAAGATCTCGGCTACGCCTATATCGAGGTCCCCGATCACGTCTTTGGCGCGACGGCGCGCGACGGCTGGGTTCCGCTCTACGACGAGAAGGCTTCCTTCCACGAGACCTTCGTGACGCTCGGCTTTTTGGCGGCGGTCACCAAGACCATCCGGCTCTCAAGCGGCATTCTGATCGCGCCGCAGCGCCAGACCGGGGTCATCGCGAAGCAGGCGGCGGAGGTCGATCTCCTCAGCGGTGGGCGCTTGCGGCTGGGCATCGGTCTGGGATGGAACCACGTCGAGTATGAAGCGCTCGGCGCGGAGTGGAAGACGCGCGGCGCGCGCCAAGCCGAACAGGTCAAGGTGCTCCGTCGCCTTTGGTCGGAGAACCTCGTGAGCTTCAAAGGGCGGTTCCACAATCTCAAGGAAGTCAGCATCGTGCCGCCGCCGGTGCAACGACCGATCCCGATCTGGTTTGGCGGTTCGTCGGACGCCGCCTTAACGCGTGCGGCCCGGCTCGGCGATGGCTGGATGCCGATCATGGCCGCCGACGCGCAGGCGGAGCAGAAGCTCGCGGCGTTGCGGGAACAGCTCAAATCGCTCGGGCGCGATCCTGCCAAGTTCGGTATCGAGGGCTGGCTGCGCATGCATAGCGCGGACCCCCAAGGCTGGGCGGCCGCCGCCGATGGCTGGCGTCGACTCGGCGCCGACATGGTGATGTTGTACCCCATGTACCGCATCTTGAACTTCGACGATCACATCGAGACCTTACGGCGGTTCAAGGAGGTCGCGATGGGGTAGCGCGAGAAGTCGCGCACGCCATCCCTGCATGACCGGCCGATCGCGGCGCGCGCGGACGCGGTAGCCATCGACCGCCCGTGGTTCGTTCGTCGGCAGCCGAACGATTTCGTGTCTATCGACGACAGCGTTCCAACTCCGCTATCTTCCAATGGGACGCCCACGATAGGCCCGTCGGATGGCTGATCGGCTCAACGATATTCATGCGCTCATCACGGGCGCTGCGAGCGGCATTGGCGCCGCCTGCGCGCGACGCATGGCGCGCGACGGCGCGCAACTGTTGCTGGCGGATTTGAATGGCGACGGCGTAAGGACCCTTGCCGACGAGCTCGGGCAGGCCTCCATCCAGGCCGACGTGACCCGCGCGGCGGACATCGAGCGCATGCTCGATCTCGCCTACCAGCGCTGGGGGCGGCTTGACGTGCTGTTCAACAACGCTGGGATTGCCGAAATCCGGCCACTGCTCGAGCTCACCGAGGACGACTGGGACCGTATGCTGGCGATCAATCTGCGTGCCGTCTTTTTCGTGTTGCAAGCCGCCGCCAAACGCATGCGTCAGCAGACGCCGATTGCAGGTTCCGAGCTGCGCGGAAAGTTGATCCAAACCGCATCGATCGCGGCCTACCGAGGCGGTCTGGCGTTGATGGCCCACTACGCGGCCAGCAAAGCCGGCGTTGTCAGCATCACGCGCACCGCGGCGCAGGTGCTGGCGCCCCATAGGATCACCTCGAATTGCATCTGCCCGGGTGCGGTCGACACGCCGATGTGGAGGACGATCGACGCCCAATGGAGTGAACTCGAGGGCTGGAAAATCGGTGAAGCCTGGAAGCGGCGAACCTCGCTCATCCCCCTCTGCCGCCCCGAAACCGCCGAGGACGTGGCTGGCGTCGTGAGCTTTCTCGCGAGCCGCGACTCCGACTACATGACGGGCCAGGCAGTCAACGTCGACGGCGGCCTCGTCATGGGCAACTGAGATGGCGTCCAAAAAAACTAAGCGCCCTTGACCCGTCTCGCGTTCAATGAGCCCGTTCGTTGCGTCGCCGCCGATCGAACTCGCGCCGGACGCCGCGTGGGCTGAACATGCGCCATCGAAGTGCGTGATGACCGCGGTCCTTGCGCGGTGCCGCCCAGTCGCGCCGCGCCCTTTTGATTGGCGGACGGCGTGCTCTGATTGGCGGCGTCGCGAGCTAACCGGAGCGCGCGCAACCGCGCAGTCTTTTCCCGCATCGCCCGCAATCCGGCCTGATACTCGGCCATTGCTTGTTGGGCTTCACGCAATTGCTGCTCTTTCTTGAACAGCGCTCCGGCGCGACGATTCGCGTCATCGGCATTCATGCTCAATATCGGAACTCCTCGGTAAGGCCCAAAATAAGGACCACCCATGTTGGGCTGACAAAACTCGTGGCCGGGAAACTTTCGACGGCAAGAGTCGTGTGAGTGGATCGCGTTACATATGGTTACGATCGGACAAATAACAAGGCGTCTGCGATCGACCGTAGCGCTACCGATTCAGTTTCTCCTGTATCTCTCGGCACATTTCGCGGAGCGTCACGCGGTCGGTTGCGAGCAGCAGCGTTTATCCATCGTCCAGGACGCAGGAAAGCCATGCGCGGATTCCGTGTGGATCAAACTGGACGCCGATTTCAGTGGTTGCGTACCTATAATCCGGCTGAGCCATGGCCAACTCCTTATGGCAGCCTCTCCCCCATCATCGATGGCGCAGGCTGGCGGGATTCGCGCAGCGAACGTCAAGGACGGGGCGAGGCCATTACTGCGGCTTGATGCCCGCGACCTTGATCACCTTCGCCCACTTTGCGGTTTCGTCGGCGATGAGCTTGCCGAAATCCGCGGGCGAGCCTGCAAGCACCATCCCGCCCATGTCGGCGAGCCGCTCCATGATCTTGCGATCGGCAAGGCCTGCATTGGTTTCCTTGTTCAGGGCATCCACGATCGCGGCGGGCGTATCCTTCGGCGCGGCGATACCGAACCACGAGCTGGCCTCATAGCCCGGTATAAAATCGCTTACGGTCGGGATGTCCGGCAGCGCCTGCGAGCGCGTCGCCGTGGTCACTGCCAGCGCCCGCAGCCGATCGGCTCGGATGTGTCCGATCGACGCGGTCATCGTCGCGAACCCGACCTGGACCTGCCCGCCGATGAGATCGGTCATCGCCGGCCCATCACCGCGGTAGGCCACGTGAACCATGTTGACGCCGGTCATCACCTTGAACAACTCGCCGGCCAAATGACTTGCCGTCCCGATGCCGGCGGAGGCGAAGCTGAGCGCGCCCGGATTGGCCTTGGCATGGTCGACCAACTCGGGAACGGTCTTCACCGGAACCGATGGATTGACTTCCACGACGTTGGGTACGCGGACCACGCCGGCGACCGGAGCCATATCACTGAGGAAATTGAAGCCGAGCTTGTCGTAGAGCGTGGCGTTGATCGCGCTCGCGGGCGGGACCATGAGAAGCGTATAGCCGTCGGCGGGCGCCTTCACGACGGCCTCGGCGGCGATATTGCCGGCGGCGCCCGGCCGGTTTTCGATGATGAATTGTTGGCCGAGCCGCTCAGAGAGCCATTGCCCCATCAGGCGCGCGAGGATGTCGGTCGTGCTGCCGGCGGCGAAGCCGACGACCAGCCGCACCGGCCGCGACGGATAGCCTTGTGCCGTCGCGACGCGCGAGAAAGCCGGCAGCGCGGCAGCGCCCGCTGCCAGATGCAGAAATGTCCGACGGGGAAGTTTCACGGCATCGCTCCTAACAATACGGGCAGTCATTCCCCCTTGATGTTCGCCGCCCTGAGGATCGGCCACCATTTCTCGATCTCGGCCCTCTGTTGGGCGGCGAGCGCTTCGGGCGTCTGCTGCTCGCGCGGTGGAACGTCCTGGCCTTGATCGGCAAATCGCTGCCGCACGGTTGCGTCGGCCAAGGCAGCCTGCACCGCCGAATTGAGTCTTGCGACGGGCTCCGTGGGCGTTCCCTTGGGCACCCAGAGCCCGTGCCAAAACGAGGCGTAAAGCCCCGGAACGCCTGCTTCATCGATGGTGGGGACGTCCGATGCCGCGGCCCATCTCCGCTTGGCCATCACCGCGTAGGCTTTGAGGTTGCCATTGCGCACATGCACGAAGGTGCTCGCCGCCTGACCGAAACCGAAGTCGATGTGCCCGGCCAACATATCTTGGTTGAGGGGGGCGCCGCCGCGGTACGGCACGAACTGGAAGCTGGTTCCGGTCTTCTTCTGGAAGTAGATGCCGGTGATCTCCGGGCCACCGACGCCAACCGTGCCCGCCGTCGCCTTGCCGGGATTTTCCTTCAGCCAGGCGATCAATTCGCTCAGGTCCTTCGCGGGCAAGGTCTTGCGCGCAACGATCCATTGCGGGGTGTCGGCCAACAGCGACACTGGTTCGAAATCCTTCACCACGTCATACGGGAGTTGATAACTCGCACCGTTCAACACGTGCGTTTGCCAGTGGCCGATGCTGACGGTGTAGCCATCAGGCGCTGCGCGTGCGACCCGACCTACCCCGATGCTGCCGCCCGCACCCGACACGTTCTCGATGATCACGGGCTGGCCGAGCGATATCCGCACATGCTCGGGGATGCGCGCGAGCGTATCGGTGGGCCCGCCCGCCGGGTAAGGCACGACGATCGTGATCGGCCGCGTCGGATAGGCTTGCGCCGTTGCGGTGCGCGACATGGCCGGGAGCGCGGCGGCGCCCGCGGCCAGATGCAGAAACGTTCTTCGGGGAAGCTTCATGACGTTCCCCCAAACGTGCCCCGCGGATATGCGCAAAACGCGAAACCTCGGCAGTCCCGCGGGCAGCCGTGCGCTCAACCTATATGGCCGCCAAATGACACGAAAGGGGATTCCTCGTCGTTTGTGAACGATCGCGGCGACGACGGCTTGCCGGCCGCGATCCGATCCGAGATAATCCTACGCCGCCATCGACATGGAGAGCGACTTGATCCCGACGTGAGGGCGCCGCCGTGACTCCGCGTTCGTTTGGGATAGAAGCCATCACCGATGAAGACCGCGCCTACGCCGGTTCGCGCTTCTCCGACGTGCGCGAAGCGCTGTTCGCCAATCCCTACCAGAGAACATGGGGGGCGGCCGGAGAGCCGCCGCTGCCGGTCCACCCGGTCACGCTGACCAACTTGCTCTACGGCGTCCTGCCGGGTGGTCCGCCCTACGCCTTTCGCCAGGCCACCGAGCGCGCCGTCGATTCCGCTGCCGACCTGCGTTGGGGCCCGGATCGAAAAGGCTTCCGCCGCCTAGTGCATCCGAACGGCATTTGCCTGACCGGCCTGTGGCAGATTACGCAAGACAGCGGCTATTCCGGCTATTTCCGCAACGGCAGCCGGGCCTTGATCGTGGGGCGCTATTCGACCTGCTGCCGCGAGACGCGGCGCGGCCATCTCCGGTCGCTGTCGCTGGTGGGCAAGCTGTTCCCGACCGTCGACCCCAATCACGTCGCGCCGCTGCGCACCGCCAGTTTCATGACTCAGCAGGATATCGGCGGCGACTACAACGACTACATCAACGACGTCGAATTGCTCAACGCTCCGAACACGACGGCGTTGCGGCGGGGCTTGGGCATGCCGCTCTTGATGGTCGTCGGGGTTGTGTTCAGCCTGGTCGACAACAAGCCGAGCATTCGCCAGCTCTACCAGATTGCTGAGCCCGGAAAGGCGCAAGGCGAGCCCACGCGCGCGCCGACCTTCATGCGTCTCACGGTGGCGCCAGGCCAACCCAGAATCGAGAGCGCGGGACTGGATTTCCGCGACGAGATCATGGCGCAGATCTACGACCGCGGTGACGCCCGGCCGAAGCGCACGCTCACCTTCAACATCCAGGTCACCGATGACGGGGAGACGCACGGCCCGCCGTTCCGCGAGCGGCGCACCTTCCGGAATCGGCGCCGCATCGGAACCATCACCTTCGACCGGGCGGTCGTTTCGTACAATGGCGATTTCGTCATCCATTTCCATCATCCGACGTGGCGTGACGACCAAAACGACCCCGCAACCGCCACGCGCGTCAACGAACGCAAGGTGCGCTGACATCGCGGGACTTCGGGGCCGGTATGAGGTCGGCTCATGACCCTGGCTGTGTGAAAACTCATACATCCGCGAAATGTAGAAAATACAATTCTTGAACGGCGGATCGAGCCGCGTGCGCGCAGTATGATTTAGCTCTCAG
>Ga0137371_10002237_pt1 | contig 15389 bp, 19 predicted proteins | sample SagtaG_7_FD_104919 | JGI IMG/M metagenome (GOLD analysis project Ga0137371, IMG submission 104919) | Vadose zone soil microbial communities from Sagehorn Ranch, Mendocino, California, USA - Sage1_R_40_16 metaG | ecosystem: Environmental > Terrestrial > Soil > Vadose zone | place: USA...
CAACCCTTCGAGTGGACCTTCACCAAAGACGACCTCGCCCGACTGCTCGACCGGATCGACAGCCAAGAGCCAAAGCTTCAACTCACAGCATGACCACCGAACTTGCGGACGCGTGTACTAGCGAGCGACTCCGGCGCTCATGCGTCAGGGGGGTGGGGCTGCCCCCTCCAGGGGGTCGGCTGGCCGAATTCGCGCTCGGTGCATCGCGGGCAGTAGAAAGCCGTCTCCGGCTCGTCCCCCTCTTGCGGGATATCGGTACGGAGACCAACCCAACCGCGAGCCTCGCTGGTCGCCTCGATTCCGCACCCGACGCAACGCATGAGAGCAGGCTAATCCCCTCTTGGTATGGAATGGTACTGGTCGGTCGGGTAGCATGGCGCGCGCTCGGGCGAGTAGCGTCCCCGCCCGTGGTGTACGAGCCGGTTGAGGTTGTCTTCCGGGCTGTCGTGGAGCGCGAGCCGTAGGCGAGCGCGGAGCGACGGCCGCGGGTCCGGGTGATAGCTGACCACCGCGTCATCCTCGCGAAGTCCGTTCAGAGACAAGCGCGAGGAGGAGCACGGTGGTCGAGCACACGATGGAGGTCGGGCTAGCTGCGCAAGCAGCTCGAGGAGGCGCACCCGGACTTGTTGCGGGCGCTCGTGAAGGACTTCGCCGAGGCGCTGATGAGCGCCGAGGCGGACGCGCTCTGCGGTGCCGGCTACGGCGAGCGGACGCCGGAGCGGGTCAACCGCAGAAACGGTTATCGCGAGCGCGACTGGGACACCAGGGTTGGTTCGATCGAGCTCGCCTACGCGAAACTGACCTCCCGCTGGCAGAAGCGACGACCGCAAACGGGCGCGGGTGCCGCCACCGGGGAGCGGCTCTGAGGCCGTCAAGCGGCATTCCTGCGCGGCGGGGCTTCCATCCCCACGCCCCGCTCTTCAGTCCGGGGTCACCCGCGCCCACAACGAAGCGTAACGCCCGCTGAGGTCGCCGACAGCACCTGTCGCCGCGCCCGCTGTGGGCGGCGAAGGGTCCCGCGCGCCCGAAAGCAGCTGATCGCCGCGGACCGAGGCGACAGGAGCCGATCTCAGCCCGTGCGGGCACCCACCGCGACCAAGCCATCGCCCGAAATCCACGTGCCCGGCGCCGCCAGCGCCCTTGACATTTTCATCCGTGCTGCGGATCCGTTTGCGGTGCTGGGAGGGGAAGCGCAGGTGGCAGACGAGCGCGTCGAGGTCGCGCTCGCTCACCGCCATCGCCGCCGGGTAGCGAGGGCGGTCGTCGGTGACGAGCGCGAGCAGGCCAGCGCGCGCTTCCGCCGCGGAGCTGGCCTCGTCGAGGATCCGCCAGGAGCGCGCCTTCAGCTCGCGGTGGTGCCGCTCGGGCAGCTTCTTGGTCACGTTGCGGAGCGCGTGCACGGTGCAGCGCTGCTCGAGCGCCTCCGGCCACAGCTCGCGTGCCGCCTTCCAGAGACCGGGCGCGCCGTCGGCGACGATCAGCGCCGGCGGCTTGAGACCGCGGGCGAGCAGGTCGCGGCCGAAGTCGAGCCAGTCCTCGTAGCTCTCGCGGCTGCCGAGCTGCAGCCCGAGCAGCACCTTGCGCCCCTCGAGCGTGACGCCCCAGGCGACCAGCACGCCCTCGGCCGGCGTGTCGTCGGGCCGCAGCTTCAGCTAGATCGCGTCCAAGAAGCAGTAGACGAGGTCGTGCTCGTCCAGGCGCCTGCCGCACCAGGCGCGGTAGCGCGCCTTCGTGTCCTGGCAGATCCGCGCCACCGTCGACTTCGAGACGACCGGCCCCTCGAACGCTTCCTCCAGCGCCGCCTCGACGTCGCGTACCGACAGCCCACGCAGGAACGAACAGACGACAAGCGCCTCCAGCGCGTGCGCGCGCGCCACCCCCTGCCGACGATCTCGCTGCAGAAGCCGAGCGCCGAGGCGTTGCGCACCCGTGGCCGCTCCAGCTCCAGCGGTCCCGCCGTCGTCCTCACCGTCACCCGCTCATAGCCGTTGCGGTGCGCGACCGGCTCGCCGCGACGCTCGTACCGCTCGCGCCCGAGGAACTCGCTCAGCTCCTCCTCCAGCGCCTGCTGCAGAATCAGCCGCGCACCCAGCCGGCCGATCGCCTCGATCGGATCGTCTTCCTCGCCGACGCCGGCGACGATCTCAGCGAGCTCGCGGCGCAGCCGCTCACTCCGGACTATTGCTCGCCATCAGGGCGTACCTCCTCGTCGACTACCAGCTCAACGCGGAGGCTACGCCCGACTCAATTCCCCCGGCTCACGGGACGCGACCTCGCACCCCACGGGGTCGAGCCGGTGGCGCTGCGGTGGCTCGAGCGGTACATCGCCGAACGGAAGCCTGGCCTTACCGAAGTGGCACTGGCCGCTGGCTCGATGGGGGGAACTCCGGTACGGACGACGCGGACTCGCGGGTGAGCCCGCTGAACCGGCTGCTCTCGCGGCTGACCGCGTCCCCGGCTCGCCGCCGGTCAGGCTCCCATCCCCCAAACAGGTGATTGAGGTTGCGGGCGGAAGGCCAGAACATATCTCGATCGCGGACGTGGAGCGTTTGGCGGCCCAAACGCCGCCATCAGACGCGGGAGGGGAGTCTCGCGGCTTTGCGGCGGACGCGGGACTCCCCATTGCGCCGCCGCTCTTCTTTTCCGACCAGTAGTCAACAGGGCCGGGCCGCGGCGCGCTTCGCGCGGCGTCTTGCCTTCGGCGATCTTGGGGGCGGGGTAGGCGCGGGCTGGTGAGTGGTGTCTGGTTTGCACGGTGGCGCTGCGGTCGAGGGCGGCGTTGAGTTGCCGGTTGCCGCCGCGGTGGCGGCGGTGGCGGCCGGTGGTTTGGCCCGAGCGGCAGGGGATTGGTGCGGGGCGCAGCGGCGGGCGAAGGCGGCGGCGTCGCGGAAGCGGCGGAGATCGCCGGCGCGCGCGATCACCGCGGCGGCGATCTGCGTCCCGGCGCCGTGCGGGTCGGCGACGGGGTTGCCGTGCTCGGCGAGCAGCTGCGCGATCTCGGCGTCGAGGGAGGCGATGCGCTTGTTGAGATCCTCGCTGTCGCGGGCGAGGTCGCGGATGCAGCGGGCAGCGATCTGCTCGACGAGGCGGTCGCCGCAGCTGATCCGCTTCAGGCGGCGCGGCTCGCGTTGGCGGCTGAGGTTGACGAGGCGGGCCTCGCCGACCGGGTCGATCTGATTCCAGTCGGCGCGGAGCCGCTGGATCGCTTGGGTACGGTCCACGACGGCGGCGCTGCAGCTCGAGCAGCGCCAGCGCCCGGGCGAGCTCGGGCGCGAGCGCGCGTCCGAGCTGTTCGCGTGTGCGCACTACCAGCTGCGCGACGGCGATCGCGTCGCCGGGGTCGCTCTTGCCGGGCCGGTGGCGGCGGCGCTCCCCTCCTGATCCGTGCGCCAGCCCGAGAGGTTGAGCAGCTCGTGCCCTGCCGCCGCGAGAGAGGCGACGAGGAGCCGGCCGTACCCGGCCCGGCTTTCGACGCCGACGACCGCCGCGCCACCATCGTCGGCGACGAGCCAGTCGCGAAGCTTTCGCATCCCTCCGCGGCTGGTGACGAAGCCGAGCCTGCCGAGCTCGCCGCCGCGCTCGCCGAGTCGCGCGGCCACCTGGGCGCGCTTGTGCACGTCGATCCCGACGACCAGTGCCTCCTCCTCTCTCGCGGAGAGAGCCGAGGACCGGGCCGGCGAGCGACGCTTCTGTGCCGGTGCAGCCGCACCGGCGCCAGACTCCGCTCACGTCACCTTCGCCGGCCCGCCCACCGCCCGCCGGTCGACGAATCGAGCGAAGGTCAGCGAAGCGACGATCACAGCGCCTCCTCGACATGCCTTCTGCCCGGGTCAGACCGACGGGAGTGAGCAGCCTCGCCCTCCAACCGGACGGCACCACGATCTTGAGCCACAGGCGTTGCCGTTGGTGCCGGGCCTGTCGGGCCGCGTGCGCAGGTGCCGGATCCCGAGCGTCTTTGTAGGCGAGCGCGTGGATCACGGCCCGGTAGGCGGAGCCGTTGTCGGTCAGTGCTCGCTCGAGGCGGACGCCGTAGGCGGCGAAGTGGTCGATCGCCCGGCGCGGGAACGCGACAGCGGTGGCCGCTTTCTCGTCGGCAAGCACTTCGACGTAGGCGAGCCGGGTCGCGTCTTCGACGCAGACATGGACGTATTCCCAGCCGGTCGTGCGCGCGGCGTGATTGCGCTATCTCATCGACCAGCTCGCGGCCCGGTCGAACGTCCGCGTCTTGTTCCGGACGGAGGTGGTGGCTGCTCACGGCGATAGCTCGCTCGAGGCGATCGACGTCCGCACCACCACGATCGGCGAGACGACCCGGCTCGAGTCCGGCGGGTTGTTCATCTTCATCGGCGCGGATGCCGAGACGGCGTGGTTGCCGCCCGAGATCGCGCTCGACCGCCACGGCTACGTGCTCACCGGCGCCGCCGTGACCGCCGCCGGAGGCTGGCAGCTCGACCGCGACCCCTACTTCCTGGAGACGAGCATACCCGGCATCTTCGTGTGCGGTGACGTCCGCTCCGGCCCCGTAAAACGCGTCGCCGCCGTCGACGAGGGCAGCATGGCGATCGCCTTCGTACACCGGTACCTCAAGGAGACCGAAACCCCGGTCGAACCTACACATGGCCCTGCGGTCGGCCTCACCGCCCGCGCCGACCCGGCCTAACGTTCGCTCCAAGTCGATTGAGCGGTCGTCAGTGAGACACCGTTCTCGCATGCGCGAGCGTGCTCTCACCTGAGCGCGCTCAGACTCGATAAATGGAGTGCGACTCGGTCAGCGTTAGAGGGTCTGGCTGGTCCGAAGTATTGGCGCACGCCTGCCTGTACACACTAATGCGCTGTGTCCAGGCGAGGAGGGGCTCTCACAGTTCACGAATGTCCCTTCAGCGCGCGAGCACCCGGCGATTTGGGGCCGGGTGCTCGCGTGTCGGCTTGGCTTCGGGTTTCAGGTGGGGATGCCGGCCGGGCCCAGGATCTCGATGCCATATTCGGCTGCGGCGGCCACGACTGGTGCGAGATCGGACGGCGGCGCCGGCGGCGGCGGGATGGTGGGTGTCGGGGCGGGCTGGCCCATCGCACGCATGAAGGAACGTGTGGGGGATGTCGCGCGGCCCGTAGACAAATGGCCCGGCGGGCGCCTCGATGACCTCGCCGCCGACCCAGAAGGTGAGCCCGCCCTCGGTGACGTAGAACCACTCGTCTTCGCGGTGGTGGACGTGCAGAGCGCGTCGCGAGGTTCCAGTTCTTGCGCTTGATCTGCCTGGACGGCTTCGTCTTGAACCCTGCTACCTGGATCGCCGCAGACGAGGGTCTGCTCGATCTCGCCATCGCCGCGAAGGCGCGTACGCTTGCGGCGGTCGGCCTCGACCCGCCGCGAGTCGCGCTCGTCGACCGAAGCGTTGTTGCTGGGAGCTGGAGCGGGCGGCAGGGTTACAGGAGCGGCCTCTTGCCGTTGGGGACGCCTCCGGAGAAGGACGTCGGCTTTCCGTGCGCCGACAGCTGGGACGCCGCCTCGTCGGCGGTCACCGCGGCGATGGCGAACTTCAGCTGGCAGCGGCATCTGATCGCGCACGGCGTGTACGCCGACTGGGTCGATCGCGGCCGTCTGCGGCCGACGCACCAGCGGTGGAGCGCCTACCCGCGCGAGGTCGCTGAGCGGGCCGAGGCCGAGATCGTCGCCGGCGAGGTCGTTGGCCTCGAGGTCGACGGCGAGAAGCTGGAGTCCGTGCCAGGGGAAGCTCTGCCAAGCCGCGGTACGAACTCTCGATCGGCGAGTAAAGAAGATCGTGGCCCCCGGCAGGTTCGAATCTAGTTTCGCTTCGGCTCGGCGGGGATCATCGTCACCTCGCCGCGCTCGTCGACCGATACCACGTAACGGCTGCCGGCGGCGCACTTGCGGAAGCGGCTCCAGAGCGGTTTGCGGTGGCCGCCCACGACGATGATCGCGTGCGTGTCGGTGTGAGTTTCAATCCGGAAGGCCTCCGCGACCTTCGTCTCGAGGAACGCATCCAGTGCGTTCTTCCTTTCTCCGAGCGGATCGATTGCTCCAGTCATGGCGCGTTCCTTTCGAGTTGGACCGCCTGGGAAACCCCCTCTTTTCGTGCTTGAGCATGGCGATGAGAAGGCGCTGTCTCCTCTGGAAGTGGTACTGCACGAGCGAGAAGCGGACCGCGCGGCGGGCGGGACCGTCTTGGCGTTGGACCCACATAGACTCGAATCCCAATCGCTACGAGGAGGACGTTGATGGCCGGGAAGATCGAGATTCGCAAGAGCGGCGAGAAGTTCCGCTTCGTCGTGCTGAACAGGAATGGCGAGAAGTTGTTGCAGAGCGGACAGTTCGACGACAAGCCGAGCACGAAACGGGCCGCGTCTTCGCTGGCGAAGGCCGTGAGCGGTGCGGAGATCATCGACGCAACCAAGCCGGCCGCCGCTGCCGCGAAAAGCAGCGCACGTCGCCCCAGAATAGAGCACTAAGCCGCGACAACATCGAACACCTTGCCGCCGCTCCCTGCGTGTCGTGCACACCGTGGGCCTCAACCGCGATGGCCGGCCGCACGCGAATCCGTTTCGCCGGACGCTCCTCTTCGGCGGACTCATCCACGAATACGAGGCCGCCTGAGTTTGCGAACCCTACGGGCTACGTCCGTATCGTCGGCGAGCTCCGCATCGCCGGAGCCGCCGCCGCCGCTCCGCGCTGGCCGGCTCGTGCTTCACGGCCGCCGGCAAGACAACTCAAGCCGCGCGTACAGCGCGAGCGCGATTCGAGGGCGGCTGTTCGCGATCAATTCAGGCCGCTGTTGGAGATCGGCGCGCAGATCGGGCGCTCGCCCGCGTCAGATCGGGAGCGATCGGCAGAACTCACGGATCGGGGGACTGAGGCGATGTAACGCGGCGGGCTGCTCGGCGAGTTGGTCCACGAGTCCTTCAGCCGCGTCGTGGATCGAGGTTCCGCCGCTCACGGTTCGATCTCGGCCGGCACCTCGGGATGCTGCTGCTGCCAGGCTGCCACCAGGGCGTGTCCAGTTGCCTCCTCGGCCAGATCGAGCGCGATCATCTCGATCGCGTCGTTACCGACGTAGTAGGCAATCCGCCTGTTCTGACGCAGGAAGATCAAGAGCTCCGCGAGGAGCCACTCGTGGGGGAGTCGGATCAGCAAAATGCCGCAGGGAAGCCGCCAAGGCGCCTATCGGGGCGCGCGCAGCCAGAGTGAATCACCCATCCGTGTAGAACGCCCGCGGGCGCTCTCGCCGGCCGTCGCTGCCGAGCGGCTGTCGGCGAGCGTGAGCGCGCTGCGGGTCGGGGCGACGCACGTCGGTGGTTGCAGGCGCGGCCGGTTTCCGGGGCAGTGCGGCCGAGGCCGTCGCTAGCGTTCCCGCCATGGCTGGCGAAATCGTGCTTGACCTCGCGGGAAGCCGGATCCGGTTGTCGCGAGCGGTCGCGCAGTTGCTCCGGGATGCGGCGGCGCGGGGAGCAGGCAGCTCGACCCCGCAGCGCGATCTTTCGCTTGTTCTCGCACGCGCGATCGAGAGTGGCTCGCTGGTTGCGTTGCAGCGGTCGGAGATTCGCGCGCTGCTCGGGCTTTTCGAGCGTGACGAGGTCCCGTCGACCGCGCAGACCGCGGAGCTGCTCGCGGCCGCTCGTGACGCCGTTGTTGGCCGCTGATCGAGCGGCTACGCGCGTGCCGGCTCTGGGAGAGCACAGCCCGTGGGTTAAAGGAATTCGATTCGGCCGGGTCGGCGGTGTCGGTGATCGCGGCCGAGCCGGTACAGACTGCGCGTCGTGCTGATCTGATTGCCGTACCAGCTCCTGTGCGGGCTCGCTCGCCTGCTCGCCCGCGGCGCAGGGGTCACATCGCGTAGCTTTGGCCGCGTCTATCGGGCTCGATGTGCGGGCAGATTGTCTAGGAACACTGCGGCAGACCCGAATAGTCCGCAATTTGCGCAATCTCGATGTTTGAAACGCATGGACCACGTCAATCCGGGTAGGCCAAGAACCGAGGCGACAGAGAGGAGGTGGACGATGCCTCAGACGACCCTGACCCCGTCGATGAGCGTCGTAGAGCGTTTCTCGAAGGTCTCCTCGGGAGATTTCGAGCATGAGCTCGAGCGGATCTGGGACGGTATCGCGACCGTCCGCGAGTCCGTGGTCGAGGCCGTGCGGAACGAGAAGCTGACACCGATCGAGGGCATCTCGATCCTCGCCTGCACGACCGGGCAGCTGCTCGGCTACCAGGCCTTCCACGGCCAGCCGCAGCCGGCCGAGCTGCTTCCCTACTTCTTAGGCGCTAAGCAGTAGGTAGACCCGAAACGGGTGAAGTCGGGGGCGACAACCGCCCCCGACTCGCCTTCACGGTGCTCTCAGAACGCTAGGAAAAAGGAGTAAGCGTTCAGTCGCTCGCGGGGCTGGTGGCGCGGGCCTGGAGCCCGTTTTGGAGCCTTCGTATGCCAAGCGCTCCCCTGCCGTAGCCCCTTGACGACCGCAAGCCCAGCATCGATTTGGCTTGCCGCGACGGTCCCGTCGATGATCGTGCGCCGACGGCGGCGCCGGCGTGGCAGCTCTCAACATCCGCGTCGACTGACGGCATCCACGGCTCGGCCGCGCGACCACCCGTACCCGACCGTCGCCGGACGCACCGCACGCGGCACGGGGCATGCGTGCGCTCCGCTTTCGGTCTGGCCTTTGCTCATTTTGACGGAGTCTCGTTCATTCTCCGATCGGTGAGGACACGGTCGTGGGGAGTGGGTCGCGGCACACTTGTAGCCGTGCTGCGGCCGGCGCTCGTCGTGCTCGTGCTACTGCTGCCGCTCGCGGGCTCGGCGAGCGGCAGCGGCTCAGCTCGCGGCTGCCGGGCGATCGCGGTCACCCGGCAGGCGGTGTCGTTCGCGCACGTGCGCTCGCTCCAGGCCGCGGTCGGGCAGGCACGTCCGTGCGACTGGATCCTGGTCGCGCCCGGCGTCTACGACGGCGCGGTGACGATCCAGACGCCCGACCTGCACGTACGCGGGCTCGACCGCAACCGCGTCGTCGTCGACGGGGCGACCGGGCCGGGAACGGGATCACGATCGAGGCGGATGACGTCTCGATCGAGAACCTGACCGTGCGCAACTTCGACCGCCGCTCGCGCAACGACGACGCCGCGGGTACGCAGGTGCGCTGGCTCGGCGTACACGGCTGTGGGGCCGCTATCTGACCGTCTATGACACCGGGTTGCTCGGCGGCTACGGCTGTGGGCGTCCCGGTCGGTGGGCGGCGGGCTCGACCACGTGTACGCCTCCGGCTTCGACGACTCCGGCCTCTACGTCGGCGCCTGCCGCGACGCGCCGCACAGTCCGCTCTGCCCGAGGTAGCGGGGTCGGTCGACGCGAGCGGAGCAGTACTCGGCGAGACGAGAACCTGCTCCAGGGGCCGCGTACGGGCTGCGCCGCCGCGAGGGCTTCCGGGTCGAGACCGGCTCAGACTCGCTCGGCCGCGTAGAACGCTTCGGCCACCGTCACGACTGCCCTACACACTCCCCACTCGGGCAAGGCACCAGCGATCCAGCCACGCCCGCTGACGCTCTCAGCCGGCGCCTTACCCGCCCACGCACGCGAGCGAAGGAGCGTAGAGTCGGAGCAAGCAGCCACGTCGAGCTGCCACGGCGTGGGGAGGCGTCCTTCGATGGCGAAGATGGTGGATTGCGGCGAGGTGAACCCCACGTCCGGCTGCGGGCACACCATTCACGGGTGAGACAGAGGAAGAGGTCCTGCAGCAGGCGGCCGAGCACGCCCAGACCGAACGGCATGGAAGCCACACCAGAGCTAATGGCCAAGGTAAAGGAATACATCCGCGACGTCTGAAGAGCTGCGCAGACGCAGGTCGCATCGCGCTCGCTTATTCACCTTGTTTGCGGGGCGTATCTTCTCCCGGGCGTTCGACGCTAACGGCGGGTCCACCCTCTCCATCGAGCTCGCGGCGGACACCGGCGCGCTGGCCGTCACCTAACCCTTTTCTTGTTCACGCGCGCGCGTGCAGGAGCAGCTCGTAGCGCAGGGCCGCCTCGTGGAGCGCGCGCCGGATCAGTTATTGCCACGTCCGAACGGCCTATCGTCGCGCATAGAGTTAGAGCCGGGGGCTGGAGTCGCGCTAGAGGAGGTACTCGAGCATGCGGGCAAATGCGGGAGATCTGATCGTGGTCGAGTCGGAGCGGGTAGCCCAATCCGGACGCAGGGGCGTGATCGAGGAGGTGCTTACGGAGGAGCCGCTCCGCTGCCGCGTCCGGTGGGATGACGGCCACACGACCGTCTTCACCCCCTCGGCTGGGGTGGCGAGGATCGAGCCGCGGAGGCAGAAGCGCAAGCGCTAGCGGAGACGCGCTCTTCCTCGATCACCTCGGCCCCGAACGCGCCGCAGGTAGCGGTGAATCGCCCCTGTTCAGCCGCGTGGCTGCGACGAGCGACTTGATGCCGGCGGCAGCCACGCCGTACTATCGAACCCTCCTCGAATTCAGGGTTGCGCGCGTCCCGACCGCGGTCGTGTACGCGAGGCTCAGCCGCGACCCGCGAGCGGACCGTTCCACGTCGTCGAGAAGCCGAGATCTCGTTCAAACGTCAACGTCACCCTCGACCGCGGGATCGTTCCGCGAAAACGCGGAGCGACTCTACGCCTTTCGCCAACCTAGTCGCGACTGACACCGAGCCGGTGCCGCGTAGACACTCGCGTTGCGGACGTGCGAGCCTATGAAGTGATTCCCATCCTGCACGGGCAGACGTGCGCCAATACTTCAGACTGGCCGCAGGCGCTGATTCTCGCCGAGTCGCACTCGCTTCACCGAGTCTGAGATCCAGAGACCTTGGGCGAGGGCACGTTCGGCCATGCTACGTACGTGCCTCGCGCCAGCGTGTAACAGAAAAGCGTGTCGACCACGCCACCCGGCTTCGGGCGAGAGCACGATCGCTCACGCAGCCGCCGGGGAGGGCCCGCGCACTCGACACGCTCGAACTCGACCCGGTGGCCTCGACGAAGAGTCTCGTAACCGGCCATCTGAGGAAATGAGAAGTGGCAGAAGTAGATGAGGCCGTCGTCGCCGGTGATGCGTCCGTAGCCCTTCTTTTCCGTACACCAGGGCAGCGTTCCGGTCGGCCGTGCAGGTGTGCCTGCTCAACGCTCGGCCGCGTTCAAGCCGTCGGCGGACGCGCGAGTCTGCTGTGGTCGAGGTGAATGACGACCGTCCTCTCCCTCGGCTTCACTGCCTCGACGCTGGCGAAGGGAAGCGCGCGGCGCCTTTGAAGCGGCGAGCGCCGGCGAACGACGATCTCGTCGGGCTGGTCGGCGTTTCGCTCGTAACGAACGGAGTCGAGCCAGCCGAGGTGCGTGCCGTCGCTCGCCTCGACCCGATGTCCGCCGGCGGCGGCAAGCAAACGACTGAGCTCTGCCTGTCTCCGCAGGCCCTGCTCGACACTCTCATTCCCGACCCCCTCTCGCCCCGCGAAGAAAGCGTAGTCCCCTGGCCTGGCCGGCAGGCTGCCGGCTGTGCCGAACCCGCGTGGCCGGGGCGACTAACAACCCTAGATCCCGTGGTCTGTGTCTCTTGACGCCGCGTATCGCGGTGGCGCGCGCGAACGTTCACTGGATGGAAGACAGCGTGGCCTCCGCACGATGGCTTCTGTGCTGATGGACACGACGACCGATCCCCGTCCGCCTCGCGCACTCGAGGACACGAGTGGGCGCCGCCTGCGCCGGATGCGTTGGATCGGCCGCGCGGCGGCGCTGCTGTTTCTGCTCTGGTTCACCGCGCTCCTGCTCGGCGCGCTCGGCGTCGGGCCGGCCGGACGGGTGCCGTTCGGCCGCGCTCTGCGTCCTTCGGCCGGCCCGCCGCGGTTGCGTCGTTTGCCGCTCCCGCAACAGCCGGCGGCCGCCGATCTCGTTCCCGCTCTGCCCGCGGCCGCCGTCGCCCCGCCCGCCGCGCGCGGCTCGTCAAAGGCCGCGCCGGCGGCGAAGCTCAGCGCGGGGGCGAAGCATCGCGCCAGGCGGGGCCGCGATCGCGCCAGCCGGGGCCGCGCGACTGTCGCGCCCCTCTCGGCCGTCGCGCCCGGGCATGTGCCGGCGATGGTGCGCGGCCGCTCCTCATCGGCGCCGGGCCACCTTCGCCCACACGGCGCCGCATCGTCCGGACGGTTCCCCCACACGGCTACGACCCCAACTACCACGACCGTCACCACGACGGGCGTCATGACGACGACGTCTCGGCCCCGGCGCGGGCGCGCGGTCGGGAAGAGACGCTGATGCATCGGCTCCTCCCCGGGGGGAAGAACGCCGACCTGCGACGTCGCCTCTGGCGGCCGCCGGCGCACTGGCGCCTGCTCGGTTTCTGCCTGCTCGTCGTCTCGGCGCTGATCCTCTTCGAGGGCTTCGCGACGCACACGATCGGCGTCAGCGCCGAACCGCACGATCCGCTCGGCGGGCCGGCCCCGCTCGCGGGCAGCCGCCCGATCCTGACGGCACGGGGAGACCGGCTCGTCTCCGAACAGCCTCCGCCGGGACGGCGGGTCGCCCTGACCTTCGACGACGGCCCCGACCCGCGCTGGACGCCCCAGATCGCGGCGATCCTGCGCCGCGAGCACGTGCCCGCGACGTTCTTCGTCATCGGCAGCGAGGCCGCACGCAACCCCGGGATCGTGCGCACGCTCGTCCGCGACGGCGACGAGCTCGGCAACCACACCTTCACGCACGTGGCACTCTCCAACGGGACGAGCTGGCAGGCGCGGCTGCAGCTCGAGCTGACCGAGGCGGCACTCGTCAGCATCACCGGCCACTACACCCGGCTCGTGCGCCCGCCCTACTCGGCGACCACAGACGCGGTCACGGTCGGGCAGGAACGCGCCCTCGCCCGGGTGGCAGGCAGCCAATACCTGATCGTGCTTGCAAACTACGACTCGCAGGACTGGATGCGCGGCCCGGTCGCCTCGATCGTACGTCGGGCCAGCCCGCCCGGCACCAGCGGCGGCATCGTCATGCTCCACGACGGCGGCGGCGACCGCAGCCACACCGTCGCGGCGCTGCGGGAGCTGATCCCGCTACTGCGCGCGCGCGGATTCCGGTTCGTCACCGTCTCGCAGCTCGCCGGCCTGCCTCGTTCGCTCGTCGAGCCTCCGGCCTCCAGCTGGGAGCGCCGCCGCGGGGCGGCGTTCGCGTGGGCGGTGCGCTTCGCGTTCGACCTCGGCTGGATCCTCGGTCTCGCCGTCGCCGGCGTCGGCGTCCTGGTCGCCGCGCGCGTGCTGCTCGTCTTCGCGTTCGCGAGCGTGCACCGACGCGCGACACGCGGCCGACCCGAGCTCGACGGCTATCTGCCGCCGGTGGCGATCGTCGTGCCCGCCTACAACGAGGCCGTCGGCATCGAAAGAACCGTCCGCTCGCTCGCGGCCAGCGAATATCCCGATTTTCAGATCGTCGTCGTCGACGACGGCTCGGACGACGGCACCGCCGACATCGTCGAACGGACCTCGCTGCCGCGGCTACGCGTCCTGCGCCAGGAGAACAGCGGCAAGCCCGTCGCGCTCAACACCGGCATCGCCGCGACCACCACCCCGACCGTCGTCATGGTCGACGGCGACACACTCTTCGAGCCGACAACGCTGCGGCGACTCGTCCAACCGCTGGCCGACGAGCGCGTCGGCGCCGTCTCCGGCAACACCAAGGTCGGCAACCGCCGCAGCCTGCTCGGCCGCTGGCAGCACATCGAATACGTGATCGGCTTCAACCTCGACCGGCGCATGTACGAGATCCTGCAATGCACGCCCACGGTGCCCGGCGCGATCGGCGCCTTCCGCCGCGACGCCCTCAACGAGGTCGGCGGCGTCTCCGACCACACCCTCGCCGAGGACACCGACCTCACGCTCGCGATCGGCCGCACCGGCCGCCGCGTCGTCTACGCCGACGACGCCCGCGCCTGGACCGAGGCGCCAGCCACGCTCGGCACGCTCTGGCGGCAACGCTACCGCTGGTCGTACGGGACGATGCAAGCGGTCTGGAAGCACCGCGGCGCCCTGATCAGCCGCGACCCGCGCCAGAAGCGAATCGGGAGACGCGCCCTCCCCTACATGATCTTCTTCCAGATCCTGCTCCCGATCGCGGCGCCACTCATCGACCTCTACGCCCTCTACGGCATCCTGTTCACCAACCCGCTACCCGTGCTCGGCTTCTGGCTCGCCTTCAACGCCCTCCAACTCGCGCTGGCGACCTTCGCCTTCCGCATCGACCGGGAGCCACTGACCCCCCTCTGGGCGCTGCCCCTGCAACAATTCGTCTACCGCCAGCTCATGTACCTCGTGATCATCGAATCCACGATCAGCGCACTCGCCGGGACACGCGCACACTGGCGCCACCTCGAACGCACCGGCGACGTCGAGATCACCACCCGGCCGGCGTCGCGCCGTGTGGCCAGTGCGCCCTCGCCATCACGCACACCAGCGATCGCCAAAATGGACAGCCCCGACACCGCAAGCCGTATCCCCGACTAGCACTCGCAACCAACGGCGGCCCAGCTTCTTCGCGCCAAAAGCTGCGGGTCCGAGTCCACTTGCACTTACAACCCCGGCCCAAGACAACTGCGCTCGAGTTGGCGCACGCCCAGGCGTGCGCAGATACTTCGGACTGGCCGTGGACGTTGACTCTGGCCCGTGGGGTTCAGAAACTCAGCCCCAGGGTCGAATCCGGTCGATTTGCAGGAAGATCGGATAAGGCACCCACGGGCTCCATAACACCTGCGGATCGGCGCTAGCGATCGCTGCCGACGAGCAAGGGACATCGCTCATTTGCAGGTGGATCGAGTTAATGCCACCCCACAGGAATCAGCGGACCGGGCTCTGCCCGCTCGAGCGTCACCGGTCCTGGTTGTCGGAGTTGAGCCGAACGACCACACGCAGGTAATCGTTCGCGTGGTCGCCGGTGGGTTGCAGGATCGCAGCGATCGTGCCGCGACGCACGCCCGTCGCGGCCACGTCCGCCTAGAACTGGAACAGGTCGAGCAGGTTGCTGATGTCGTCGCGTCATCAAGTGCGTCGGACCCCCTGACGGCGCGCCTCACAAGCCGCGAGACGGCCTCTCACGGCGGCAGCGGCCACCGGCCCACGGCCGCTGGCCGCTCAAAAGAATTGGGGTCCGTATTCAACCGGCGCGACGGGAGTCCGATTTCAACCGGCCTTGACAAGAGGTTCACAACGGCTCCGCCTGTCGACTCGATGGCGGCCCATCGTGCGGTAGGCGGGCCATCTCCCGCACTGGACGTGCGGCCAGTAGACGCGGAAGCATCGGGCTGCGTACCTTCAGGGCACGTGTCTCGCAGCGCGCGCCACTAACAAGCGCGCCCTCCGAGATTCGTGCCGGAGCCGGTGGGCACCGCCGGGTTGGGCCGCCAGCCC
>Ga0137371_10002240_pt1 | contig 15380 bp, 9 predicted proteins | sample SagtaG_7_FD_104919 | JGI IMG/M metagenome (GOLD analysis project Ga0137371, IMG submission 104919) | Vadose zone soil microbial communities from Sagehorn Ranch, Mendocino, California, USA - Sage1_R_40_16 metaG | ecosystem: Environmental > Terrestrial > Soil > Vadose zone | place: USA: California...
CTCACGCTTTTCACCGCTATGCGGAAGTATAATGTTGCCGGCGTACTGGGGCCTGTCAAAGCCCGCTTCGTAACTCCTCCCCCTCGTTGGATTCTGAAATGCAAGCTGTTTGAACGCCCATCCTTTGAGACTGGAACAATTTTGAACTGGCCTGATACCAGAACGGGCAATGTATTGCTTCAGCAATACCTGTTTGAAGACAAGGATAGCCTTTTTAATCCCAAGATTGGCCATGGCGAAGACAAGGACTTCTTCAGGCGCATGATGGGCAAGGGCCACGCGTTTGTATGGTGCGATGAGGCTGCCGTCTATGAAATCGAGCCGCCGGAACGCCTAAAGCGTAGCTATTTTTTGAAAAGGGCGCTGATTCGAGGCAGCTATTATTTTGCGCGGGCGACATGCAGACCGGCACAAATTTTGAAATCGTTAATCGCCTTGGCTGCGTACAGCGCTGCCTTGCCTGTATTGAGTCTGTTCGGACACCACTTGCTTATGAAGTCGTTGATCGGGATTTGTGATCATGCCGGCTGCCTCATTGGTGCTTGTGGCCTCAAGCCAGAGAAATATTTTAAGCACACCTAGGCGGGGATCGCACAACCAGGTTTATCAGGAAGAGCAGAAATGCATGAATGGCGTGAATATACGGGATTACATAATTGATCGTGATGATCTAATACTTATTACCGGAGCAAATGGCTTCATCGGCTGCAAGGTCGTGGAAGCGCTCCTGGGTTATGGTTTCACGAACCTCCGCTGTTTTTGCCGACCGTCAGCCAATCTTTCGAGCCTTGAAGCGATTATCGATGCATTCAGAGATAGGCACGTTGAGTTGATTCGAGGCAACCTTCTTTCGCGTCACGATTGTGAAAGAGCAACCGAGGGGGTCGCCGTCCTATATCACTTGGCCGCGGGAATGGAAAAGACATTTGCAGGCTGTTTCATGAACTCTGTTGTGACAACACGAAACCTATTGGACTCAGTGCGCATTGCCAAAAAACTAAAACGGTTTGTGAACGTAAGTTCATTTGCAGTTTACTCGAATGTCAATATCAGGCGGGGCGGAGTGCTGGACGAAAGCTGCAAAATGGAAGCCAGATTCATGGAGCGATCCGATGCCTATTGCTTTGGGAAAGCAAAACAGGATGAACTGGTGATCGAGTATGGGCAGAAGTACGATATTCCCTATGTCATACTAAGACCGGGCGCCGTCTATGGACCCGGCGTAAAGCAGTTGATCACGCCAAGGGTCGGGATCGATACTTTTGGAATCTTTTTGCATCTCGGAGGATCCAACAGAGTGCCGCTGACCTATATTGATAATTGTGCTGACGCGATAGCATTAGCCGGTCTCAAAAGGGGCGTTGAAGGCGAAATCTTCAATGTGGTGGATGATGATGCGCCCAGGAGCCGTGCGTTTCTGAGAATGTACAAGCAAAATGTTGGATATTTCAGATCGATATACATACCGTACCGGATATTTTATTTGTTTTGCCTCCTATGGGAGAAATATTCGAAATGGTCAGATGGCCAGCTGCCACCCGCCTTTAATAGATCCAGGTGCTCTGCGTATTGGAAGGGGAACAAGTATTCGAACGACAAGCTGAAGAACTTGCTTAACTGGCGAATCCGGGTGGGATATGAAGAGGGAGTCAAGCGCTACTTTGAATACTTGAAGGCAAATGGAGGGCAGAAATAGTGAAGATTGGCATCATTGGTTGCGGAAAACAGGCGGACGCCCATGCTGCTCAGATACAAAAAGCACCAGGCTGCGAGATTGTTGGGGTATGTGATATGGAGGCGTTACTGGCGAGGCAGCTTGCAGAGCGGTTCAATGTAAGTCAACACTTCGACAGGGTTGAGGATTTATTGCAGATTGCGCGGCCGGACGTTGTTCACATTATCACGCCACCCCAAAGTCATTTCCCGCTCGGCAAGTTGTGCCTCGAGGCAGGGTGCCATATCATGGTGGAGAAGCCTTTTACGATAGATTTTAGAGAAGCCGAAGTTTTGCTGAACCTTGCTGTTGCAAAGAACCGAAAGCTTACAGTAGGCCATCATCATCAGTTCAGTGATGTTGCTATCCGGATGCGAGAACTTGTCCGGGACGGATTCCTGGGCAGCGAACCGGTTCACATGGAAAGCATATTCGGCTACGATTTTACGGATCAGCGATATGCGATGGCCCTGCTGGGGGATAAATCGCATTGGGTTAGGCGATTGCCAGGGAAGTTATTGCACAATATCCTCAGTCACCCTGTCAGTAAAATAGCCGAATTCATTAAGGACGATCGACCAAAGGTAGTTGCCCATGGATTTACAAGCCGCTTTTTAGAGAAAATCAACGAGCACGAAATCATCGATGAACTAAGAGTGATTGTTTTGGATGGCACTTCAAAGGCCACGGCATATCTTACATTCTCGTCCCAGATCAGCCCCATTCAACATCAACTGAAGTTATACGGTTCCAGGAATTCGTTGATTCTGGACTATGCAACGGAGTCACTGATGCAGATTCGCAAGACCAATTATAAGAGCTACCTGAACCATATTGTTCCCCCGTTTCTTTACGGAAGGCAGTTTTTGGCACAGTCTGCGGGGAACTTGAAACGATTTGTCGCTCGCACTCTTAATTTTGAATCGGGCAGAAGGCGACTGATCGAGTCCTTCTATGATTCAATTAGAGACTCGACAGCAGAGCCGATTTCCTATAGACAAATCCTGCTAACATCGTGGATCATGGATGAGATATTTCGTCAACTAAACGAGAAGCCCGCAGCAGCATGACGATTGTCTAGTGGATGGAGTTCGCCTGGACCGGACTGGCATGGCCTCTGATGGGGCGGTAGCTCAATTGGCAGAGCGTCGCAGTTAAATGTGAAGATGGAAGTTCAACCCTTCCCCGCTCCACTTCCCCGCCTTGCTGGATCGCTGTTGAAAGAACAGAACGGGTCTCAGAACCCGCGCAACGGGCAGGCAGGAGTAGGATGGCGTGCTTGCGTTTGCTCTAGCAGGATGTTCTCGATGAAAGCTCCTGGAAAGGCGCCGGCTGAGAGATGAGCAATTTCTTTTGGCCGCCAACGAGAAAGCGAAGATTATGCCGGGACTCGCAGGAATAATCGGTCTGACCTCAAAGGAAAAAAATCGAATGGATCTGTTTGAGATGATCCAGTCGATGCAGCACGAACCCTTTTATTCATCGGGCACCTACGACAATAAAGACGTCGGACTTTGTGTCGGATGGATATGTCATAAAGGTTCGTACTGTGATTGCATGCCGATTACGAATGAAAGCAAAGATCTCCTCCTTTTCTTCTATGGCGAGAATTTTGCAGGCAAAGAAGAATTTCATTCGCTCCGCGCCCGTGGACGGGCCATAGAGAACCTGGACGCTAGCACTGTACTGCGCTTGTTTGAAGAAAAAGGCTACGATTTTTTGAGATGCCTTAACGGCTGGTTCCAGGGCTTGCTGGTTGACCTAAAACAGCGAGAAATTGCGCTGTTTAACGATCGATACGGAATGCAACGGTTGTATTACTTTGAGGAGGGAGATTCACTGCTATTCGCTTCGGAGGCCAAGGCGATACTGAAAGTCAGAAAGGAATTGCGTGCACTCGATCCCCAAAGCGTGGGCGAATATCTTACGTGCGGCTGTGTTTTGGGGAATCGGTCCCTTTTTCCTAAGCTATACACGCTGCCGGGAGCATCGGTCTGGAAGTTCAAAAATTCGAAACTGCTGAGAAAAGATTGCTATTTTAAACCACAAGAGTGGGAGAGCCAGCCGCTTTTAGGCGCGAACGAACTCTATCGGAACCTCGCGGATCTATTCCCCCGCGTCCAGGCACGCTATGTTCAATCCCGTCTTCCGATCGGAATCTCACTGTCAGGAGGACTGGATACTCGACAGATCATGGCATACATCGACAATAAGTCCATGAAACTGCCCTGCTACACATTCAAGGGCATGCATCGGGAAAGCTTCGATGTGAAATTGGCCCGAAAAGTAGCCGCGACGTGTGGCCAGAGTCATGAAGCATTGGCGCTGGGGAAAGACTTCCTGCAGTCCTTCCCCACGCTTTCGGAACGAACCGTCTATCTCTCGGACGGGTGCCTTGGCGCTAGCGGCGCTTACGAGCTTTACTTGAACAAACTGGCCCGGCAAATCGCGGTTGTCAGATTGACCGGAAACTTCGGCAGCGAAGTGTTCCGTGACTTGTGGGGGGTCAAGGCGGTTTATCCCAATAAGAATCTTGTCCATCCCGATTTTCGTGACTACGTCCAGCATGCGGCAAACACTTTCGAAGACGTGAGCAAAGGCAATAATCTATCCTTCTGCGTCTATAAGCAGGCGCCATGGCACGGCTACGGACGCCTTTCGGTTGAGCAATCGCAGGTTGTTCTTCGAACTCCGTTCATGGATAACGATCTTGTCGGGCTGATGTATCGCGCCCCGGAAAGCGAACGCGCCAGCACGCAGCTACAATGGCGGCTCATTGAACACGGTAACCCTGCCTTGGTGGCAATTCCAACAGATCGAGGTTTGCTCGGGCGGGCGGGAACGATGTCGTCAAGATGGGCTTACTTCGTGTCATACTTTTTCTTTAAAGCGGACTATCTTTACAAATCGGGGATGCCACAATGGATGGAGCAAATGCATTACCTCTTAGGGCCGTTCCAGCCGGAGAAGCTTGTCACTGGCCGTCATCGATTTACCCACTTCCGCATCTGGTTTCGACATGAATTGGCGGCATACTTGAAAGAGATATTGCTCGACCCCAGGACGGCAGAACGCCCGTATTTGAATCGAACCTTTCTCGAAAGGATGGTTCTCCGGCACATCAAAGGTGATCGGAATTATACGTCTGAGATAGAACAGGTGCTTACCATGGAACTCATATACAGGCTGTTCATCGATCGCTGACTCCAGGCGTCCAAACTCAGACCCGAGACGTCGGATCTTCGTCAAGAAGGCGTCGTTTGACCGGAATACTTGATAACAGAGAGTGGAGATAATGAAAACAACCACACGTTTCTGGAAAGATTGGTGGAATGAGTTTGCCAAACGACCCGGCGCGGATCGCGAAGCGGATAGAGGTACATCGCTGCGAATCACCGAACTGGATCGGCGGTCCGAGCAGCAGTTCTTTGAAGCGGTTGACCCGAAATCGACCGACTTTGTTTTAGATGCCGGATGCGGAACCGGCGCGAATATCTCCAAAATAGGCGACAAAGTGGCAGAAATTGTAGGCGTCGATTTGTCCGAGGAAATGATAAAAAGGGCGGAACAGAGGATCGCGACTGAAAGAATAAAAAACGTGCGGCTAGTGCTTGGGGATGTCACACAACTGGAGTTTCCCTCCCGTGCGTTTGATAAAGTAATTTGCACCAGCGTTCTTCAGTACCTCAACGATGATGAATGCGAAGCCGCGTTGCGCGAAATGGTCAGGGTATGCAAGGATGGCGGAACCATCGTAATACACGCGAAAAATCGGACTTCTCTATACGGAGTGTCGCGAACGGTTGTTCAGTTTGTCGGACGGCTTTTCCGTCGGAGGACAACCCCCGATTACTACCGGCGGCGTGTTTGGTACGAGCGTACTATCAACAGGCTGGGAGGAAGGATCGTCGATTACGATTCGTTCTGGATATTTGCCTTCTTACCTCTGCCTGGCTCCGTTGTGCGGCGTCTGTTGGAGTTGGAAATGCTGCTGGTCAAGGGGAAGTGGTTGAAAAAATTTGGTCTGAATTACAAGATGACTGTGCGGGTTGATTCAAAAACTCCTCGAGCAACAAAGCCCGATTTCTCATAAGCTTTTCCATTAGCGCTCTGCCTCAGCAGATCCGGGCTTATGTCGGGTAATCGGGATCATTCCTCAAGACAGTCAACTGAGCTGTCTGACATCAATGTGTGGACAACGTGATTTTTTTGGCGTGTTTCTGATGCGCCCCACCATCAGCCTGATTTGAAATGACCATCCAATCAGCACGGCCTGGTGGAGCCTGGAGAGCGGGGGCACGCCTTCCGACATTCTGATAGAGCAATATGCCTAGACAATTGGCCCTATTCATCTGCGTGGTCTTCATGCTGTGGCTTTCGACCAGGGATCGAAAGCTGCGGCCCATGAGTTCTGGTGCGTTATGGATTCCGCTGCTGTGGTTTTTGATTCTAGGATCGCGGCCGGTTTCATACTGGTTTGGCGCAGGGCTTCGGGTGGAGACACCCGACGATTATCTGGACGGGAGTCCGTTTGATCGCATCGTGTTCCTTCTGTTGCTTGCCATGGGAATCGTGGTGCTGGTGAGACGTGGAGTGAACTGGCGCAGGATCTTCCTGTCGAACCGCTGGGTTTTTGCGTTTTTCCTCTATTGCGCGGTCAGTATCATTTGGTCGGACTATCCGTTCGTGAGTTTCAAGAGATGGATCAAGGACCTGGGTAACGTGGTTATGGTACTGATCATTCTCACGGAAAAGGATCGTGTAAAGGCAACCAGAGCCGTGCTCGCACGATTCACGTATATTACCATTCCGCTTTCCATCGTGCTGATAAAATATTACGGGGAGTTGGGAAGATACCTTAACTCGACGTGGCAAACCTCATACTGTGGAGTTACAATGGAGAAAAATGCTCTCGGATGCATTGCATTTCTATCTGGTATCTTCTTGGTGTGGGATCTGATGGAAAAGCGAACTTCGCAGGAAGTTAAGGCGGACAGGACAGACTTGTTGAACCGTATGGTCCTACTATCGATGGTGTGCTGGTTGCTAGTCAAAGCGCAGAGCTCGACCTCGCTAGTGTGTTTCGTCCTTGGCTTATGCATCATGCTTGCCATGCGGCTTCCTTTCGCCAGACTGCAGGTCAGATACCTTGGGGGGTATGCCCTAGGAACGGTCTTTCTGGTTCTTCTCTTTTATGCCGTTCCAGCTGTTCGCGAAGGGTTGGTCGCGTTTCTGGGGAAAGACATGACACTAACGGGACGAACCGATATTTGGACGGATTTGTTGCGCGAGCGCATCAATCCACTTCTGGGAACAGGATACCAAAGCTTCTGGCTAGGGCCCAGAGTCGAACACTACTGGGCCAAGTGGGTCTTTCATCCGAATCAGGCTCACAACGGATACCTGGAAACGTACATAAATGGCGGATTGATTGGAGTGTGCCTGCTCATGACAATGATTGTCTCGACGGGCAGCAATTTGAGGAAGGACCTATTGCTGGGAAGCAGTTATGGGACGCTTCGATTTTCCTTTTTTGTTACCGTCATATGCTACAATTGGACTGAGGCTATGTTTAACAGGCTTACCCCGATCTGGTTCGTCCTCCTGATCGCGGCCTTAAACTATCCACGTTTGACCAAGGCCATGGCTGGGAATATCGCCCGGGATTCGCATGGTGGTTTCGGAAGAAAGTTATCCAGAGAGCAATCCAACGTGGCTATTCCTTCGGGCGCGGTACTTTGAATCTGAAAGGCAGAACCAAGCGAGGGAATCCGTCGCTGTTGCATTGGGTTCGAGTCGGGACCAGTGCAATCACAGAATCCTCCCGCCAACTGGGCGACGCGCAAGCAGCTGGAATTCACTCTATATGAGTGCGCGGGCGGTCGCCACCCGGCCACGACAATCTGGATTGAAATGAACCCTGCCTCGATCTGCGCACGAATTCAGGGCCGTTACCAAAGAACTGTCGCCTCCTTCCGATTTCGACGCCGGTTCGATATGCATAACACGGTTCCCTACATCTCGTTCACGTTCGACGATTTCCCGCGTTCGGCGCTGCACGCAGGCGGCGCCATTCTCAGGAGGTTTGGCCTTAGGGCGACTTATTATACCTCTTTGGGGCTGATGGGCACTCAGGCCCCCACCGGGACGATTTTTGTGCGGGAGGACATCGATGAACTGCTTGGGCAGGGGCACGAATTAGGGTGTCACACGTTCGCTCACTGTCATTCGTGGGAAACGAGTCCGATGGTATTCGAAGATTCAATAATCGACAACCAGCGCGCCCTCAACAGGCTTGTTTCCGGAGCCGCTTTCAGGTCGTTTTCCTATCCGATAAGCGGTCCGCGTCCTGATACAAAGCGGAGAGCAGGGAAATATTTCACTAGCTGTCGAGGCGGAGGGCAGGCGTTCAATGTGGGACCGACCGACCTGAATCTGCTGAAGGCGTTCTTTCTCGAGAAGTGTCGAGAGAAGCCAACGTTCGTCAAAGAAGCCATTCGGCAGAATTGTCGGGCTCGGGGGTGGCTCATATTTGCCACGCATGACATCAGCACTACTCCCACTCCTTACGGGTGCACGCCGGATTTCTTCGAGGACATCGTGAAGTGCGCTGTGGATTCGGGCGCCAGGATCTTGCCGGTTGCCCAAGCCCTGGATGTCATCCGCACGGGCTTGTGAGGCAAACGAAGATGGTGCGGCAGTCCTTCGCCGTCGACGCTTGAGCTTGCTCCGCCGAACGAAGGAAGCCAGTTGGCGACTCGGCATTTATGATCATCACTTTTCATTGCGGGCGAGCCACCTTGATTATTTCGGTCGTGTTGGAGTGTTCGGAGGCTGCTCCGAGTGTTTGCCGAGCAGTTCCGCAGAATTGATCGGATGTCCCATAATTGGCCGACCTGACCTGCTTTATGGCACCGGACGTGAGCGGATTTGAATACAGTAGGTCGAGGATCCAGCTACCAACGAAGACCATGGCCATGTTTTGCTGGTTGGCCCGTCGCTTGCTTGAACATGGGGCAATGACAACTTGCTCACTAAACGAAACGACAACTAACAAAACATGGCGACGGATTGGATGTGGGTGCATTCTCCCGGTTTTTGTGCTTTTGCTCACCCTGACTACCTCTGCGCTGGCGGAGATCATTCCGGCTGGCCGCCGCATCCAATGGGACCCCGGCGTACGCGGGGATATTCGCAACCGGACTACCGTCTTTGCCAATGTCAAAAATGCGCCCTACAGTGCGAAGGGCGACGGCGTCGCAGACGATACAGCGGCAATCCAAAATGCGATCAACGCGTGCCCATCCGATCAGGTGGTTTACGTCCCCGCCGGCACCTACAAGATTAGCTCCACTCTCCAAGTCAAAAGCGGTGTTACTTTGCGTGGCGCCGGGATGAAGATCACGGTGATTAAAGGGGCGTATCCCTTTACCGGTGATAGCCTGCTCGCGATAGATACGCCCGGCTGGGACTCTGATTATTCTCAGTCGCCGTCGATCAATTTGACTTCCAGTGGCCTAACCAAAGGTTCCACCAGTATCACGACTTCTGCACCGCATGGCTGGAGCGCAGGAGATTACATTTTGATCGACCAATTGGAAAATCCTTCCGCCGATCCGCCAATTGACCACAATGGCACAGGCAATTCACAAGTGGGTTCAGGCTGCGCTTGGTGCGGTCGAGCCAGTGGGACAAGACCAATTGGACAATGGGCGAAGATTGTTTCAACTCCGACTTCGACAACCGCGACCATCGATCCTCCGTTGTACTTTAACTACGACATCAACTTCACGCCGCAAGGTGTAAAGTCCAAGGGAGTGACTCAGTCTGTCGGAATCGAAGATATGAGTTGGAATAACAGCGTCAGTGATGCGTTTGATACAACGCGATTGTTTTTTGCCGTCAATTGCTGGTTTTTGCGCGTGGAAATACAGGGAAACCATCGGCGAGGGATATGGGCGTATGGAGGCATGTGGAACACGATCAGAGGATGCACAGTTCACGGTGGCATACCGGAGCTTCCCGTGACAACTACGAATCCATCCAACTACATGGTGGATCATGCTTACGGGCTGTTCCTGGGGCCCTGGCCGACGGCGTATCTCGTCGAAGATAACATCTGGTACAACCTTGTAATGGCTGTGGCATTTGAAGGATGCGACTCTGGAAATGTCTTCGCATACAACTATGCCACCAACATGCTGTGGTTCGACGTGCCGAACGGCCGCATGGCTGTCCTTGGACACGGTGCTGGTTCAATGTTTAATCTGGTTGAAGGGAACGTATTATATGGACGTTTTGGAGTGGACTCCTACTGGGGCACTCAGCATTATTTTACCTTGCTGAGGAATCGAATTTTTCAACAATCTAATCGCTATGAACAAACGTGGACGATTGATATCGATCGAAGGAGCTGGTATCAAAACCTTGTAGGCAACGTTCTTGGGCAAATTGGTCAAGAAAACACGTACGAGATGAATGACGTCACTTACGCGACTTACCCTTATGACTACGGTCCTGTGGCAATCTATCGTTTAGGCTATGATACTATCAGAACTGACACAGTAAATTACGATACGGCGGTCAAAAAGAACATTTTACGGCACGGCAATTGGGATAGTGCCAAGCAAACCACCGTCTGGGACTCGGCAATTACCGACAAGACCGTGCCGGCATCCTACTATCTAGCCGGCAAACCGAGTTGGTGGGGAAACCTGTCTTGGCCTCCTATCGGTTCCGACCTGAGCCCGATGGGCGGTCTGATCCCGGCGCAAGTGCGCTTCAGCGGCGCTCCCATCCCGCTGCCTCCGGCCAACCTTCGACTGGTGTCGCCTTAGGCCAGGCGAAGGGGATCGCCGGTCGCAGGCTGTTCCTGCTCTGGCGCGTATTGATCGTCTCCTATGCCGGCCGCGGGAGGGTCCGCGAGCCGGCGTGAAGACAAGACAGATTCACTGACCAAGAGACGGGAGATCCAGCTATTTCGGAGACACCACACTAGCCGCCGAGGTAACGAGGCGGATTTTCAAGGTGGACTCGCGTCTCTTTTCCGGCCCCTCACCTCGGCGGCTACTTCTTTAACAGCCTGCAAGAGATCCATGGCATTGCGGCGGGGTGAGCTCCTCAATCATGAAGCATAAAAGCAGGCTTGGGAATACAGGAAGCCACGCGCAGCGCCAGTTCTAATCCCATGGAGGCGAAGAATTACTTCAAAAAGCTTGAGCCGTGGTCCAAGCTAAAGTTCCGGGCTGCTCGAGGGGGGGCAGTCACCGTCATGACGAATGCACTCAGCTTCGGAATTCAGATGGTAGGCACGATTATTCTGGCTCGGTTGCTAACGCCCCGTGATTTCGGACTTGTAACCATGGTGACAACGTTCAGCCTGTTTTTGCAGACTTTCGTGACGGGATTCACCGAATCAACGATACAACGTGAAACGATAAGCCATGGCGAACTCTCGAACCTTTTTTGGATTAACATAGGACTCAGTTCATCGCTTACCTTGCTCTTCTGGTTGGCCTCGCCTTTTATCGCCTGGTTATATCACGAGCCAGCGCTCAAGGCGATTTCCGCAGCCGTCGCGTTTTCCATAGTCGCGAGCAGCCTCGGGACACAGCACCGTGCTTTGTTGCAGCGAAATATGAAATTCGGTCTCGTTTCTTGGAACGGCGTCGTGGCAAGAGGGATGAGCCTGGTCGTAGCGATTGTAGCGGCTTGGATGGGATGGGGATATTGGGCACTGATAACGAGCGTCTTACTTCTGCCATTTATTGAGGGTGTTGGCGCTTGGGTTTGCTGCGGCTGGCGACCGGGACTGCCCTCCCGAGGCGCGGACGTACGACCCATGATCAGATTCGGCCTCAACACCTACGGTTATTGGGGTGCCAACTATATTACGAGGAATTTGGACAACTTGCTGGTTGGTTGGTGCTACGGATCCGGCTCTCTCGGCGGCTACAAAAAGGCTTACGATCTATTTGCGCTCCCCGTGAATCAGTTGTCAATGCCGTTAACTAATGTCGCTCTCGCCAGCCTCAGCCGGTTGCGCGATGATCCGGATCGATACCGCAGAAACTACGGGAAAGCGATTTGTTTTCTTGCTTTCATTGGAATGGGTCTAAGTGCAATGTTAACTCTGGCGGGAAAAGATCTGGTCAGGCTGGTCTTGGGAGCGCAGTGGGATGAGGCGGGAAGGATTTTTACCTATTTTGCGCCCGGGATCGGTATTATGTTGCTATACAATACAATCGGTTGGCTTCACCTGTCCAGTGGGGGAGCAGATCGTTGGTTCCGGTGGGGCTTGTTCGAGATGGTCGTGACAGCTACGCTCTTTGTCATCGGGCTGTCATTCGGCACTCGGGGTGTGGCTCTCGCATGGACCTGCTCTTTGTGTCTGCTTGCGGGTCCCGGCTTGTCATACGCGGGAAGACCATTTCGGCTTTCTCTCTTGTCTGTTTTATCGGTTGCGTGGAGGTACGTCCTTGCCGCAATCGTTGCTGGCTTGCTCTGCTGGTTCCTGCTCCATTCGCCTGGAGCGCTCGCTTTATTCTTCAGCGCATTGAGCAGCATTGTGCGGGTTCTGACCCTTATCCTCCTGTTTACCTCGTTCTATGTAGGTCTCCTTTTGTTATTTCCCTTCTCGTCCACGTTTGGCCCAATTTGGGATATCTTAAAGCTCCTGGTACCGCAATCGTTGATATCAGTTCTTATGAGAAAGCGCTCATCGCTGGTCCATGTGATCGAGAATCGTGAATAAGGAATTCATGGCCAGAAGCTGGAAACCAAAGGCTTTGATAAAGGGAGTGAGGCTGGATCGGTCTCTTTGGCCGCCGCAATTCCCTTGGTCGCCGCAGGCGTTGCATCCCTGGTTGCTTAAAGGGAATTCGATTGTCCAGATAGAGCGCCACTCCTACCCTGTCGCAATTCGGCAGGATTTGGCCAAGGAGGGAGGCGTTTTCTGCATCTTTTGAAACCTCAGTGGTTGGCACCAAGGCAGGGGAGGATTTATGAGCGAATTGGGAATACGGTCGGTGGGGTATGGGAGGCAATTGTTCGTCCTGATTCTGACGTTGTTGGCCTCAAACTCAATTGCACGCGCGGCTTTGAGTGTGACGCTGGAGTGGGATCCAAGCCCCGACCCCAACGTAGTCGGCTACATCCTCTACAACGGCGCCATTGGAGGTCACGCCACCAACGCAACAGAAGTTGGAAATCAAACCACAGCGACGGTCACAAACTTATTCGGAGGCACAACAAACTTTTTCTTCGTCGTCGCGGTTAACGCTCAAAAAGTGCCGAGTGCTCCGTCGGATCAGGTCGTCATTGAGCTCCCGGGCCTTTATTTGCCTCCCACAATTTCGGGAATCCTTGATCAGGTTATCGACCAGAACACAGCCAGTGAAACAATCTTCTTCACGATCGACGATGCCCAGTTCCCGCCAGGCCGCCTCGCTCTCACGGCCACGTCCTCCAAACCTGATCTGGTTCCACTGGAGAACATTATTTTCGGCGGATCAGGTTCGAGTCGGTCCGTCATTGTGGTGCCGGCCTTCGGTCGGTTTGGGAGCGCGATGATTACAGTGACGGTCGATGACGGCATCGCAACCGCCAGCACAAGTTTCATGTTGACAGTCAGTCGGCTCTCCCCAGTGTATCTGCCTTTTGAGGCCGAGTCTGCGGAGGTCGTTTCTCCGATGGCAGTCTCTGCCGATCCAAGTGCATCGGGAGGACAATTTGCCGCCACTGCCGACGGCTGGCATGGATCTGTCACGTTCACTGTGGACATGCCGCTCTTCAGCAGTTGCATCATCTGGTGCAGGGTTCTTGGCCCCCCTCCGCCAAACGCGTCATTCGTTGTTTCTGCCGATGGCGGAAAGGGAGACATCTTCGATGTGGCGCCAGGTAACGCAACAAATGAGTGGCAGTGGTCGGTTGTGAAGGGTCGCGGAGGACTGTCCATTGGCCTTCCCGACGGTGGCGATCCCATCAACCCCAGAGTATTTTCGTTCAGCGCTGGCCGGCATAGGATCACCTTTCAAGCACGGGAGGCCAACACCGGCATTGATCAAATTCTCATCACCAACGATCCCGACTACATCCCAACGGGAATTTTTTCCACGATTCAGCTCACCGTCCCGCCTGATCAGACGATCAACGAATTGACGACGCTGACGGTGACCAACACGGCGACCGCTTCCGCCCTCTCGACCCTGCCTTTGACGTATTTCCTCGATTCCCACGCGCTTGCGGGGACGACAGTTGATCCGACCAATGGAGTGCTGACTTGGACACCGACAGAGGCGCAGGGGCCGAGTACCAACGTGATTACGGTGCGGGTCGCCGACAATGGTTCGCCACCAATGAGCGCGACGCGAAGCTTTCGGGTGATCGTCAATGAAGTCAATAGTCCCCCCATGCTGACCGTGGCGGACACGGCGATTGATGAGCTGACCACGCTGACATTACAGGTCGGGGCCGACCCGGACCTTCCAGCCAACAAACTGACTTTCAGCTTGGTGTCCGCCCCGGCAGGAATGGTCCTCAACTCCGGGACGGGCGTTCTGCAATGGACGCCGATCGAGAGTCAAGGCGGCAGTTCCAACTGGATTACCGTGCGGGTGACCGATAATGGTTCGCCGCCATTGAGCGACACACGGAGCTTCGCCGTCGTCGTCAACAAAGTGAATAGCGCGCCGGTGCTCACGGTGCCACCGGACAAAGTGATCCACGGACTCGCCACGCTCGTGGTAACCAATTTCGCCACGGATTCGGACCTGCCGGCCAACAAACTGACCTTCAGCCTGCAGTCGGCGCCCGACGGCATGAGCTTGGATCCGAGCAGCGGTGTGCTGACCTGGACGCCCACCGAAGCCCAACGTCCAAGCACCAACCTCGTCACCGTCGTCGTTACCGACGACGGTTCACCGCCGTTGAGTGACACCAACAGTTTCACCGTCGCCGTCAACGAAGTGAACAGCGCGCCGGTGTTGGCGCCCATTGCCGACCGGATAATCCCTGAACTGAGCACGCTGGTGGTGACGAACAGAGCGAGCGACCCTGACGTGCCAGTCAACACACTGACCCTCAGTCTGCTGTCGGCTCCGGAGGGAATGAGCCTGGACTCGAACACCGGTGTTTTGACCTGGACACCGACAGAGGCGCAAGGGCCGAGCACAAACATCGTCAGAGTGAAGGTAAGTGACGACGGCAGTCCGAGCCTAAGCACGACGAACAGCTTTACGATCGTTGTGACTGAAGTGAACAGCGCGCCGGTGGCGGGGCCCGTTGCCGATCAAAGGATCGCTGAACTGAGCACGCTGGTGGTGACGATCCCGGCGACCGATGCTGACATTCCTGCCAACTCGCTGACATTCAGTTTGGCGTCGGCACCGGCGGGAGTGAGCGTGAACCCGAACACCGGTGTCTTGACCTGGACACCGTCAGAGGTGCAAGGGCCGAACACGAATATGATTGTGGTGAGAGTGACCGATAGCGGCACGCCGGCGCTGAGGGGTTTCGTGAGTTTCACGGTCGTGGTCGATGAAGTGAACAGGCCGCCGCTGTTGGCATCGATCGCTGACCAGGTCGCCTTCGCCGGAATTGAATTAAGCGTCACGAATTCCGCGACCGACCCGGACATACCAGCCAATATCCTCACTTTTAGTTTGGA
>Ga0137371_10002249_pt1 | contig 15350 bp, 19 predicted proteins | sample SagtaG_7_FD_104919 | JGI IMG/M metagenome (GOLD analysis project Ga0137371, IMG submission 104919) | Vadose zone soil microbial communities from Sagehorn Ranch, Mendocino, California, USA - Sage1_R_40_16 metaG | ecosystem: Environmental > Terrestrial > Soil > Vadose zone | place: USA...
GCGACATCCTCCGCTGCCTCAAACGCTACATCGCCCGCGAAACCTTCCACACCCTCCGAGCCGACCTCAAAGCCCTCGACAGCACTTGACGTCTATAGGAACGTCTATCAAGTTCAGAACGCAGTCGCGAGCGCTGTCTGCGAGGCTAGGAGAGCCCTGACTTCGGGCCTTTTAATCCCAAGGTCGCAGGTTCGATCCCTGCCCGGCCCATACGAAAAAGGCCCGCAAAGCGGTCTCTTGCGTCTCCTGACCAGGCGACGAACCGGCCGGGGTGATAACGAAAGTGATAACAAGGGGCCCGCTCGAGGCTCTGAGCATCAGCGAGACACCCCCCAGCGAGGCCGGCCTCGCTAGCCGAGGGATACAGGAACTCCCGGATGAGCCGCGAGAACGCTGATCTGTCACGCCGGAGGTCGCGGGTTCGAGTCCCGTCGCTCCCGCTCAAGTCCCCCCTGCTACACGGCTTCTTTTTACTCGCGCGCGTCACTCGCCCTCCGCGGGTGTCGCCAGCTCGTCGCCAGCTCGTGCCGCTCGCGCGTCGAGCCGCGCGCGCAGGCTCTCCTCCGAGTCGAGCGCGAGGTGGCCGTACGTCTTGTCGATCATGCGCACGCTCGTGCCCATGAGCCGCGCCAGCTCGAAGATCGAGATGCCCGCGGCGAGCGCCTCGGTGGCGAACGTGTGGCGCAGGTGGTATGGCCCGCGCCGCTCGATCCCGGCCGCGTCGAGCGCCGGGTACCACTCGCGGGCGCGCCAGGTGTCGAGCCCCGCATAGCCGCCTCGGGGCGCCGGGAACAGCAGCGGAGTATCGAGCCGCGGCGGCAGCGCATCGAGCGCTGCGCGCGCGCGGGCGGAGAGCGGTACGCGGCGGCGCGAGCGCTCCGTCTTCGGGTAGCCGGTCAGTACGCCGTCGGCTACTCGGCGCTGCACGGTAACGGCACGCCCCGCGCGGTCCACGTCGCGCCGCTCCAGCGCGGCCCACTCGTTCGTGCGCAGGCCCGTCTCTGCCGCGAAGATCACGAGCGGGCCGTACACCGCGCCGAGTTCGTCGGCGAGCGCGTCGACCTGCTCGCGCGTGAACGGCCGTAGCTCCTCCGGTTGGCGAGTCGTTGGCCACTGACCGCCGGAGGACATTCGCCGACCCGAGGCCTGGCACCCCGCGTAAGCGCCAAAGATCTCGGAGTCCCAGGCTGGGACGCGTCGCGGAAGATACTGGCCTACAGAACGTGCGTATTGACACGAATGATTTGGGGTGGGAGACTATTGCCTCCGTTCGCCAAGCTCGGAGGGCAGGGTGTCCTCGGATCACGAGTCTTACTGCGGCGACCGGCAGGAAGTGACTCCTCATGAGCGGCTGGCTGCGGCTTTGCCTGGCTGGCGGCGCGTTAGACGCGTCGTTCTGTTTGTTCTCGCCATCGTCGTCTTGGTTCGACCGCTTGGCGGGGGGTCGTCCGCTCTGGCGGGTCCGTTTCCGAACCTTCTCGACCCACCGGAGGGGATCCCGAGTCTTGGACCGGTGACGATCGAGAGCCCCGTCATTCACAACATCTACGTGGATAGCGACTGGGACGCCGACAACCCGAGTGCGATCACCATGGGTGCCATCGACGGCTTCACCCAGGGCCTCGTGAATAGCGACTACTTCTCGTGGTCGAGCTCCGACTATGGGGTAGGCCCGGCGTCTTTCTCGGGCTCCGATCAGTTCGGCGGCGATTTTCCGTGTGGATCTCTGCAGACGATTGGTGGCGCGGCGTCTCTCCTAGAGATCAGCTTCTGGCTCGCCTGTGAGCTCGGTCCTACGGTTCCTGACGGACCGACCATTTCAGGGCTTGATCCGCCAGACGACAACTCGCTCTACGTCGTGTACCTGCCGCAAGACACGTCGCTTGAAGAGCACGAATGCAGCGGCATTCACTATTGGACGACGACGCCGGTTGTGACGATCGAGACGATTCCAGTTCCACCCTTTGAGGTTCCGGACGTCCATATACAGACTGTCCCCTTCGCAGTTGTCCCGGCCGAGTGTGCGGTGTCGAGCGCGAACCCTTTGGACGCGCTCTCGAGGGCAGCAAGTCACGAGATTATCGAGACTGCAACCGACGTTCTTGTTCCGGGGCCGTTTGTTCCCGTTCCTCTCGGCTGGGTTGATCGCGACCTTTCGCTGCCTGACCAGCTTACCGACGGTGAGGCCGCCGACATCTGCCAATCGGGTGGACCTGCGCCGGGGGCGCCACTGCCGGCGGTACGGCTACCAAACGGCGTCCAGGTCCGTCCGTATTGGTCGAACTCCGCCCAGGCCTGCGTTCCCATCGGCGTAACGATCAACTTGAACGAAACGGGGTTGCCGGCGACGGTCCCGCACACCGCGAACGTGAACGGAAACACAGTGAACCTTCCGTTCAGCGACACACTTGAAGTGCCAATCACCTTCTCGTACCCCAGTCCGGTGAGTGATCCCAACCCGGGAATCCGCTACGTCACAAACGATCCTGGCCAGACGCTGACGGCCGCGACGCCGGGACCCGTCAACGACACCGCCGTCTACACGCGTCAGTTCTTCTTGTCGACTAGCACGGTCCCGTCGTTCTTGGCCGCCATCGATCCGTCGCTGACACCCAGCGGCTGGCACGACGAAGGCGACGTTGTCGCACTCGACACATCCACGCCGATCAATACAGCTCCCGGCACTCGCTACCGCTTCGACCACTGGAGCGGAGACGTTGCCGCCGTAACCACACACACGAGCGTCGCGATGACAGCTCCGAAGACCGCCGTCGCGAACTACGTGCTGCAGTTCCTGCTTACGGTGCAAACGAGCGGCCTCGGTGCAAACCTGACCCACATCAGCAACAGCAGCGGCGTGCTCGGGACGGCGAACGACACCACGCCGCTTGTCGTTTGGATCGACGCTGATACCGGAGGCACGCTCAGGGCCGACGCCGACGTGAACGGCGCTGACGGCATCCAGTACTTCTTCCAGGGATTCGTCCCTCAGCCGCCGGCGACGCTGACGTCTCCGTTCACCACGACGGCGATCTACAAGACGATGGCCCAGCTCATTGACGAGGCGCTCACTTCGGGCGGCATCTCAGGTCCGAGCGCGCAGGGCTTTGCCAACGCGCTCAAGCAAAAGTTCGATGCAACTCAGCACGACATGGCTGCACACCACTATGCGGCCGCGCTTGGCACGCTGGAGGCATTCATAAACAGCATCCAAGCCCAGTGCTGCTCGCCGAACGCGGGCAAAGAAATCACGAGCACCCTCGCGACGACACTCCAGCTCGACGCTTTGCTCGTGTACCACAATGCCCTCTGCCTGGGCATCGGAGCCGCCCAAATCAACGCAAAGCCCGCAGCCATCGACTACGGGTACTACGCCGGCGTCGTCACTAGCCTGGGCGCGACCGCGCTCCCACCTTGCTGATGAACCCAGACGCGGCCGCCGTCGCTTCCGAATACGAGTCCTGCGGCGCTGAATCAGGCACTATCCGTAGGCTGCTAGTTCACGTAGATCTCGTGCCAATCTCCGCAGAAGTCGATTGCCCCGAACTCCTGTAGCTGCTGGGTGTTTATCTCTTCGATCGACTCGTAAGGCATGACGTCCGGGTAAAACTCGCCATAACTCGTGAGGTCGAACTTGTAGCAGCGCATCAGAACACACGGAGTGTGTTCAAAGTGCGCTGTGCCTCCGGGATGGAGTGAAAGGTCTGCATAGAGGAATGGGCCGATCGGTGTGATTTGCCCGTTAACGAGAACGTTCGTCAGTAGATCCAGTCGAGTTCGTCGTGTAGGGGTCGAATATTCCGATTCGCCGCGATTCGAGGTGGAGTGCCGGGCCGGTTGGCGTGAAGGCCGTCTCAGTCGTTGGTGCTCGGATCGATCGTGTCGGCGAGTGCTGTGGTGAGGAAGCGGTAGGTCCAGTCTTCGGCGAAGCGGCGGGAGTCGGCGAAGACGAGGTGGACTTCGGGGTAGCGGACTCCGAGCCGGGCGAGCTGGTCGGCGAGCCAGTTGCCATTCACGTGTTCCAGCTTGAAGAGGGCCGAGTATCTTGCCTCGACGACGACGGCGGCGAGCGGGAGCTCGGAGAGTCGTTGCATCTGGAAAGCGAGCGTTCCGTCTGAGAGTGTGGCGGCGAGGTTGTCGAGGCTCTTGCGCTCGACCGCGGCGAGCACGCTCCCGTTTGAGGCGCGGACCGCGTAGTCGCCCGCCGGGACCGTTTCGCGGACCGTTTCCGCTGCTTGCTGGGCGAAGCGGTAGGGGTAGCGCTCACGGGTGTCGACTGTGATCGTGATCGCACCCGCAAGGGTTTGTCGACGTGGGATCCTGCCGCCGGGGTTGGCGGGCGGTCTTCTGCGTTTGCCAGAAGATCGCCTCGCGACCCTTGACCTGGGTGAAGACGAACTGGGAGCGGGCAAGCCGGGGACGGTCGAGCACCAGGTCGATCGCCGCTCCGCGCCGGCGGCAGAGCCGGACCGGTGTCTGCTCGACGATCTCCGCATTCTCCGGCCATGCCCCGCCGAAGAGGTGGCAGTAGACACGCGCGGTCGCAGGCCACCGCTCCCGCGCTTTCAGCACCAGCCCATCCTCGAGCGGCAGCCGCAACAGGTACGGCAGCCGACTATCGGCCTCCGGGTTACGGGCAACCAGGAAGGTCCGACTGCTGTCGCTCATGCCGCGGCTTCGTAGTACTCGTGGATCAGCCCGCCCAACACGTCGCGGCGGCGGATCTCTGAGGACGGGGAGCCACGCGCCTGATGCGCCCCACCGGTGGGAGCGGCGAGTGCCAACGAGCGGTGCGGGCGCTCCGCGTTGTAGTGGCTCACATAGCCGCGAAGGATCTGCTCGAGATGGTACCGGCCGACGATGAGGATGTGGTCGAGGCATTCGTTTCGGACGCTGCGCACCCACCGTTCGGCGACCGCGTTCGCCTGCGGCGCCCGCACCGGCGTCCTGACCACCCGCACACCCTCGCAGCGCATGAGCTCGTCGAACGGGCCGGAGAACTTGGCGTCACGATCGTGCAGCAGGTAGCGCAGGTTCCGCAACCGCTGCTCGATCGCGAGATTGCGCGCCTGCTGGGCAACCCAGCCAAAGTCCGGGTTGGCGGTGACACCCGCCAGATGAACCCGCCGAGACCCATGCTCGATGAAAAACAACACATACAGCGTCCGCAGCCAGGCCGTCTCCACAGTGAAGAAGTCGCACGCCACTATCCCCTGCGCCTGGGCGCGCAGAAACTCGCCCCACGACGGTCCGTCCCGACGCGGGGCCGGACCAAAACCGGAGCGCCTCAGGATCGACCTGATCGTGGTCGCCCCCACCCCCATCCCGAGCTTACGCAGCTCACCCTGGATCCGCACGCAACCCCACCGGGGGTTCTCCCGCGCAAGCCGCAACACAAGCTCGCGAAGCTCAGGATCGAGCGGCGGCCGACCCGGCAAGCGGCGCCGGCAGCTCCATTTCTTCCGCACCAGCTCACGCTGCCAGCGGAGCAGCGTCTGCGGCGAAACCAGCAACACCGACCAGCGTTCCCGCGGCAGCAGCGCGCTCGCCGCGGCGAGCAGCAGCCGGTCGCGCCGCCGCAGCGGCGGCCGTCTCACCCTCCGACGCAGCACGACCAGCTGGTGCCGGAGCACCGCGTTCTCCACCTCCAGCGCCCCGACCGCCGAACTCCCAGCAAGCACCCGCAGCAGCCTCCGCGTCACCAAGTGCACGAGGAAGAAGAACACCAGCCGATCGTACGGATCGCCCGGCGTGCGCGGGCGAATCAGAGTTTCCGCGCCCTACACGCAGAGGGTCTGCCCGCCGACGCGGGCGGGCGGCGGTACCGCGTACGCCAGAAGACGCTTGACGTCTACCCGTACGGATGGCCTCCTCCGACAAAGCGGTCGCGTCGCAACTGATAGCGCGCCCAGGTCGAGTGTGTGGAGCTCGCGAGCCCTCCTCGAGATCCGCGACCGTATGGTGTGCCGCCGATTGCTCGACGGTGGCCCGATGTGCTAACAGCTCCTTAGCAGGGCGCCTAAGACGGGCGCTCGCAGGAGGGGCGTGGATGGAGTTCCGGGTGCTCGGCCCGCTGGAGGTTCGCGACGGCGAGCGGTCACTCCCGCTCGCAGGCGCGAAGCTACGCGCGCTGCTCGCACTGCCGCTGCTGAAGGCCAACCAGGTCGTCTCGCGCGCACGAGATCGTTCCGGACACCGTCGGCTTCCACGACGCATACGCACGCGGACGCTCGAAAGCAATCGTACCGTTGATGCCGGAAATAAGATGCGACCGCGCTCATGTGTCGGCGGCCTCCTCGTCGGCACGCAAGACGTCTGCGCTCCATCGTTCGCAGTCGGCCAACCGAAGCTCAATCTCGCTAGCCCACGTTTCCTCCGCGACCGCGAGCACCGCTCGAGCGTCGACGTCGGGCGGGAACGCCGTGAACACTGAGAACCAAAGAGCATCGTCGAGCGACTCGTCTTCGTGCGAGGTAGTCATCACGACGTCTGCAACGAACGGCTGTCCGGCGAGGTCGGCCTCAACGGCCACGAGATCGAAGGCTGTCTCCACCCGGCCCGAATCTGCGCCCCACGCACATGCGTAGACACAGCCTTGATTCAGCAGCTTGCTTGCGAACTCGCGAAGCTGCTCGTGCGTCAGCCGCCTAGCATCGAGCGCCGTGAAGGCAACAAATGGCTCCCTCGGCGCCGCAACCGTTGCCGGCCACTCATCCAGATCCACTACCCGCCCGACGTACAGGTCACGCTCGGGCGCAGTCGAGCTGCCGATGAGTCGAATCTCAATCATTGGCAGCCCAGTCGCCGATCAAATGCGAGGCGGCGGGAATCGAACCCGCACAAAATTCCCGTCGGCGAATCGCGGGATCGGTCTCTGGATGCACCAGAGAGAGCCCGTTTCATCGCCGTTCCCAACGAGTCATGTCGACGGCAGGCTCCCAATGGAGCAGCATGAGACCGTCAGATGTCCAACTTGCGCGCCGGCGGATGCGGAGGGTTCGCACGTTCGAGCCGTCAGAGTGCATGAGCCAGATCGTCGCGCGTAGCGGTCCTTCCGTATGCCGGTCAATTCTGATCGCGGCGCTGACCGCCAGCATCGTGCCGCTCGGGTCCACCTCGATGTCCTCTATGCCTGCGAAGCGGTTGCCAATCTTCAGGGGTGGCCGGAAGATCCTTCGGGCGCTTTTGCCGTAGATCTTCGCAACGTACATTTCAATAGCGGGATCCCCTAGCGCGAATACCAGCGGGCGGCTGTCGGGTAGCCAGGAGATCGTGTAGGCCGTTTCGGATGAGCGGAACACCGTGTGTACGTCCCTTCCCCACGCCGTCATGACCCGCAGGTCCTCGCGAACGAAGGTTTCGCCCTGATTGAAGGCGATGAGTTTCCCGTTGGGAGAGACCTCGACCTGGTCGGCGTCGTCTCCGACCCGCCGAAAGCGTGGAGACGTGTACCAACCTGGGCCGGGGATGCCCTTCCCGGGCGACGGTGAGTACGCCGTGCCGGGCGCCCTGGTGCCGGTGCAATTCACCGACGGCCGCGGCCTCTACGTCGAGCCGAACCTCTGGATGCGTCACCCCGTCCAGTCGGCCGAGTAGGTCGTCGCGGCCGTCTTCTACTCGGCGGTTTCTCACCCGCTCGTTAGCCGCCGAAGGCGTCTGCGACCGAGCCTCCCTCGGCGCAGGTCGTCGCTCCGAGGTCGATCGCCGTTCGGTTGAAGTCCGTGTTTTGTCGCGACAGCTCGCGGACGCGTTTCTGCGCGCCGGCGAAATTTCCAAGGGTGAGATCGGCCACGAGCTCGCTCGAAGAGTTGTTGATCTCGGCGCCGACGCGGAGCAACCGCGCGATCTGCTGCTGCTGCTCCGCCGGACGGGGCAAGACGGCGAGCTCGCGAAGCAGCCGCTGCTGGAAGGTGGCGGCGGTCGTCATGAGATCCAATGCCTCCTGCTGCCCGAGCCCCGGCTGCGGGGTCGGGAGCGCCGCGCGGGCGTCGCTTGCCCGGGCGCAGATCGCGTTCGCCCGGCGCGCCCAAGCCGCCGCCGTGATGACGGTGGTGCGAGAGCCCGTTCCTCCGGGACTTCCTCCCGAGCCACCACCGATGACGCCGACAGCGGTGAGCGTGCCGACAACGGTGCCGATCGCGCCAATGACCGCCACCGCAACCTTCACCGGACCCGTTAGCCCGCCCAGGAACGACGCGAGTTGCTGCCGCAGCGGCCTCTTGCGTTTCCCCTCCATCAGGTCGCCTCTCGATCGTGCCGGACCGCGCAAGTTCAAGTGTACGGCGGTCTCGACGCGAAGACCAGGCGGCGGCGCAACCCCTCAACTGCGCGTCAGCGGCGTAGGTGCGCGAGGAGTTCGTCGACATCGGTCGGCGTGCGTACGACGCAGACCGGTGTCCGCGGCACGACGGCGCGTATCTCGCCGGCGAAATCTCGGTGGCGGCGGTGCCAGTTCACGAGCCACCAGACAAACGAGGCGTCGAGTCGCTCCGAATACCCCGGTGCGAGGTCGCGCCGCTCGCGCCTATGGTTGACGATGCGCTTGCGGACGACGCGCCCTAGGCGGGTCATCAACGACGCCTCGACGACCACGACGGCATCGGCGCGCCGGAGCCGGTCGTCGCGCCCGCCGAGGCCGTAGTTGCCGTCGATCACCCAGGCAGCGGTGGCAACGACCGGTTCCTGGCGTGCCCGAAACTCCGGCCACGTCGACGGTTCCCAGCCAGGGTTCCAGTAGAGGTTGTCGATAACGAGCGTGCCCCCTCCCTGACGGTGCCGATGCCAGGCGTCTCGGCGTCTTGAGTCGCGCGTTCGTGTGGAAAAACGCGTGTTCGGAGAAGATTGTCGGGGCGTCCCGTAGCGGCGACACGATTGGCGTCCCGGCGACAACTACACCCGCTCACGGGCCGTCCTGAGCGCTGTACGGGCCGTTGCCTTCGTGTGCTCGGCCTGACGCCGGCGGTCGGCGGCGTCTTGGCGTCAGCTGGAGGGGCGCGACCGCGCATGGTTACGGGGCCGGAGCGCGCTTTTGGCTGGCGTCGGGTGCTGGCCTCAGCTAGAGGCGCGAGATGGCCCCGAACCGACTCCGCGCTCCTGCCGTGAGACGCCAAGGCTCAGGGCGCGCCGATCAAACGCGCTGCGTCGGACGCGAGCGTCTGAAAAGACGCCCGCGAGGTCGCGCGGTCAGAGGCGACCGCGACGCCGAACGGCAGATTCGAGCATGTTTCGAGCGCGCACCGGCACTGGCGTGACCCCGTAGGGTTCGCAAACTCAATCTGCCTGCAAATCCGCAGATCCACCGCGAGAACCGAGTTTTTGCACCTATATGGAGGGGGCCGGACCGTCAAGCGGCTGCGGTGGTGACCGTGTTGGCGTGTTAACACGTTGTGACGTGCAGGTTCGGCCCGAACCTATATGGGCGCGCGTGGGTGCGGCGCAGGAGGTCTGGTTGGGGCTCTCGCGGCGGCTCATTCCCCGACCGGGGCAGGTTGTCTGACTGCCAGGTGCATTGGGAGCTCGCCGCAAGCTGTCTCCGATCGTTGGGGCCTTGGTCGTTCGCACGTCGGTAAGCGCGGGTTCAGGCTGCTTCGGCTGCGAGCAGGACGTGGTAGCTGCGGCGGGCGATCTTGCGGGCGACGGTCAGTCGGGCGCGGCCGCGGCCGCAGCGTTCGACGGTGCTTGCGTAGAGGGCGTGGTCGGGGCTCGTCTGCCGGTGGCTGTGGTTGGCGGCCTCGACCAGGGCCCACCGGAGATGACGGGATCCTTGCTTGGTGAGGCGGCCGCGGCGCTTGCTCTCGGCCGACTCGATCACGGCCGGGTCGAGGCCGCTGGCGCGCACCAGCTGGCGGGGCCGCTGGAAGCGGCGAGCATCGCCGATCTCGGCGAGCAGATGGCAGGCGAGGATCGGGCCGATCCCGAAGATCGTCTGGAGTGCCCGGCAGCGCTGGTCGGCGCGGGCGAAGCGGCGCAGCTCGCTCTCGACGAGCTCGAGCTGCTCTTCGAGTGCGGCCATCACGGCGACGATCACGTCGACCTGGCCGCGCACGTGCGCGTCGAGCTCGAGCGCGGCGACCCAGCGATTCCCTTCGCGCGTCAGCAGACGACCGCGCGAGCACGGCCAGCCCTCGTGCGCAAGCAGCGCATGCAATCGTTGCGCCCAGCCGGTGCGCTCACCCGCGAGCGCCTTGCGCAACCGTGTCCGGTCGCGCAGCCGCTGGATCTCTGCCGGCGGCAGCCACGCCTCACACTCCGACAACAACTCGCGAGCGAGCAACAGCGCCAGCCAGCGCGCGTCGAGCCGATCGGTCTTCGGCTGGCGCCGGCGACCCCGCAACGCGCTTGCCCGACCCGGATCGACAAAATGCACCTCGAAGCCTCGAGTCTGCAGCTCGCGCGCGACCCAGCGCCAACCAGTCGTCGCCTCGATCGCGACCGCCGCCAGCTTCCCCTGCCACTCCATCGCCCAGTCACCGAGCCGCTCACGCGACGGCGCGAACCGGCACTCGCAAAGCTCGCCCGAGTCCGGATCGAACACCACCACCTGAAACACCGCCTTGTGAATATCGATCCCTGCGTACAACATCTGCCGGGGCCTCCCTTCGTGACGGAAGTTGGGCCGCGAACCTAGCGGCCCCTGGAGGCCCCCTCCACTACATCCCCACAGGTTCCAACAAGCAGCGACACGCCTTCCGCTCCAATCGTGTCGGGCGAGTTGGCAGTGGCCGGGCAAGCCCTGAGCGCCGACAGGCCAGATTGAACTGCGGCTAGCGAACTAAGAGGGCGACCAGCGACGGGCAGGCCGCCCTCTCTGGGCGCGTTCTCTTCGCTTGGAGTCCTTCGGCGTCTCTTACGAAGCCACGTGCATCACGGTGGTTCCGCTGGTGAGCTCGGTGAATCCGTCGAGCGTGACTCCTTCCTCCGTGCCGGGTGGGGCGAAGATCATGCAGGTGATGGTCATCGGCAGGCCCGTGACCGGCGCTCCCCCGTCGGGGAAGAGCGTCACCGTGATCGCGAGGACGCCACCCTGAAGGCCGTTGTTCGGTCCTCCGAAGCCGGTGACGCTCGTGATGCCGGTCGCTGCCCAGCTCCCGCGATGGAAGACCGAGCCGTCGCTGAGGAAGTGCGTGAACGCGCCGCTTGCCGTGACCGTGCCGGCGGTTGGGTTGAACGTGCCTGCCCCGGTGAGGCGGAGCGTGTCGCCGGTGCTTGGGTTCTCCACGAAGGCCGGTCCCTCGAAGTTGAAGCTGAAACTCGTCGTGCTCGCCGTCGCTATCGTCGCCGCGAGCGCGAATGGGAAGACAATCAGGCACAGGAGCAAAGCTAGGCGCCGCATAAGGCTCTCCCTTTTCCCGAATCGAGAGAGCAATGGCAGCCCCCGCCCTGGTGCGCTCGAGACGAACCGTTCCTGCTGTCGCGTCGTCCAAGCCGCCGGGCGAGGACGGCCACTACTCTGGGTTGGTGGCTCGAGTGTCGTCCTCGGCCGAGAGGGTGTCAAGCGCCCACCCGTCCGCGCCAGCCTCGCCACTTGCGTCGTTGTTTGTTGGAACCGCGACAGCGCGCCCGTCTCCGCCGCGGACTCGCCACGCGCGCGGGTATTAGGGGGAGCAGGGGAGCAGGGGGAGCAGGGGGAGCAGGGGGAGCGTCTCTGGCATACCGGCTCCTTGCCAGGCGAGACCACAGGCGCGCGAGGCCGTGTGGGACCCCCTACGAGAGCGCGAGTGTTGCGGGGCGGCGCCGTAGGACAGGTGGTCTAAGCGAGCGGTCGCAACATGTTGCCCGTGACACAGGGGCAACAATCCACACCCTTTTCCTACTGGTGGCATGCGTGCGCGCTGCCGATATCGAGAACGTGAGTTGGCGGCTCCTCATCTGCGGCCTGCTCGGCCACCGCTACCAGTACACCGGCAGGCTGCTCGGTTCCCGGATGGAGCGGTGCGAGCGGTGTTCTAAACAGCGCGCCCTGTAACTGCCGTGGAGGCGGCCCTCGGCTGGGCGAAGGGTGAGGAGCTAACGCGTATGACACGGGTGCCCCTGCGGACGGGCGCTCGTGCTTGACCGAGGGCCGCACCCGGGACATTGCCAGATGTGGGGCAAGGACAGCCCCGGTCGCTCAGCGCTGACGGAGCTATTTGGACGACGACGACGGTCCGCGCGGGAAGCTCAAGGGCGTGTAGCTCAGAAACATTCTGGGGAGAGCGCGACCACCACCCCCCCGGCTCTCCCCGGCATAGCCTTTCAGAAGGGAGAGCCGGGTCCGCTCTGCTCCCCCGGCTCTTCCCGCGCAACGAGTCCTCGGGGCCTTAACGCAAACGAAGTGGATGAGGGAGTAGGTTTGGTGGCCTGGCCCTGTGGCCGGGCTTCCGTCAGGTTGCAGGGCCAACAAGCCTCTGACGATCAAACTCCTATGTCGGCGGGCGACCGCAATGCGGGCAGTCGACGTCGCGCTCCGCGATGAGCGTATCCTGGGCAGGAGCCGCGACGAAGTCCCTGCATACGCACTCGACGGCAAGCGAGGGCACGAGCGGCAGCTGGCCGAGCAGGCGCTCGACCGAACGCTCATCGACATGGTCACACGCAATCCGGCGCTGACGCTCCGCTGGTACGACAAAGGTCGCTCGATCGAGGCCGGCAAGACAGCCGACCTACTGCTGATCCGCCAGCCGCCCAGTCGCCGGCGCTCGGCTTGCCGCCGACGGTCTACGCGACCTGATCGACGCCAGCGAACGCGAGGTGGAGCTCGTGCTTGTCGGCGGCCGCTCGCGGGCCACGTCGAGCTGATGGGGGCGCTCAAGCCGGGCGACTACGAGACGGTCACGAGCGCAGCGGGCGGCTTCCAGAAGGCGGTTGACGTGACCGACCAAGCCGGTCCCAGAGGGAGGCGAGACGCTCGCCCAGATCAGCGCCAAGCTCGAGGCGGGCGCCACCGCGCTCGGCGGCGACAACCCGCCCGCAGATGGCGACCCCGGGCGACCGACGAACACCTACAGCTACCTGAAGGCGCACGTCGCCGGTGGCGCAGCCGCCGGTCTCCCCGATCCCCTCTTCCGCGCCTTGCTGGCGGCGAACGCCGGTGTGCTCCCAGACGGCTCGCTCAACCTCGAACGCCTCCAACTCTGGTGATCAGCAGGGTCGCCTGCTGTCCGCGTCGTCTTAGCTGGCGGGTGGGAGCGGGCCGTGGAACATCAGAATCCGCCTAAGCCGCCCGTCATCGACGCGTTCGGCAACGTCGATGCCCTCGATGAGGTCGTGGCCGTGCTGATCGACGATCTTCCATGCGTAGCGCACGAGGTCGTTGTGCGTGTCGATGCCGCTGGCGATCACGACTTCGGTCTTGGGTGCCGCCGACTGATAGCGGCCGATGCGTTCCGCCAGGCCGGCAACGCCTTGCCAGCGACCGGTTGGGTCGACGAGCACAGCGTTGTCGGTGACGCAGCGTTCGAGCGTGCGACGGCGCTGATCCGGGTCTTGCTCGTTCCACGCCGCGAAGTAGTCCACAATCACATTGTCCACGACCGCTCCACCCTAGTTTGACGCGTCGGTCGTAGGTCGCGAAGTCGTGCGGGGCGCCCGCTCATCGTTCGTCCCGCGCCGCCTCGAGCCGCCTTGTGGGTGCCGGAAACTCAGTTGCCTCGTGAGCCGGCTTGTCGGGTGCGGTTCGCCCTTGACCGGTAGGGTCGGCGCTGGTGGCGGTTCGTTCTCGCGGTCTCGTTCTGTCCTTTCTCTACTGGTCGCTGCGGCGGCTGCTCGAGCTGCTCGTCATCCGGCGTCGTTCTGAGCGGGAGAAGGAGATCGAGATCCTGCTGCTCCGTCACCAGTTGCGGGTGCTTGAGCGGCAGGTGGCGCGTCTGCAGCTGACGCCGGCGGACCGAGCGCTTCTGGCTGCGGTCAGCCGTGTGCTGCCCCGTGCAGCGTGGAAGCGATCGTTCTTGGTTACGCCGGGAACACTGCTGCGCTGGCATCGTGAGCTGGTCGCGCGCCGTTGGACGTATCCGCATCGGCGTCCGGGGCGGCCGGCGACGGCGGCGGAAATCCGTGAGCTCGTCGTGCGGTTCGCGCGCGAGAATCCGAGTTGGGGGTACCGGCGGATCCAGGGTGAGCTGGTCGGGCTCGGCGTCAAGCTCGCTGCGAGCACCGTCTGGACGATTCTGCGTGAAGCAGGGATCGAGCCGGCGCCGAACCGGCTTGAAACGAGCTGGGCGGAGTTCTTGCGGGCGCAGGCGGCGAGCATCCTTGAGTGCGACTTCCTCACGGTCGACACGCTCTTCCTCAGGCGCTTCTACGTCTTGTTCTTCATCGAGCTGGCGACTCGCGGCGGGTGCGCATTGGCGGGATCACGACCAATCCTGATGGGCCGTGGGTGACCCAGCAAGCGCGCAACCTGCTGATGCAGCTCGACGACGAGGGAGCCCGCCCGCGCTACCTAATCCGTGACCGCGACAGTAAGTTCACCCGCGAGTTCGACGAGGTCTTCGGCTCCGAAGGCATCCGTGTAATCAAGGCGCCGGTGCGGGCACCGAAGGCGCGGGCGCACGCCGAGCGCTGGGTCGGCAGCGTCCGACGCGAGTGCCTCGACCGGCTCCTGATCGTCGGCCGCCGCCACCTCCAACACGTCCTCGCGACCTACACCCTGCACTACAACGAGCACCGGCCGCACCGCTCACTCGGCCAGCTCCCGCCGCTTGCTCAAACGCGACCGCAGAACGAGCAACTGACAGGCGACGTGATCGACGTCGATCGCGTCCGCCGACGCGAACGACTCGGCGGCCTCGTGCACGAATACACACTCGCCGCGTAAACGCGAGCCGCTGGCGCGTCACCGAGTCGATCTCAGGGAGTGGAAGGTACTTCTCCAGCTTGGGCGATCATCGCTCGCCACCAGCACACGCCCGCTGCCTCCGACTCTCGTAGCAAGGTTCGCGCCGACGGCCATCGCATCTGCCGCGAACCGAGTAATCGGCACTCACACGGTCCTCGCACGACGGAATCGTGTTCGCCGCGCCGACACGCAGCCGCAGTTGGCGGCGTTGACCTGACAGCATTCTGCGACAACATGGAATCCGAGGAAGGTTGGCTCAAGCGAAAGTTCAGACTCTGGCTGACCCACCCGTGGATGTTCGTGGCGGGTTTCGCGGCCGGACTCGAAGTCTTCGAGGAGGCACGGCTCATAGCCGGCTGAGGTGCGGGCTGCACCGGGAGGAGCGCTCGCCATCACGAAGAAACGGGACCGGCTGGCGCCCGGCGACTCGGTGCTATTCGCGGCTGAACGTCGAGCCGCTGATGACGTAGAAGAGCGTGATCGCAGCGTAAAGACTGGCGCTCGCCCAAGCAGAGAAGAGCCCAACCACCGTCGC
>Ga0137371_10002253_pt1 | contig 15337 bp, 9 predicted proteins | sample SagtaG_7_FD_104919 | JGI IMG/M metagenome (GOLD analysis project Ga0137371, IMG submission 104919) | Vadose zone soil microbial communities from Sagehorn Ranch, Mendocino, California, USA - Sage1_R_40_16 metaG | ecosystem: Environmental > Terrestrial > Soil > Vadose zone | place: USA: California...
GACGCCGGCGGAGTTGGAGGGGAAGGGTCTCAAGTATCTGGATCGGGAGTTACCGAAGTTTCGGAGGATGACGGCGAAGCTTGCGAAAAAGTATGGTGTTTCTGCGAATGCGGAGAAAGTTTCTCAGGCGATCAAGGCGAAGAGAGCTGTCAAGGTTAACGAGGTCATTCCATATCTCGCGCAGCTTCGAAAAATTGTGGTAAAAGTTGCGAACAAGAGTGTTGTCAGGGTTAATCCGAAGTATAATGCCAAGGTGATTGAGACGCCTTCGTATCTGACGGCGATATTTCCTAGCGGTGGCGCATTCTTCTTTGACACTCTGACAGATAAGCCGCAACAATTGTTCATTTGTACGACGGACCCGCGTCGCGATCCGAGCACTGCACCTGGAGAGTTACTCAATCTCTTGGTCCACGAGGAGTATGGGCATTGTGTTCACGCATCAAACTCGGCAACGTCGTATGGGGCGAAGCCGACCCTGGTGGATATGCTCTGGTCGCCTCTCGGAGGAGCAATCTCCGAGGGCATATCTTTCCAAAGAGAGATTGAGTTCCAGGATGTGATGGAGAAAATGAAGACGAGGAAGGGCTTGAGCTCTGACGAGAAGGCCTTTGTCAACTTCTACGAGAAGCATGGTGGGTTTGATGCTATTGCGGAGGAGTACGAGTTCTATACGTGGATGTGGCGTATCGTACGGTTCTTGCGAATCATAGGTGATGCGAGGATTAATTCTGGGAAACAGGGTCTTGTGGATTTCATTGAATGGGCGAATAAGAAGACAGGGTTGTCAAAGAGCATGGTCTACCACCAATTGTTCCCAGCACACCAAGGAAACGGGCCAGGATACGCGTCCACATACGCCATAGTAGGCGAAAGTATCCGGGAGATACAGAACAAAGCTGTAAGGAATGGCAAGAAGCTCTTGGACTTCAACACGTATGCGTGCAGCATGGGCTTCCCAGCAAGAACAATATTCGAAGATAGACTCCGCGCCTTCGCCACGAAATGATCACTCCGGCTCGAGTCTAGTTGCTGTCAGCGTGGATTCTCGCGGTCTTTATTTGCGTCGCCTGAGCGGTCTTCTCTGACATTTGCCGGGGCCTTCTCCAACAGCTGCCTCGTCTCCGATCTAGCTCCTCCATTTTTTTTGTTGGTCATCAACCTGAACTCATAGGGGAGCTCTTCCAGAACAAGAACGGACGCCCAGCCAATGCGAGCTGCTGTGTCGCCAACGCGAAGGCATTCTTGCGGGCCGACTACTATGTGCAGCTCGAACTGTTGCCGCAGGACGGACAACGACCCATGATCGAACTAGACTCGGTCCTCTCGGAGGCTCACCAGGAAATGGTGAGTCCTACTACTTGGGAGTATCTGAAATCGGCGTTTTCAAGCTCTTAGGATGAAATAATAAGGTTTGCACAATCTTTCCGCGGTCCAGTGCCTTAGACGTGCGGAGTCCAAGCGAGGATAGCCCGAGCGGGCCGACTCCGCACGAGGAGCCGGTTATGGAAAAAGGGGGGGTTTCGGGTTGTGAAAGTAAGGGGGAGGAGGAGATTCCGCGAATCCTCTCCTCGAGGGGTTTGCTAGGATACGGTTATGGTGACGGTAACTGAGCGTATGGGAGATCCGCTGTTTGGTGCTGCGCTAATGTTTACCGTGTTGGTTCCGGAGCTGAAGTTGCAGGAGAGGGTGGAGGAGATGGAGGTGTTGGTGGAGCTTAGGCTTACTGGGTCGGGTTGAAGGTTGCACACGTAGGATGGCTCGTTGAAAGAGTAGTTTATTGTCCCGCTGAAGCCGTTTTCACCTGTTACGGTGATTGTTGAGAAAGCTGTCTGGCCTGTAGCGACTTTCACGCTTGTCGGGTTGGCGGTCAAGGTGAAGTCGTCGATGATGAGACTCGCGGTCACGGAGTGTGCGAGTCCGAGGGTCGTGTCTCTCGCGGTAACGGTCAGCGTGTAGGTTGTCAATGCGGCAGTCTGGCTAGCGCTGACGGTGAAGGAGCCTCCGCCTGATGTGTGAGTGGACGAGAGGAGGACGTGGTAGGTGTTCTGGTGGATTGCAAGCCCGGTCGTGCTGCTGGGTGAGGTGAGGGCGACTCCCCAGCCAATGTCGCCGGTGAGTCCGCATACGCTGGCGATGGTTATTCCGAAAGCACCTGTAGATCCTCTTGCTAGGGAGGCGATTGTCGGAGATACCGTTAGGGTGAAGTCTTGTTTCTTAGTGCAAGCCGCCTGAGCGCCCAAAGGGTAGGCTGTGAGGGAGGCGAGGGAGAAGATGATGAGGCTGGCGGATAGGAGCAGGAGTAAGCTGGTTTTGCCCTTGTTTATCTTGATCAGAAATATTCACCTCCCACTTTCCATAGCGATAGTAGGTTGTTCCGGCGATAGAACGTTATTTAACGCTATCTTGATAGTAGGTTAATCCGTTCTCCCCGGGAACGTATAGGCTGATGATGATCGTTTTCCCGTCGCACGAATCTCAGGCCACGAAGGGCGCGGCATGGGAAAGTCGACCACCCCGGGGGGTCGAGAAAAGCATGCTTATTTTTTTTTGGTGCGACCAACCATGTTCCAGGAAAGACTTCTGTGGGAGCCACCAATCGTGCTAAGCCCGTCTATGACTTCGAAAGGGGCGACGAAAGGATAACCGCATCCACCCTTCTTAGGAATGCACTCCGAAAGTTTCAGGTAAACGGTCTATGGGTTTGGTTTGACGTCGCAGCAAGAAAATGGATTGGTGATCCGCGCGCCTTTCGACATGCCGTCCAGCCAATGGATCTCCTGTGGGGGCCGGCCAGCCTCAATCAATGGACGGAGACTGTTGGATATCGTCCAGCTGTTCTGAATAGGTCAGAATACCGCAGTGTTGATTAGCGCGTTACGGTCGCTATTAGTACAGCCATTCCAACAGGTTAGTTTGGCGGGGCGGTTGAAGAGTCTTAGGCGTTTTAAGCGTTCTAGAAAAGGGATAAGCCCGATCCTCGCCGAGACAATGATGGTCCTCATCGTCATCGTCATGTCCGTCATAGTATTCATCTTTGCCACTGGTACGGTCGGTGGCTTATTGAGCGGCCGTAAGCTTGCTCCCGAAAACTTCAGTCTCATAGCTGCCGGGGCCCCTTTCTCAGGCGGTTTCGATCCCAATAGCATACATCCCAATGGGTCTCCGCCGGGCGTTTCCACAAGTGGTACTGTTTGCACCAGCTCATCTCCCATCACCGCTCCAGTCAGCGGAGTATACGTTCCTCCCGGGCAGTCATGCACGATCACGGCTTCAGTGAGTTCAGGGGTCGTGGTCAACTATGGTGCAACCTTAATCGTTCAGGGAACAAGCGTCATCATCAGCGGAGGTATCAAAGACAATAGCTCCTCGTCAATAACCATCCAGGGCGGTGCAACCGTCACGGGCGGCATAAACCTCTATGGCACAGGGAACTTTTACCTGACCGGAAGCCAGGTGTCCAGCGGAAGCGTGGTCCTCAATGGCGTCAAGTATTCTTCCATATCCAGCACTACTGGCCCCGGCTTGAGCGGCGGGTTGCAGGCGAGCTACAGCGGGTCCGTCCAAGTGGACAGCAACACGATCACTGGAGGGACATTCTTCACCAATGACTCGTCCGTCATAGTGACTAACAATACCGGAAGCGGAGGCATGCACTTTTCGAACGACCCGAGTTGTTATTCTGCGAATAACACGATAACAGGAGGGCAATCGGGCACCTGCACCGGCGGCTCCCCAAGCGGTGGATATGACATCCTCAACACCGGCGCCTACACGGTTAGCTTTAGAACACTCTACCTGGACAGTCAACCTTGGAGTGGGATCTCTTGGCAGCTCTCGACCGGGTCGACAGAACAGTGCGGAAACGCGGTTATTCCAGTCGGACCGTGCACCCAGTTTCCCATAGTGATTCCTCCAAACACTATGGTCCACGTCTCTTTCAGTTGGGTGAATCCCACACCAACTTCTCCAGTCAAGATTATCATGTGGACGACCGTCGGCGACTATCTCGAATCGCGGGTTGATCCGACCGCTGGGCTTGTGTGCTCAACCAGGTCGATCGAAGCTCCCGAGGTCCCTATCGGATTCTGCTAGTCCTCTCTTGTTTTGTCAGCAAACATTGAATTGGCGTGAGCGCGTATTACTGCCTTAGATGCTAGGACGAAATGGAACTCCCGGTACCGTCTTCTTCTCAACCGTCTCGTGGGAGAAACTTCGAGAGGGCTCCTTGGTGCTATCTGCTCTGGGGCGGACCTGTCGTTCTTGTGATAGGAGCTGGCATAGCCTACGGTGAATCCGTGTTATCGCTTACTGCTAGAGGAGTTCTCTGGGTAGCGGCTGTCGCGTGGGCAGGAACAGGCTGCCTGATCAACGGAAGATCCTGCGGGAGAGTCCACTGCAGAATAGACGGAATCCTCTTCCCACTCCTAGCCATCGTTGGTGCGTTGAACGTGCTCTCTGTCATCTCGTTCGACTGGAACCTATTCTGGCTCGCTTTCCTCGCGATACTCGTCGGGAGCTTCGTTCCCGAATGGACCTGGAAGAAGTACTCCTGACCCGAGTCCGACACCCTGCAATTCACCGAAAAGGAAAAACTCCCACGTGTTACCCGAACTCTGTCAAGGCCTGAAGAACTCTCTCGGCGATCATTGCGTGACCCGAAGATAACGGGTGAACCCCGTCCTCCGAAAGATGATCCCTGATTTTCACGTCTCTTAGCGATACGTAGTCTACTCCCTTGCTACGACAAGTGGTTTCTAGGGCCGAGTCGTATTCGTGCTGGTCTGCGGAGAAGAACGATATTGTCTTCTCGAGAATAAACGGGACGCTTTTTGACTGGTCGATTGGGGTGAGGCCAACCCAGAGGATCTTCTGGGTGAAATGTTCCCTAGCGAGGTCGATCAGCTCCTCGATGTTGCGAACGTACTTCGCAGAGCCGACCCTGTGAGCACCGTCCATCTGGCTTGAATCGTTGATGCCTACAGCGAATACGATGACTGAGTTCTTGTTGGCTCCACGCGTCTTAGCCTCTTGGTAAAATCTACTCTTGACGTCTTCTGATGTTTCTCCGTCTACTCCAAGATTGTAGACGATCCGCGAACGACCGTGCCAGAGCCGTTCTGGCCATCCGCCACGCTCGTCCCAGAGACCCATAACGATGCTATCGCCGAAAACAAGCACAACCTCGTTCAACCGATAGAACCTTCGATCATCGAACCAGGTGGGACGTGGATTAATCTTCTATGTTGACACGGCACGGGGTCAGGCTGTTCTCCGATAGAGATGGAGTGCCTCGGTCAGCCGGCGAATCGCTTCAGGCACGTAAGGCTCCACCTGAAACATGATGTGTTGCACGTTGAGTTTTGCGTAGCTGCGCATTGTCGCGGCGATCTCCTCTGCCGAGCCTGTCAGCGGATTGTCGAAGAATTTGGGTTTCTTTGCTTGGAGATCGGGGAACCAGAGGCCGATGAACGCTGTGATTCCAAGCGTTTTCGGATCGCGTCCGGTTTTGCGGCATGCGTCTTCGATTTTGGCGAAGGGCTCGAGCATTGTTTCCGGCTTGCCCATGTACCCGGTGTTCCAGAGATCCGCGTATTTTGCGGTCAGCTTGAGCATGCGTGGACTTTTTTGTTCGCATCCCACCATCAGGGGAGGTCCTTCGGGCCGCGGGCCGCGCGGTGCGATCTCGCAGTTTCGCGCTTGATAATATTGTCCCGAGAAATCGACGTGGCCTTCGCGGAGTAACGGTTTGATGATCTGCAAGGCTTCCTCTAGGCGGCCTACCCGATGGTCGAAGGGCAATCCGAGTGCCTGATACTCCGGCTCGTTCCATCCAGCTCCGATGCCTAGTATCAAGCGGCCATGGCTCACCTCATCAACGGTGGCGGCCATTTTCGCTAGTATTGCTGCGTTGCGGAAGGAGTTGCATGTGACCAGCGTGCCGATCTCGACGCGGTGTGTCGCTTCGGCCAGTGCCGACAGCATGGTCCAGCACTCCCAGATTCCACGGGTCGGCTCTCCCGGATTCCGGTAGAGGAAATGGTCAGGCAGCCAGATACTGTCGAAACCGTCCTTCTCGGCCTGCTGTGTGACCGCGCGGATCGTATCATAGGAACGCTTCTGGTACGTTTCACGATCGTTCGCAATGAAGACCAACAATCCAATCTTCACGGTTCTCTTCCTCAGGACAATTGCTGATCAGCTTTCTAATAGAAACTCATCGGTCGAGTTTGCTAGAAGCATTCCTGACCTTGACGAGAGTCCTTCGTGAGGCGAGCGAAGCCCGTAACTACCCGGAGGGAGGCCTGAAGAGTTAGACGGTCATGGGTAATGAGCGAACCAAAAGATACTGAGATCGTACCGTCGCCAAGCAGTATCGTGCGGGCACCCTCCGAGATTACTACAGTAAATTCAAGCCTAGCCAAGCCGGTTATTCCGAGCGCGGATCTGCTGGCGAAGGCTACCTACTGGAAGCTCGACCTAGACACTATCCTGGATGGATTGATTCCTGATCCTCTTCCGGAGTCGGTCGGTAAAGATAATGCAATACACCATTTGAACATCATAATCTTCGGCAAACCAAACACAGGCAAGTGCCTAACGGGTGATGATGTCGTGCCGACAACTACTGGTTCTATCGTCCATGTCAGCAATCTTCATCCGGGGCTCGAGGTGTTTTCGGTTGACGAGAACTTCAGGCTGGTTAAGGACAAAATAGTCGCTGTGGCATCCAATGGTGTAAGGGATGTTTTCAGAGTCAGACTCAGAGATGGCCGTCAGATCAAGTTGACCTCAAACCATCCGTTGCTGACGGCTTACGGGTGGAGGCAGTTGTCTGACCTTCACGAGGGCATGCCAATTGCTGTTCCGAGATTCCTTCCAATTCAGGGTAAGCACCTCAACCATGATGCTGCCAAGCTTCTAGGCTATCTCATCGCGGAGGGCGGTCTTACCGGCACTACTCCAAGATTCACGAACTCGGATCAAATGATTGTCGCTGACATGGGGAGGGCTTTGGCGCCGTTCGGCTTACAATTGAGCGAGCCGATCGAGCAAATCAACTATCGAGTGATGCAGATTACGCCGGGCCAGCCGTTCAGGACAGACGATCCGCGCCATCAGTCGTATGGATACTACAAGCGATTCGCCGACGAGTTTGGTCTTCAGCGGGTTGACTCACGGGGAAAGAGAATCCCTCAATCAGTTTTGCGTGCAGACAACGAGTCTCTCGCGATCTTTCTGAGTGCTTTGTTCGCAGGAGACGGGTGGGTGGACGCACGCGGTACCATAGGCTATGGGACCATCTCTCCCGCTCTGGCGCATCAAGTTCAACACTGCCTTCTCAGATTCGGGATACTGAGCAGGCTTCGTAGAGGCGAGCGAGCTCTATCATGGGACCGCAAGCGCCGGACCGTCTCGTACGAGATATGGGTCCCGTTAGAATATCGACAGAAATTCGAACAACACATCGCATTGCCCGAAAGAAGGATCCTGGACGGCGCGGACGCGGTGTTACGGCATGAGTCTCGGCAGGTCCGTAGATGGAGCCAAGATGACTTTCCGCTTCCTATCGCATATTTGAGATCAAGACGCGATCGGCCCGGTGCCTGGTCTGGCGGAACATTTGCGAGTATGAAGGAAGCTCAGGAATTCGCTAGGAAATACGAGCGTCCTTACGCTCTGAAAATCGCTGAGGGCGAATGTTTCTGGCCGCGAATCAAGTCCATCGAGTACATCGGCCCGGCTGAGACTTTTGATGTTCAAGTCGAAACGACGGGAAACCTGGTCGTCAACGACATCTTCGTTCACAACACTACTCTAGCTGAATCGCTTGCTCAAGCGTTAGCGCGGAGGTATGGTCAGGCGAATGTGAAAGCGTTGCGTGCTTCGCGGGATCTTCCTGCATTGTTCGAGAACATGGACAAGCTGTTCAAGCGATTTCGGAAACCGCCGAAGGCGATTTTGTTGTTTGCTGATGATATGACGAAGGCGTTGAAGAAGCTGTCTGGGACGGTGGCGGTGAAGGATTCTAGCGGGCAGTTGGAGAAGATGAGGAAGATCGATTACTGGCTGGACAAATGGTACGATATCAGAGGCGAACTCTTCAAACGCGGAATGCGCCAAGGGCTCGTGATCATGGTCGCCGCTCTCCACCGGTTCTACGGAGGCGACATAGACTTACGGGCCGACGCGGACCTGCTCCTTGTCAGGAGTACTGGGACGCCTGGCACCTTTGACGCGAATAAAGTCGAAAAAATGCTCGGCCCAGTTGTGTATTACGCCATGCGTCAGCATGAAGTTGATGCTCTAAGAGATAGGAAGGAACTTGCGTGGACTGCGTACGTGGCAAAAACAGGCTCAGGGGTCTTCCGTGTTCCACGACCGTCAGTCTCCAGCAAACGGCTATTGCAGAACGTGGGATCGAGTGAGACTGTGGAAGAAACCGCTGTCGAGATGGTTGAGCCACTCAAGAAATCCGAGCTAAGTCAGCCTGGCAAGAAATCAGCAGTCGAGCCGAATAAGAAATCACTAGTGGAAGAGAAAATAGCCATTCAACCTAGACCACGACGAGGTAAATGGGGTCGGCGGTTCATCATGGCCACCGGGGTCTTGGCGATGCTATACTTGGCCTATTACTACATCTGGCCGCTTATCCCGAAATAGAATCTATTGCCTTCGATCCTTCGCCACAAAAATAGAACCGGTTACTCTTGCCATAGGACAGTTTAGCTTCGGTCAAGTCCGAACAGTCCACTCATGCGACGCGAGGGTCGGTCGCTAAGACCCCCTATTTTCTAGAACACCCGCTGTCTGGCAGCGATAATAGGGGAGATAGGCGATTCAGGGCATAATTCACGCTTGGATGGTTCGGCGAAAAAAGCGATTAGCCCAGCGAATCCAGCGGCGGTCTTGAGCTACCCTCCCAGATTCGAGATCTGGGCTGAAAACGTGCGATTTCTAACTCTCCCAACACCCGGAGGTTGGAAAAACCCAGCGGGGTTGTTCCTTTGATGGTATCCGGAGATTTCAGAGAAGCCTAAATGCGGGAGAAGCGAAGTATCGCTTGATCGAGAAAACCGAAACGTATTGGCGTGGAAATGGAGCTGGCGAACTAGATCGAACAAAGTGGGGAAGCATGCCATCCCAGATAACCCGTCTAACTCTTGCGTCTCTGACACTCATTCTGGTTCTAGTTCTCCAGGTTTCCGCGGTTCTGGGGGCAAGTCCATCTCCTGATTTCTCCATAAGCGTCTCCCCCTCCTCTCTCACCATTCCCGTAACCAGTTCAGGTCTCGTCCAGATAACCCTCACCAGCCTAAACTCGTTCTCAAGCAAGGTCAACCTGACAGCCTCTAGCTCGCCAACATCTGACCCCACGCTCATCCTCGGCGCGTCCAATCTCACCCTGCCAGCTCGCGGGACAGCGAACACATGGCTCAACATCACAATACAATCCAGCGTAGACTACGCCGTCACAGTGGTTGGCACAAGTGGCGTCCTAACTCATTCCGCCACGGTCAACGTTGCATGGGGCTCACCCCATACCGACTTCATAGTCACAACCAACAGGGCACAGCTGATAACACCACGTAGTCTGGCAGATGCTGACCAGATAACCGTCACAAGTCTGCACCTCTTCGCCGGAACAATCAACATGGCCGGAACAGTTAACCCAGTTATCGCTAATGCGCCGACAGTCTCCTATTCTCCAACGAGCTTTACGGTCAGCAACTGGGGATCCGCAACGACGACCCTGACCGTTCAGACGACCGCGACCACGCCTCTGCAGAATTATACAATAACCCTAAGCGCGACAGGACAGACCTACGCCGGGCCGACGACCCACAGCATCACACTCAACCTAAGCGTCGTCAACTCCGGATTCGAAATCTCCGCAAACCCCTCAACGTTCAACACAGGAACCACCGATACAGACGGCACTATAATCAGAGTGGCAAGCGTCAACGGATTCGCTGGGAACGTGACTCTCTCAGCGAGTGTCAATCCGAAGGCACCCGGAGTCTACATTCCGGTAACCGTCAGAATGTTTCCAAACAATCTCACTCTCTCTCCTAACGGCGTTCAGGATTCCCTCCTGATCGCCACCGTCTCGGGATCCGTCGCGGATAGCTACGACATCACGGTCGTGGTCAACGACGGGCCCTTGGTTCGAAGCCTGGTCCTCACCTTCTGGGTCAACACCGTGCAATACAGAGGATACCGAACCCTCAACTTTCTCAGTGCCACAACTGGAACCACGGAGAACCTGTTGATCAATCTCACAAATCAGACATCATACCTGGGCCCTGTGACACTTCACGCAACAGTATCACCGAGCGTTCCAAATGGTCCGGTGATAAGTTTCCAGCCATCTAGTTTGAGTCTGACCTCGATCGGATGGAATACTACAAAAATGGTCGTAACTACACAATCCAATACCCCGTTGGGCGTCTACATTGTTGTATTGAGCGAGTCGAGTGGAACGATTAACCTGAACCCGATAGCTGTCATACTTACCTTGGAGGTTCCAGTCCAGTTCGACATGACTGTAAGCCCGGCGTCGTTCGTCCTCGTTGCTGGGAACGGGATCGCGAACGCCCAGCTCTCGATCACAAATCTCGACAAGAACCCTGGCCAGGTTGCCGTGTCGACCTCCTACAATCCGACTGCGTTCACAGTGGTCCTCTGGAGGAATCCGTCACTATACTACATTGAGAATGATCCCTTGGACATTTCTAACGGTTCCACGGCCGTTCTCTCGATCGTCGTGCAAGCCAACCCCAATGCCGGAGCGGGCAACTATACCGTAACGATAGCCGGCGCCAGCGGCAGCATCATCCAAGCGACGACGATCAGAGTGGAAGTAGTCTCTCTCAGCTCAAGCTTTCTCGAATGCCAGGTCTTCAGAGCCGGTATTCCTTACCCCAGCTCAACTATCAATCTGGATTACAACTTTACGGACATAGGCCAATTATCGATGACTGTTCTAGAGGTGCAGCTTCAAGCCTTCAGCCGGACAAGCCTTCCAATCTCAACCCACGTAACTCTGACAGGAGGGCAGAGCAAGATCATCACGACGACACTGGAGATTCCGGGCACCGCTCGTCTCGGACCACAGATTCTCTCCTTCTACGTACAGTGGGAGTTCTACAATCCCAGCAATTCACAATGGGAAATCGCTAATCCCCTAGTCTTCAATGGAAACCTCACAATTCTAGCGCCCCCAGCACCTCAACCACCTACACCGTCAACCCCGCACTCCACGGGACCATCCTCGGGAATCACAAACCTTGCGCAGACATTACAGGACCTTGTGTCCCAACTTGCGGGTGGGCAGAGCACCATGCCATTATTCAACGGATCACTCGACGAGGCGACTGTGCTAGTGATAGCCGTGGCGATTTACTGGGGCTTACTCTTACTGGCAATTCTATTACTCGTGAAACAAAGAAATCGAATCAGAACTCCGAAAGACTTTGAAAGAACAAACACTTGGACCGCGGGCCTTCGCAACAACTCAGGCGTCTTAGCGATACTATACTTGGTCTACTACTACGTCTGGACCCTCATCCCGAAGTAGGAAATTGGGACAAACCGCTCCTGCGTCGCGAGACGCTTGAAACATAAACCCCTTTTTTCTAGAAAATGCGCTGTCTGGGAGGGGTATTGGGTGAGGTAGGCTGATAGGGCCCGGTCCTCAACTTCAAGACTCACTTACTTTCGCAAGGCATTTGCAGAAACACGACCCGTGGACTTAGCTCTCGCTCTGGGCCAAGATGAATTTCATGACAGAGGACGAATACTCCGGTGAGTCAATTATGGTGCCGTGGGATGTTCCTCTTATTTCCATGAAAATGGCGTTGGGAATCGCCTCGCGAAGGATGTCGACTATCCTCTTGAGGAGCCTAGGACCAGTTTCGCTTTTCAATAATAATGTCGGCATGTTTAGCCGGCTCACATCTTGAATGGAAATGGAATCGAAGCCTGCTTCAAGCTCAGCACGGAAGGCCCTAAAGTTGGCTGCGAGAAGATCCCTCACTTCTGTTGGTAAGGAATCAAACGCGTCCTCGGATCCTTCGAGGAAGCCAATTATGATCCTTGCGCCTTCCTCGAATCTTCCAGTCCCGAAACAAGCTCTAGCGGGCTCCAACACATCCTTCTCGAACTGGAGAAGTTCCGCCTTATCGCGTTCGTTGTTCCCAAGCAAGGGGAGCATTGGTGGTTCGTCGATTGACAGGGAATTGACCTTCTCCGGGTAGTCGATAGCGCAACGGGTGGCGACGAACGCTCCGTAGGACTCGCCGACGAGATGAACTGGTGTCTTTGATATGAGAGTGATGAGCGAGGCAAGGTCGGCGGAGTGCTCTGGGATACCCGACCTCCCGCCGAGAGATGACTTGTTGGGGTAGGCGCCGCGGCGACTGTATGAAATCACCCTGAATCTGTTCGAAAGGACATCTTGCAAATGATCCCATTGTCTGTAGTCTCCGAGGCCCCCGTGGACAAGTATCACCGGGTCTCCGATTCCCTTCTGAGTGTAGTGCAATTCCGTACCAGAGAGTTCCACCCTCGACAGACTTGTTCCGGAAACCATTGGCCTCATTGACAGGAGTATTTTGACTCGAAATAGGTTTTGCCGAGATCGCGAGTCACCGTTGTCGCGTTCACTTTCCGATTTAGATGATTCACTGTCTGGCACTGATAATAGACGAGTCAGGCTGAACAGGGCGTAATACTGGCTTAGATGGGAAAGCGAAACTTGCCGCTTTTTTGGCGTATCACGAAGGGTCTTTCGCGCTAACGATCAGGTGGCATCCCAGATTCGCGTTCAGGGTTGATAATGGTCGATTTCATGCCAAGGCGATTTGGCGGCCACGAAGGGTGGGAGGCGGGAAAATCAGCCACCCTCGGGGGTCACATTTTGGTTAGCAGACAAAGAAAAGTTACAGAAAGAGTTGCGTGAGAAGGGTCCATTGACTCGACTTCTTCTGTTTTTCCTACGAACGATACCACTAACTGGGGAGTTGCAGAGGCACAACGTGAACAGAACTTTGCATCGGCCTGTAGAGGGTTCCCACAGTACGGGTGGTTTCATCTTCGGGCCGCGCTCGATGAACTGGTTTAATTTATGTGGGCTTTCTTTCTTGGGATGCGCGTTGCTGATTAAGGCCCGATGTTCGTCTTAGCAAGAGTAGCAATTCGGCTTGGAGTGTCATTTGTAGTGGTGTGAGGCTTCTATTTGGAGGACCATCATGAGTTCTTGGATTTTCGGGGGCACGTTGTCTTTTCCGTTCCAGTTTTCGTGGGCGTCGAGGACTTGTCTTACGAACCATGTTGTTATTCTGATGTAGTCGTCCATTTCCGTAGCAACCAGGAGTGCAGATAGGACTCTTTAGAGGGTAAGTTCGCTGAAAGTAATCTTCGCTAGGGCCACGGACGTTCCTGGGCAATTCTTATCTCAATGACAGCTGCATGATACAGGCACGATGCAATCTATCACTGGTAAAGTGAACCCGATTCCTCAAGGCTACGGAACCGTTACACCATACTTGATCGTGGACGGAGTATCGAAACTGATCGATTTCCTGAAAGAGACTTTCCACGCTGAAGAGAGGGCACGTATCAACGACAAGGAAGACCACGTAGGTCATGCCGAGATCAAGATCGGCAACTCCATTGTCATGATGGCTGATTCAACCGCTCAGTACCGTCCCATACCAAGCCAATTGTACGTCTACGTTGACAATGTGGACGACACATACGAACGAGCCATGAAAGCAGGCGGAACCTCTGAGCAGGAACCTACAACCCAGTTCTATGGCGACCGTACCGCCGCAGTAAAGGATCCTACCGGAAACGTCTGGTGGATTGCAGCCCATGTCGAAGACATATCTCCCCAAGAAATGGACAAGCGCATGAAGGATCGAGCCTTCACAGCAAACGTCTAGGCCAACAACAGAGAAAGCAATCGCAGAATTGTCCGAGCCGGCAACAATCTCCGTGAATACTCACCTTTGACGCAGGTTCGCTGAACGTAAATCTCGCCAGAACCACAAGTCACGTGGCGCTTTGAATCTGGTCAGGTTCGTGCTGAGCCATTGAACTTCCCAGAAGTCTTTCTCGGTAGTATCAAATGTCAGATTCAATACAGTTCGGAGGGCTTGTTGCTAACTGAACTCTGATCTTTCGCACGGGTGACCTTTGCGGTCAAGATGAGTGAGCTGATCATCAAGAGTGCGGAGAGCAGGAATGGTGCGCCTGGAAGATTTACGGGTGCTTGGCTGCTGATGAAGAATGCGAATATTAGAGTGAAGAGCGTGGGTCCGATGACGCCGGTGAGTCCCAATAGGCTGCCGTTGATGCCTTGGAGTTGCCCTTGTTCAGACGGGCCCACCCGCCGGGTCATTAGGCCCTGCAACGCGGGTTGGACGAATCCGATTGGGGCGTAGAAGATTATTGCGATCATGAATAGGAGGCTGTTCGGTGCGAGGCCCCAGGTCACGAATCCCAGTGTGCCTGAGACTATTCCGATGAGCAGGGCGGTTCGTTCGCCGAACCGGGTGACGACCCGCCGGACGAGGAGTCCTTGAACAATGATGTTGGATGCACCGACTAGGGCGAGTGCTGCTCCGACTGTTGCGTACCCCCAGCCGTATCTGTAGGCAGCGTAGAGTACGTAGATGCTGGGTAAGACCTGGAACGCGAGGAAGTTAAGGAAGTTGATTGTAACAAAGCCTGCGAGCCCCTTTCGGCCCCGGATCATGGATAGAGACCCGATAGGGTTGGCCCTTCGAAGCGAGACCGGACGTCTATGCTCGAGAGGAAGAGACTCCGGTAGCACAATCAGTCCGTAAGCTGCGCTGGCGAGCGAGAGTGTTGCGGCGCCCCAGAATGGGAATCGTGGGCCTATTCCCGCCAATAGTCCGCCGACGAGCGGTCCGATGATGAATCCTACGCCAAAGATCGAGCCTATCATCCCGTAAGCGCCAGCCCGTTTTTCACCGGGGGTAGTATCGGCCACGTAGGCGAAGCTTACGGTGAAGCTTGCACTTGTGATGCCACTGACCACTCGTCCGATGAAGAGCCAGGTTAGGTTGGGCGCAAGGGCCATTATGATGTAGTCTATGCCGAGCCCGAATGCTGAGAGGATGAGGACGGGTCGTCGACCATAGCGGTCGGATAATGCGCCTAGCAAGGGAGCGAATAGGAATTGCATCAGCGCCCAGGTTGTGCCGAAGAGGCCGAAGACTTCGGCGCCTTGAGCTGTGTTTCCTCCTACGAAGCCGACTACCAGACTGGGGAGTACGGGAATTATGATCCCGAATCCAATGGTATC
>Ga0137371_10002254_pt1 | contig 15331 bp, 12 predicted proteins | sample SagtaG_7_FD_104919 | JGI IMG/M metagenome (GOLD analysis project Ga0137371, IMG submission 104919) | Vadose zone soil microbial communities from Sagehorn Ranch, Mendocino, California, USA - Sage1_R_40_16 metaG | ecosystem: Environmental > Terrestrial > Soil > Vadose zone | place: USA...
GAGGCCGCGGCGATGCAGGCCGCCCGCTGGATCGGCCGCGGCGACAAGAACGCCGCCGACCAGGCCGCCGTCGACGGCATGCACCACGTCCTGCGCACGGTGCGCATGGACGGCACCGTCGTGATCGGCGAGGGCGAGAAGGACGAGGCGCCGATGCTCTACAACGGCGAGGAGATCGGCGACCGCAGCCCGCCGGTCGTCGACATCGCCGTCGACCCGCTCGAGGGGACGCGGCTCTGCGCGCTCGGCATGCCCAGCGCTCTCGCCGTGATCGCCCTCGCCGAGCGCGGCACGATGTTCGACCCGGGCCCCTGCGTCTACATGGAGAAGATCGCGGGGGGCGAGGAGATCGCCGACCTGCTCGACCTCGACCGCCCGCTCGCCGAGACGATGAAGCTGGTCGCCGAGCGCAAGGGCGGCAGCGTCGGCGACGTCACCGTGGTCATGCTCGACCGGCCCCGCCACGAGGAGGCGATGCGCGAAGTGCGCGAGGCGGGCGGGCGCATCCGCCTGATCACAGACGGCGACGTCTCCGCCGCCCTGCTCGCGGTCAGCGATCGCTCGCCGGTCGACCTGCTCTGGGGCATCGGGGGGACGCCCGAGGGCGTCCTCTCCGCGGCGGCGCTCAAGTCGATGGGCGGGGAGCTGCTCGGCCGCCTCTGGCCGCGCGACGACGGCGAGCGGCAGGCGGCGCTCGACGCCGGCTATGACTTGGACCGCGTCCTCAGCGCCAACGACCTCTGCTCGGGGGAGGACGTCTTCTTCTCCGCCACCGGCGTCACCGACGGCGACGTCCTCGAGGGCGTCCGCTACCGAGGTCCCGGGGCCACCACCGAATCGCTCGTGATGCGCTCCCGCTCCGGCACGGTGCGCCGGGTCCAGGCCCGCCACGATCGCTCCAAGTTGCGGGCGATCATCGGCGAGCGCTACGGCTAGCACCACAGCGTCTCTCAGGGGCTCGCGGCTTGCCGGCCGGCCGGCGTCCGGATATCCCTATCTTGTCCTTAGCACCAATTTGTTCGTTGATAAAACGAATATGTTCTAAGATAGGATTGCTACATACCGCTAACATGACGCCGCTTGCTTCCGAGCCAAGACTCTACGCCAGAGGCGGATCGCATCCCACAGATGGGTCTGCCGGCGGAAGTCGAGCGGCCGAGTTCCAGTTCCGGGCAGGCGGGCGGGTGCTCTCGCTGTTCTCCACCGTGCTCCACGGCCTGATCCTGCGCGCGCTTGCGGACGGCCCGATGCGGCTCACCGACCTGCACAGGAAAGTCGGCGGGCCGCCGCAGACGACGCTGCGCGGCCATCTCGGCAACCTGATCGGCATCGGAGCCCTCGAGAAGCAAAGCCGCGACGGCAAGGCCAACATGGTCGACAACGCCCTGACTCCGGCCGGCCTGGAAATGCTGTTCGTCGCCGACGTCCTCGAAGCGTGGCTGGCTCGCGCTCCGGAGAGGGCCATCGGCCTCGAAAGCGAAGCGGGGAAAGCGGCGGTCAGGGCGTTGATCAGCGGTTGGGGCTCGACGATGCTGCGCGCCCTCGCCGCCCGTCCCTTCTCGCTCACCGAACTCGACAACCTGATCACCGCCTTCACCTATCCGGCGCTCGAGCGCCGCCTCTCGGCGATGCACCTCGCGGGCCACGTCGTGGCGTTGCAGCAAAGCAACGGCAGGGGCAGGCCCTACGCCGTGACCGAGTGGCTGCGCCAGGGTGTGGCGCCATTGCTGGCGGCGTCCCGTTGCGAGCGCCGTCACCTGCCAGGCGAGACAGCGCCGCTGACCCGAATCGACGTCGAGGCGATCCTGCTGCTGGCGATGCCGCTCGTCGCCCTGCCGCCAAACGCCCACGGGACCTGCCAGCTCACAGTCGAGAACGGCGACCCGAAGTGGCGGGCGGCCGGGGTGGCGGTCGAAGTCGAGGGGGGAGAGATCGTCGCCTGCACATCGAAGCTGGAGTCGAGCCCGGCCACCTCGAGCCGCGGCTCGGCAACCGGCTGGTTCGATGCGCTCGTAGACGGCAACGCCGACCGGCTCCAGGCCGGCGGTGACCGCGGCCTCGCGCTCGCCATGGTCGAAGGACTCCATAGCGCACTCTTCCACCCCTAGGTCCTGCGCCGATCGACGCGCCGCGCGAATCCGCGCACGCGAAAATCTGTTTCCCGCGATTTGCAGGTAAAAAGAACTTTTGGGCACAGACCGCAATTGATTTTCTTGACCATGATCCCCCCGTCGGCTATTCAATGTTCGCCGTTAAGAACGGAGTGTTCTTCAGACGCAATTGAAAGCCCCCGTCGACTGGCGGTAAACGGTTCGAGGTGTGCCCTTCGTCCATGACTGGGGGCAGGGAGGGTGAAACCGCGCCGGAGCCCCGGGTGACTCCTTCTCCGAGGCTTCGGCGCGGTGATTGCTTCACCGCATCAGAACTTGTTCATCTCCTTGGTGGCCTTGCGCTGCTCCTCCCGGGCGGCGTCTTCGCCGATGTAGGGCAGCAGCAGCTCGAACGTGAGCTGGGGAAGCAGGTTGGGGAGCTCGGCCACGCTGCCGAGGGCGACCTCTTCGTAGACGCGAGCGAAGACGGCGCCCCCCGCGATGCTGGCGAGGTTTGGAAGGTCGGGGGCGCTCTCGATGAACTCGCGGCCGTCGTCCAGAAGCGCGATGAAACGCCGGAACGTCACCCGGAAGCGGTCGCTGGCGATCGGTCCGACGGTACCCATCTCGATCATCATCACCCGGGCTATGTCGGGGTCGGCGGCAAACCACTCGAGGGTCACGGCGAGGCCGTTGCGCACCCGGTCCGGCCATGAACCGGGTGTCTCGTAGGCTTCCGTGACCCGTTCCTCGAGGGCGCCGAGCAGCGCGTCGTTGGCCGCGATGAAGCAATCTTCCTTGTCCTTGAAGTGCTTGTAGAAGCTCTCCCGCCCGACACCCGCCGCTCCTAGGACATCGGCGACGGAGGTGGCCTGGTATCCCTGCGCGGCGCTGACCCGCACCACCGCCGCCAGCAGGCGCTCGCGCTGGGACTGGGCGACCACCTCGCGCGGCAAGCCGTGGCGCCCACGCGGCAGCTTCCAGAGATGGAGGTCCTCTGGAGGCTCCCGCTCCGGGCTTCGCCGAGCCCGGCCCGACTCGGAAGGAGATGCAGTCATCGGCCCTGCGTCGCGTGCTTCAGCGCGTCGTCGTGACCGGCGAAAGGCAGTAGCGCTATGTAGACCAGCTCGGGCAGCAGGACGGGGAGCTCCTTGGCCCGGCCGGCGGCGAGGTGGTCGGCGACCAGGACCTGGGCGCGGCCGAAGGCGATCCGGGCGTCCGCACCCGAGCGCTTGCTTCCCTTCTCCGACTTCCAGTCTGCTTCGAGCGCCTCGACCACAGCGTCGCGGTAGCCCCCGATGGGGGCCGGATCGATGACCGGGGTTTCGATCAGCGCCAGCTTGGCGTAGGCGGGTCTGGCCGCGAGCAGGTCCAGCACTGCCGCGATCGCCCCACGCAGCGCCTCCGCCGGCGAATCGGCGCCGGAATGGGCCTCGACAGCGGTCGCCGCAAGCTCTGCGAGGAAGGCCTCCACCGCGGCGTCGAAGCACTCGCGCTTGTTTTCGAAGTGCTTGTAGAAGGTGGCGCGGGAGATGTGCGCGCGTTCGACGATGTCGGCGATCGTCGCCCGGGGAAATGACTTATCGGCGCAGCTTTTCGCCATCGCACCGAGGATTCGCTGTCGTTGCGACTGAGCACCGATGTCCCATGGGACGCTTGGGGCAAGGACACCGGGCTCCTCCCTGATGGAGCCAGACTCGTGTCTCATCGCGACCATTCTGGCAGACCTCGCCGCCTCCCGGGTTTTGTCCAAAGGGTAGCACCGGAGATCGGGAAGATCACATTGCTGGACATTCCATTCCTATACCCGGAAGGCTCAAGTCTAATTTCCCAGAGCATTCTGGCGAGCATCCTTCGCGAGACCCGGCCGACCTCGTTCGGGCTAGAGCCCGGGCGAGCGAGAGCGCGTAGTCGCCGTCGCGATCGGTGAACCAGCCGCTCATCTCGAGGCCCGCCTCGACGAAGATCGCCTCCAGCCGCTCGCGGGTGAACTTGGAGGAGATCTCGGTGCGCATCTCCTCCCCGGCGGCGAAGTCGACGTCGATCTCGAGCCCCTCGACGTGGATCGTCTGCTCGGCGAGCGAGCGCAGCCGGATGTCCATGCGCGCCTCCCCGGCGTCGTAGCGGGCAACGTGCTCGAAGGCGGCTGGGTCGAAGTCGGCCCCCAGCTCGCGATTGAGCACCGCGAGCACGTTCTTGTTGAACTCGGCGGTCACCCCCTGCGAGTCGTCGTAGGCGGCCTCGAGGCGGGCCGTGTCCTTGACCAGGTCGGCGCCGAGCAGGAGGCGGTCGCGGGGGCCGAGCAGGGCCGCGATGCGGGAGAGGAAATCGCGGCGGGGCCGCGGGTAGAGGTTGCCGATCGTGCCGCCGAGGAAGGCGATCAGCCTGCCTTCGACGCCGTTCGGCACCCGCTCCAGGTGCTGCTCGAAGTCGCAGACCAGCCCGCGGATCGCGAGGCCGGGGAACTCCTCGACCAGGCTCTCCGCGGTCTGGTGGGTGATCTCCTCGGAGATGTCGACCGGGGCGTACGTCTCGAGGCAACCGGCGTCGCGCATCGCACGCAGCAGGTGGCGCGTCTTGGCCGCCGAGCCCGAGCCCAGCTCGACCAGCATCGCCGGGTCGCCCGCGGCGGCGAGGATCTCGGCGGAGCGTTCGGCGAGGATCGAGCGCTCGGCGCGGGTCGGGTAGTACTCGGGCAGCGCGGTGATCTCCTCGAAGAGCCGCGAGCCGCGCTCGTCGTAGAAGTACTTCGGCGCCAGCTCCTTGGGATCGGCGCAGAGGCCGCGGCGGATCTCGCGGGCCATCGTCGCCGAGCCGTTGGCGGCGAGGTGCACTTCGATCTCGATCTGGGGCTCGGTCGTCGTCATTTTGCGTCCCTCGCGCAGCGGACGCCGGCGAAGATCTGGCGACGTTTCGGCAGGTCCCAGTTGCGGAAGCTGGGCCGGATGACGTTGCGAGCGGTAGCCCAGGAGCCGCCCCGCAGCACCTTGTAGCCGTCGCCGAAGAAGACCTCCGAGTACTCCCGGTACGGGAACGCCTCGAAGCCGGGATAGGGAAGGAAGTCCGAGGACGTCCATTCCCAGGCCCGGCCGACCATCTGCACGCCGGCGCAGGCCGCCTCCCACTCCTGCTCGGTGGGCAGCCGCTTGCCGGCCCAGCGGGCGAATGCGTCGGCCTCGTGCCAGGAGACGTGGAGGACGGGATGGGCCGGATTCACGGGGTCGCGACCCCACAGCGACTTCCGGACCCATCCCCCGCCGCCGTCACGCTCCCAGTACATCGGCGGGTCGGCGCCGGTCTCCTCCACGAACTGAGAATACGTGCCGTTGGTGACCGGGGTTCGATCGATCTCGAACGGCTCGAGCTCGACCGTGTGGCGAGGGCGCTCGTTGTCGTAGGCGAAGCCGTGGGCGGGGGCACCGATCGCGTGCTCGCCGCCCTCGACGGCGATCATCTCGGGCCCGGCATCGACCGATTCGTCGGCGGGGGCCCGGTCGATCCACAGCGGCTCGTAGCCGTCGACCATCATCAGCAACTGGAGCATCGTCTCGTCGTGCTGGTGCTCGTGGGCGATCAGCATCTCGTAGACGAAGCCATCCCTGAGCAGCGGGTCCTCGGCGTCCTCGCCCAGGTCCACCTCCTCCAGGACCTCGAGCGTCCGCGCGCGGACGTCGTCGAGGTAGGCGCGCAGCTCGGCGTCGCGCAGGATCGGCAGCTTGCCGCGGGTCTTGCGCGGGTTCTCGATCGCGTCGTAGAAGCGGCCGAGCTCGCCGCGCAGCGGCTCGCGGCCGCCGATCGTCTGGACCAGCCAGAGCTCCTCGAAGTTGGCGATGTGGCCGAGGTCCCAGGCGAGCGGGCTGAGGATCGGCGAGTAGACCCGGTTGAGCTGCTCGTCGTCGAGCGGCTCGATCAGCTCCAGCGTGCGCTGCCGCGCCCCCGCGAGACGTTCCGCGATCGCGTCCTTGGAGCTTGCCGTCACCTCGGTGGCGATCAGGAAACCCTAGCGAGGTCGGTTCGCCGCGTGTGAAAATCGCTGGAACGTGGCCTTGTAAGAGCCTATCCGGTGCCCTCCTCCTCGGGATCGCGCCAGACCCGCTTCAGCCACGGCGGCGAGATCGCGAAGCCGGGCGGGCTGCCGGCGGCCGCGATCGGCTCGAGTGGGACCAGGTGGACATTGTGAGAGAGGGTGAGCCGGCCGACTTGGAGGATGCCCGCGACGCTGCCGGCGTGGCTGCCACCCGCGACGAAGAGCAGGTGGGTCTCCGGGCCCCAGCCGCCTGCCGGACGGGCGCCGAGCGCCTCGCTGGCGTCGCGGACGGGGGCGATCCCGGCATCCGAGCCCCAGTCGGCGACGCCGGCGGCGTCGTTGTAGCCGTTGTGGGAGGAGGCGCGCTCGTCGACCTCGCCGTCGGGGCCGATCCGGATCTGCACGCCCTCCCAGTCGTCGCGGTGGTAGCCGGCGTCGCCGACGATCGGGATGCCGCGCAGCGTGGCGGAATCCGCGTAATAGGTCCAGTACTGGATGTAGAGGTTGCCGGCGCGAGGGCCGGAGCATTTTGCGCCTTCGGATTCCGAGGTCGCAGCGGCACCGGCGCGGCAGTCGACGACGTGGACGAAGGCGGTCACCGGTAGACCGCTGTCGGAGCGGCGGACGAAGCCGCTCTCGGGCCCGTCGCCGCAGGCGGTGCTTCGGCAGCGGCGGAAGTCGACGGGCAGCGCACGCGAACCGCGCTCGAAGAAGATCGACGGCATGTGCTCGCGCACCAGCTTCCCCACTTCCGTGCCGTATGCCGCGATCAGCGCCGGCTCGTCACCGCATGAGTCCGCCAGCGCAGCGGCGCAGAGCAACTTCGACGCCACCGCCCCCGCCAGCGAGGCCCCGGGAACGCGAACACCGGCCGTAACGAGAGCGAGAAACAAGAGAGAGACCGTTGCCAGCAGCGCAACCCACTCAACGGTCCCTTGCCCCCGTTCGGACTTCATGGAGTGGATAAGGCGCTGGCGCACTCATTTCTCCCCCTTTTGAGCCTGTCTCGGGGAGATGACGTGTGTGGCTGGCGAGCGCCGGACCAAGCGAGGCAAGGACGCAGGGAGACCGAATAGCAGCGCTATTTGGCCGACTGAGGACGCCGCATCGCGCAGTGTCCGCCGCCGCCAGACGCGCGCGGCATCTCCCCGAGACAGGCTCTACAGGTCTTGGATCTCTGAAGCGATGTCGGCCGCGGCCTGTTTGGCGTCGGCGAAGAGCATCGAGGTGTTGGGCTCGTAGAAGAGGTCGTTGTCGATGCCGGCGAAGCCGGGGCTGAGCGAGCGCTTGATCACGATCACCTGCTGGGCCTGGTCGACCTCGATGATCGGCATCCCGGCGATCGGGCTGTTGGGGTCGTTCTTGGCCGCCGGGTTGGTGACGTCGTTGGCGCCGATCACCACCGCGACGTCGGTGCGCGGCAGCTCGGGGTTGATCTCCTCCATCTCGCGCAGCTGCTCGTAGGGAACGTCGGCCTCGGCGAGCAGCACGTTCATGTGCCCGGGCATCCGCCCCGCCACCGGGTGGATCGCGTAGCTGACCGTGACGCCTCGCTTCTCCAGCTCGTCGGCGACCTCCTTGATCGCGTGCTGGGCCTGGGCGACGGCGAGGCCGTAGCCGGGGACGATCACCACCGCGTCGGCGTAGGCGAGCTTGATCGCCGCGTCCTGGGCGCCGATCGAGGTGTGTGGCCGCTCCTCGCCCGTGCCGGCGGCGGCGGCCGGCGCGCCGCCGAAGCCGGCGAAGAGGACGTTGCCGACCGAGCGGTTCATCGCGGTCGCCATCTCCATCGTCAGGATCGTTCCCGAGGAGCCGACCAGGGTGCCGGCGACGATCAGAGCGACGTTGTCGAGGGCGAAGCCCGCCGCGGCGGCCGAGAGACCGGTGAAGGCGTTGAGCAGCGAGATCACCACCGGCATGTCGGCGCCGCCGATCGGCAGCACGACGAGGTTGCCGAGCACGGCGGCGGCGAGGAGGATGCCGATGAAGATCGCCTGCGAGGGGTCACCGTTGTTGGCGGCGATGTCGGCGCAGGCGGCGACGATGCCGATCAGCAACAGCGCGTTGACGACCTGCTGGCCGGGCACGGCCAGCGGCCGGGTGGGGATCAGGTCCTGGAGCTTGGCGAAGGCGATGTTCGAGCCCCAGAAGGAGACTGAGCCGACCACGGCGGCGAAGAGCACCGGGATCAGCGTGTCGAGCGGGATCGCCTCGCCGAGCGAGATGCCGTGGCGGATCTCCGACCAGGCGATCAGCGCCACGGCGCCGCCGCCGACCCCGTTGTAGAGGGCGACCATCTGCGGCATCGCGGTCATCTGCACGCGGATCGAGGCGACGACGCCGACCGCGGCGCCGATGCCCAGGCCGAGGACGATCAGGCCCCAGTTGCCGATCCCGTCGAGCAGCAGCGTGGTGACGACGGCGATCGCCATGCCGCCGGCGGCGATCAGGTTGCCCTGTTTGGCCGTGGTCGGGTGGGTGCCACGCCGCACCCCGAGGATGAAGAGCGAGAAGGCGACGATGTAGAGCGCCGTGGCGCCGTCGCCCCCGGGCTCGAGAACGGCCGATGGCACGGTCATCCCTCCTCCGACCCCGCCGCCCCCGCAGCCGGGCTGGCGCCCGGCTCACCGGTCGGCGCTGACGCGCCTCCCTGGAGCTCAGGCGAATCCATATCTGATTTCTTCGCCTGAGCGGAAGCAGAGGAGGCGGCGGGTTTTGATCTTGGCCTTTTGGCGAACATGCCGAGCATCCGGTCGGTGACCATGAAGCCCCCGACGATGTTGATCGTGCCGAAGGCGATCGCGATCGTGCCGATCACGTACTCGAGCCCGTCGTTGGCGTTGCCGATCACGATCAGCCCGCCCAGCATCACGATCCCGTGGATCGCGTTGGTCTGCGACATCAGCGGCGTGTGCAGGGTGGTCGGAACCTTCGAGATCACCTCGAAGCCGACGAAGGCGGCGAGCACGAAGATCGTGATCTCGGTCATCAAGCTCACAACAATCCCTCCCGCGTCGCTCCCTCACGAAGAATCAGATATGCACGTTCGGTCGCTACCGCGCTCACTGGGCCGCCCTCTCGTTCCTGATCTCGCCGCCGTGGGTGACGCAGGCCGCGGCGACGATGTCGTCCTCGAAGTCGACGCTCAGCTCGCCCGCCTCGCCGATCAGCAGCCCGAGCAGGTTCTCCAGGTTCTTGGCGTAGAGCTGGGAGGCCGGCGCGGGCATCTCGCTCGCAAGGTTGCGCGGGCCGACCACCTTGACTCCGCTCTCGACCACCGTCTGCCCCGCCTCGGTCAGCTCGCAGTTGCCGCCGGTCTCGGCGGCGAGGTCGACGATCACCGAGCCCGGCTGCATGCCGCGCACGGCGTCGGCAGCGATCAGCAGCGGCGCCGGCCGGCCCGGGATCGCCGCGGTGGTGACGATCACGTCCTGCTTGGCGGCGTTCTCGCCGATCGCCTCGCGCACCTGCGCGTTGTCCTGGTCGGTGAGCGGGCGCGCGTAGCCACCCTCGCCCTCGGCATCGGGGATGAAGTCCAGTTCGAGCGGACGGCCGCCGAGCGAGGCGATCTGCTCCCAGGCGGCGCGGCGGATGTCGAAGCCGGTGACGACGGCGCCGAGGCGCTTCGCGGTGGCGACCGCCTGCAGGCCGGCGACGCCCGCTCCGAGGACGAGCACCTTAGTCGGCGGGACGGTCCCCGCGGCGGTGGTCATCATGCCGAAGAAGCGGCCCGACTCGCGGGCGGCGATCATCGTCGCGGCGTAGCCAGCCGCGGCGGCCTGCGAGGAGAGGGCGTCCATCGCCTGGGCGCGGGTGATGCGGGGAATCGCCTCCATCGCGAAGCTCGTCACGCCCGCCTGGGCCAGCGCCTTGTTGGTCTCCGCCGAGGTCCAGGGCGCAAGGTGACCGATCAGCACCTGGTTGGCGCGCAGGCGCCCGATCTCATCGGTCGAGGGAACGGCAACCCGGAGCACGACGTCGGCGCCCCAGGCGGCGTCGGCGGCACCGACCCCAGCCCCGGCGTCGGTGTACTGGAAGTCGGGGTGGCCGGCGGCCTCACCGGCCCCGGACTCGACCAGCACCTCGACTTTCTCGTTGCGCACCAGCGAGGCGACGACGTCCGGGGTCAGCGCAACCCGGCGCTCCCCATCGGCGGTCTCTTTCGGCACTCCGATCTTCATAAGGCGGCGCGGAAGGTTATGCGATGGACGTTCTGACGTGCGTCACCCGGCGATCGACGCCAGGCGCTCGAGCGTATGCAGTTGCTCGGCCCGCTCGGCGTGGACCGGCGAGACGATCAGGCGGTCGATGCCGGCGCCGCGGAAGCGCTCGACCCGCGCCGCGACTTCCTCCTCGCTGCCGACCAGCGAGGTCGCCTCGACGATCTCGTCCGGCACAGCCTCGAAGGCGCCGCCGCGGTCGCCCTCCTGGAAGCGGCGCTGCACCTCGTCGGCGACCTCGCCGAAGCCGAAGCGGTGGGCGAGGTCGACGTAGAAGTTGGTCTTGCGGCTTCCCATGCCGCCGAAGTAGAGGACGAGACCCGCCTTGACGACGCTCCTGGCCGCCTCCAGGTCACCGTCGATCGCCACCTGGAGCGTCGGGGAGACCTCGAGGTCGGAGCGCTGCCGCCCGCCCTTGGCGAAGCCGGCCTCCAGGTGCTCGCCCCAGGTCTGCTCGAAGGCGTCGACGCTGAAGAAGATCGGAATCCAGCCGTCGGCGATCTCCGCCGCCATCTCGACCGATTTGCGCCCGATCGCACCGACGAACACCGGGATCCGGTTGCGCTCGGGGTGGAAGTTGAGCTTCAGCGCCTTGCCCTCGCCGCCGGGCAGCGGCAGCGTGTAGTGCTCGCCCCGGTGCTCCAGCTTCCCTTCGCGGGCGACGATCTCGCGCACCACTTCGATGTACTCGCGAGTTCGGCCCCAGGGCTTCGCGTAGGGCACCCCGTACCAGCCCTCGGAGACCTGGGGCCCGGAGGGGCCGAAGCCGAAGATGAAGCGCCCGCCGCTCAGCTTGTCGATCACGGCCCCCGCCATCGCCGCGGCGGCGGGCGGGCGGGCGGGAACCTGCATGATCGCCGCACCCAGCTTGACCGTCCGCGTCTGCGGCGCCAGCCAGGCGAGCACGCTGACCACGTCGGAACCGTAGGACTCCGCCGCCCAGACCGACTCGAAGCCGGCCCGCTCGGCGGCCTGGACCAGCTCGACGGCATCCTCCCCGGCCGGGCCGATGCCCCAGTAGCCGAGATTCAGTCCAAGCTTCAACGCCATCCGGACGGCACCCTATTGAATAGGGGCGTGAGCACGGAGCGAACAAGCGTGCATATCTGGTTCTTCGCGAAGTGAGCGAAGCGGGAACAGGTGTGAGAACCGACGCAGCGAGCGAGCGGGGGCTGTCGAGCGCCGAGGCGGTCGCCCGGCTGCGCAAGCTGGGAGCGCCGGCGGAGACCTCGTCGCGCTCGGTCTCCAGCATCGTCGCCGGCAACGTCTTCACGCTGTTCAACGCGGTCATCGGGGTCTTCTTCGTGCTCGACCTCGGGCTGGGCCTCTACGCGGACTCGATCTTCGGGCTGATCGCCGTCGTCAACTCCTACATCGGGATCCGCCAGGAGCTGAAGGCGAAGCGCACCCTCGACCAGCTCGCCGTGCTCGTCGCGCCGCACGCCAGGGGGGTGCGCGACGGCGCCGTGGTGGAGCTGCTGGGGGAGGAGATCGTCCCCGGCGACGTCGTCCGGGTCGAGCCCGGCGACCAGCTCGTCGCCGACGGCGAGGTGATCCGCACCCGCGGCATGACGCTGGACGAGTCGCTGCTCACCGGCGAGGCCGACGGGGTCCGCAGGGGCCTCGGCGAGCGGGTGCTCTCGGGCTCCTTCTGCATCGCCGGCTCCGGCTACTACACGGTCGACGCGGTGCGCGAGGATAGCTACGCGGGGCGCCTGGCGGGCGAGGCGCGGGCCTTCCGCCACCCTCCCTCGCCGCTCCAGGAGGAGGTGAACCAGGTGATCGTCGCCTGCGTCTACGTGATGGCCCCGCTGGCGGCGGTCCTGCTGCTGACCCTGAAGGTGCGCAGCGTCGGCATCGAAGAGGCGGCGCAGACGGCGACCGCCGGCCTGGTCACCCTGATCCCCGAGGGCCTGGTGCTGCTGATGAGCGTCACCTTCGCCGTCGCCGTGGTGCGGCTGGCGCGCAAGGACACGCTGGTGCAGCAGATGAGCGCGACCGAGAGCCTCGCCTCGGTAGACACGATCTGCGTCGACAAGACCGGGACGCTGACCGACGGCGAGCTGCGGCTGCTCGGCGTGGAGGCGGCGAGCGGCGTCGAGGCGGCGGCGGCCCAGGCGGCGCTGGCGCGCTATGCCGCAAGCGCCGGCGAGCGCAACCGGACCTTGGAGGCGATCGGCGAGCGCTTCCCTGGCGAGGCGGAGCGAGTCGGCGCCGAGGTCCCGTTCTCCTCGGAGTGGAAGTGGAGCGGCCTGCGCATCGGCTCGACCAGCTACGTGCTCGGCGCCCCCGACGTCCTCGAGCGCGCCGGCGCGCTGACCCTGCCCACGGGGCTCGCCGCCAAGCTGGCGACGGAGACGAAGAAGGGGCGGCGCGTCGTCGCCTTCGGCCACTCGAGCGAGGCGCTGCCCTCCACCCCCTCCGGCGAGCCACCGCCCCGTCTCGAGCCGCTGGCGCTGGTCGTGCTGGAGGAGACGCTGCGCCCCGACGCGGTCGAGACGATCGCATTCATGCGCGAGGAAGATGTCGACCTGAAGCTGCTCTCCGGCGACGCGCGTTCGACCGTGACGGCGGTCGCCGCCGCCGTCGGCGTGCCGTCCGGCGTGGGGACGATCGAGGGCTCCGAGCTGCCGGAGGACCCCGAGGCGCTGGCGGAGGCGGCGCAGCGCAACACGATCTTCTGCCGGATCGCGCCCGAGCAGAAGAAGGCGTTGGTCGCGGCGCTGGCAGCGTCGGGGCGCTACGCGGCGATGATCGGCGACGGGGTCAACGACGTGCCGGCGCTGAAGCGGGCGCGGCTGGCTGTGGCGATGGGCTCGGGGGCACAGGTGACGAAGGGCATCGCCGACGTGGTGCTGCTCAAGGACCAGTTCGCGCGCCTGCCGCAGGCGGTCGCCGAGGGGCGGCGAATCGCCCGCAACATCCACCGCCTGGGGCGGCTCTACCTGACCAAGACGGTCTACGCGGCGGCGCTGATCCTGCTCGTCGCCGTGCCCGGCTTCGCCTTCCCGTTCCTGCCCAGGCACCTGACGCTGGCAGCGACGCTGACGATCGGCATCCCCTCCTTCGTGCTGGCGCTGGCGCCCTCGGACGGGCCGCTTTACCGGGGGCGGCTGCTGCGAGCGCTCGCCGCCTTCGCGGTGCCGGCCGGCCTGGCGACGGCGCTCGGCTCGATCCTCTCCTTCTTCCTCGTCGACACCGTCTTCGGCGGCTCGCTTGAGGCAGGACGCACCGCCGCGACGACGACCCTGATCGTGCTCGGGCTCAGCTTCGTGCTGCTGCTGGAGCGCGGCCCGGGCCGCGAGCACATCGCGATCCAGAGCTACATGCTGGCGCTGGTCGCCGGCCTCGGCGCGCTCTTCGCGCTGATCCTCGCGGCGGCGCCGGTGCGCGACTTCTTCGACATGGTCCTGCTCGACGCCACCCAGTGGTTCCTCGCCCTGCTCTCCGCGGCAGTAGGCCTGACGATCGCCAGCGCCCTCTGGCGCCTGCCCCAGATAGAACGCCTGGAGGCCCCTGAGGCCGCCTGACCAAGCAGATCGAGGTTGGACCTGACGTGCGAGGCCCAAGCAGGTCAAGGATGCAGGGAGCGCCGTGTGCTCTGCACACAAGCGACCGAAGACGCAGACATGCGCCGGGCATCGCACGTCAGGCGTGCTCTGCACGCGAGCGACCGAGCACGCCGATATGCGTCGGTCAGGCGGCCTCGGGTCGCAATACGAACTGGGTGACGATCAGATTCGCCGCGAGGCGGGGCTCCTCGCCCTCGCGCAGGCGTTCGATCTTGACCTCGATCACGACGGTGCTGCGGCCGGCGTGGAGGGGCGTGCCGACGGCGACGATCTCGTCCCCTTCCAGGCCGGCGGCGAAGACGTTCAGCTTCAGCTCGATCGTGGTGAAGTTGTGGGCCGGAGGGATGCTGCGGAAGGTCGCCCAGGCGGCGACGGTGTCGCCGAGCGCGGTCCAGACCCCGCCGTGGACGAAGCCGCCGGGGTGCAGGTGGCGGCGGTCGACCAGGATCCGGCCCCGCGAGTGCGAGTCCTCGATCTCCAGCGGCTCGATCCCCAGGTCGCCGGGGAAACTGCCCGGTAGAAAGGCCCGGGCGGTCTCCCGCGTGATCTCAGAGCGGGGATGAGACGGCGCGTCGCTCAGTTGACGCGCTCCACGATCATCGCCTTGCCCTGTCCGCCGGCGACGCACATCGTCTCCAGGCCGACCTGGTGGTCGTCGGTCTCCATCACGTTGAGCAGCGTTCCCATGATACGAGCGCCGGTCATGCCGAAGGGGTGGCCGAGGGCGATCGCGCCGCCGTGGGTGTTGAGCTTCTCCAGCGGGATGTCGCACTCGTCCATGATCGGGATCACCTGGGCGGCGAAGGCCTCGTTGAGCTCGACCGCGCCGACGTCGCCGATCGTCATCCCGGCCCGGTCGAGCACCTTCTTGATCGCGCCGATCGGGGCGACGCCCATGTACTCGGGCTCGTTGCCGAAGGTGGCGGCGGTGACGATGCGGGCGCGCGGGGTAAGGCCCAGCTCCTCGGCCTTGTTGTCGCTCATCAGCAGCACCGCGGCGGCGCCGTCGTTGAGCGGGCATGAGTTGCCGGCGGTGACGCCGCCTCCGCCGAAGGCCTCGGGCAGTTCGGAGAGCTTCTCCAGGGTCGAGGAGGCGCGCGGGCCGTCGTCCTTGGCGACCTCGTTGCCGTCGGGCAGCTTCACCGGCACGATCTCGCGGTCGAAGAAGCCGTCCTCCTGCGATCGGACGGCCAGCTCCTGGGAGCGCTGGGCGTACTTGTCCATGTCGGGGCGGCTCACCTCGTAGCGCTTCGCCACGTTCACTGCGGTGATCCCCATCTCGATGTAGACGTTCGGCGTCCCGTCCTTGCCCTGAAGCTTCTCGTTCTGATCGGCAGCGCCGCCAGGCTCGGTGCGCTCGTTGTAGCGGCTCACCCACTCGACGCCGGCGGCGATGTAGATGTCGCCCTGCCCGGCGCGGAC
>Ga0137371_10002255_pt1 | contig 15329 bp, 17 predicted proteins | sample SagtaG_7_FD_104919 | JGI IMG/M metagenome (GOLD analysis project Ga0137371, IMG submission 104919) | Vadose zone soil microbial communities from Sagehorn Ranch, Mendocino, California, USA - Sage1_R_40_16 metaG | ecosystem: Environmental > Terrestrial > Soil > Vadose zone | place: USA...
CGGTCAGGTGACCCGCGGCAGCTCAATCGACCCGGAACTCGCTCACCTCAAGCTCGAAGCGGACCTGCTGGATCCGGGTCATCACCTTTGCGCGCAGATCGCGCGGGACAGGGTCGCTGCCGCAGTGCTTGGCTACCAGCTTCTTCACTGCCTCTTCGAGGCCGAACTCACGCAGACACGGCCCGCACTCGTGGAGGTGTTTGTGTACCTCGCCATAGCCGGAGTCGTCGAGTTCGCCGTCCAGGTAGCTGTAGACCAAGGCGAGAACCTCGCTACACGGCATGTCATGAGGACGGCCGCAACTCATCTCGCGTCCTTCCCGGGCTGATTCCCCGAGGATGACGCCGCAGAGGGCATCTGTGGCTCCATCTTGACCATACCGCGCGTAGCTGCGTAATCCTGCAAAAGTTCACGCAATTGGCGGCGACCGCGGTGAAGACGGGACATAACCGTCCCAATCGGTGTGCCCATAATGTCCGCGATCTCCTTGTAGGCAAAACCTTCCACGTCAGCCAGGTAGACGGCGATACGGAAATCCTCAGGCAGTTCCTGCAGCGCGCGCTTAATGTCGGAGTCCGGCAGCCGCTCCAGAGCCTCGGACTCGGCCGACTTCAGCCCGGACGAGGTGTGCGACTCGGCCCGGGCAAGCTGCCAATCCTCAATGTCGTCAGTCGCCGCTCGCTGCGGCTCGCGCTGCCGCTTCCTGTAGGTGTTGATGAAGGTGTTGGTCAGGATGCGGTACAGCCACGCCTTCAGGTTCGTACCGGGCTCGAACTGGTGGAACGAGGCATACGCCTTGGCGAAGGTCTCTTGCACCAAATCCTCAGCGTCGGCGGGATTGCGCGTCAGCCGCAACGCTGCCGAATACATCTGGTCGAGGTGTGGCAGCACATCGCGCTCGAAACGCGCGCCACGCTGCTCCAGCGTCTCTGTGACCGCATCCACCCCCTCGGTGAGTGCGACGGCGGCCCCGCCGGCGGGATCGTTGTCGGCCCGCCCGTACCGGGATCTGTCTGACCGGGAGGATACCTTTCCCGGTCGGAAGGCCATGAAGCGCACCACCGGTGAGAAGGCGGGCCGCTGATCGCTGGCCGCAAGCATCAAACGCACCTTCCAGGGCAACGTGGGGGCCTACCTGATCATGCCTGGAGCGCCTTGCGATCTCCAAGGTGCCTGCACAACACGGCTGCCAGCGGATTCATTCCCCCAGCGACCTGCGCCCGACCTGCGCCCGACCTGCGCTTGAACCTGAGCTTGAACCTGAGCTTGAAATCTGAGCCTGGATCTGAGCTTGGATCCGCGCCGCTATCCTGTGGCGCAGAACCTGCGGATGACGCAGCGCCGGGGGGGTAGGAAGGACACGTAGGCTCGTCGGCCACGCGTGAAAATCCCACGGGGATGAGGGCTCGCGCGACCGGCCAGCTCACGTTTAACCCCTCGATGTTCGTCACGGGAGTAACTAGTGACGGCCCACGCGGCCCGGCATATGCCCGCAAGCGGAGTGGGTTCGCTGATGGCCTACTGGCGGTTCTACCGCGCGGTCGCGGCTACCCAGCTGTCCACGTGGCTCGCTGACTCGGCACCTGCTGGAGGGCTGATCGTCGACGTCTCCGGGCCGCATCTGCCATGCGCGACGCAGGCGGCAGCGGCTGGGCAAACCGTGATTCGCGCCGTTCCAGCCGAGCTGGCCATTGCCCTCTCGCCGCTGGAACCAGCCGCATCTTCCGCGCGATCTTCCGCGCGCCCACTGCGGGCGGCAGCGGACAGCCTGCGGGCGGCAGTCGACTGCAGCCCACTGCGGGCCGCGGCGGACAGCCTGCGAGCGGCAGCCGACAGCCGCCCGCGGTGGGCGGCCACGGACCGGCGCCCGCGGCGGGCGGCCACGGACGGAAACTCGTCACGAAGCCATCTGGAACGCACCAGGCCCGGTCCGATCGCCACCGTTCAGGCTGACCTTGCGGCGCTGCCGTTCATGGACGATCGCTCGGTGGACGGCGTGATCGCTGATGACCGCACGTTGTCCCGGCATCTGTTCACCGAACAGGCGATCGCCGAAATAGCCCGGGTGCTCCGGCCGGGCGGCCGGCTGCTCGCCTGCTTCGACTCCCTGGTTCTCGGCATGGCGATCCTTGCCGAGCAGCGTCATTGGGCCGAACTCACCGACTTGCCAAGCGCGGAGGTGGTGCTCGTGCCGTGGCCGGACGGGACCATCACCCGATGCTTTGGGGTTGAGCAGATACGCGAACTCTTCACCGATGCGCAACTGGAGATCACCTGGATCCGTCCGCGCACCGTTTTGTCGCCCACCGCGGTCGAACACGTCCTTGGCCGGGACACCGACGCGCTCACCCACCTGGTGCGGGCTGAACTCGCGGCCCACGCTGATGAGTCGGTCGGCATTCACCTGATCGTGAACGCTCGCAAGAAAGGCCGGGCGCGACGCGTCGCCTGACGCGGCACATGTCAGCGGCGCAGGCGGTCGGCCTTGGCCTGGCACGCCACGCAGCGGGCCGCCTCAGGCCGTGCTTCAAGCCGCCCCTCTGGAACGGCACGGCCGCACTGGGTGCAAATGCCGTAGGTGCCATCGGCAAGCCGGTCCAGCGCCTCAAGCACCTGAGCGCGCTGGTGCTGCGCCGCCTCAAGTATCGCCTGGGTACGGTCTGCCTCGGACAGGCTCGTTCCCGCGTCCGCCTGGTCTACCGGATAGCCGGACCCACCCTCGTTCACAGGATGCTCTCCCCGCAGAACCGCGATGGAGCGGTCGAGTTCGGCGCGCATCTCTTCCAAACGCTTGAGATGGGTGGCTGTATCCACGGGATTTGCCTCCTGTCCGCGGGTAGCTTCCAGCCGGGGGTCTGTCGCCGCGTGCTGGGTGCAGTGATTTAGAAGAGGGCCGCTGCCGCCTCGCTCGAATCCTCGCCGCATGGTGCGGGCTCGATGAGACCAGGCCCGTTGTTGCGGACGTCGCCCACGGCAGGCGACACCGGCCGCACGTCTAGGCCGACTGACACCGCAGGGACCAGCAGATCAGACAAGTCCGCGGCTTTGGTGCGCGCTGGATCGAGCCACCGCGTCCAGTAATCGCGTTCGACCACCATGGGCGTCCGGTCATGGATATGCCCGAGTCCGTCGGCCGCCTGCGTGGTGATGATCGACGCGGTCCATAGCCAGACGTCTGGGTCTTCGCGTGGAAGCTCGGGCACGCGCCACAACTCGTAAAGCCCGGCCATGGCGAGGATCTGCCCCCCGTGCGGGCTGATGAAGAACGGCTGCTTGCTGATCCGCTCGCCAGCGCTCTTCCGCGGCTGCCATTCGTAGTATCCATCGGCCGGGAGCAAGCACCGCCGCCGGGCGAACGCGTGCCGGAAAGCGGGTTTGATCGCGACGGTCTCTACCCGCGCGTTGATCAGTTTGCTGCCCCGTGATGGATCTTTGGCCCATGACGGCACCAGGCCCCACCGAAGCACGCGCAACTGCCGGGTCGCGAGCCCGTCGCGTCGGCGCTCAAGCACCGCGTAGACCGGCTTGGTGGGCGCCACGTTGTAGTCGGGCGTCAGTGGCTCACGCACATGATCCGCCTGCACCCGGAACTCCTCAAGGAGCTCCTGGCGCTTTCGCGCGGATGCGTACCTGCCACACATATCCTTGTCCCACCTGACACTTGTCCCACGCACCTGAGCAGGGCACGCCGATAGGCGTCAGTCCATGGCCTGCGAGCCTGCGCTGCCCTGCCTGCTTCGCATCGTTTCCACGAGTGTCCCCCGAATTCTGATTGTTCACCCCTTATTTCCGTTCAGCGTGTCTGCGCGGGGCCACCGGCGCAACCCCTGCGCTGCCACCGACACCAGGCGAGGGTAACGACCCGGTGCCGTGCCAGCTAACGGGTACGCTCGCTGCATGTCCGAGGCGCGAAGCGGCACGACGGCACCGCATGCCGACGGGACATGGCTCGCGCCCGCGGCGACCGGAGCGGTCCGCGGCGTCGTCGCGCTGCCCGGCTCCAAGTCGATCACTAACCGCGCGCTCGTGCTCGCGGCGCTGGCCGACGGGCGCGGCGTGATCCGGCGCCCTTTGCGCGCCAGGGACACACTGCTGATGGCGGCGGCCTTGCGGGCGCTTGGCGCGGGCGTGGCAGAGCAAGAAACCGGCGACGGTCACGGTGCGGCACACACGTGGCGAGTCACGCCGTTGCCTCGCGACGGGAGGCAACAGGACTGGGCAGAACCCGCACACGTCGACGCGGGAAACGCGGGAACGGTGCTACGGTTCGTGCCTCCGGTAGCCACCCTTGCGGTCCGCGACGCTGCCTTCGACGGCGATCCCCGTGCCCGCGAGCGTCCGGTCGGCCCGCTGATAACAGCGCTGCGCGTGCTTGGCGCGGCGATCGACGATGACGGCCGCGGCGCGCTTCCGTTCGTCGTGCACGGCCGTGGCGCATTGCGCGGCGGTGCGGTCACTCTGGACGCGTCCGGCTCGTCCCAGCTCGTCTCAGCGCTGCTGCTCGCCGCCGCACGGTTCGACAAGGGCGTCGAGGTACGCCACCGTGGGCCACCGATACCGTCGGCGCCGCACATCGCGATGACGGCCGCGATGCTGCGCGACGCGGGGGTCACGGTCGAGCCCATCGGCGAGGCAGGCTGGCGCGTGCATCCCGGGCCCGTTCGCCCGCCCAACGTTGACGTGGAGCCAGACCTGTCCAACGCCGCGCCCTTCCTTGCCGCCGCACTCGTCACCGGCGGCAGCGTGACCGTCGCTTCATGGCCCGCCCGAACGGCGCAGCCCGGTGACGCGCTGCGCGAGCTACTTGCCCGCATGGGCGGCAACTGCGAGCTGACGGCGGACGGGCTGACGGTCCGGGGCGGCGCGACGATCCACGGCATCACAGCCAACCTTCGTGCGGTGAGCGAGCTGGCGCCGGTCCTCACCGCGCTCGCCGCGCTCGCGTCGTCGCCGTCACGGTTCACCGGCATCGCGCACATGCGGGCGCATGAGACCGACCGGCTCGCCGCCCTGGCCCGCGAGATCAACGCGCTCGGTGGTGACGTGACCGAGTCGCAGGACGGCCTTGAGATCCGACCGCGCAGGCTGCGAGCGCGCGCAACCGGTCAGGCGTTCGCCACCTACGGCGACCACCGCATGGTCATGGCAGCGGCCGTGCTCGGCCTCGCGGTCACGGGCCTGCGGGTGGCGGACGCCGCGACCGTCGCGAAGACCCTGCCGAGCTTCAGGCAGCTATGGTCGGCGATGCTGGAGCGCGTCCCCTGAATCGGCGGCGAGACTACCGTCAGCTGGACGAGGACGACGTGCGGGTGCGTCCCGGCCGTGGCAGCAGGCCACGGACGAGGCGCCGGCCCGCGCACGCCGACGCGGTCGGCGGATTCGTGACGGCGGTCGATCGCGGCCGCTTCACCTGCCTGGTCGACGGCATGGCGGTGGCCGCCATAAAGGCACGCGAACTCGGCAGAAAGGGCGTCGTGGTCGGCGACCGGGTGGCCATCACCGGTGACGTTTCCGGCGCCGTTGACACGCTTGCCCGGATCATCCGGGTGGAACCGCGCAGCTCAGCTCTGCGCAGGTCCGCCGACGACACCGACCCGGTGGAGCGGGTCATCGTCGCGAACGCGCAGCAGCTGGTGATCGTGTCAGCGCTCGCGAACCCGCCGCCGCGGCCCCGGCTCATCGACCGCTGCCTCGTGGCCGCCTACGACGCCGGCCTGCGTCCGCTGCTCTGCCTCACCAAGGCCGATCTCGCCGAACCTCGCGACCTGCTCCGCACCTACGAGCCGTTCGGCCTGACCTGCGTCGTCACCAGAAAGCCACTGCGCAAAAGACAGCTCAACGCGCTGAGCAAGCTGCTGCGGGACCAGATCAGCGTCTTCGTCGGTCATTCAGGGGTGGGCAAGTCGACCCTGGTCAACGCGCTCGTGCCGGCTGCAGACCGGGCGGTTGCGCGGGTCAACCCCGTCACGGGGCGGGGCAGGCACACCTCGTCGTCGGCCATCGCCATTCCGCTGGCGGAAGGCGGCTGGATCATCGACACGCCGGGAGTGCGCAGCTTCGGCCTTGGCCACATCGCGACAGGACGGGTCATTCACGCATTTCCTGACCTTGAAAAGGGGACCAAGCAGTGCCCGCCCGGCTGCACACATCTGCAGGACGACTGCGGGCTTGACGGCTGGATCGCTGGCCAGCGGGGCGCGCGCGAGCGCGCCCGGCTGGCGAAGCGACTCGACTCACTGCGCAGGCTGCTGTACAGCCTCGAGGGCGGCGACGATGACTGACAGGAGCGCGGAACGCTCGCACGCGGTACGGTTTCGCGCCATGGCGGGTTACGACGAAGACCTGCGCTTCGCGCACGTCCTGGCCGACGCGGCAGATGACATCACGACCCGGCGGTTCCGCGCGATCGACCTACGCGTGGACACCAAACCGGACCTCACCCCGGTCACGGACGCCGACCGTGCGGCAGAGGACTCGCTCCGCAACGTGCTGCGCAGGGCACGCCCGCGCGACGCCGTCGTCGGCGAGGAGTCGGGCAGGACCGGGCTCGGCCCCCGCTGCTGGGTCGTGGATCCGATCGACGGGACAAAGAACTATGTTCGCGGCGTCCCTGTCTGGGCCACGCTCATCGCGCTGATGGTAGGCGATGAGGTTGTGGTGGGGATTGTTTCCGCACCCGGTCTCAACCGCAGGTGGTGGGCGGCCAGAGGAGGCGGCGCATGGTCTGGCCGCGGCCTGACGAAGGCGACGCGGTGCCGCGTCTCGTCGGTGGCCAAGCTGGAGGATGCCTCGTTCTCGTACTCCAGCTTGGGCGGCTGGGAGGAGCAAGGCAGGCTCGACGGCTTCCTCGGGCTTTCCCGGTCGGTGTGGCGCACCCGCGCGTTCGGTGACTTCTGGTCACACGTCCTTGTCGCGGAGGGGGCGGTGGACATCGCCGCTGAGCCGCAGGTATCGCTGTGGGATCTCGCGGCGCTGCAGGTGATCGTCGAAGAAGCGGGCGGCACCTTCACCGACCTGACCGGCTCGCCGAGACCCGACGGCGGCAGCGTCCTGTCCACCAACGGCCACCTCCACGATGAGGCGCTCACGCTGCTGGGAGGCGGGACAGTCGGCACAGCCGGGTGAGTTTGCTCCCACCGGGGTCTTGCCGTCTTGGTGTAGATCACCCATGCTTGATTAACGAATCACAATTGCACAATCCAGCTCTGCGCCGGTTCAGCATCCCTCGGGAGAGTGATTGATCATGCGAGTACGGGACGGCATGACCCAGCTTGTCCTCACCGTGGGTCCGGCGCATACGCTCCGGGAGGCGGCACGCCTGATGTCGGGGCGCCGGGTGGGTGCTGCCATCGTGACCGACTCCGAACACGCCGGCATCGGGATTCTCACCGAACGCGACATTCTCGACTCCGTGGGGGCGGGACAGGACCCGGACAGCGAACTCGTGGCGAACCACCGCACAGCTGACCTCGTGTTCGCGTTGCCTGACTGGACGCTCGAGCTGGCAGCGGCCACGATGGTCCGCGGCGGGTTCCGCCACCTGATCGTGGTTGACGGTGGCGATGTCATCGGGCTGCTGTCGATGCGGGACATCGTGCGCTGCTGGGCGGCCGAGGCGCCGCGTGTGCCTGCCGGATCCGCGGCAAACACAACCGGTTAGCGCCGGTTCGGCCCCGCCTTGCGCGTGTCGCGCCCGTGCGCGAGAGTGTGGCGGCATGCAGCTTCGGGGCACCGTCGTACTGATCACCGGAGCATCCTCGGGGATCGGGGCGGCCACCGCGCGCGCCATCGCCGCGGCCGGGGCGCGGCCGCTGGTCGCTGGGCGCGATCAGGGGCGCCTCGCCGCCGTCGCCGCGCAGACAGGCGGAACCGCGCTCGCGGTGGACCTCGCCTCGGCCGCAGGCGCGGCTGAGCTAGCCGCCGCCGCCGCCCGCGCCGCACCCGCCGGAATCGATGCGCTGGTGAACAATGCGGGGATCGGCTGGCAGGGCAGGTTCTGCGACATGACGGCGGAGGAGGAGCAGAGGCTGATCGCGGTCAACCTGACCGCGCCGATTCGGCTGACCTGCCTGCTCGCCGAGGCCATGGCCGCGCGAGGGCGCGGACACGTGGTGTTCGTCTCCTCCATCGCGGGCGCCGTCGGCGTGGCGACAGAGGCCGCATACGCCGCGACAAAGGCGGGCATCAACTACTTCGCCGAGAGCGTCCGCTACGAGCTTCGCCCCCGCGGCGTCGGCGTATCCGTGGTTCTGCCTGGCGTGGTGGACACGCCGTTCTTCGACCGGCGCGGCGCACCGTATCAGCGCGCGCGTCCGGCGCCCATCCCACCCGAACGGGTGGCCCGTGCGATCATCAGCGCTATCGAGCGCAACCACGCCCACGTCGTTGTCCCCGCCTGGCTGCGGTTGCCGGTCTGGATCCGCGGCACGGCGCCCTGGCTGTTTCGGTCACTGGCCGACAGGTTCGGGTAGACCCCCGGGAACCCCCCGCCGTCCCCCGGGTGACGCGCGCCGCGTAAGCCGTTAGGGATCATTGTCCAGAACGGCTGCCGAGGGGTGTCACGGCCGCGCGGTGCTTTGTGCCGCTGCCGCGGTTCGGGGCCTGTTGACAAAGATCACGGCAGAGGCCGAGACTCGCACCATGGCTCGGGGTGCGCTGATGCTGGCCGCACGGCTGCACGGGGATCTGCGCGGGGTGCGCAGCGCGATCTGTTCTTCCACCTGAAGCCGCCATTCAGACCCCTATCTCGCTGTCGGCACGAACGCGAAGGACATCTCATGGCTCTGTGGAAGCCCGACCCGACCTTCTACGCCTCCCCCCGCGACGCCGCCGCCGCGCCCCCAGAAAAGCTCGCCTACGTCGCCGCCTTCTCCCGCCCGCCGGACATGCCGGACGCGATCGCCGTCGTCGACGTTGACCCGGGATCGGGACGCTACGGCTCTGTCGTCGGTTTCACAGAACTGCCCTTCGCGGGCGACGAACTCCACCACTTCGGCTGGAACGCGTGCTCGAGCGCGCTCTGCCCATACGCGCCGCACCCGCATGTGGAGCGGCGCTACCTGGTCGTGCCGGGGCTGCGCTCGTCTCGCGTCTACATCCTGGACGCAAAGGACGACCCGACCGCGCCGACCGTGGTCAAGGTGCTGCAGCCGGAAGAGCTCGGCAAGCGGGCGGGCTACTCACGGCCGCACACCGTGCACTGCGGTCCGGAGGGCCTTTACGTGTCGTGTCTTGGCGGCGGGAACGGCGCGGACGGCCCCGGCGGTGTCGCGCTGCTCGATCACACGTCCTTTGAGGTGCTGGGGCGGTTCGAGGTCGACCGCGGCGATCAGTATCTCGCCTACGACGTGTGGTGGCACATCGCGCACGATGTGGCGATCACCTCGGAATGGGCGACACCGTCCATGATCGAAGATGGCCTGGTCCCGGACCTGCTGCTCGGCCGCAAATACGGGCACCGGCTGCATTTTTGGGATCTGCGCCGACGCAGCCACGTCCAGACCGTTGATCTCGGCGACGAGCACCAGATGGTCCTCGAACTGCGCCCCGCGCACGACCCGACCAAGAAGTACGGCTTCGTCGGCGTGGTGGCGAGCGTGGAGGATCTGTCCTCGTCGATCTGGCTATGGCACGAGAACGGCGGCGCCTGGACGGCCACCAAGGTCATCACCATTCCGGCCGAACCCACCCCAGCCGACAAGCTGCCACCGCTGCTGCAGGGATTCGCGGCGGTGCCGCCGCTGGTCACCGACATCGATCTCGCCGTGGACGACCGTTTCCTCTACGTGTCGTGCTGGGGCACCGGGGAGCTCAAGCAGTACGACGTCAGCGATCCGTTCCACCCGAACGAGACGGGATCGGTGCGGATCGGCGGCATCGCGGCGCAGACCCCGCACCCCGCCAAACCAAGCGTGGCGCTGCGCGGCGGTCCGCAGATGGTCGAGGCAAGCCGCGACGGCAAGCGCGTGTACGTGACGAACTCCCTGTACGGCGCGTGGGACGATCAGTTCTACCCGGACGGGGTCGGCGCGTGGATGGCCAAGTTCGACGTCAGCACCGCGACCGGCGGGATCGCGCTCGACGAGCGGTTCTTCCCCGAAGGCGAGGTGTTCCGCGGCCGCCGGGTCCACCAGATCCGGCTGCAGGGCGGCGACGCCTCGAGCGACTCCTACTGCTACCCATGACCAGCGGCTTTCTGTGACAACCGCCCAGCTCGTCACCCTTGCCCTGCTGGGGGTCTTCCACGGCGTCGATCCCGGCATGGGCTGGCTGTTCGCGGTCTCATTTGGGATGCAGGAGCGCAGCAGGCGTGCGCTCCTGCGCGCGCTGCCGTTCATCGCTCTCGGGCACGAGGCGGCCGTCGCGGTCATGGTGATCGTGCTCACCATTACAAGCTCGCTGTTCGCCTCGAAGGTCGTCGTGCTCGGCGGAGGCGCTGTCCTGTTCGTGTTCGGGCTGTGGCAGCTGATCAGCTCCCGGCACGTGCGCTGGGTGGGCATGCGGCTGTCGCGCTGGCAGCTCGCGTGCTGGTCGTTTGTCATGTCATCGGCGCACGGCGCGGGCCTGATGCTGCTGCCGGTGTTCGCGTTCCCGCTCGACGAACACCTCCGCGCGCTCGACCTGCACCGCGGCCTGGCGCACGTGGCCATGACGGGCTTGCTCGCCCTCGTCATCCACGTCGGAGCGATGATCGTGACATGCGGCGCGATCGCGCTGCTCGTGTACGAGGTGCTCGGGCTGACCATTTTGCGCCGCGCCTGGTTCAACCTCGGCCGCGTCTGGGCTATCGCGCTCGTCGGCGCCGGCGTGGCGGTGCTGCTCAGCACATGACCGCCGGGCCCGCCGCCCGCGGTCGGCAACGGTCACGCTGTGTGTCACAGGCATGGTGTTGAATGCCAATATGGCCGGGCTCACCAAATACGACGTGCTGGCCCTCGCCGGAGGTAAGTCCTTCCAGCGCGGGATTGGCTGCATCGGCGCGGTTGGTGAGCTCGAGAAGGACGGTGACACCATCCATGCGACGGTCCAGGGCAATGACCTCTACGAGGTCGAACTGCGGGTGGGAAAAGAGGGTCTGAGCGCGCGCTGCGAATGCCCGTGGGCGCAGGAGGGCAACTTCTGCAAACACTGTGTGGCAGTTGCGCTGGTCTACATGTACGAGCAGGAGCGTGGGCAGACCCTGCCACGCCGCCTTGACCTGCGATCCTACTTAGCATTGCTCGATCACAAGGACCTCGTGGACGTAATAGTGGAAGTGGCCGATCATGACTTGAAGCTGCGTCAGCGCCTGCACAGGCGGGTGAGCGGCGATCAGGCCGAGAGCGGAGACTTCCGCTACCCACGCGGGTGACGCAACGCGGCGTCGTCGGTCCAGTAAGGTTGCCCCACCGTCATCAAGTCCTTCCACGACATGCATCTGGACGGCGGACCCTGCTGGGTCGCGGCGGGGTGCACGGTTTACGCGGTGAACCCGCCGCGGGCGGCGGGAACGGCGTGGCGCGGCGGGCGGCAACAGCGGTGGGGCCGGCGCGCGCGTGCTGGCCGGCGTGGCGCACGCCGGTGCGCGCCAGCGGCGGGCGGCAGCGCGGACGCGGCGGGCGTCAAGGACGCTGGCCCGCGCCCGCAAGACGCTGATCTGGGAACGCGCCCGGCGGCGACCCGCGCCGCCGCACCGGCGGCAAGGCCCGCAAGAACCACGCCGCCACCAGCCCCACCACCCGCGCGCCCGGCAACAAGACGGCCGTCGCCGCCCGGCCCGCCCGCAACGGCCGGCGCGCCGGCGTCCTGCGCCGATGCCTCAAACCCCGCGCTCTCTACCACCAGGCGGCCGCCTGGTCCCACCGGGGAAACCTCCCTCAATCTTGCGTAGCGGCGCGACACTTAAGCTCCTGGGCTGTCTTTCGTGATCGCGGTGGCCTGCCAGTCACTATGAACCCGCGCTGGGCAGGTCACCGCGATCACGACACCGCGGCCCTCGCGCCGCATGACGGGGCAGCTTTCCGCCCGCAGGACCGGCCACACCGCGGCAGCGTGCCCTCCACACCAAGGGGGACACCGGTTTCCGGTCCCGCCGCGCGGTCCCGCCGCACTCTCCCGCCGCACTCTCCCGCCGTTGCGGAACAGGCAGGAATCATCGCAGCGGCGCCGCCCGTTCAGGTCGGCGGCATGGACCGCCGGGCCGCGTTGAGAATAGGCGAGCGCGGTCGACGGCGTTGAGCAAAGCCATAAGGCGAACTCGGCGTATTCGTCAAGCCGGAAGAAAGCAGTGGCGGCAAGGGTGCGCCGATCAACGGCGCCGAACTCCTCCGCGGCGCCGAACAGGCCATTGATGCCATGACCGTCTGGTGGAAAGCGCTCCTCGATCGGGCAGAGGCTTCGTAACGGCCAATCGCGCGGCGGCTTTGCCCTCCCGGCGGGTGGAGGCGGCCCTGGCATGGGCCCGATCATGCACACTGGGCGGATGGGCGGTCCGGCTGCGCGTGGCGCGTCAGCTCCGCGTGACCCCTGCGGCCTGCGCGATCCCCGCGGGCTGCGCGATCCCCGCGGGCTGCGGGGCGACGCGCCACTGCTCGACGCCTGGCTGAAGTTCACCGAGCAGGCGCACGCGGGCAGCCTCACCCTGATGAGCGTGCCCGGGCATAAGCAGCGCCTGGACCTCAGCGGCGCCGTGGTGGCCGGGGACGTCCCGTTGTACGGCGGCCTCGACACGATCAAGCACGCCGACGCGCTCCTCGCGCAGGCGCAGCGGCGGGCGGCCGCGCTGTGGGGCGCGGACTGGTGCAGGTTCTCGGTCGCCGGGTCTACGCACGGCAACCAGGCGCTGGCACTCGCCGTCGGAGCGCCTGGAGACGAGGTCGTCGTCACCCGAATGCTGCACCGTTCGCTGCTGGCCGGCCTGGTGCTCGCGGGGTTGCGCCCGGTGTGGGTTCGTCCCGAGGTTGACCCGCGGTCCGGCATGCCAACAGCGGTCGCCGTGGACACGGTGCGGGCGGCGCTCGCCGCGCACCCGAATGCGCGCGCGGTGTTCCTCGGCGATCCCTCCTACGCCGGCGCCGTTGGTGACCTGGCCGGTCACGCCGCCGCCGCGCACGACGCCGGTGTGCCGCTCATCGTGGACGCGGCGTGGGCCGCGCACTTCGGCTTCCATCCGGACCTGCCGCTACACGCGCTCGCGGCCGGCGCCGACGCGATGGTGACAAGCGCGCACAAGGCACTGCCCGCCCACACCCAAGCCGCGCTGGTGCTCGCACGGACCGGCAGGCTGGACCCGTCCCGGCTGGACCGCGCGTTCGAGGCTACGAACACCACCAGCCCGGCCGGGACGATCATGGCGAGCATCGACGCGGCACGGGCGCTGCTCGCCCGCGACGGCAGGGACTTGTCCGCTCGGCTCCTGCGCGTCGTCGCGGCGGCAAAGGATCGGCTGCAGGCGGTCCCCGGGCTCGGTGTCCTCGACGGTCCCTGGGTAGAGCCGACCAAGCTCGTTGTGCTGCTGGCTGGCACGGGCGCGCACGGGCACGCGGTCGAGGCCGACCTTATCGAGACTGGGATGCCGGTCGAGATGGCCGACCGAGACACCGTGGTGCCGATCATGACCCTCGCCGACGACGAGGCCACTGTGAGCCGCTTCACCACGGCGCTGATCGCGGCCGTCGAGAGGCACCGCTCCGCCCCCCGCCGCCCCGCTCCCTCGGTGGCCTGGACGGTCACCCCGCGGCCAGCCTGCTCGCCCAGGGAGGCCTTCTTCGCGCCACACGAAACGGTCAAAGCGGACGCCGCGCCCGGCCGGGTCAGTGCGGAGATCATCGCGCCGTACCCGCCGGGCGTTCCGGTGCTTGCGCCAGGTGAAATTGTCACTGGCGACCTCCTCGACGGCTTGCGCGCCGTGCTCGCCCACGGTGGCCGGGTCGCCTACGCGGCCGATCCCACCCTGGCCACCATCCACGTCCTCCGCTCCTGACCAGCTAGCGATCTCATCCGCCGACCCGATCCGCGCTTGCGCGGCGCGGGTCGCGCCAGCGCGGACTTGCGCGGCGCGTCGCGCAAGCGCCGCCTTGCGCGGCGCGCTTGCGTGGGCTGAGGCTGCATTCATGCACCTCAACCATCTGGGGCTGCCAGTCAGCGACGAACGGCGCAGCCAACTCTTCTACGAGACCTACTTTGGCTTCGACCCGGCGAGCGCGCACCGGTACCCGGACGGCACACTCATGATCCGCAACGCCGACGGTTTCGACCTGGCATTGCACACGGTCGCCCACGTTGGGCCATCGCCTGAGTTCCTGCACGCAGGCTTCAGCCTCGCCACGCCCGATGAGGTGCGAGCCCTGCTGACGCGCATGGAGCGGGACGGCGTCACGATCGTCGAGCGCGACGACGAGCCCGGCTACGTTGCCTTCAAGTGCCTCGACCCGGACGGCCACAGAATCGAGGCCGCCTGGGAGGAAGCCGTCATACCTCAGGATGGTTAGGCGCGGTGACCCACCGCTGTTCCACGCGTGGACCAGCGGTGGCCCTCCGCTGGTCCTCTGGAACAGTGCTAGGAACTTAAGCCGAAGACCCCCCGGCAGGTCGAGGTCTCTCAGATAGGTCGTACGGTGATGTTCTCAGTTGAGGAGACCTTCACCGTACGATGGGGAGGTGACCGACACTGACGCGGCTGCCACGGCGGCGCTCCACGCCCGTCCTGGCCCGCTCGTCGGGTACGCGCGGCGCTCGACCGTGGCCCAGGACACCGAGATCCAGCGGGCCGCCCTCGCCGGGTACGGCCTCCAGGCCGCAGCATGACCGCGCAGCCGACCGGCCCTGCGCCCGGCCCGGACACCGGCTCATATGAGGTGATCCACCTCGGCGGGCACGCCGCGGTGGTCGTGCCCCTGGCCGACTTCATGCGGCTGCGGGCACTGGAACGGCTCGCCTCCGCGCAGGAACTGGAGGACGCCGAAGACGCCGCAGCGCTGCAGGAGTGGAGGGCACGGGAGGCAGCCGGCCAGACCTCCTACGTGCCCGCCGATGAGGTACGGCAGCGGCTGGGCCTGACCAGGTGAACCTCCGGGTCATCTACGAGGAGAAGGCGATCGACCAGGCGGCGGGATTTCTCGCGGACGATCCCGCCGGTCTCGGTGCGCTGTTGGACGCCGTCGACCGGCTGGCCGATGACCCCCGTCCGGCCGAGTCGTTCCCGTACGGGTCGCCGGACCTGCGGCGGCTGCGGGTCGGCCGGTACCGGGTGACGTATGAGATCAAAGGCGACGTGGTGTCGATCGGGCACATCGCCCGAAGGAGGACCAGCGGCTGATCTCCCGCTGACACCGATACCGGCATCGGTGCAG
>Ga0137371_10002259_pt1 | contig 15320 bp, 16 predicted proteins | sample SagtaG_7_FD_104919 | JGI IMG/M metagenome (GOLD analysis project Ga0137371, IMG submission 104919) | Vadose zone soil microbial communities from Sagehorn Ranch, Mendocino, California, USA - Sage1_R_40_16 metaG | ecosystem: Environmental > Terrestrial > Soil > Vadose zone | place: USA...
CAGCTCCGCCCGCGCCGGCCAGCGCGCCGCGACGAAGCGGTCGAGGTGGGCACGGCGCTCTGCCGGCGGCCCCTTGACCAGCGCCAGCCGATCGGGCGAGAAGACGGCGACCGACGGCCGGCACCCCGCCAGCGCCGCTGGGTCGGCGGGGCTGCCGTCGAGCAGGTGGCGGCGACCCTCGTTGCGGCTCACCGAGGCGAGCAGGCGCCGTTCGCCGCCAGCGCCGCCCCGCACCGCGACCTCGGCGCGGGCATACGTCCCACCGAAGGGGATCATGTCGCGACGGTCGGAGGTCCGGAACGAACGGCCTGTGAGGGCGAAGTAGAGCGTCTCGAGGAGGTTCGTCTTGCCGGTGCCGTTGGGGCCGACCAGGCTGACGATCCCCGGCGCCAGCTCGATCCGCACGTCGGTCAGGCTCCGCAGTGGCCTCGCTTCGACAGCGGTGACCAGCACCGTCAGCGCCTCACACGTTGAGCCGGATGGGCATCACCAGATAGCGGAAGTCGTCGTTGTCGACCGGCTGAAGCAGGCCAGGGCGCAGGGGCGAGATCAATCGCAGCATCACCTCGTCGCCTTCGACGCTCTCGATGCCCTCCTTGAGGAACTCGGGGTTGAAGCCGATCTCCAGCGGCTCGCCCTCGAACGCGGCGGGCATCGTCTCCTCCGCGTCCCCCACGTCGGGGGTCGAGGCCGCGATCGTCAGCTCGCCCACGGAGAAGGAGAGGCGGAGGGGGGCATTGCGCTGGGCGAGCTGGCTGACGCGGCGGGCCACGTCGAGGAATTCGCTCCGGGGCAGCCGCACGTCGTGCTCGTAGGACTCCGGCAGGAGCTGTCGAAAGTTGGGGAACTGACCCTCGATCAGCGTCGTGCTGAGCACGACTCCCCCTGCGCTGAAAACGGCCTGGTTGCGCAGCAAGCTGACCGCGACCTCCTCGACCCCCTCCGTCGAGACGATCCTGCCGAGCTCGCGCAGGGCTCGCGCCGGGATGTTGGCCTCCAGCTCGCCGCCGATCCCGCCCTTCAGCTCGGTTCGCTTGACCGCCAGCCGGTAGGAGTCGGTCGCGACCATCGTCATCTCCTCGCCGGCCGCGTTGACCAGGACGCCGGTCAGCACTGGCCGCATGTCGTCCCGCGAGGCGGCACGGGCGACGAGCTCGACGGTCGAGGCGATCGCCTCGGCGGGAATCCTCAGCGGTGCCTCTCCCTCGCCGGGGAGCTTCGGGAAGTCCGGGGCGGGCAGGACGCGGAGGTGAAAGCTGGACGCGCCACTGCGAATCTCCACGTCCCGCTCCGTCTCGCGCAACTCGATCTCCACCGTGGAGCCCCCAAGCGAGCGTGCGATATCGGCGAGCAGCCGTCCAGGAAGGAGAACCGAGCCCGGCGTGGGCGGCTCGGCCTTCAACTCGGTTCGCATGCCCATCTCGCCGTCGGTGGCCGCCAGGGTCACACCGGTATCGGTCGCAGTGACGAGGATTCCCGAGAGCGCTTGGGTTGCGGTTCGGGTGGAAAGAGCACGCGAGACGGTTGAGAGCTTGGAGACCAGCTCGTCTCTTGGTGTGGTTAGCTTCAAAGGATGAATGTCTTCTTGAGTTGAGTTAGGAGCTGTGGAAAAGGTGGATTCTGGCTGTGAGTCGAGCACGACTGCGGTTTTTGCTTGTGGAGTGGGATTGTGGAAGGCGTTGATTCTTGCAGTGGGGTCGGTTGTCAGGCGGAGCCTGTGGCTGAATTGTGGATCGCGGCCCGCAGCTCGCCCACGTGCGTGATGAGCGCCTGGTCGTCGCTCAGGCCCGCTTCGATCCTGCGTACGGAGTTGAGGATGGTCGAGTGATCGCGGCCGCCGTAGAGACGGCCGATCTGCGGTAGCGAGAGATCGGTCAGCTCGCGGGTCAGGAAGATGGCGACCTGGCGGGCGCGGACGGGTGTGGCGGCTCGGCTCGAGCCGACCAGCTCGGCTCGAGAGATGCCAAAGGCGGCTGCGACCCGCTGCTGGATCTCCTCGATCGGTGTGGAGGAGGCGGGGCGTGAGGACTTCGGCACCACCTCGGCGATCAGGTCGGCGCTTAGCGGTTTGGCGGTGAGTGACGCGTGGGCCAGCACGCGGGTCAGGGCGCCGTGTAGCTGGCGGACGTTGGCGTCTATTCGTCGTGCCAGCTCGGTGAGGACGTCGCGGTCCGTCTCGACCCCCGCCTCGCCGATCAGGCGGCGCAGAACGGTGACGCGGGTGGCCAGGTTCGGCGGCTCGACCGGGACCGTCAGGCCCCACTCGAAGCGGTCGCGCAGCCGCGAGGCAAAGGTCAAGAGCTCACGGGGCAGGCGATCGGCGGAGAGGACCAGCTGGCTGCCGCCTTCGTAGAGCGCGTTGAAGGTGTGGAAGAACTCCTCTTCGGTCTGCCGCTTTCCGGCAAGGAACTGGACGTCGTCGACCAGGAGCACGTCGATGTCGCGGTAACGGTGCTTGAACCCCTCGGTGCCGCTGGCCTGGAGAGCGGCGACGAACTCGTTGGTGAAGCTCTCGGCCGTGGTGTAGCGGACGTCGAGGCCGGGCGCCTGGGACCGGAGGTAGTTGGCTATCGCGACGAGGAGGTGGGTCTTCCCCAGCCCGGGCGGCCCGTGAAGGAAGAGTGGGTTGTAGGCCTCGGAGGGCGCCTCCGCGACGGCAAGTCCAGCCGCGTGCGCCGCGCGGTTGCCCTCGCCGATCACGAACCGCTCGAAGGTGTAGTTGCTGTTGAGGACGGCTTCGCCGCCGCTCTCGCTTGGGCCTCCACCCGGCGGCGGGGCGAAGCTGACCTCGCGAAGGCCGTCGGCTTCGTCCAGGGCCGCGCGGATCAGCGACGAATACCGGCGCTCCACCCAGGCGCGAACACCCTCGGGGGCGGAGAGGTAGAGTGTCTCGCCGCGCTGAGCGACGGCCGCGAGCGGCTCCAACCAGAGCTTGAAGGTCGACTCCGGGACCGCCGCCCTCAGTCGCTCCTTGGCGTCCTGCCAGAGAGCGTCGAGCTCGTGTCGCCGCGGGTCTTCAGCCACAGGCAAGCGACCATAGCGGCGGGTCGCTGCGGCTGAGCCGGGGGGGCCGCAATTCCCGGGGAAAGAATGAGGGACAAGCGCCTCGGCCGCGGGTCCTGTCGCCGGGGTGGTGTGGCCTCGGCAGCTCTACGCGCTGCTCCGGGCGCCGGGACGGAGTCGCCTGTAGGGCTGAGACCTTGCCCTCCGCAGCCTTCGAGCTGGCGAGTCCACACCACCCCGACACCACCCGCGGACGTTACGCTCGTCTCATGAAGCGTCCGTATACTGCGACGCCGGATGAAGAGGACCTATCAGCCTAAGAAGCGGAAGCGGGCTAAGACGCATGGGTTTCGGGCGCGGATGAGCACGCGCGGGGGCCGTGCGATCCTGAAGCGACGGCGGCGCAAAGGCCGGAAGCGCCTGACTCCGTAGATGGCGGCTAAGCGACGCCGCCTTTCCCGAAGCGGCGAGTTCGACCGCGTCTACCGCGATGGCTCATCACATGCGACCCGCCATCTCGTTCTCTACAGCTTCCCCAGGCAGGCTGAGGAGACGCAGGACGTGAGGCTCGGCGTTTCAGCAAGCCGCAAGATCGGGAGTGCGGTCGAGCGCAATCGCGTCAAGCGGGTATTGCGAGAGGCTTTCTGGAGCCTTTCCGACCAGCTACCCGGAGGCCACGACTTCGTTCTGGTGGCCCGACCGGAGATCGGCGCCTTGATCGAGCGAGAGGGGGTAGGTGGCGTGAAGAAGAGCATCGAGGAGGCCCTGGCCGGCTCCTCCGCAACGGGGCGTTCCACGTGAAACGGGTGGCACTGGGCGCGATCGGCGCCTACCGCCGCTGGCTCTCTCCAGCCCTCCCACGCCGCTGCCGCTACGAGCCGAGCTGCTCTGCCTATGCCGCCGAAGCGGTGCGTCGATTCGGCGCCGCGCGGGGGCTGTTGCTCGCCGCCTGGCGCCTGCTGCGCTGCCACCCCTTCAGCCACGGCGGCTTCGACCCGGTGCCGCCCCGCTTCACGCTGCGAGTGGGGCCGGTCGATCCCGCCGAGTACCACGGTGAGGCGCGGACTGGGAGTCCGTCCAAAAACCCCCCGCGCACGCCTGGCGGCGGCGGGCCGGCGCGATGCAGCGTCCTCGGTCGGGCGAATAGCGCTGCTATTCGCGCCTTCCTGCGTTCTTGCCTCGCTTGGCCCGGCCCGCGCCAGCCGCACACGCGGAGTTTCCGGACGGACTCTTGATCCCCCTCGCGGACATCCTGCAGCCGATCGAGAACGTCGCCGAGTCGGTGCTCAGCTTCTTCCACGACAACGCGGGCCTGAGCTGGGGCACGTCGATCATCGCCCTCACTGTTTTCGTCAGGGCGCTGCTGATTCCCCTCACCTACAGGCAGATCAAAGGGATGCGCGCGCTTCAGGCGCTTCAGCCCCAGATCAAACAGATCCAGGAGAAATACAAGAACGACCGCCAGCGCATGCAGCAGGAGATGATGCGCTTCTACCAGGAGAACAAGGTCAATCCACTGCCCTCCTGCCTGCCGCTGATCCTCCAGCTGCCGATCTTCTTCGCCCTCTTCCGCGTGCTGCGCGGCGACAGCTTCGAACAGGAAGTCAAGTCGAGCGGGGAACAGGGCTGGTTCTTCATCGAATCGGTGATCGAAAAGCCGCACGGCGCCGAGACGGTGATCCTGATGATCCTCTTCGCCGGCTCGATGGCGCTCTCGACGGTGGTGACCATGCGCTCGTCGCCCAGCGCCGCCGGCAACCAGCAGTACCTGCTGATCGGCGCCTTCGCGCTGATGGGGCTCTTCTTCGTCCCCACGTTCCCGGCCGGGCTGAGCCTCTACTGGATCACGACCAACTTCTGGACGGTGCTCCAGTCTTACGCGGCGGCCAAGCTGATCCCGGCGCCGCACGTGCCGACGCCCGAGGAGAGGGCCGCGGCCAAGCCACCCCCTCCACCGCCGCGCAAAAAGAAGAAGCGGCGGTAATAGGGTGCGGGCGTGACTGACGCGATGGATTGGCCGGCGGAGCCGGCGGAGCGGGTTCGGGAGCTCGTTGAGGGGGTTCTTGACGAGCTTGATCTTGGTGGTGAGGTCGAGGTGGAGGAGGACGAGGAGCGGATCGTGGCGTCGGTCGAGGGAGACGACGACTACGGGCTGCTGATCGGCAAGCGCGGCCAGACGATCGACGCTCTGCAGCTGCTCTGCTTCCAGGCTGCGTTCCGCGGCATGCGCGAGCGCAAGCGGGTTATCGTCGACGCCGCCGGGTATCGGGAGCGGCGGCGCGAGACGCTGACCGCGCGCGCCGACCGGGCCGCCGAGCAGGCGCTGAACGGCGAGCGCAGGGTCTCGATGGACGCGATGAGCGCGCAGGAGCGCCGCGTCGTGCACGAACACCTCAAGGAGCGCGCCGGAGTCGAGACCTACAGCGAGGGCGACGAGCCGAGCCGCTGCGTGGTCGTCGCTCCGCTGGTGTCCGAGTGAGCGAGCACCCCGGTAGGGGTTTCACTTAACTTTTTCGAGCCGCGCTTGCGGCTGGGGACGATGGCTGGTGACGAAAAAGTACAAGACGTTCCACCCCTACCGGGGTGCTCGCTCAGCGAAGCGCAGAAGGCGGCGATCACGCTCGTCTTGGAGCTTTTGGAGGGAGAGCGGGCGTCCGTCAGCTCGGTCGTCGACGAGCGAGCCTGGACCGTCCACGTGGCCGACAGCCTCACCGGCCTCGACGTCCCCGCTCTGCGCGAAGCGCGCAAGATCGCCGATATCGGCTCTGGCGCAGGCTTTCCGGGCCTCGTCCTCGCCGTCGCCCTCCCCAACGCCCAGCTCGACCTGATCGAGTCGGTCGCCCGCAAGTGCGACTTCATCCGCCGCGCAATAGACGCCGCAGGCATAGCCAACGCCCACGTAATCCACGCCCGCTCGGAGGAAATAGCCAGCAGCGAAGGCCGCGAGGCCTACGAAGCCGTAACCGCCCGAGCAGTAGGCCGCCTCTCGACCCTGGCCGAGCTGGCCTCCCCACTGCTACGCGAGGGCGGCACCCTGGTCGCCTGGAAGGGCAAGCGCAACGAGGAAGAGGAGTCCCAGCTCCAACGCGCGGCTCCTTCCCTCGCGATGCAGGCGGTCCAGATCCTAGATGTGGGCAACCGTGCCGGCTCCAAGCACCGCCACCTCCACGTTCTGCGGAAAACTGGCCGAACCCCACCAGATCTTCCCAGACGTCCAGGCATGGCTAAGAAGAGACCGCGCGGTTAGAGGAATCGGGGGTTGCCTCGACGGTGCCGTGGGGAGGCACCGTCGAGGCAACCCCCGATTCCTCCCACCTCCGAACCTAATTAGTCTGCCGCCGAATGGGTCTGGTATACGCGATCGCGAACCAGAAGGGCGGAGTCGGCAAGACGACGACCGCGGTGAACCTCGCCGCCTGCGCCGCCGGCTCCGGCCCGCAGACGCTGCTGGTCGACCTCGACCCCCAGTGCAACGCGACGGTTGCGCTGGGCGGAGACCGCGAGATGCGCCCCTCCTCCTACGACTGCCTGATCGGCGAGGTCTCGGTCGCGGAGGCGGCGCGTCCCGCAGGCCCCGACAACCTCTGGCTCGTTCCGGCCAGCCGTGACCTGGCCGGCGCCGCGGTCGAGCTGCCGCGGCTCGACGGCGCGGAGACGCGCATCCGCGAGCGCCTCGGCCCGGTGCGCGAGCGCTTCGCCTTCACCCTGCTCGACTGCCCGCCCTCACTCGGTCCGGTAAGCGTCAACGCGCTCGCCGCCGCCGACCGCGCGATCGTGCCCGTGCAGGCCGAGTACCTGGCGCTGGAGGGCCTGGTCCAGTTCCTCGAGACGCTGGGGATGATCCGCCGCGAGCTCAACCCGGCGCTGGAGGTGTCGGGCCTGTTGATCACCATGCACGACGAGCGCACCCGGCTCGCCCAGGACGTCGAGCGGGAGCTGCGCGAGCACTTTCCCGCAATGGTCTTCGAGACGGTCATACCCCGCAGCGTCAGAGTCGCCGAGGCGCCCAGCTATGGTCTGCCCGTGACCGAGCACGCTCCCGCGTCGCGCGGGTCCGATGCCTACCGGGCGCTGGCCAAGGAGCTCTCCGCGCGTGGCTAGCGGCGTCAAGCGTGGCATGGGCCGCGGCCTCGCCGCGATCCTGCCGGACACGACGCCGGGCGACGCCGGCGAGCTGCTCGAGCTGCCGGTCGGGTTGATCAAGCCCAACCCGAGCCAGCCGCGCACGCGTTTCGACCCGGACGCCCTGAGCGGCCTCGCCGCCTCGATCGAGACGACCGGCGTCGTGCAGCCGCTGCTCGTCCGCCCGCTCCACGACGGCAGCTACGAGCTGATCGCCGGCGAGCGTCGCTGGCGCGCGGCGCGGCAGGCGGGGCTGGAGAAGGTCCCGGCGATCGTCCGCGACTCCGAGCAGGCCGAGCGCCTTCAGGTGGCTCTGATCGAGAACATGGTCCGGGAGAACCTCAACCCGATCGACGAGGCGCGCGCCTGCGCGGCGCTGGTCGAGAACCTGGGGCTCTCCAAGGAGGAGCTGGCCCGCCGCCTCGGCCGCAGCCGACCCGCCGTCTCCAACCTGATCCGCCTGCTCGAGCTCCCCGATGAGGCCCTCGCCCTGCTCGAGTCCGGCGAGCTCAGCGAGGGCCACGGCCGCGCCCTGCTCGGCGCCCGCGGCAACGACGTCCGCCGCCGCCTCGCCCGCGACGCGGCGAAGGGCGGCTGGTCGGTCCGGGAGACGGAGAACAGGGTTAAGCTGGCTGGCCAGCCAAAGACTGGAGGGTCTCGCAAATCGGCCTCACCCGAGGAGGAGGCGGCGATGCGGGAGGCAGCCGACCGCTTCGAGTCGGCGCTCGGCCATGAGGTCAAGGTCAAGCCGCGACGCGGGGAGATAGCGGTCGAGCTCCGCTTCGAGAACCTCGACGAAGCCCTAGCCCTAGCACGACGCATCGGCCGTCGCGCCCGCTAACCGTCCACCACCTGGCCGCTATCATCGCCAGCCCATCCCGGGCGATTAGCTCAGCTGGTTAGAGCGCGTCTCTGATAAGGACGAGGTCCCTGGTTCGAATCCAGGATCGCCCATCACGGCTATGACGCCGCTTCCGTGTCCGCCCAGTCGTTCGGAGCATTCAATTGAGTCTTCCTGAGTGCCCGAGCGCGTTTGGCCTTTCGCTCCGCATCATTGCGGGCGATTTCGCTTTCGAGATCCGCCGCCCGCTGAAGGAGCTCATAGACCTGCTCTCTGCGCAACAAGAAGCAAGGACCCCGCGCCCGCTCGCGCGAGACGAGTTTTCCGTCGATCAGGCGATTGATACTGTCGCTCATCAGCCTTTTGTCTGCACCTAGCTCTTTCCGCAGGTTCTCTTGTGTTTCGGGTGGACCGGTGAGCAAGCGCTCGACGATCTGCAAGCAAAGTGGCTCCCCCAGGATTTGAAGCAAGCGTTCCATCCGTCGATCAAGCTACCGTAAGTTTCCAAAATAGAAACTTATGTCCTAGGCGGCGTCGTGCCGCGAACTCCGCCCAGGGACTAGAGTTGATAGGAGGCAGTCCAATGAACGAGCGCCACTTCCAGAACCTCTCAGCGGCGATTACCCTCGGTTTCCTGGCTGAGGATGTTGTCTTTGCGGCGGGGTGCGCACTCCGGGGAGAGACGGTCGACGAGGCGGGTCGGAGCGCGCTTCAGCAGGCGGGGAAGCTCCTCAATGCAGTGGCCGAGCCGCATCGCGGCTTGCTTTTGGGGGCTGAGCGGCGGCGCCTGTCAGATCGGGGCGCGGTGAGCGTCCTCGAAGCGGAATTGCGACCCTCACCTCCAGACAATCTGCAGCAGTACGCTAAGCGCCTTGCAACCGTCATAGAACATGCCTTGAACGGCGGAATAGAGGACAAAGACAAGGGGCAACTGGAAGCTGTACGCCATCAGTTCGCAGCACTTGCGCGTACATCGCTCTCCGAGGTCAACACCCTTTCCGACCACCGCCGCACCAAACGCCTGTGGCCAACACGAGCAGAGCCGACTTCGATTTCCTTCTCCGAGTAGCCGAGCGCTCCATAGAGCGTTTGTCCGCTGACGCTGTTTCCGCTAAGGACAGTCGCTCTCACGCGCTTGGTGAGCATCTCACTCGAACTTTGAATGTGCTTAAAGGGCGGATAGAGCTTTCTGGGGAGCGGTTCGATAAATACGACGACCTGGGTCGATTGACGGCTCTGCACACCATGCGCGGCGTAAACCGCTTTCTTGAGGAGATGCAGGAGGCAACGGACTGGATAGAGAAAGGACGCAACTCTCAGCTTCACCTCGGAACCCTCTACTTCATAGACCAGATCTCAACACACCTTATCGGAGAGAACGTCTGTGTTTCTCCAATTCCGGACGGCGGCTACGGGTACTCGGCATTTAGCTGGCCCTTCAAACACATCCTCGAAGAGTATGGAGTTTCTGATCCAACGGCCGGGCAACACCCAACGGTGGTCTCCTATCTCCCCTACGAGCAAGATTCAACTCTCCTCAATGCGCTTTTTGCCCATGAGATCGCCCATTCCACCGTGGAGGAGGAGGATCTCGTCGACAGTGTTCTAACCGCGAAGACAAGCGACTTTGACGGCGCCTTTGACAAGCTTGCGGCGGAGCTTGCGGCGGAAAACCAGGCGCCGCTTTCCAAAGCAGAAGAGAAGCTTCGTGACAGGGTTGATTCATGGGTGACGGAGTTGCTGTGCGACAGTCTTGCCACCTACTACCTTGGCCCTTCGTATCTATTCTCTATCGCACCTACGGTCATCGCAACTGGACTGGATGACTTTTCAGACACCCATCCGCCAACGGCAATACGGGTTAAGCATATTCTCGATGCCCTCGTGAATGCCGGATGGAGGACGCCCTTGGAAGCGAGAATTCCAACCGTCATGAAGTGGCTCGACTCCGTCGCGAGCGTAACACCCTCTGCGGTGAATGGTATTGAGAACCTTTGTCTTGAAACGTGCGATTTGTTCCAGGCACAAATTGAGCGTATTGCGGCGGATCGCCTGACTGGCGCGGTATTCGAAGCAGGCGACTTTAACGAGCAGGTCGACGAGATGATGGACTTCTTTGACCAGCGTATCCTGCCAGCTCAGATGCGTGACCGTAGTGCGGCAGACCGCCGAAGCATTCTGCTGGGGGGCTGGTTGTTCAATCTCAAAGAAGACCAAGTTGAGGATATCGCCACCGCTATCGAAGATGCCGAATTCCAGGGATTCTTGGCGGCTGCGCTGGAGATGAGCTTTGTTCTCGAGGCCTGGAATTCAAGATGACTGTACTTGAGCACGAGGCGCTGTCGACCGCGATGGACCGTGATGATCTCGCCGACTGCCTGATAGTCACCCCTCTCCTGGAGAGAGATCAGATCGGCCCTTCGTCGATCGATGTCCGCCTCGCAACGGAATTCCGGGTATTTCGGCGCATCGGGAAAGCAGGGATAGACCCACAAGAGCAGACCGATGTCGGAATCGACGATGCTTATGACAAAAAGGTCGTCCCGTTGGGTGAGGGCTTGTGGCTCCATCCTGGGCAGTTCGCCCTAGGTGCCACGCTTGAGTATCTTCGCATACCGTCGGATCTTTCCGGTTATGTGATTGGCCGGTCCTCCTGGGGCCGGATCGGACTTATGGTTGCAACAGCGATCCTGGTCCACCCTGGATATACCGGTTGCCTGACCTTGGAGCTGGCCAACGAGGGAGATAGCCCAATTCGGCTATACCCCGGCGTCCGGATTGCACAGCTGGTTCTCCACTCGCTTAGCGCACCCACTGAAGAGCCCTACGGGTCCGACGCGAAAACCAGCTATCTGGCACATACCACCCCGCGAGTCACCAAGCTGGACAAAGCTCGGGACGAAATCAGTCGGATCGAGCAGGTCGCGAATCGACTTCATCCAGTTTCAGGGGACAAAGACCCCCTGGCGGACGATTGCTAGAGCCGAAAGCGCGTCATCGATTCTATTGAGGATTGGGGAATCCAAATCCCCTTCCACGGATCCGGCAATGGAGTAGCTGGCGTTCCCGCAGAATCAAGTGCCCACAACCCGCTCAGGTAGAGACTCGGGACTTCACTTTCCCCACGAGAAGCAAATGATCCGTCCCCCCATCTTCCGGCCACAGTTCGATTGCCAGTGAGGTTGACGATCAAGAGGTCACCGGGCCCTAGCTGGCGCAGCAGGATATCCCACGCGCTATCCGGCAACCTTGCTCCGAGGATCCTATCGAATTGTGAAAGGCTCTCCTTCTTCTCGGCGTTAGAAAGAAATGCGCGAAGTATCAAGCCCAAGCAGAGAGGCAGTAGCAGTAGGATGACCAACGCATAAAGGGCCGCTTGATCGGCATGGTCGATCAGTCCACTGAACTTCTCATCCGTATCGCGTATCAGATTTTGTGTCCATAGTGGAAATACCGGTACTTGGATGGCAAGGGCTATCGCGAAAGACCGCAGGGTCAGGGTGAGGTCTCCCTCAGGTTGCCCAGGTGGCCGGCCCAGACGCGACACTCCAACTAGCAGAAATCCGGGCAGTATCAGCAGGGCGAGAAGAAGAACACCTTCGACGGTATCCGGCACATGTTGATCTTAGCCTGACACGGCGTCGAGAAGCATGATCGCTATAAGCTAAGATATGGCGATGGGCGTGGTCAAGCGAGAGGCACAGGCAATTGAGAGCGAGGGTTACCGCTCGCTCTCAGAGGATCTTCCGTCGAAAGACAAGGAAAGGCCGAGACGCGGCCTGAGGTCCGGTGGGGCCTCCCATCACAGGCTGAATCAGCGGAAACGATCGAAGCAGATCGTCCTCAGCCCGATAACGGGAGAGAAAGTCGAACTCTCGAAGCTTTTCCCGCCGATGGAGGACTCCTCGGAGTAGCGCACCTGGCCTAGCGCCTGGCTCGTAGACCTATAATGGCTCTCCACCGCGGTGCGGAGCGTTTCTTGTGCAGCAGATGCAGATCTACGGCGTCAGCTTCGACATGGTCGGCAAGCAGCCGATCGTCTTGCTGAAGACTGTTGACGGGAACAGGTTCCTGCCGATCTGGATCGGCCACCCGGAGGCGGCGGCGATCCTGATGAAGCTCCAGGGTGCCTCGACGCCGCGGCCGATGACCCACGATCTCCTCTCCGACCTGCTCGAGCAGCTCGACGCCAAGTGCGAGCGCGTCTCCGTCACCGAGCTGCGCGACAACACCTTCTACGCCTCGATCACGGTCTCGATCAACGGCTCGGAGCTGGAGATCGACTCCCGCCCCTCAGACGCCCTCGCCCTCGCCGTCCGCGTCTCGGCGCCGATCTTCGCGGCCGAGGAGGTGATCGAGGAGTCGGCGATCGAGTTCGAGCAGGGAGTGGAGGACACCGAGGAGGTCGTCGACAAGTTCAAGGAGTTCCTCGACGAGGTCTCGCCCGAGGACTTCGCCCAGGGCGAGGACTCTTAGGCGGCAGCGGGCTTCAGGGCGAGGTCGAGGATTCGCTCGACCAGCTGCTCGAAAGACATACCCGCCGCCTCGGCGGCTTGGGGGAGGAGGCTGGTGTCTGTTAGGCCGGGGATCGCGTTGACCTCGAGCACCTGTGGCCCGTCCTCGCCGAGGATCAGGTCGACCCGGGAGAAGCCCGAGCAGCCGAGCGTCTCGTAGGCTCCCAGCGCCGCCTCGATCACGGCCGCGGTCTCCGCCTCGCCCAGCTCGGCCGGGCAGGCGAACGTGGTGCGGCCGATTTCGTAGCGTGCCTCGAAGTCGTAGCGATCGCCTCCGGCCGGGATCGCCTCGACCACCGGCAGCGGCTCGGCGCCGAGCACGCTGACCGCCAGCTCCCGCCCCTCGACGAAGCGCTCGAGCAGCACCCGGTCGTCGTAGCTGAAGGCCGCGACCAGCGCCTCGGGCACCTCGAACCAGCTCGCCGCGAATTTGACGCCGAGCGCCGAACCGCCGCGGCTCGGCTTGACGACCAGTGGAAAGCCGAGGCGCTCCTCCAGCGCGCCCAGGGCGTCGGCGGCGCCCAACTCGCGGAACGCGGTCTCGTTGAAGGCGAACCAATCGGGGGTCGGCACGCCGGCGGCGCGCATCTCGTGCTTTGCCAGCACCTTGTCGATGCAGCGCGCGCAGGCCGCGACGCTGGGCCCGGTGAAGGGGATGCCGAGGATCTCCAGCAGCTCCTGCGCGGTCCCGTCCTCCCCGCCGGGGCCGTGCATCGCGACGAAGGCGACATCCGGCCGCTCCTCGCCCAGCCGCTTGACCAGCCCCGCGTCGGCCTCGAGCGCCAGCACGTCGTGCCCGAGCCGCCCGAGCGCGTCTTCGACCCGCGCGCCGGTGCGCAGCGAGACGCCGCGCTCCAGCGACCGCCCGCCTTTCAGCACGGCGACCTTCATCCGCCGCCCTCGCCCGTCTTGCGGAACGGCACCACGTTCTCCCGCTCGCCCTCCTCCCGGCGGGCCGGCGCCCCCTGGTGCTCCCCGGTCAGCGCCCCGTAGAGCTCGACCTGCTCGCCGACCACCTTGCCGATCCGGCGGATTCCCTCGCGGATCTCGTCCTCGCCGGCGCCGGAGAAGTTGAGGCGCATCGAGTTGCGGCCGCGGCCGTCGACATAAGCGGCCCGCCCGGGCACGAAGGCGACGTCCTCGCGCAGCGCCTTGGCCAGCAGGTCCTCGGTGTCGATGTACTCGGGCAGGGTCGCCCAGACGAAGAGGCCCCCTTCCGGCTCGGTCCAGGTGGCCTGCGGCGGAAAGTGCAGGCGCAGCGCCTCGACCATCGCGTCGCGCCGGCCGCGGTAGATCTCGACCAGGCTGGCGACGTACTCGCGCCAGCGGCTGGAGGCGAAGTACTCGCGCACGAAGTGCTGGGTCAGGGTCGAGGTGCAGAGGTCGGCCGCCTGCTTGCCCAGCACGATCTTCTCCATCACCGGCGGCGGCGCCACCGCCCAGCCGAGGCGGATGCCGGGGGAGAGGATCTTCGAGAAGGTGCCGACGTAGATGACGAAGTCGCCGCCGTCGAGCTGGTAGAGCGGCGGCAGCGGCTCGCCGCCGAAGCGCAGCAGCCCGTAGGGGTTGTCCTCGACGACGAGAAGCTCTCGGCGGCGCGCCAGCTCGACGAGGCGATGGCGCCGCTCCAGCGACATCGTCACCCCCGCCGGGTTCTGGAAGCTCGGCACCGAGTAGACGAACTTGGGCCGCCGGCCTTCGCCGTCGAGTCGCTCGAGCGCCACTTCCAGCTCCTCGATCCGCATCCCGTCGACGTCGCACTCGATCTGGATCGTGTCGGCCTGGTAGCTGCAGAAGACAGGGACCGCCCCCGGATAGGTGGGGGCCTCGCAGATCACCGCGTCGCCCGGATCGACCAGCGTCTTGCAGATCAGGTCGATCGCCTGCTGGCCGCCGGTGGTGACGATCACGTCCTCGGGGTCGGGGAGCATGCCCTCGGCCGCCATCACCTGGGCGATGCAGTCGACGGTCTCCTTGAAGCCCTCGGTCGGTCCGTACTGGAGCGCCTCTGCCGCCGACTCCTGGGCGATCCGGGTCATCTGTGCCGCGAAGGTCTGCGGCGGGAAGGTCGAGGTGTCGGGGAGGCCACCTGCGAGGGAGATCACGTCGGGGCGAGCGGTGACGGCCATCAGGTCCCGCATCGCCGAGGACCGCATCATCCGCGTCCGCTCCGCGAACAGACCGGCGTAGCGCTCCAGGTCGCGTGTGCGGGTGTGCGCTCGTCGCCGGTGGGGCGGTTCGGCCATGGGAACAGTGTGGCGAATCCGCGCCGTCCCGCCCGGACGGTTAGGTTTTCGGCATGGGATCTCTCTCCGGCGTCTGCCTCGAGCTCGGCATCGGCCTTGCGATCGGGATGCTCGCGGGGGCGACCGGCACGCACGGCTCGGCGCGCGGGCGGATGACCCTGCTCGCCGCGGCGATCGGCCTGGTGGTCGGAGCGCTGCTCGCCGGCGCGGCCGATCTGGACGCTCCGGTCGGGGCGATCTTCTGCCTGATCGGAGCTGTCGCCGCCTGCGTCGTCGTCAGCGACGTCGTCTCCGGGGCCGGCCGGCGCGAGGGAAGCGGATCGGGCGCGCTCGGCTTCCTCGTCTCGCTCGCCGCCCTCGTCGTCGTCGCGATCTCGATCCTGCTGGCGCCGCTGGCCCTGGCCGTGCTGGTCGGTCTCGTCTGGCTCGGCGTCTCCCGGCACCGCCGCGCCCAGCGCAAGCACGCGGGCCTGCGCGTCCTCCGGTGAGGGCGGAGCGCCAAGGGCCTATCCCGGTAGGGGTTCCACTTAGCTTTTTCGTGGGTCGGCGGTGGCCGTCCGAGATCGGAGGCGCCGAAAAAGTACAAGACGTTCC
>Ga0137371_10002262_pt1 | contig 15303 bp, 13 predicted proteins | sample SagtaG_7_FD_104919 | JGI IMG/M metagenome (GOLD analysis project Ga0137371, IMG submission 104919) | Vadose zone soil microbial communities from Sagehorn Ranch, Mendocino, California, USA - Sage1_R_40_16 metaG | ecosystem: Environmental > Terrestrial > Soil > Vadose zone | place: USA...
ACGGGGGCTTCACGACGCCGAACCTGCTCGAGGCCGAGACGGACCAGGCGCTGATCGCGTCGGCCGAGCGGGTGGTCGTGGTCGCCGACCACACGAAGTGGGGCGTCCGGGGCCTGAGCCAGATCGCCCGGCTCGACGAGGCGCATGTGCTCGTCTCGGACAGCGGCCTCACGACGGAGGCCCGAAGCCGGCTCTCCGAGCACGTCGGCGAGCTGATCGTCGTGCCGGTGCGCGCCGCTGCGCGCCGGCGCACTGCCCGCGTCGAGGGCGACGGTCGTCCGTGAGCCGCACCGCGGACGCCGTGGGGGCGGCCGTCGACGGGCGCCCCGACCTGCGGGCCGACGTGCACACGGGCTTCCGCACGTATGTCGTCGGCTCGCGCCAGGTGCGACCGAACCTTCCCGCGGCGACGTGCCCGTTCTGCCCGGGCGGCCTCGAGGCGCCCGAGTCGTACGAGGTGCACTGGTTCCCGAACCGCTGGCCGGCGATGCCCGACGCGCGCTGCGAGGTGATCCTCTACACGTCGCAGCACGACGCGACGTTCTGGTCGCTCGGCGCGGCAGGCGCGCGCAACATCGTCGACCTCTGGGCCGAGCGAACGGCCGCACTCGGAGCGCGGGACGACATCGCCTACGTGCTCGTGTTCGAGAACCGTGGCGCCGAGGTCGGCGCCACGATCGAGCATCCCCACGGCCAGATCTACGCGTTCGATTTCGTACCCGATCTGCCGCGGCGCGAGCTCGAGCGCGGCGATCTGTTCGGCGAGCCGGGCGACCGGCTCGTGGCGACCGCACCGGGGTGGCGCGCCTGGGTTCCCGACGCTCCCTCGTTTCCGTACGCCCTCGTGCTCGTCCCCGACGAGCATGTCCCGGACTTGCCGTCGCTCGACGAGGCCGGCCGCGACGGCCTCGCGATCCTGCTTGTCGACGTGCTCGAGCGGCTCGACCGGGTCTTCGACGCGCCGACGCCGTACATGCTCTGGATCCACCAGCGCCCGTTCGACAGCGGGACGTGGCCGGAGGCACGGCTCCACGTCGAGATCGTCTCGTCCTGGCGCGCCGCAGGGGTGCCGCGCTACGTCGCCGCCGGAGAGCTCGGCTCGGGCGTGTTCTTCAATCCCGTGCCGCCGGAGGACGCCGCGCAGGCGCTCCGCGACGCGCGCTGAGGATCGTGGCCGCCGGCCTCGACGCCCTCCTCCACGTCGGCGGGCGCCGCACCTGGGAGAACCCCGAGCTGCCGAGTCTCAACCGGGTGCCGCCGCACGCGACGCTCGTTCCCTTCCCGTCCCCCGAGCTCGCGGTCACGCTCGACCGCAGCCGGTCGAAGTGGTTCGCGCCCCTCGACGGCGACTGGGACTTCCGCCTCGTCGAGCGACCCGAGGAAGGGCCCCGCGCGCTCGGCGCCGCGCGAGGCTGGCACACGGTCCCGGTCCCCGGGCTCTGGACGATGCAGGGCTTCGCCGCCCCGCAGTACACGAATGTCGTGATGCCGTTCGCGGAGCCTCCGCCGACGGTTCCCGAGCGGAATCCGACCGGGATCTACCGGCGCCGGTTCACGGTTCCCCGCGGCTGGCGGCGGCGGCGGGTGGTGCTGCACTTCGGCGGCGCGGAGGGCGCGCTGTACGTCCTCGTCAACGGCGAGCCGGTCGGCCTCGCCAAGGACTCGCGCACGCCGGCCGAGTTCGACGTGACCGAGCTGGTGCGCCACGGCGAGCCGAACGAGCTCGTCGCCGTCGTCCTCCAGTGGTCGGACGCGAGCTTCGTCGAGGATCAGGATCAGTGGTGGCACGCGGGCCTCTCGCGCGAGGTGTACCTCACCTCCGGTCGCGTTCCGGACGTCTTCGTCCGGGCCGACATGCAGGGGACGGTCTCCGTCGAGGCGGCCGGCGCCCTCGAGGCGCGGCTCGTCGATGCGAAGGGGCGCACGGTCTTCGACGGGCCGTTCGAGCCGGAGCGCCGGGTCGGCTCGCCGCGGCTTTGGTCCGCCGAGGACCCGGCGCTCTACACGCTCGTGCTCACGACCGAAGAGGAGAGCGTCGCCTGCTGCGTCGGCTTTCGCAGCGTCGAGGTCCGCGATCGCCGCCTGCTCGTCAACGGCCGGCCGGTCCAGATCCAAGGCGTCAACCGCCACGACCACGACGACCTCCGCGGACGCGCGGTCACGCGAGAGCTGATGGAGTCGGACGCGCGGTTGATGAAACGATTCAACGTCAATGCCGTGCGGACGTGCCACTATCCGAACGACCCGTACTGGCTCGATCTCTGCGACCGCTACGGGCTCTACGCGATCGACGAGGCGAACGTCGAGTCGCACGCGTACTACGACGACCTCTGCCGCGACGCGCGCTACACCAACGCCTTCGTCGAGCGGATGCGGAACATGGTCGAGCGCGACAAGAACCACCCGAGCGTGATCCTCTGGTCGCTCGGCAACGAGAGTGGCTACGGGCCGAACCACGACGCGGCGGCCGGCTGGCTGCGCGCGCGCGATCCCTCGCGGCCGCTGCACTACGAGGGCGCGATCCGCGGCAACTGGTACGGCGGCCGGCGCGTCACCGACGTCATCTGCCCGATGTACGTCGACGTCGAGGCGATCGAGGCCTGGGCCGACGAGAGCGACGACCCGCGGCCAATCGTCCTCTGCGAGTACTCGCACGCGATGGGGAACTCGAACGGCGGCCTCGCCGACTACTTCGCGGCCTTCGAGCGTCACGACGCGCTCCAGGGCGGCTTCATCTGGGAGTGGATCGACCACGGCATCCGGCGCACCGACGGGCACGGCCGCGAGTACTGGGCGTACGGAGGCGACTTCGGCGACACCCCGAACGACGCGAACTTCTGCGCCGACGGCCTCGTCTGGCCTGACCGGACGCCCCACCCGGCTCTGAACGAGCTCAAGTTCCTCGCACAGCCCGTGGGGGTCGAGGCGCTCGGCGGCGGTCGGTTCCGCATCCGCAATCGCCAGGACTTCGCGGGGCTCGAGCGCTTCCGAGGCTCGTGGGAACTGACCGTCGAAGGGGAGCCCGTGCGCAGCGGCAGGCTGCCGGCGCTGCGCGACGGGCTCGAGGTCGGGCTCGATCTGGACGGAGGCGGGCCGGGCGAGCGGTTCGTGACGTTCCGCTTCTTCCTCCGACAGGCGACGGAGTGGGCGCCCGGCGGACACGAGGTCGCGTGGCAGCAGCTCGAGCTGCCGTCGCGCGGCCGGCGCCGTCCGGCGAGATCGTCGGCGCGGCCGCCCGATGTCGACCGCGACAGCGGCAGGTTGCGAGAGCTCGGCGAGGTGCTCGTCGAGGGGCCGAGGCTCCAGCTCTGGCGCGCGCCGACCGACAACGACGGTTTGCGGCTGCTGCCGGAGCGCGGGGGCGGAGTGCTCGGACGCTGGCTCGAGCTCGGGCTCGACCGGCTGGAGCATCGCCTCGAGGCTGTCGACGTGCGCGTCGGCGCGGTCGAGGTCGTGCACCGCGCCTCGGGCCGCGGGAACCGGGACGACGCGATCCACCGGCAGGTCTACCGGCGCCTGAGCTCGGGCGGCGTCCTCGTCGAGAACGAGGTGCACGTCGGCCCCGACCTGCGCGATCTCCCCAGGGTCGGCGTCGTCCTCGTCCTCGCGCCCGGGCTGGAGCGGCTGGAGTGGTTCGGCCGCGGCCCGTGGGAGAACTACCCGGACCGGCTCGCCTCGACCGTCGTCGCCCGGTTTCGCAGCACCGTCGCCGATCAGTACGTGCCGTACATCCTCCCCCAGGAGCACGGCCACCGCGGCGATGTCCGCCGGCTCTCGCTGACCGGCGAGGACCGGGACGGGATCGAGGTCGAGGGGCGGCCGGCGATCGGCTTCTCCGTGAGCCACTTCGCGGCGGGCGACCTCTACGCCGCGCGCCACACGTGCGACCTCGAGCCGCGGCCCGAGATCGTGCTCAGCCTCGACCACGCCCAGCGGGGGCTCGGCACCGCGAGCTGCGGGCCCGACACGAGCGCCCGACACCGGCTGCTCGCGTCCTCGTACCGGTTCGACTACGTCCTCCGGCCCGCAGCGCGATGACCCGGGCGTTCTGGGCGCCCGGGCGCGTGAACCTGATCGGCGAGCACACCGACTACAGTGGCGGCCTCGTGCTGCCGGCCGCGCTCGAGCTCGGCGTCCGGATCGAGGGCGACGCGGCGGACGGGCCGATCAGCCTCGCCTCCGACGAGCTCGGCGGCGTGGTCGAGCTCGCTCCCGGCGGGTCGCTCGACGGCGTCGCCGGCTGGGGCCGGTACGTGGCGGCCGTCGCGGCGGAGCTGGACGCGCTCGGGCGGCCGGCCGTCGGGTTCGCGGGCCGCGTCAGCTCGGATCTCCCGGTCGGGGCGGGCCTCTCGTCGTCGGCCGCGCTCGAGGTCGCCACGGCGACCGCCCTCTGCGCCGTCGCCGAGTTCCCACTCGATCCGCTCGAGCTCGCGCTCGCCGCGCAGCGGGCCGAGCACCGTGCCGTCGGCGTCCCCTGCGGCATCATGGACCAGGCCGTGGCGGTGCTGGCCCGCGCGGGCCACGCGATCCTGATCGACACCGCCTCGCTCGACCACCGCGCGATCGCGCTGCCGCCGGAGCTCGCGCTCGTCATCGTCGACTCGGGCGTGCGGCACCGGCTGGAGGACTCCGGCTACGCGACCCGCCGGCGGGAGCTCGAGGAGGCCCTGGCCGTGCTCGACGGCCGGCGACCCGCCGACGTCGATCCGGCGGAGCTCGACGCGTTCGCGTCGGGGCTCGATCCCCTGCTCGGCAGACGCTTGCGCCATGTGGTCACCGAGAACGAGCGCGTCCGCGAGGTGGTCGCCGTCCTCAACGAGCAGCCGGTCGACACGGCGAGGCTCGGCGAGCTGTTCCGGGCGGGGCACGAGAGCCTGCGCCGCGACTTCGAGGTCTCGACGCCGGAGCTCGACCTGCTCGTCCAGCTCGCCTACCGGGCCGGCGCCGCGGCGGCCCGGCTGACCGGCGCCGGCTTCGGCGGCTCGATCGTCGCCCTCGTCGAGCACGACCGAGCGACCGACGTGGCGGACGAGATCGTCGCCGCCTATCGGGGGGAAACGGATCTCGACGGCGCCGCATGGGTTACCCAGGCCGCAGACGGGGCGAGAGAGCTCGGCTAGTCCCGGGTCGGGCTTGACACGACGTGGCTACAGGGCCACGCTCGGTGCCGCGGCGCGTTGTCAGCCGAGGAGGAAACCATGCAAGCAGATCCGTCGCAGCCGCCTCCCGCGCAGGCTGTGGGTGGCTCAGTCGCCGCGCTTTGGCGCTACCCCGTGAAGTCGATGATGGGCGAGGAGTTGAACGCCGCTGAGGTCACGGAACGCGGGCTCGTCGGCGATCGGCAGTTCGCGGTCGTGGACACATCGACCGGAAAGGTCGCGGGAGCGAAGAACCCGCGCAAGTGGGGCAACTTCTTCGACTTTCGGGCCGCCTACGTCGAGCCTCCGACATCGGGATCGAAGCTTCCCGCCGTCCGCCTGACGTTGCCCGATGGGACTGTCGTGACGAGCGACCAGCCTGACTTGCCCCAGGTCCTTTCCGACGCGCTCGGCCGCGAGGTCGGCTTCGCAGAGGCACGACAGAACGGCGAGTCGTCGGGGGCGCAGGCCGAGGAGTACTGGCCGGATATGGACGGGCTCGACTTCAGAGACACGGTGACAGACTTCGAGCTGCCCGCAGGGACGTTCTTCGATCTCGCCGTCGTGCACCTGCTGACCACCGCGACGATCGATCGGCTGCGCGCGCTGTATCCCGAAGGACGCTTCGAGGTTCGGCGGTTCCGTCCGAACATCGTCGTAGCCACGGCACCGGAGGTGCAGGGGTTCGTGGAGAACGACTGGATCGACCACACGATCGCGATCGGCGACGAGGTGCGCTTGAGAGTGACCGGTCCCTGCCCTCGCTGCGTCATGATCACACTCCCGCAGGGGGACCTCCCAAAGGACGCCGGCATCCTGCGTGCCGCAGCGCAGAACAATCAAGCAAATGTGGGGGTCTATGCCGACGTGATCGCGAACGGCACAATCCGGCGCGGGGATCCCGTCACGCTCGCGTGACCTAGATCGCACGGTGGTCCAGCGGAGTGGGCGGAACTTGGCGTTGCGCAAACGAACTTAGCGCGGCGCCACTCGGTGTCGCGTAGGCCCTCAGGCCGGAGGGGGCATGTAGCCGAGCGCCGCGCGCCCCGCTACGAGGAGTGATCTCGGAGCCGGACCAATCGACGTCACCAGCAAACGCACTTGACATTCATAGGAACGTCCACGTGCCGCTTGTGCGCGGGGCGCATCTTGAGCTCTGAGACGGCTCCGCTTGCGCGCGAAGCGGCGGGGCGAGCGTGTCCCGCCGACGCTTCGTGTTCTCTCACCTGATCCGCAGAGCGGATGCGAAAACGTGCACGCACATCCGCCCGGGCGAGGCTGACGAATGTACTATTTGCAGGGAACTTTTACGTCCGCCAGCATCGGCGGTAGGAGCAAGGAGGTGTCGTAGCACCGCGATCGTGACGACGAAAGGGGCGTAGGCCGGGGCGCTCGGCGGCGAACGAGCCTGCGCCGGGGCTATCTGCGGCGGGGGTCGCCAAGAACGGCTGCCGAGCCCGCAGTCATGGATTACGAGAAGCAGGATGTCCGCCGTCGTCACTATCGGGGTTGCTGCGCTGTCGGGGCTTGTTGCTGTCGCGACGCTCTTCGCCTACCTCTACTTCGTTCGGCGCTCGGACCTGGTCGCCGCTCGCGAGGAGGCGCTCGCCCTCGCAGAAACGAGGCGCCAGGTGATCCGCGAGCTGCAGGAGCGCTTGAAATCCGTCGAGCAGCGGCAGAAGCGAACGAAGGCAGACCGCGAGCGGCGAATCCGTGAGCTTCAAGCCGCGCTCGACAGGACGCGCGCGCAAGCTCGCAAGGACGCGTATCAGACGCAGCACTTCTACGCTGCTGCGCTCTCCGACCTCTTGAACGACCTGCTCGACGATCTTGGGCGGACGCCCCCTGACGTCGAGGCCGCGCTCGTCCGGACCCGGAAGCTGCTCGCGTCCGAGGACCCCGCCACCCGGCACCGCTCAGCCCTCGAAAACTGAGCGGCGGAGTTGAGCCGTACGCGTCGATAGCCCTCCCTCGCAATCCGGGACGCCGCCGACGGGTAGAGTCGCTGCGGGAGAGTCCATCTCTCGAGTCGGGGGAGAAAGGGCACACATGAAGAAGATCTACAGCGGGCTCGTCCTAGCGTTGGGGGCCCTCGTCGCGACGGCCCTCGCCTTCGCGGCGCAGCCGCCGGCGGACACATTCCGCGCGGTCCTCAGCGCGGACGAGGAGGTGCCGCATTGCGCCGCGGCGACGACCGCCGCTCGCGGCAACTTCGTCGCGCACGTGGTGGACGAGGCGACCGGCACGGTCGAGTGGGAGCTCGTGGCGAACAACCTGCCGGGAGACATCGTCGCCGCGCACATCCACGTCGCCCCCAAGGACACGCCCGGACCCGTCGTCCAGCCGCTTCCGCCCACGCCGGGCGAGGAGAACGGCGTCATCGGCACCGGCACGTTCACCAACCCGGCGCTTGTGGCGGCGCTGCGGGCGAACCCGGACGGCTACTACGTCAACGTGCACAGCACGGTTTGCCCAGCGGGCGTGATCCGCGGCCAGCTTGGGGACCACGGGCCCGGCAACAACTAGAAGGCATGACATGAGCGGGGAGGACGGGGTGGGAATCCCGTCCCTCCCTTCCGTTTGCGCGACGAAGCGTCAGTGGAGCCAGCCGGGCTCGAACCGGCGCCCTTCGCGCTGCCAGCGCGACGCTCTCCCAACTGAGCTATGGCCCCTTGAGCTCGTCCCAGTGTAGATGCTCGAAGTCGAAATCGTCGGCCCAATTCACCCGCCTTCGCTGATTGTCGAGGGCAGGCGTCAGCCGCAGCTGGATGGCCGTTCGGTTCTCGAAACGGTCAATCGGCAGGAAGAAGGAGCGTCCGAGTTCCGCACAGTGCGCAGCGAAAGCGTCGATCTCGTCGGACGTATAACCGCCTTGACGGCCGCATGGACGATCGCCGTCGCTGAGATCGCTCCCTTTGGTTCGTCGTCAACATTGACAACAGAGTATCGAGGCCGCCGGACGTGGCGCTCGCGCCGATTCGGGTCCACAATGCGAACGAGAACCCAGGAGGCTGCGTGTTCGAGCTCGGAACCAGCCTGCGGCAAGCGCGCGAAAAGCGCGGGCTCGAGCTCGACGCGGTCCAGCGCGCCCTCCGGATCCGCAAGCGCTACCTCGAGGCGCTCGAGAGCGAGCGCTTCGAGCAGCTTCCCGGCGAGGTCTACGCCAGAGGGTTCCTGCGCGAATACGCGGAGTTCCTCGGCCTCGACGGCTCCCTCTACGTCGACGAGTACAACGAGCGCTTCGCCCCGCACGAGGAGACGGCGATCGCGGCCGTGCCGAGCGTCCCGCGATTCCACCACAGCAGGTGGCCGGCTGCGGCGGCGCTGCTCTTCGTCGCGCTCGTCGTCGCGGCAGGGCTCGCCGCCTGGCAGTTCCGCGGCGAGAAGAGTGCTGTCGCGCCGACGGCGGTAACCACCGCCGCGGCTCCCCGCCCGGTCGCCGCGCCGAAGACGAAGCCGAAGCCGGCCGCGGCGCGGAAGCCGCGGCTCGTCCGGCTCACGCTGACGGCGGCGCGTGGCGACTGCTGGGTGCTCGTGCGTGCCGGCTCGGAGACCGGCCGCATCCTCTACGAGCGGACCCTGCGGCAGGGCTCCACCGTCCACTTCACGCAGCGCCGGCCGCTCTGGGTCCGGGTCGGCGCCGGCCTCAACCTCGACGCGCGCGTCGGCGGGCGGCCGCTCCGCAGCCTGCCGCACATGACCGGGAACCTCCTGATCCGCGCTTAGGCCGAGGCGGCCTCGGGCTCGACCGCGGGCACGTCGCCCCAGAGTTCGTCGAGCCGGTAGTAGGCGCGGGCGTCGGGAGTGAACACGTGCAGGATGACGTCGAGGAAGTCGGCGAGGATCCACGTGCCCTCCTGCGTCCCGTCGACCGAGCGCGGCACCACCCGGCTCTCCTGCTTCATCTTCCCGTGCACCTCGTCCCAGATCGCCACGGTCTGGCGCGCGTTGCGACCGGTGCAGATCACGAAGTAGTCGGTGTACGTGCACACCGGCCGCATGTCGAGGATGACGACGTCTTGCGCCAGCTTCTCCTGGGCAAGAGCGGCGATACGACGAGCTTGTTCGAGGGAAGTCAGGTGGGTCTCGAGTCCTTTCCGGTTCGGGCGGAGTGTAGCCCAGGCTCGCGGACGTACAGGTGCCGGTCGGCGATCAGACGGGCGACCGCCTCCGGGACGAGCCCGTCGAGCCGCTCGCCAGCGGCCGCCCGGTCCCGCAGGTCGCGCGAGGCGATCGGGTGCGGCTGGATCTCGAAGAAGAGGATGCGCTCCGGATGCCGCACCTGCTCGAGCACGCTCTGCAGCCGCTCGCGCGGGAATCCGGGCCGCGTCGCGACGGCGAGCCGCGCCCGCTCCAGCACCTCGTCCGGCTCCTTCCAGGTGAGGAAGTCGGCGAACTCGTCGGCGCCGATCAGAAACAGCGGGTCATCCCAGTCGGCGTCCCGGAGCATGTCGATCGTCCGCGAGTACTCGTCGAGACGGACGTCCTCGTCGGGGAAGGCGGCGCGGGCCAGCTCGAGCCGCTCTTCCGCGTCGAGCACGGTCCCCTTGTGGCCCGGCTGCGCGCTGACGAGGACGACGAGCTGCGGCAGGCCGAAGTCCCGCTTCGCCGCGCGGACGACCTCGACGTGCCCCAGGTGGGGCGGGTCGAACGCGCCGCCGTAGAGGCCGGTCACCGCGGCTCGGTCCGACGACCGCGGCTCACTCCCACTCGAGCGTCTCCTCGCCGACCTCGACCTCCTGGCCCTTGCGGACGCCCGCGGCCTTCAGCGCCGCCTCGAGCTCCTCGCCCTCGGGCGCGCGGCCGGTGACGCGGAAGCCGCGGTCGGTGCGATAGATCCGGTAGGCCCGGCGCGGAGGCTGCGGCCGGTAGACGAGGAAGTCGACGAGCGGTGCCTCTTCCGGCTCCGGCTCGGGCGCGGCCTCGGCCGGGCAGAGCTCGAACAGGGCCCGCTTCAGGTCGTCGATCCCCGCGCCCGTCGCCGCCGAGACGCGAAAGACGCGGACGATCCGCTCGTCCTCGATGCCGAACTCCGGCTCGGGCTCGAGGTCGATCTTGTTCAGGACGACCGCCTGCGGGCGCCTGTCGAGACCCGCGCCGTACGCGGCGAGCTCGGCGTCGATCGTTCGCCAGCGCTCGTCGGCGTCGCCCTCCGAGACGTCGATCACGTGCAGCAGCAGCCGCGCGCGCTCGAGGTGGGCGAGGAACTCGTGACCGAGGCCGACGCCCTCGCTTGCTCCCTCGATCAGGCCCGGGACGTCCGCCACGGTGAGCTGCCGCGTCGCGTCCGGCGCGCCGACGGTGCCGAGCACGGGCGCGAGCGTCGTGAACGGGTACTCGGCTACCTTCGGGCGGGCGTTCGAGATCCGCGCCAAGAGCGACGACTTGCCCGCGTTCGGGAGGCCGGCCATCGCCGCGTCGGCGAGCAGCTTCAGGCGCAGCTCGAGGTCGGCCTCCTCGCCCGGAAGGCCGGTCTCGGCGAAGCGCGGAACCTGCCGCGTCGAGGTCGCGAAGCGGGCGTTGCCGCGCCCGCCCGCGCCTCCCTGGGCGAGCACGACGCGCGCGCCCGGATGCGCGAGGTCGGCGACGAGGCGTCCCTCGGAGTCGAGCACCTGCGTCCCGACGGGGACCGGTACCTCGACGTCGGCGCCGTCGGCGCCGTGTCGCCGCGACGGGCCGCCGGGCTCGCCCCGGCCCGCCTCGAGCCAGCGCCGCCGCCGGAAGGCGGAGAGGTCGCGCAGCGCGGGATCCGCGACGGCGAGGACGTCGCCGCCCCGCCCGCCGTCACCGCCGTCGGGCCCGCCCTTGGGGACGTGCTTCTCGCGGCGGAAGTGGATCGAGCCGTCCCCGCCCCGGCCGGCGGCGACGTGGAGCTTTGCGCGGTCGTGGAACATGCCTCACCGAACGGTACTCAGCGATGCAGGTGGGCGCGCGGAGCTTGATTTCGTTGACTCGGTCAACGAAAATGTCGGCATGGCGCCCGGGGCCCGATCCAGCGACGAGCGGGTCGCCGCGGTGCGCTCCTTCAACCGCTTCTACACGAACCAGATCGGCGTCCTCCGCGAGGGCCTCCTCGGCACGCCGTACTCGCTGACCGAGGCACGCGTCATCTTCGAGCTGGCGCAGGCCGATCGGCTCGAGGTGAGCGCGCTGCGCCGGGCGCTCGCCGTCGACCGTGGCTATCTGAGCCGGATCCTCGGCCGGTTCGAGGCGGGTGGCCTCGTCGCCCGGGAGCGCTCCAGCTCGGACGCGCGCCGGCAAGTCGTCCGGTTGACGGCCCGCGGGCGGTCCGCGTTCAAGACCCTCGACGGGCGCTCGATGGCGGAGACGCGGGAGCTGCTGACGGGGCTCGCCGAGGAGGACCAGCGGCGGCTGATCGCCTCGATGGACGTCATCCGCGGCGTGCTCGGACGCTCACCGGGCCGCGAGCCGTTCGTCGTCCGCGCCCCCATGTCCGGCGAGGCCGGCTGGGTCGTCGAGCGCCACGGCGCGATCTACGCCGAGGAGTTCGGCTGGAACCAGGACTTCGAGGGGCTCGTCGCCCGGATCGTCGCCGACTACCTCGAGCAGCGCAATCCAGGGCGCGAGGCGGCGTGGATCGCGGAGGTGGACGGCGAGCGCGCCGGCTGCGTCTTCTGCGTGGAGAAGGACGCGCGGACCGCGCAGCTCCGCCTCCTGCTCGTCGAGCGGTGGGCGCGCGGCCTGGGCCTCGGCCGCCGGCTCATCGAGGAGTGCATCGGCTTCGCCCGGCACGCCGGATACGAGGAGCTGACCCTCTGGACGAACGACGTCCTCACCGACGCGAGGCGCATCTACGAGCGAGCCGGCTTCGAGCTCATCGAGGAGGAGCCGCACCACAGCTTCGGCCACGACCTCGTCGGGCAATACTGGTCGCTCCCTCTTCGCCCGCCGGCGACACCCAAGGCTGCGACCTAGCGGAGCGGACGCCACGGCGCAGCCGAACCCACGCGAGCGGGGACGCTTCAACCCCACCGCTCGCGCAGCGCGAGCAATCGCCCCGCAGCCCCTGCCAGCGCGAAGCTGCCCGGAAGCTCTGCCGGCTACCGTTCCGGCGAAAGTCCGCCAGGACTTTCGCCGGTTACAGAGACGAAGCGGCGCTCGCCGCTCGTGCGGAACTCGACCTTGCCGTCGCGCGTGGCGAAGACCGTGTCGTCGCGGCCGAGCGCCGCGCCGGGGCCCGCGCGGAAGCGCGTGCCGCGCTGGCGGACGATGATCATCCCGGCCGTGACGTCCTGGCCGGCGAAGATCTTGACGCCGAGCATCTTGGGATTGGAGTCGCGCCCGTTGCGCGACGAGCCGAGACCCTTCTTGTGGGCCATTAGCCCTCAGCCTCCTTCGTGGCGGCGATTGCAGACTCGATCGCCGCGGTCGCGCCCTTGCGCTTCGCGTGCTGGCCCTCGTACGCGAGAGCGGCCTCGAGCGTGAGCAGGTCCCACGAGGGCGCGAGCTCGCTCACCTGGGCGACGGTCATGTCGGCGTAGCCCTCGGGAACGGCGCCGGCCTTCGCGGCCGGCGTGCGCCTCGGCTCGGCCTCGGGCTTCGGCTCCTCGGCCTTCTTCGCCGCGGCCTTCTTCGCCCCGATCGCCTCGATCTCGATCCGGGTCAGACGGCTGCGGTACCCGGTGTGCTTCTTGTAGCCCGACTTCGGCTTGTACTTGCCGATGCGGATCTTCTCCCCGAGCACGTGCTCGACGACGCGCGCGGTCACCGCCGCCTTCGGGGAGAGGTCGGCCGGGCCGTCGCCGCCGACGAGCAGGACGGCCGGCTGGAACGTCCTGCCGGCCTCGGTCTTGACGCGGTCGACGAGCAGCCGCTCGCCCTCGCGGACGCGGTATTGCTTGCCACCCAATGAGATGATCGCGTAGCTCATACGGAGAAAACGCGGGCGAATCGGCCCGCGAACGCGTGCAGTTTAGCGAACGGGCCCGTTACCTGCGCGAGCGCTCGAAGTCGTCGATCCACTCCGACATCGGCACGTAGCCTTCGCCTTGCGCCCCCGCGGGCTCGGGCTCCGCCGCGGGCTCGGCGGCCGGCTCGGGCTCCGGCTCCTGCTCGGGCTCGACCGGCGTCTCCGCGACGGCTTCGCCGCAGTTCTCGCCCGCGGCACCGGCCGCGGGCTTGCGCTTTCGGCCCTTGCCGCCTCGCGAGCCGCGCCGGGTCTTCTTCCTCGGCTGCGGCTCGGCGCCGTCCTCGGCGGGGGCGGCCTCGTCGGCCTCGACCGGCTCTTCCTCCCGCCCGAGCGTCTCGTCTGGGACGTGGATCCTGATCTCGGCCGCGGCCTCGACCTCCTCGGCCGCGGGCTCCTCGGCCTCGGGCTCCGCCTCGTCGACGGGCGCAACCTCGCCCTCGGCGGCGGGCTGCTTCTTCCGGCGACGGCCGCCGCGCGTGCCCCGGCGGGTCTTGCGCTTCGCCGCCTCCTCCGCCGCCGCCGCTTCGGTCTCCGCCGCTTCGACCTCCGGCTCCTCGGCGACCTCGACCTCCGCCTCGGCGACCTCGACCTCCGCCTCGGCGACCTCGACCTCCGCCTCGGGCTCATCGGCCTTCACGCCCTTGCGGGCGGGCGGCTTGCGGGTCGGCTTCTCCGCCTCGCCCTCGGCCGTAATCGGTTCGGCGACCTTCTTCGCCGACGCGGGTTGGACGAGCGCGCCGTACGCGATCCCGTCGAGCACGCGCTCGACGCGCACCTTGACCTTCTTGCCGACGAGCGCTGCGGCCCCGCCGACGCAGACGTCGAGGCCGTCAACCTTCCCGACCGCCGCATTGACGTCGTGCTTGGCGACCTCGACGAGTTCGAGCCGGACCTCGGCTCCCTCCTCGACCGGCGCCTCCGGCGCGAGATCGGCGAGCTTGCCCTCGGCCAGCACGAGGAAGTGGTCGGCGTGAACATCCTCTTTGCCCTCGAGGAAGAACCGCTTCTTCGTCTGAGCCTCGAGCTCGGCGAGCCGCCCCGCCCCCGACCCGATCAGGATCGTCGCGACCTTGGCCGCGACCTCGACCCGGTAGGCCTGGCTGCGCGAGGCGGCGGCGAGCGCCTTCAGGCGCCGCTCGACGTCGACTGCGGCCGACGTCTCGGAGATGACGATCCCGTCGCCGCCGCACGTCGGGCATTTCTTCGTCATCACCTCGCGCGGGCCGTCGGTGACGTTCTGCCGCGTCATCTCGACGAGGCCGAGCGGCGAGATCTCGACGACATACGTCTTCGTCCGGTCGCGCTCGAGCTCCGTGCGCAGCGCTTCCTCGACGGTCGCCCGGTTCTTCGGGTTCGCCATGTCGATGAAGTCGATGACGATGATCCCGCCGATGTCGCGCAGGCGCAGCTGGCGGACGACCTCTTTCACCGCCTCGAGGTTGTTCTTCGTGATCGTGTCCTCGAGCCGCGCGCTCGAGTTCTTGCCGCGGCCGCCGACGAAGCGACCGGTGTTGACGTCGATGACGGTGAACGCTTCGGCGTAGTCGAAGATCAGGTAGCCGCCCGAAGGCAGGTCGACGCGCTTGTTCAGCGTCGAGCGGATCTCAGCGTCGACGCCGAACGCCTCCATCAGCGGCTGGCGCTCCTTGTAGCGGACGACGCGCTCGACCATGTGCGGCGACGTCTTCTTCAGATAGCCGGTGATCCGCTTGTACGCACGGTCGTGGTCGACGTACGCCTTCTCGAAGTCGCCCGTGAAGAGGTCGCGCGTGACGCGGAGCGGCAGCTCGGCCTCCTGGTAGATCAGCTCGGGCGCCTTCGCGCCGGACGCGCGCGCCTCGATCGTCTTCCAGAGCCGCTGGAGGAAGACGAGGTCGCGCTCGATGTCCTCCTCGGACGCGCCCTCGGCGGCCGTGCGGACGATGACGCCGCCCTCCTTCAGCCCCAGCTTCTTGAGGATGTCCTTCAGGCGCTGGCGCTCGTCGTCGTCGAGCCGGCGCGAGACGCCGAGGCCCTCGCCCTGCGGGACGAAGACGACGAAGCGGCCGGGCAGCGAGATCTGCGTGGTCAGGCGCGCGCCCTTCGTCTTCATCGGGTCCTTGACCGCCTGGACGAGGATCGTCTGGCCCTTCGAGATCAGGTCCTGGATCTTGCGGCCATGGTGGCGGCCCTCGAGCTCGGGGACGACGATCTCGTCGACGTAGAGGAAGCCGTTCTTCTCGAGGCCGATCTCGA
>Ga0137371_10002263_pt1 | contig 15302 bp, 16 predicted proteins | sample SagtaG_7_FD_104919 | JGI IMG/M metagenome (GOLD analysis project Ga0137371, IMG submission 104919) | Vadose zone soil microbial communities from Sagehorn Ranch, Mendocino, California, USA - Sage1_R_40_16 metaG | ecosystem: Environmental > Terrestrial > Soil > Vadose zone | place: USA...
CACCGGGGCCACACCGGGACCGCATTTGACGGTCTAGACGGCACAGACGAACTGCATGGTTGAGCCGATCCCGCTTGTCCACGCGGCGCCCGCGTTTCCGTGACGGAAACCGCCAGGGCGCCGGCTCGACGCCCGGCTCGTATTCGGAGACGATGAGGCCTCGCTCGCAGATCCGCCGCCCTAGCTCTGCATGAGCGGCCGGATAGTCCCGGTCGATGCCACAGCCGAGCACCGCCACCGTCAGGCCCTCCGCCTCGAGTGCGCCGCGGTGCGCCTCGCCGTCGACCCCTCGCGCGAGGCCGCTGACGACGACCAGGCCGGCCGCCGCGAGCTCGCGGCCCAACATGCGGGCAACCTGCGCGCCGTAGGTCGAGCACGCCCGCGCGCCGACGATTGCGACCGCCGGCCGCGCGAGGAGATCGACATCGCCTGCCCCTCGCAGAAACAGTGCCCGCGGCGGGTCGTGGATCTGCCGCAGCAGCTCCGGGAAACCGGCCCGCCGGATCCTCCGCACCCTCACCGCAGTTTCGGTCGCAGCCGCGCTCATGCGGCCACCGCGAGCTCGTTCGGCGTGCGAAACGACAGCGCCTCCGCGAGGTGCTCGGGCTCGATCTGCTCGGCCCCCGCCAGCGAAGCGACCGTTGCGGCTGCCCGGGCCACGCGGGCACGGCCTCGCGCCGAGAGCGGCAGCCGCTCGACCGCCCGTGACAGGAGCGCGTCGGCCGCGTCGCTCCTGCTGAAGCGCTGCTCCCGCAGCCGTTCCCGCGCCGCCACGACCCGCTCGCGCACGAGCTCCGAGGCCTCTGAAGACGCCGCAGCGAGCTCGACCGCGCGCGGACGCGGCATGGTCACGAGCAGGTCGAAACGGTCGAGCAGGGCCCGAGACAGCTTGTCCCGGTAGGCGGCGAGCCGCTGCGCAGAGCACGAGCATTCGGCGGCCGGGTCGCCCCGGGCGCCACATGGGCAGAGGTTCATCGTCGCCACCAGCTGGAAGCGCGCCGGGAAGACGGCCTTGCCTTCGACCCGGGCGATACTGATCGCTCCGTCCTCGAGCGGCTGGCGCAAGGCTTCGAGCGTCGGGCGCGGGAACTCCGCGAGCTCGTCCAGGAAGAGCACGCCACGGTGTGCGAGGCTCGCCTCGCCGGGACGAGGCCCGGAGCCGCCGCCGACGATCGCCGGCGCCGAGGCCGTGTGGTGCGGCGCCCGAAATGCCGGCGCGGTCACGAGCGGCCGCCCGGGCGGGAGCAGCCCGGCGACCGAGTGGATTCGCGTCACCTCCAGCGCCTCGTCCCGCGTCAGCGGCGGCAGGATCCCCGGCAGCCGGCGAGCGAGCATCGTCTTGCCCGTGCCCGGCGGCCCCGCTAGCAGCAGGTTGTGGCCCCCGGCCGCAGCGAGCTCGAGCGCGCGACGCGCGCGCTCTTGACCGCGGACGTCCGCGAGATCGGGCAGGCCCTCGGGTGCCGGCAACTCGCCCGCGTCGTCGAATGGTTCCGGTTGCCACTCGCCGCGCAGGTACGACGCCGCCTCGGCGAGGTGATGCAACGGCACCGGCTCGATTCCCGCAAGCGCCGCCTCGGGCGCCGAGGCCGCGGCACAGAAGAGACGTGACAGCCCCTGCTCCTTCGCTCCCTCCGCGGCGGCGAGAACGCCCGCGACCGGGCGGACGCGGCCGTCGAGGGCGAGCTCGCCGACCGCCGCGTGGCCGCGCAGGCTCTCCTCGGTCACCTGGCGCGAGGCCGCGAGCACCGCCAGCGCGATCGGCAGATCGAACCCGGACCCTTCCTTCCGGAGCTCAGCAGGAGCGAGATTGACCGTCAGCCGCCGGTCCGGCCAGTTCAGCTCGGCCGAGGTGATGCCGCTGCGGACGCGCTGCTTTGCCTCCTGGCAGGCGCGATCGGGCAGACCCACGATCGCGAACGCGGGCAGCCCGTTCTGCAGGTGCGCCTCCACCTCCACACGCCGGGCGTCCAGGCCGACAAGCGCATGGGTGATCGTCCGTGCGAGCACCTCGTCGACGCTAGCGGCGAGGTGGTTACGTGTCTGTCACAGCTTCGTGCCGGTAAGGCGTCGCTTGCGATGCCGCCTAGAGGCCGTGGCGGCTTTGCCGCCGCGGCCGTCTAAATCCCGACCTTGGATCGCACCCCTTTGAAAGTACGCGGGCCAGACGCGTCAAAAGCGGCAGACGAGCACGTCCTCGAAGTACTCGCCTGCCCGTCGCCCCGTCCGTCGGTTCACGTGGCGACGGTGCCGCCGCTCCTCAACGAGGCCCGACCGCGCCAAGATGTCCGGGTAGAGCCCACGGCGATCGTTGACGACAACCACGACCGGGGCGCCCGGACGCAGCGAACGCCGCACGTTCGCGAATATCGCGACGATCCCGTCGGAGTACGCCTCAAGCGCAGCCCGCGACGTCCCCGCCGCGCCGGCCCCCACCTCGAGCTGGCGGCAGTCGTCTAGCCCCAGCAGCTCGTAGGCGTAGCGGTGCTGCTCGTGGTAGTCGATCAGTCCGGGATACGGAGGCGAGGTGACGACGCCGTCGAACGGCCCCCCGAAGTCGAGCTCGCGCGCGTCGCCGTGCAGCACCGACGCCTCGCGCGCACGCGCGCGCACACGCGAGAACGCCTTGATCCGCTCGAGCGTGTCCAGCGCATAACGGCGGAGGAACGGCGCCGCCTCGCCCACGGGACGGCAGACGCGCTTGTGCTTATGGCACCAGTACTCCTCGTGCTGGGGCTCGCGCGGGAAGTCGAGGTCGAAATGGGTCGTCCGCCGGGCCGAGCGCGCCGCGCGACCGAGCACAACGCGCAGCACGTCGGCATTGACGTAGTCGTCGACGAGCTCGCCAAAGCCGAGTAGCTCGCGCGCCGCCTGCGGCGCGAACCACGCGCGCACGTAGCCGCGCGGCCGTTCCCTCGACATCTCGCCGATCCGCTCGCAAGCCGCCCGCAGCTCCCGCTCGAGCACGAACGGGTTGTAGCGCCGGGTTTTCACCTCCATCAGCAGGCAATTGAAAGCGGCGATGTCGGCGCCGGTCGCATCGAGGCCGGACTCGAGCGCCTGCACGAGCGTCGTCCCGGAACCCGCGAACGGGTCGAGCACGTGTTGCCCCGGCGCGAAGTAACGGCCGAGGACCGCCTCGACAAGCTGCGGGATGAACTTGCCCAAGTACGGATGGAGCCGGTGGACGTGCTTCGTCCGCTCGCGCTCCGGCAGCTCGCGCTCCGACCACGAGAGGTCGAGCTCGAGGTCGCGATAGAGGGCGTCCTGCGTCCGGGCCATGGTCTCGGTTTGTTCGGCGAACCATGTGTGAGTCCTAGTCGAGCGGGTCCCCGACGACTTCGATTCCTGCCGGGCGAACCGCTGCGAAGTCAAAGCAGACCTCGAGAGCGGAGAGTTCGGGATTCGTGAGCAGCCAGGCTTGCGCGCCGCGCCGGAGGCGTTCTCGCTTCCAGCGGTCGACGGCCTCGAGCGGGTCGCCGTACCCCGGCCCCTCCTTCAGCTTGACCTCACAGAAGACGAGCCGCCTCCCCCGGCGCACGATCAGGTCGAGCTCGACGCCGCCGGCGCGGACGTTCCGCGCCAAGATCCGATAACCACGCAGCCGGTAGTGCCAGGCGACGCGACGCTCGGCCGCGCGACCTCGCGACCGCGCAGTCGAACCGCGATCGCCGCGCAAGCGGGGTTTATCGGCCGCGCCGCTCATGTCGGCGCGACCTCTTAGGCGGCATCACAAGCGATGCCGCGGCGCGTCCTCGCGCGGGCGCGTCCTCGCGCGGGCGCGTCCTTCCGCGGAGGTGCTAGTCCGGCTCTGACTCCGAGAGCTGCTCCGCATAGCAGCGCGCTTCGAAGGAGCGGCGATGGATCTCCGACGGCCCTCGCTCGCGGACGACGGCCGAATGGCCGGGCGTGATGTAGCCGACGTGCGAAGAGAACCCGTAGTGCGGATAGAGAGCGGCCAACCGTCGCATCGTCCGGTCGCGGACGACCTTGGCGACGACGGACGCGGCGGCGATCGCCGCGCTCTTCTCATCGCCGTCGACGACGGCCTCGTGCTCAGGCGCGGTCGGGCCGAGGCGAAAGCCGTCGACGAGACAGATCTCCGCCGGCGGCGCGAGCTCCCAAAGGATCGCCCGCATCGCGGCCAGGTTCGAGCGATGGAGCCCGTTCGCGTCGATCTCGCGCGCCGACACGGCCCGCACCGACACCTTGGTGCAACAGCCCAACACGGCGCGAAACAGCCGCTCTCGGCTGGCTGGCGTCAGCTGCTTGGAGTCGTTCAGGAGCGCCAGCGGCCGGACGCGATGGTCGCGCAGGCTCTGGTAGTCGAGCAGCACCCCCGCGACCACGAGCGGCCCGGCCAGTGAGCCGCGCCCCGCCTCGTCGGTGCCGGCGACGAACCGCGCGCCTAGGCGGCGGTCAAACGCTAGGAGCTTCCGCCCCGGCCTCTTCGGCTTCGGCTTCGGGCTCTGCTGCTGCGGACTCTGCTGGTGCGGATTCGTCGGCGGCGACGGCCTCTGGTTCCGGTTGCTGCTCCGGTTCGGCGGCGGCTCCGGCGTCTGGTTCCGGTTGAGTTCCGTCTCCGGCGCCTGCTGCGACAGCATCGGCCGAGGATAGCGGCCCTCTCCGCTGCACCTCGCGGACGCGCGCCTTCTTCCCCACTTTGCCGCGCAAGTAGTACAGCTTGGCGCGGCTGACGTCACCGATCGCCGCGACCTCGATCTTCTCGATCTTCGGCGAATGGAGCGGGAACGTCCGCTCGACGCCGACGCCGAACGACTGCTTGCGTACCGTGAACGTTTCCCGGGCACCGGCGCCTTGGCGCTTGATCACGATCCCCTCGAACACCTGAACACGGCGGCGCTGGCCCTCGATCACCTGGAAGTGGACGCGCACGGTGTCGCCCGGCTTGAACCTGGGGCGATCGCTGCGCAGCTGGCGCTGTTCGAGGTCTTGGATGATCCGATGCATAAGAACGGCCCCGTCGGGCCAAGGCGCATGCTAGCCGACGACAATCCCGCTGGCGGCACCGGTTCAAACGGCCGCACGGGCAAAGCCCGTACGGCCTCCAGACGGCATCGCAAGCGATGCCTTAGCGGGGCCGGGGCTGACCTTGGCGGACGAAACGACGGAAAAGCCGTCGCGGCAGGCGGAGCAAACCAACCGCGCCGAGCCCGAATGAAACGTAGGCCGAGTAGATCGAGATCCGGTTCGGCGGCCAGTAAGTCGCGAACACCTCGCCAATCAGGTTCTTCCTCGGCACCGTGCCCCACACGCGGGAGTCGCACGATTCCGCTCGGTTGTCCCCCATCATGAAGTACTGCCCTTTGGGAATGTGCTGCGCCTCATGCGTCTCGTTATCGCGGCGGTCGGGCTTGATGTACGACTCGTTCAGCTTCTTCCCGTCGATGTAGACGTAGCCGTTTCGTTCCGACCACGTGTCGCCGGGCAGGCCGATCAGGCGCTTGACGAACGTACCGCCGGCGCCGCAGCGCGCCCGTGCCTGGGGCGGCGTCTTGAAGACGACGATCTCGCCGCGGTCCGGGCTCCGAAATCGGTAGATGAACCGGTTCGCGAGCACGCGGTCGGACAGCCGCGCTTCGCAACCCTGCCCCCCTGCGCAGTGAAGAGTGGGTTCCATCGACGAGGAAGGAATCCGGTACGGGTTGACGACCCAGGCCTTGATCGCGAAGACGATCGCGACCGCACCGGCGATCGTCACGATCCAGTCGATCGCGACCCGCCAGGGGCGCGGAAGCCGCTGCGTCAGCCGGTCGACCGGATTGCGCGAGCGGTGCTGTGGGGCCGGTTCTGCTGGCGGGAACGGCGGTGCCCCAGGGTGGTATTGCGACGGCGGCGCCTCCGGAGCGACGCCCGCAAAGCCCCCGTTGGCGGCGTCGAGCTCCGCGCGCCGCGAGGGGTCCGTCAGGAGCTCGTAAGCGTCCTGGATCTCGTCGAGGTGCGTCGGCATCCACGCGGTCTCACCCTCCAGCCGGTGAAAACGAACGAGACGCCAGTACGCGTCTCGAATCTCCTCGGCCGACGCGTCCGGGCTCACTCCGAGCACCTCGTACGGATTGCGCACCGCGCCTGGGCCGTTCGGCTGGTCCATCTCCGTATCGTGCCTCAACGCGCGGTTCGTAGACGGCTCTGCTCGCGCCGCCACTCGTCGATCCTCGCGTGATCGCCCGAGAGGAGGACGTCGGGCACGCGCCAGCCGCGGAAATCGGCGGGGCGCGTGTAGTGCGGGTACTCGAGGCCGCCGCCCAGCTCGGCCGAGAAGCTCTCGACGAGCCCCGACTCCTCCGAGCCGAGGGCGCCCGGGAGCCGGCGCGCGATCGCGTCCACCAGCACCATCGCGGGCAGCTCGCCGCCGGAGAGGACATAGGGCCCGATCGAAATCGAGTCGGAAGCCAGGTGCGCGAGCACGCGCTCGTCGAAGCCCTCGAAGCGCGCCGAGAGCAGCGTCAGGCGCTCCTCGCCGGCGAGCTCCTCGACCACGGCCTGGGTTAGCTGGCGCCCCTGCGGCGTCAGGGCGACGACCCGGTGGTCGGGCATGCCGCCGTAGGCGGCCTCGAGCGCGGACGCGACGACGTCGACGCGAAGCACCATTCCGGCACCGCCCCCGTACGGCTCGTCGTCGACCTGCGCGTTTGCGAGCGGCGTCGAGTCGCGGTAGCTGAACAGGCGCAGGTCCAGCTCGTCGCCGAGCACGGCCGCAACGGGCCGCTGCTCCGTCAGCCACGCGAAGGCGTGCGGGATCAGGGTGAAGACGTCGAGCTGCAAAGGAAGCCTCCGCTCAGCGTAGCTGGGCGGGAACCCGTCGATCGGCAATACTCACGTTGGAGGCGCCGTGAACGGTCTCAAGCGAAGGCAGGCAGCGTGGTTAGCAGCCGTGGCCGCCGTGTTCGTGATCGCAACGGCGTTGCCCGCGGCAGCCGCGAATAGCCCCTCGCTACGCGTGGCCTTTATCCGCGGAGGCGACCTCTGGGTGCTCGACCTCCACACGCATGAGAGCCAGCTCCTCATGACGCACACGGGTATCGGGCCGGTTCATTGGAGCGGCGACGGCCGACTCGTCTCATCCGGCGGCCGAATCGCCGGCGGCCCAACGCTCCCGACGACCGAGCTCCTGTGGGCTCGGACTGGCGAGCTCGCCGCCGGGGTCACGCAGGACGGCGGCGTGGTCGTCTGGACCCCCCAAGAAACGACGCGCCTCGAGCCAGACGGCTGGGGCTCGACATCGGTGGCGTGGAGCGACACCGCCCGGCTGGCGATCGGCCGCACGATCTACGGGCCGCCGCGCAACCAGGAGATCTGGATCTGGAACGGCGGGAGCTCTCCACCGGTACTCGCGATGAACACCGGCGTCCAGGAGCCGTATCCCGTCACATGGCAGGGAAACGACGTCGTCTGGTGGGACTGGCCGAACTCGGCGTCGATCGCCTCCGACGGCGTGCGGCTCTATATCGGTCGCGCGACGGTCGGCAGGGTGCTGATGTATCGCGACTATGTGGCGCGCTGCGGCTCGAAGCTGGCGCTCGCCGCGGGGGGCGACCGTTACGCGACGCATGGGAAGCGCATCGTCCTCGCGGGCCGCGATCTCTCGCGCGACCCGTCACGCTCCTGGGTCTCGCCCGCTTGCAACCCGAGCGGTGCGCTGCTCGTGGCAGCCGCGGGCCGTAACTGGGAAGAGGATCGGTTCGGCCACGAACACCGCTCGCTCTGGCAGCTGCTGCCGGTTCGACGGCGGCTGACCCACCCGCCCGCCGCCTGGACCGACGAGAGCCCGCAGCTGCTCGCGGACAACTCGATTCTGTTCGTTCGCATGAAACAAACCTCGAGGAGGGTCAAAGGCAAGTGGTATCTGACCGAGCATGCGGGCCTCGAACGCCTCAGCGGGGGCGTCGTCAGGACGGTCGCGAACGTCGGTTTCACTGCGGGCGCGTCACAGCCGCTGGGCTTCTGCAACTACTACGGCCACTACTTGTGGCCGTCGCTGATCGCGCCTGCCCCCTGAATCAATCATCCGCTTCCGGTGCGAACCCGGTCGCAACGACGATCCTGCCGCGGTCGAGGTCGACTTCGCGCACGCAGGCTTCGACGAGTGGCAGAGCGAGCCCGGTGTCGAGCTCGAGCACGTCGTGCGCTACCCCGGGCGTTACCTGGGCGACGCGTCCGAGCGCACGGCCGCCCGCTTCCTCCACCGCGAGACCGACGAGCTGGAAGGAGTAGTACTCGCCCTCCGCGGTTGGCGGCAGAGCCTCGCGCGTAACGGCGAGCTCCGCGCCCCGCGGAGACTCGCGGTCGAGGCGGATCACCGGCCGGCCGCCCGAGCGCTTCGAGACCTCGACGCGCGCGGGCCGGCCGTCGACGTGCAGGACGGCGCCGACCGCGAACCGCTTCGGATCGTCGCTCGCCTGCTCGACGAAGAAAGAGCCGTCGAGGCCGTGCGGCCTGCCGACGCGTCCTACGGTGACGAGCTCAGTCGACGATCTCGACAAGGACGCGGTAGCTCGAGCGCGACGCGCTCGCGCGGACGATTGTGCGCAGGGCGCGCGCGATGCGGCCCTGCCGTCCGATCACCTTGCCGACGTCGTCCTTCGCCACGTGCAGCTGCAGCACGTGCGCGCCCTCGCGCTCGATCTCCTCGACGTGGACCGCGTCGGGATCGTCGACGAGCCGCCGCGCCAGCTCGGCGAGCAGTTCAGCCAATGTTCTTCGCCTTGAGCAGGCGCTTGACCGTGTCGGACGGCTGCGCGCCCTTCGAGAGCCAGTCCTTGACCTTGTCCTCGTCGAACTCGATCGTCGACGGGTCGGTCTGCGGGTTGTAGCGGCCGACGATCTCGATGAACTTGCCGTCGCGCGGCGAGCGCGTGTCGGCGGCGACGACGCGGTAGATCGGATTCTTCTTCGAGCCGACTCGCGTCAGCCTGAGCTTGACTGCCATCTATCTCCTCGCCTTCTTCTTCTTTCGTTTGCTCTTGGTTTTCCTCGCCGTGGCGGCGCGAGCCCCGTTCGGGGCGCCCGGCGCCTCCAATCCTGGCAGCGAAGGCATCTTTCCGCTGCGCATCTGCTTCATCACCTTCGCCATCTGCTTGCGCGCCTCGAGCAGCTGGTTCACCTGTTGGACGTCGGTGCCGCTGCCGCGGGCGATCCGCTGGCGGCGCGAGCCGTCGATCAGGTGCGGCAGCGCCCGCTCGCGCGGAGTCATCGAGAGGATGATCGCCTCGACGCGGGCGAGGTGCTTCTCGTCGACCTGGTCGAGGCCCTCGAGCTGGCTGCCGAGGCCGGGAATCAGCTTCAGCACGCCCTGGAGCGGGCCCATCCGGCGCAGCATCTTGTAGCTCTTCAGGAAGTCGTCGAACGAGAACTCACCCTGCATCATCCGGCGCTCGAGCTCTGCGCGCTCGTCCTCCTCGACGGCTGCCTCCGCTTTCTCGATCAGGCTGAGCACGTCGCCCATGCCGAGGATCCGCGAGGCCATGCGGTCGGGATGGAAGTACTCGAGCTGGTCGACCTTCTCACCGACCGAGACGAGCTTGATCGGCTTCCCGGTCACGGCTTTGACGGACAGGGCGGCGCCGCCGCGGGCGTCACCGTCGAGCTTCGTCAGTACGACGCCGTCGAAGTCGACGCGCTCCTGGAAAGCCTGCGCGACCGCGACCGCCTCCTGGCCGGTCATCGCGTCGAGCACGAGCAGGACGTTGGTGGGTCTCGCCTCTTTGCGGACGGCGGCGAGCTCTTCCATCAGCGGCTCGTCGACGTGGAGCCGGCCGGCCGTGTCGACGATGACGACGTCGCCCTCGGCGCTGGCGATGCCGTCGCGTGTCGCTTTGACTGGGTCGGAGCGCTCCGCGCTGTGGACGGGCACCTGGATCTGGCGGCCGAGCTGCTCGAGCTGGTCGATCGCGGCGGGACGCTGCAGGTCGGCGGCGACGAGCGCCGGCTGCTTGCCCTCCTTGCGGAGGAGTAGCGCGAGCTTGGCGGCGGCCGTCGTCTTGCCGGAGCCCTGTAGGCCGGCGAGCAGGATCACGGTCGGCGGCCGGCCGGCGAAGGCAAGCCGCGAGTCGCCGGAGCCCATCAGGGTGGTCAGCTCCTCGTGGACGATCTTCACGACCTGCTGGCCGGGGGTGAGGCTCTTCAGTACCTCTTCGCCGACGGCGCGGTCGCGCACGCGGCCGACGAAGTCCTTGACGACCTGGAAGTTGACGTCGGCCTCCAGCAGCGCGAGCCGAATCTCGCGCATCGCCTTCGAAATCGCCTCGTCGTCGAGGCGGCCGCGCTTGCCGAGATCGCCGAGCGCGCCTTGGAGCCGGTCGGAGAGGGTGTCGAACACGCGGCCAGTGTACTGGCGCAGTTTTCAGGCCTGAAAGCGGGTAATAGGCCCGAGATGGCGACGATCAGCGAGGTGCAGCGCCGCGGGCGCGACACGGTGCAGATCTGGATCGACGCGTTCGACGAGCACGATCTGCTCACCCATGCCAGCGCGATCGCCTTTCAGGTCCTGAAGTCGCTCGTCCCGCTGAGCCTGCTCGGGATCGCGCTGATCGGTGCGGTCGGGCGCCGCGACCTCTGGAGCGGCCACCTCGCGCCGCCGATCAAGTCGCGGGTCGACCCGCCCGTCTTCCACGCGATCGAGTTCGCCGTCGAGAAGATCTTTGCGCGCAACAGCGGGCCGTTGATCGCCTTCGCCGCCCTACTGACGGTCTGGTACGTGTCCGGCGGCGTCCGCGCGATCATCGGCGGGATCAACCGGATCTACGGCAGCGAAGACGACCGGCCGTTCTGGCTGCGCTGGGTGTTGTCGATCGCGCTGGCCGCCTGCGTGGTGGCCGGGATCGTCGGCGCGGCGCTGCTCGTCGCAGCCGTACCGAAACCGGGCGGCGCCTGGGCGATCCCGGCCGTCGCGGCGCGCTGGCTCGGCGGGATCGCCGCGCTTGCGCTCGTGACCGGCCTCCTCGTCCGCTACGGCCCGGTCGAGCCGCGCCCGAAAAAATGGGCGAGCACCGGCGCCGTGCTCGTGGTCACCACCTGGATCGTGACCTCGATCGTCTTCCGGTGGTACGTCAGCTCGCTCGCCAACTTCAAGAGCGCGATCGGGCAGCTGACCGTCTTCCTGGTGCTGATGGTGTACGCCTACGCATCGTCGATCGTCTTCCTCGTCGGCGTCCAGCTCGACGAGCTCCTGCGCGAGGACGCGAACGCGGAAGACCGCGGCATCCTCCACGTCCTCTTCGGGATCCGGCACTAGGAGGGTCTAGCGGAACAGAGTCTGTGCCGTCAGGCCGCGCTGCTCGCCACCGGCTCCTGGTATCGCAGTCGCGCCAATAGCTTTGGCTATTGACGCTCCCTGCGTCCTTGCCTCAGAACGACCATCGCACCCTGACGACGAGCGCCGTTCCACTAGACCCTCCTGGCGATCGCGAGGGGTGCCGTTCGTTTGCACCGAGCCGCCCCCGGTTAGGGACCCTGGAGCAACCACGACCGTTGGGAGGATCAGATGGCTGACATCGCCAAGGTGATCACGATCATCGGCTCATCGCCGGAGAGCTTCGCGAAGGCCGCCGACGCCGCGGTGCAGGAGGCCGCCAAGACGGTGCGCGGCATCTCCGGCGCCGACGTGGTCTCGATGAGCGCCGTCGTCGAGGGTGAGCGGATCACCACGTACCGGACGACCGTGAACATCGCCTTCGCGATCGAACGCTAGCCCCGGGCTTTATCGGCGCGGCCACATCGGCCTAGAGTTGGCCTCTAGCCAGTTGTGTTAGCGCGTACGCGTTCCTAGACTCGTCTCGTGCAGACATGTGCTGTTTGCGGCTACCACGCTGCTGAGGTCTTCAAGTTTTGCCCCGAGTGCGGGGCAGCGGCGGCCGCATACACCTCGGAGCAGCGCAAGGTCGTGACCGTGCTTTTCTGTGATGTGGTGGGGTCGACGGCGCTCGGCGAGTCGACCGATCCGGAGGCGTTGCGGGCGTTGTAGGCTCGCTACTTCGAACGGATGAAGGCGATCGTGGGTCGGCACGGCGGAACGGTCGAGAAGTTCATCGGCGACGCGGTCATGGCCGTCTTTGGCATCCCGGTCGTGCACGAGGACGACGCCCTCCGCGCCTGCCGCGCCGCGGTCGAGATGCGCGAGGCCTTCCCCGAACTTGGGATTTCGGGCCGGATCGGCATCGCTACGGGCGAGGTCGTCACTGGCACCGAGGAGCGCCTCGCGACGGGTGATCCAGTTAACGTCGCCGCCCGCCTGCAGCAGGCGGCGCAGCCGGGGGAGGCGCTTGTCGGGAAAGAAACCCGCGCGCTTGTTGCCGTCGCCGTCGACGTCGAGCCGGTCGAGCCGCTTGCGCTTAAGGGCAAAGCGGAGCCGGTGCCAGCCTTCCGACTACTTGGGATACGCGAGGCGCCAGAGCGCCGCTCCGAGGCGCGCTTCGTGGGACGCGAGCGGGAGCTCGCGGCGATCAAAGAGGCGTGGGAGCGAGCGCTAGCGGAGCGGCGCTGCGAACTTGTGACGATCGTCGGCGAGGCGGGCGTCGGCAAATCGCGCCTCGTCGCGGAGGCGCTCGCCCCCCTCGAGGCCCGGCTCGTCCAGGGCCGCTGCCTCCCCTACGGCGAGGGGATCACCTACTGGCCCGTCGTCGAAATCCTCAAGCAGCTCGGTGCGTCGCCCTCGGACGAGGCGGCCGCTGCGGCGATCGGTTCGCTGCTCGGCGGGACGGACGTGGTGACGTCCGCCGAGGAGATCGCCTGGGCGTTCCGCAAGCTCCTCGAAGAGCACGCCCCGCTGATCGCGGTCTTCGACGACATTCAATGGGGGGAAGAGACGTTCCTCGTCTTGCTCGAGCACGTCGCGCTCCTGTCTTCCGGGGCGCCGATCCTGTTGCTTGCCATGGCGCGGCCGCAGCTCGCGGAGCGCCGCGCCAGTTGGCCGGTGACGCTTGAGCTCGAGCCTCTCGGCGCGGAGGAAGTCGAGGAATTGATCCCCGAGCGCATCTCAGGTCAGCTGCGCGCGAAGATCGTTCGGGCCGCCGGCGGCAACCCGCTCTTCCTCGAGGAGATGACAGCGATGGCGGGCGAGGCGGGGAGCGAGGTGGGCGTCCCGCCCACGCTGCAGGCGCTGCTCGCAGCCCGCTTGGACCGGCTCGATCCGGCCGAGCGGAGGGTCCTCGAGCGAGGGGCGGTCGAGGGCGAGGTCTTCCACCGCGGTGGAGTGCAGGCACTCGCGCTCGAGGAGAGCCAGATAACGCCCCGGCTGGCCTCGCTCGTCCGAAAGGGGCTGATCCGCCCGGCCCAACCGCTGTTCGTGGGCGAGGATGGCTTCCGCTTCCGCCACCTCCTCATCCGCGACGCTGCCTACTCCGGCCTGCCGAAGGCGACCCGCGCCGACCTGCATCAGCGCTTCGCGGCTTGGCTCGAGAGTCGAGGCACTGACGTCGTCGAGTTGGACGAGCTCCTCGGCTACCACCTGGAGCAGGCCTACCACTACCAGGTCGACCTACAATCCATCCAAGCAGACGGGCGGCATCTCGCGTCACGGGCGTCCCAGCTGCTCGAGTCGGCGGGGCGACGTGCGCTCGCCCGGAGCGATCTTGCGGCGGCTATCAACCTGCTCGAGCGTTCAGCAGACCTGCTCGATGACGACGCGCGGCGAGCCGCGCTGCTCTCTGACCTCGGGGCGGCTCAAATGGAGGCCGGCAATCTCGCCGAGGCTGAGGCGATCCTCACCGAGGGCGGCCAGCTCGCGCGCAGTGCGGAGGATGAGCGTGCTGAGTCCCGCGTCCTCGTCCAACAGCAGTTCCTCGAGCTTCTTCGCCTTGAGGAGGAGGGAACCGAGGAGGCCGCACAGCTAGTCGAGCGAGTCATTCCCGTCTTCGAGCGACACAATGATCACGAGGGCCTCTGCAGCGCCCGGCGTCTTCAGGGGACGCTGCACTGGATCGAAGCACGGGCGGCGGCGGCGACCGAGGCGTGGCAACAGGCGGCCGCGTACGCACGACAGGCCGGAAACGAAAGCGAGCGGAGTGAGATCCTGTGCTGGGTCGGCTCCTCAATGCTGTTCGGCCCGGTCCCGGTCTCCGAGGGGATCCGTCGCTGCGAGCGGATGCGCGCCGAATTCGCCGGGAACCTCGCGCCTGAAGCGGAGATGCTGCGCTCGCTCGCGGGGCTGCATGCGATGGAGGGGCGCTTCGACCTCGCGCGCTTGCTCCTCGCGAACAGCGACCACATCTTCGAGGAGCTCGGGCAGACGCTGAATTCAGCCATTTCGCATGCCGTGGCGATTGTCGAGCTGCTGGCAGGCGACCCGGCCGCGGCCGAAAAGAGCCTGCGCTCCGGATACGAAGCGCTCGAGGAAATGGGCGAACGCGCGTACCTCTCGACCACGGCCGCGTATCTGGCCCAGGCAATTGTCGCGCAGGGACGGCACGAGGAAGCCGAGCAGCTGACCGAGCGCAGCGAGAAGCTCTCGGCAAACTGCGATCTCGCGACGCAGGTCATGTGGCGCGGCGTTCGCGCACAGATCCTTGTAAGCCGCGGCGAGACCGGGCCGGCAGAGCGTCTTGCCCAAGAGGCGGTGGAGTTGGCCGAGCGAAGCGATTTTCTGAATCACAGGGCGGACACGCTGATGGACCTTGCGCAAGTCCTGCAGGCACGACACCAATTCGATGAGTCGGCCGAGGCGACCGCCCAGGCGGTCGCGCTCTATGAAGAGAAGGGCAACGTCGCGGGCGCGGCGAAGGCGCGCGGGAGCCTCGCAACGCTCGCGCAAGTATGAAACGATCCACGCGTCCAGACGTTCGAAACGAGCCCGGATAGGTGGTGGCGCGATGCCCGTGAAGTTTGAAGAAACACTGCGGCTAACCGGGGGCGGCAACGTGATGGCGGTGGGTCCACGCGACAAGGACGACGACATCCAGGAGCTCTGCGCGTGGGTCTATCAGAGAAGCGGCTCGGACGATGCGGCCGCGACTGAGATGACGACGACGGGCGGCAAGCTAAGGCAGCCCGACGGACACAATCCGAGGTGGGAGATGGAGCTCGCGAAGGTGCCGGAGGACGGTCAACTGGAGCTGGAGCCCGGCTGGGCTCACGCGGTGGCAGTCGCGCTGATACTGGATGGGGCGGGCCACACCGGCGTGTTCGTCTGGGGCGAGACGGTCATGCTGACGACGTGAGGGCCGGAAGACGCCTCGTGTCGCCGCTCAGGCTTGGATCAGAGCGCGCGCGAAATCCTGAGGATCGAATGGGCGCAGATCGTCGAGCGCTTCGCCGACACCGACGAGCTTGACAGGCAACCCGAGCTCGTG
>Ga0137371_10002267_pt1 | contig 15299 bp, 20 predicted proteins | sample SagtaG_7_FD_104919 | JGI IMG/M metagenome (GOLD analysis project Ga0137371, IMG submission 104919) | Vadose zone soil microbial communities from Sagehorn Ranch, Mendocino, California, USA - Sage1_R_40_16 metaG | ecosystem: Environmental > Terrestrial > Soil > Vadose zone | place: USA...
AGGCGAGCAGCCGGAGGTCGCTCGCGATCTTGCCGAGGTCCATCGCGTAGGTGCGCAACGTCCCCGAAAACGCCGCCGCGTCGCCCATGGACTGCATGAGCTGGATGCGGTCCTTCCCCTCCCGCAGCTCGATGCCGGTGATGGTCCGCAGGTGCTTCACCATCAGGGCCGGGTACGTGGGTTCGGCGTTCAGACCCGTCCCGACGGCGGTGCCGCCGATGCCGAGGTCGCGCAGCGCGTCGGCCGCGCGGGCCACGCGGTCCGCGCCGCGCTCGATGGTATGCCCGTAGGCGGCGAACTCCTGGCCCAGCCGAATCGGCGTCGCGTCCTGCAGATGCGTACGCCCCGACTTGAGGATCTTGTCGAACGACTTGCCCTTCGTCAGGAAGGCCCGCGCCAGTCGGCCCAGGGCGTCGAGCAGTGCCGGCAGCTCCGACAGCGCCGCCAGCCGGATCGCGGTGGGGATCACGTCGTTGGTGGATTGGGCCATGTTGACGTGGTCGTTCGGATGCACCGGCTTGTAGTCACCGCGTTTCCCGCCCAGCAGCTCGTTCGCGCGATTGGCGAGAACCTCGTTACAGTTCATGTGGTGCGACGTCCCCGCTCCCGCCTGGTAGGGATCCACGACGAACTGGTGGCGGTGCTCCCCGGCCAGCACCTCGTCCGCCGCCCGCACGATCGCATCGGCGAGCTTCGGGTCGAGACGCCCGCTTTGCTTGTGCGTGAGGGCGGCGGCCCGCTTGATCCAGACGACGGCGTTCACGAACGGCGGAAGGGGGAGGAGGTGGGAGATGGGGAAATTCTGGCGGGCCCGCTCCGTCTGGATCCCGTAGAGCGCGTCGGCGGGAACGGACAGCTCGCCCAGGGGATCACGCTCGATGCGGGTCGCGCTCATCGTCTCCGTCCGTTCGGTCACGGCGCCGTCGGTCTCGAACCAGGAATCGCCCATGGATACCCAGGATCTGCTGCAACACCTGCCCACTGAAGCCCGGTTCTCTGGCACCAAGATGACCAAGCTGGATTGCTTCCGCTCGGACCGGCTCCTGGTCGGCCTGAATTGTTTCGAGCCGGGGCAGGGGCAGAAAGTGCACACGCACGCCGGAGCCGACAAATTCTATTTGGTTGTGACGGGAAAGGCGAGGTTCATCCTGGGTGAGAGTGTCAGGGACGCAGGGGCGGGAGACCTGATCCTGGCCCCGGAGGGCGTTCCGCACGGCGTCGCAACGGCGCTGGAGCGGACCGTCGTGCTCGTCGCGATCGCCCCGGCGCCCTGATCACTTCGTTGGCTCTACCCTGAGACTGTCATTGAATCGATTGAAGTACTCCGTCATCCCGATCACCAGGGTGATCTCCACGATCTGGCCCTCGTCCCACGCCGCGGAGAGGCTGGCGTACAGCTCGTCCGTCACCAGATGACCCGACACGTGGACGACGTCGGCGTACTCGAGCGCCGCCCGCCAGCCGGCCTCGAGCCGTTCGAGCGGAGCCCGCCCGCCACGGTCCTGGATCGCCTCGACCAGGTCCTCGCTCGCGCCCTTCTGTCTTGCCAAGACAGTGTGAGAGTTGAGTCAATAGCGACAGCGATTCAGGTGCGAGATGCGCACCCACAAGAGCTCCTTCAAGAGCGGGGGCACGGTGCCCTCGGTCATCACGGTGCGGAAGTGGGCGATCATCGTCCGCAGGTGGCTGGGTCGGAGCGCCACGGTGCGGAACATGTTGGGGATGTTGCCACGCTCCTTCAGGTACGTCTCGAGAATCGGCCGCACGTCCGGGGCGGCCTGGTCCGGCGTGAGCGGCGTGATCCGGGGTGTCGTCATTGTGGATCGTCCCTTCGTTTCCCCCAGCCGACCTTGAACAGCTGCACCGCGGCGTGGTAGCCCACGGATCGCACCAGGGCGTACACACCGAGGACGGTGAGCAGGATCGCCGTGTAGAAGCGCCACAACAGCAGCATGGTCACCTGGCGGGCGCCGAAGTCCCCGGCGAACCCGTTCAGGAAGGCTACTTCAAGTCCACCGCCGCCCGACGGCAGCGGTACCACGAGCGGCGCGTGGAGCAGCGCGAGCGCGCCGAAGAACATCTGAGGAAACGGCGGAGGCTCGTGCATGCCCCAGGCGAGCGCCGGGAGGATGAGCGCGCGGGCGGCGAGGCTGACCACGGTCAAGAGGGCCCCCGCGCCGAGCGCCCAGCGCGGGGCGCGGCGCACGTGCGCCCACGCCACCCGCCACTGGCGGCGCACGCGGTGGCGGACAAACCCCGAGCGCGCCAGGCGCTGCAGCAGGTATACCGCCACCAGGACCAGCAGGACCGTAATCTCGATGGTCACGAGCTCGCCGGCCCGGTGATGCTGGAGCCAGGTGCGTGCCGCGTCTTGCCAGTCAGGCACGTAGTAGGCGACCAGCGCTGCGGCCGCGATCACGAACACGGGCCATTCGCATGCGACCTCGACGCCGATCGCGACAAGGGCGGTGACCGGTCGCAGGCGCGCCTCCGCGAGGCCGAGGAAGCGGGCCGGCTCGCCCCCCAAGCGGTTCGGCGTGAGCTGGGATGCCGCTTCTCCATACAGGTTCAGCCGGAAGGCGTCGCCAAACGAGAGTCGTCCCCCCGCCGTCCAGACGCTGAGCTGAATCCGCCAGGCGCGGACGAGACAGTCCACGCCTAGAAGGGCGAGCGCGAGCAGGTGACTCATCGGTCAGTCGGAGCAGTCGCCCAGCGGGTAGATGAAGCCGCAATTCGAGCAGGGGCTCTTACACCCCCACGGCTTGGGTCGCACCGCCGCGCCGCAGCGCAGGCAGGTGGGCCGCGGTCTAGCCGAGGCGGTAGGCGCCGGTGAGGAAGGGATTGGCGCGGCGCTCGCGTCCGATGGTGGTTTCCGGTCCATGCCCGCTGTACACGATGGTCGAATCGGGCAGCGTAAGCAACTCGCGCTCGATGCTCTTGAGCAGCGTATCGAAGTCGCCCCCCGGCAGGTCGGTCCGGCCGATCGATCCCTGAAACAGCACGTCGCCGCCGAACACCGCGCCCTGGCCTTCGAACACGACGCTCCCGGGCGAGTGCCCGGGGGCGTGACGGACGCGGAACTCGAGTCCGCCCACCCACAGCACGTCGTCGTGGGCCAGCTCGCGGTCCGGTGCGGGGAGCCGCTCGGCACGCATGCCGAAGGCGAGGCCCTGTTCCGGGACGTGGTCGTACAGCACACGATCCGCCGGATGTAGATGGACCGGGGCCCCCGTATCGGCCTTGAGCCGCGGAACGCCCAGCACGTGGTCGATGTGCGCGTGCGTGAGCCAGATCCCGACCGGCCGGACGGCTTCGGCCTGGAGCTTGTACGCGATCAGGCCCGCTTCCTCGCCGGGGTCGATGATCGCGCACTCGGCCGTCGCTTCGTCGATCACGAAGTAGCAGTTCTCGACGAACTGGCCGTTGGGGACCTGCACGACCCTCATTCTGGTACCGCCTGGCGCGCCTGGCGCACCAACGCCGGCTCCTCGCGCAGCGCCGCGAGGTACTTCTCGACGGCAATCGCGGCGGTCGTGGCATCACCCACGGCGGTCGTGATCTGGCGCGTGAGCTGGCTGCGCACGTCTCCCGCGGCAAAGAGACCCGGAATGGACGTCATCATCCGGTCGTCGGTGACGAAGTAGCCCCCCGCGTCATGCTTGACGTGGCCCTCCACCAGGTCCGTGTTGGGCCTGAACCCGATGAAAATGAACGCGCCGCCGACCAGGAGGTTCGAGTGCTCACGAGTCACCGTGTCCAGGAGCTCGAGGTGATGGATGCCGCGCTCGGTCCCCTTGATCTCGACCACGTGCTTGTTCCAGATCATCTCGATCTTGGGGTTCGCGAACGCGCGCTCCTGTAGGATCTTGGACGCGCGCAGCCGGTCGCGCCGGTGCACGATGTAGACCTTGGATGCGTAGCGGGTGAGGTAGTCGGCCTCTTCGACGGCCGCATCCCCTCCCCCCACCACGGCGAGAACCTCGCCCTTGAAGAACGCCCCGTCGCATACCGCGCAGTACGACACGCCCTTCCCGGCGTACTCCTTCTCTCCGGGCACCCCGAGCTTGATGGGAGTCCCGCCCGCGGTGAGGATCACGGCCGGTGCGCGATAGGTCTTGCCCCGGGCCGTGGAGACGTCGAACCAGCCGTCCTCCGCCTTGCGGACCTTCTCCACCGTATCGGTCACGATCTCGGCGCCGAACTTCTTGGCGTGCTCCGCCATCTTCTGCGCCAGCTCCCACCCCTTGATGCTTTCGAACCCGATGTAGTCCTCGATGAGGTCGGTGTTCAAGAGCTCGCCGCCCGGCGCCCCGCGCTCCATCGTCAGCGCCTTGAGCATGCCGCGCCCGGCGTACATCGCGGCGCACAGTCCCGCGGGGCCCGCGCCGACGATGATCACGTCGTATCCGTGCTTGGCGTTATCCGTCATCCGTCCTCAACTCTCCGTCCGCACCACGCAGCTCCAGGCATGGCGGCTCGGCATCGCCGGCGAGCGCCCGCGCCAGCTGCTCGCGAAACCGAACGGTCTCGACTTCGACATCGGACCGCTGTGGGCCCTCCAGCTTCTCGACGGCCGCTCGGCCCACCACCGCCACGCCATGCCGATTCCCCCGCTGCTGATGGAGCAACGCGGCCGCCGCCTGGATCAAGCCCTGCCAAACGCGTGCCGTGTCCTCGTCGCCGTCACTAATAATAGAACGCCAGACGGTTTCCAGGGCCTCGTGGGCGGCCCAGTAGTCGCCGGCGTTGAACAGATCGCGGGCGCGGAGCACGTGCGCCCGGCGGACTTCGGGAGTCATGGGCGGCAAAGGGCGGCACAAGGCGGCAGAGGCGGCAAGGAAACTCCTACTGCCGCCCCGTGCCGCCCGTTGCCGCCTTTGCCACCCCGATCCGCAGCAAGTTCACCGCTCCATGACAGCTCGAGATCGTCCCCACCAGCACCGCCGCCGCCGAGCCGCTCTCGCCCGCGGCCCGCACCATCGCGTCGCCTTCGATCACCGCGTCCACCGCGAAGGTGCCGACGCCGAACACGTGATGGCGGCACACGAACAATGCCGGCCCATGCACTGGTTCGCCCGCAGCCCGCAGCCGCTCCGCCAGCCCGCGCACCGCATCCCCCATCTCCCACGTCCGCGCGCTCCCGATGGCCGGGCAGACGGTGGGCTCGATGCAGTGCGTGGGACAGATCCAGTCGGCGAACGAGACATACCGAGTACGGTCGGGTCCCGTCCGATCGTAAGGCGTCCCCGGCTCGCCGGGCACGGGAGCGACGTCGATGGTGCGCCCCGGCCATCGCTCGCGCGCGTGGGCCACGAGCCACTGGAACATGAGGTGCGGCATGAGCGGCGAGGGCACGACGTAATCCTGCGACCCCGCCGGCGTGCGGGCGGCGCCGCCCAGGAGCTCACCGAAATAGTCGCTCCACTCGCGGACCACGAACGTCCGGTCCTGCGCCTCGCCCAGCTCCCCCCGCGCGCGACAGGCCGGGTCACGATCGACAACCACGACGCGCCGGAAGTGCGCCTTGCCTCGCTGCTTGGCCTTGGCGAGCTGCCCCGCATAGAACGTCCCGTAGCACCCGCCACCGACGACCACGACGTCGCGCATGGCGACCGGTTCGCTCACGCCTAGACGTCCCCGCCGGTGACCGGAAGGATTTCACCGCTCACACCCCGCGCTTCGTCGCTCGCGAGGTACAGCACCGCGGCCACGAGGTCGTCGAGCTCCACCCAGCGGACCTTGGCGGCCTGCATCTGTGCGAGATTGTCGGCCGTCCTCATCGTGCCGGGCGCGACGGCGTTCACGCGAATCCGGTCGTCGCGGAGCTCTCTCGCCAACGCGCGGGTGAGCCCGGCCACGGCGGACTTGGCCGCGGTGTAGACGGCCATCTGACTCTGCGGCTTCAAGACCGCCGCGGAGGCGAAGTTCACGATGGCCCCGCCCCCGCGATCGCGCAGCGCCGGGATGGCCGCCTGCGACACGTAGAACGTCGTCTTGATGTTGATCGCGAGCTCGAGCTCCAGGCGCTCGGGCTTGAGGTCGAGCACCGGACCGTAGTTCACGAGCCCGCCGGCCACGTTGACCACGACGTCGAGCCCCCCGAACCGCCCTCCCGCCTCAGCCACGGCCCGATGGGCTGCGTCCGGCGTCGTCAGGTCGCCCGCCACGGCATGGACGGCGAGGCCCTCCGCCGTGAATTCTTTCGCGCGGTCCGCGAGCCCGGCGGCATTCACGTCCGCGATGACGAGCTGCGCCCCCGCCCGACCGAACCCCCGAGCTACCGCGTGACCGATCTGGCCTACGCGCCCCACACCGGTGATGAGCGCGACCTTGCCGCGCAGGTTAGGAGGCATGCGCCACGATCTCGTCCACGGGGGGCGCACCGCGCTGCGCGAACGCGACCGTGCCGTCCCGCTCGACGACGTACACCGAGCGCTGGACGCCCTTGCCGTCCTCTTTGAGCGCGTGGTAGGCGCGGGCGATCGCGCGGTCGGGGTCCGAGAGCAGCGGGAAATTGAAGTTGAGCTTCTTCACGTAGCTCGCATGGGCTTCCACACCGGCGGGGTTCACACCGAACGGCTGGATGCCGGCCTTCTGGAACTTCGCCATCTCGTCGCGCACGGCGGAGAGTTGGCGGTTTCAGCCGGGGGTGTTGTTTCCGGGATAGAACACCAGCGCGACCTGTTTGGTCTTGAGCACCTCGGCCAGGCTATAGGTCCTGCCATCCGACGCGGCGGCGGTGAACAGGGGCGCCTTGCTGCCGAGGGCCAGGAGCTCGCTCATGAGGTCTCCCTACGGTCTTGCGCGACGTTTTCGCTCGACGTCGTTGCTCGACGCTCTTCAAGCCGTTCGAGCCACTCCATCGGGATGTCCAACCCGCCAAGTGGTGCATGCGAATCCCCGAGCTCCATGTCGCCGTGCCAGTCCGAGCCGCCGCTGATGGCAAGGCCAAGGCGCTCCGCGATCTTGGTGAGTCGGCGCTCGGTGCCGGGAGAGTGGCTCGGGTGCCGCACCTCGAGGCCGTCGAGCCCCTGCTCCTGGAACTGCCGGATCTGGCCTTCGGTGCCGTGATCACCGAGGTGAGCGGCGACGGCGATCCCACCGACGGCATGTACCAACTCGGCGACCTGCTGCAGCGTGGGAAGCGGCTTCTCGACGTAGGCGGGCCGGCCGCGGCCCAGATAGCGCGCGAACGCGTCGTTCATGTCGATGCACACGCCCCGCTGCACCAGCACTCGAGCCACATGGGGGCGACCGAGGGCCCCGCCGTCCGCCGCTCGCACGACGTCCCCGAGCTCGATGGTCACGCCCAGCCGGCGCAGGTGCGTCACGATCTGCTCGGCGCGACGTTGCCGCGCCGCCCGCGTGCCGGCGAGGAACTCCTCGAGCCGCACATGACCCGGCGGCAGAAAGTAGCCGAGCAGGTGAAGCTCGCCCCAGGGCGCCTTCACGCTGAACTCGCAGCCGGACACGACGCGTACGCCGAGCGCCTCACCACCGCGAGCCGCCTCGGGGACGCCAGCGGTCGTGTCGTGGTCGGTGAGGGCGATCGCGGCGAGACCCGCCGCGTGCGCCCGCCGCGCGACTTCGGCCGGAGGATACTCCCCGTCCGAGGCCGTCGAGTGGCAATGCAGGTCAACGCGCGCCGTAGGCACCCTCCGGCGCGGTCCAGGCCGGCTGCGACTGCCGGAACAGCTCCACCAACTCTCGCTCGGAGAGCTCGGCCAGCGCGGCGTCGGGACTGCGGTTGCCGACCGGCGCGTAGCGCGTGAAGCGACGGCGGCGCTCGGGGCCGGTCCCCAGCTCGAACACCACGCCGAACTGGTCGCGGTCGTACACTGTCACGCGCCCCGCCGGGGCCACTTCCCACGGCTCCCCGTCCACGACGATCGTTCGCCCCGCCATCGCCGCTCGCCTACGCCTCGGCCGGAGTCGCGAGGGAAACCTCGGTCCACAGCTCCCAGGCATCCGGGGCGTAGGTCCCCAGGCTCTGCAGCCGTTTCTCGAGCTTGATCTCCTCGGGCAGCCGCGACGCCTGAGCCCGGTGCGACATTTCGGTCTGGCTTTCGGAGAACTCCGTGAAGAGCTGCGGGTCCTTGGCATTGCGGAACAGCCAGATGCGCTGGCCGCGTGCGTCGGCGAACTGACACAATTCCCGCAGCGTGGCCAGGTAGTCCGCCTCGTTGGTCGGGGGCACGCGCACCCGCGCCGCGGTGAGCACCTTGGGCATGGCTAGATCGCTCCCTCGGGAAAGTCCTCGAGCGCGCGTTTCACGTCGGCGAGGAATCGATCTGCGTCGGCGCCGTCCACGACTCTGTGATCGTACGACATCGACACCATGCCCATCGTGCGGATCGCGATCGTGTCGCTGCCGTCCGGCAGCGTCACCACCTTGGGGCGCTTCTCGATCGCGCCCACGCCGAGGATCGCCACCTGCGGCTGGTTGATGATCGGGGCTCCCGCGTACGACCCGAACACGCCCGGGTTCGTGATGGTGAAGGTGCCGCGCTGGATCTCGTCCGGTAACAGCTTCTTGGTCCGCGCGCGCTCACCCAGGTCGTTGATGGTGCGGGCCAGGCCGCCGAGCGACAGCTCGTCCGCGCGTTTCACCACCGGCACGATAAGCCCCCAGTCGAGCGCCACCGCGATGCCGATGTTCACATCGCGACGGTAGATGATGTTGTCGCCCGACACCGCGGCGTTCACCACCGGGTGCTTCCGCAGTTGCTCGGCGCAGGTCTTCGCGATGAACGCGAGGTAGGTGAGATTCACGCCGCGCTCGGCGTACGCAGCCTTGTGCTTGCGGCGGAGCTCGGCCACGCGGCTGTAGTCGATCTCGAAAAAGCTCGTCACGTGCGCCGAGGTGCGGCGCGACATGATCATGTGATCCGCGGTGATCTTGCGGATCTTCGAGAACGGTTCGACTCGATCGCCGGGCCAAGGGTCCACGACCGGGTGCTGGACGGGGCCGGACGGCGCGGGAGCGGGGAGCCGGGAGCCGGGAGCAGTCGGGGCGGAAAGGCCGCGCTCGATGAATCCGAGAATGTCTTGCTTGGTCACCCGGCCGGCGAAGCCGCTACCCGGGATGGTCGAGATGTCCACCTGATGCTCGGCGGCGATCTTGCGGACCAGCGGGGTGGACTTGCGGCGCAAGCGCTCCTCGGCGGTCTCACCCCCGTCCCCCTTTCCCCCCACCGGGGCGGTAGAGGGCGGTAGAGGGCGGGAAGGGGCGGTACGGGACGCCGGCGAGACCGCGGTGCCCCCGGGAGCAGCGGGCGCCCGCTGGGCTGCTGCGACCGGGGGCGCCGCGGGCGAAGCCGCCGTCGCTGCAGCGCCCTTTTCGGTCTCAATCACCGCCACGAGCGTCTGCACCGGCACGGTCTGACCTTCCTGAACCTTGATCTCAGCCAGTACGCCGGCACTGGGCGCCGGGATCTCGGCATCCACCTTGTCGGTCGAGATCTCGAACAGCGGCTCGTCCCGCTTGACCTCGTCACCGAGCTTCTTGAGCCACTTGGAGAGGGTCCCTTCTGCGATCGACTCTCCCATTTGCGGCATCAGGACGTCTATGCGAGCCATGACATCTCCTCAATACGCCGCCAACCAACGCGCCGCTTTCACGATATCGTCCGTCTGCGGCAGCACGAAATCTTCCAGCGTCGGCGCATATGGCAGGGGCACGTCGTGCGCCGTCACCCGCATGATGGGGCCGTCGAGCCAGGCGAAGGCCTGCTCGTTGATGCGCGCGGCGATCTCGCCGGCGAGGCCACCGGTGCGCGTGTCCTCGTGCACGATGAGCACCTTGTTGGTCTTCTGCACCGTCCGCATGATCGCGGCGTCATCCATCGGCAACAGCGTCCGCAGGTCGAGCACCTCGACCGAGAGGGCGTCGTCCTTCGCCAGCTGGTCGGCCGCCTCGAGCGCCTTCCACACCGTGGCCCCGTAGGTGACGATGGACAGGTCCTTCCCCTCGCGGGCGAGCCGGGCCTCGCCGATCGGGGTGAGGATCTCCTCTTGCTCCGGCAGCGACTCCTTGATCCGCCGGTACAGCCACTTGTGCTCGAGGTAGATCACCGGATCCTCGTCCCGGATGGACGCCTTGATCAGGCCCTTCGCGTCCCGTGCGGTGGCGGGATAGACGATCTTCAACCCCGGAGTGTGAAAGAAGGCCGCCTCGGGGTTCTGCGAATGAAACGGGCCACCCCGCACGTAACCGCCGCACGGGCCTCGCACCACCATCGGGGTCGCGAGACCGGCGCGGTAGCGGGCGGTGGCGACGTAGTTCGTGAGCATGTCGTAGGCGCAAGAGATGAAGTCGATGAACTGCATCTCCGCCACCGGACGCATGCCCATGTGGGCTGCGCCGGCCGCCGCGCCGACGATCGCCGCCTCCGAGATCGGCGTGTCGATGACGCGCCCCTCGCCGAACTTCTTGGCGAACCCCTCGGTGACCTTGAACGCGCCGCCGTAGGCCCCCACGTCCTCTCCCAGGATGAACACGTTGGGATCGCGCTCCATCTCCTCCCACAACCCCTGGCGCAGCGCTTCCAGGTAGGTGACTTCGGCCATCACAGGCTCCGGTACCAGTGTCGCGGGGCCGCTCGCGGATCGGCATACACGCCGCCCAGGGCCGACTCCCCCGACGGCAACGGCTCGTCGATGCAGGCATCGGTCGCCTGATCGATCTCGACCTTCACGCGGTCGTCGATCGCCTTCAGCTCGCGCTCCTCGGCCCACTCGTTCCGCACCAGCTGCGTCACGTAGCGGTCGACCGGGTCGTTCTCCTTGGCCCACCAATCGAGCTCGTCCTTGGGCACGTAGTGCTGGTCGTCATGCTCGGCGTGGCCCTTGCGACGGTACGTTTTGACCTCGATGAACTGCACGCCGTGACCCCGTCGGGCCCGCTCGACCGCGAGCTTGGTCGCCTCGTACACCGCGAGCACGTCGTTCCCGTCCACGGTGACGGCCGGGATGCCGTAGCCCTTCGCCTTCTCCGCGAGGTCCTTCACCGCGAACTGCTTCTCCGGAGGCGTCGAGTAGGCCCAGCGGTTGTATTCCGCGATCACGACGAGCGGGACCTTTTGGACCGCGGCGAAGTTGAGACCCTCATGGAACGTGCCGGTCGAGGTCGCGCCGTCGCCGACATACACCAGCCCCACCCGCGGCTCGCCCCGCAGCTTGAAGCTCAGCGCGATCCCGGCCATCACCGGGACCATGTCGCCGAGATGCGAGATCTGGCCGAGGTAGCCCTTCTCGAGATCGTTGAAATGGACGTTCAGCTCGCGCCCGCGGGTGGGGCTCTCCGCCTTGGCCATATACTGGCGCAAGATCGCCAACGGCTCGGCGCCCATGACGAGCATCGAGCCCAAGTTGCGGATCAGCGGCGAGAGGATGTCCGGGTTAGGCCCTCGGGCGAGGGCGTACGCCGAGCCGACCGACTCCCCCTCCTGACCGAGCGAGCGAAACAAGCCGCCGATTACCTTGCTCTGGCGGTAGAGGGCGGTGAGGCGTTCTTCCAGGGTCCGCGTGAGCCGCAGGTAGCGATAGATTTCGAGCAACTGGTCGCGGGTGAGACCCGCCGGGATGGGCGGCGACTGCGTGGTCGGTGCGGCGCGCGATGGCATGACGTAAATTGTAGTGGGCGTGAAACTTGGCTGGACGGGGCGGGCAAATCAAGCTCCGGTGAGGAGGCCGTATGGCGACGTTGAAGCTGCGGGTGACGGGGATGACGTGCGGGCACTGCCAGATGAAAGTCGAGAAGGCGCTGATGGGCGCGGGCGGCGTGTACTCCGCCGTCGTCGACCTCTCGTCCGGCGAAGCGGAAGTGGATTTCAACGACGACGCCGCGACGACGGACCAGCTCATCGCGGCGATCGCGAAGGCGGGGTACGGCGCGAAGGTGGCGGGTTAGTAGGCCCCCCGGAGCTCGTGGCCCGGCTCCACCTGTTTGTGCACCTCCGCCAGGAAGCGCTTGGCGAGGCGGTCGAGCTCCGACTCTCCGACCTGGTCGGTGCCGACCTCCACCAACGTGTAGTGCCCGCCCTCAGCGCGGGCGGTGATCGTCACCTTGCCCAGCGCGCCCGCATAGATGCGCCGTCGCGCCGCCTCGTCCGCCGGCGCGAGGCGCGTGCCGAAGAACGCCTTGGCCTGCGCCAGCACGTCGTCGGGGCTCAGGGTCGTCCGGTGGAAATACCTCACAGGTTCCCCTCCCATGCGGGCTTGAAGCGCCGCAACATCAGGCTGTTGAGCACCACGCTCAGGCTCGACCACGCCATCGCCGCGCTCGCGAGCACCGGCGAGAGCAGCACGTGGAGCCACGGGTACAACGCCCCGGCGGCGATCGGGATGCCGATCACGTTGTAGGCGAATGCCCAGAACAGGTTCAGCTTGATCGTCCCCATGGTCCGCCGCGACAACTGAATCGCCGTCACCACGCCGCGCAGGTCGCCGCGCATCAGCGTCACGTCGGAGGCCTCCATGGCGATGTCGGTCCCCGTCCCGATCGCGATCCCCACGTCGGCCTGCGCGAGGGCGGGCGCGTCGTTGATCCCATCGCCCACCATCACCACGCGCTTGCCCTGCCGCTGCAGCTTCTTCACGATGTCGGCCTTCTGCGACGGCAACACCTCGGCCAGGATGTCGTCGATCCCGACCTCCTTCGCCACCGCTTGCGCCCCATGCTTCGAGTCCCCCGACACCATCAGCACCGCGATCCCCAGGCGTCTCAGGGAGGCGATGGCCTGGGGCGCGGTCGGCTTGATGGGGTCGGAGATCGCGATCACGCCGTACACCGTGTTGTTCACCACCACGATCACCGGGGTGCGTCCCTGAGCCGCGAGGCGGTCGGCGTCCGGACCGAGCGTTCCGAGCTCGAGCGTGCGCTCGCGGGCGTGGCGCAACGAGATCACCTCGATGATGCGGCGGTCCACGGTACCGCGCACGCCCCGCCCTTCCATTGCCGCGAACTTCTCGACCGGCAGGACGTCGACCTGCCGATCCCTGGCCGCCTTGGCCACGGCGAGTGCGAGCGGGTGCTCCGAGCGCTGCTCCACCGAGGCGGCCCACTTGAGCACTTCACCCGGCGACAGGGGCGTGCCGTCCGGCCGCTTGGCCGTCACGATGTGCGTGACGGACGGCCGGCCTTCGGTGATAGTGCCGGTCTTGTCGAGCAGCACGGTGCGCACCGCGGCGAGTCGATCGAGCGCTTCTCCGCTCCGGATCAGGATGCCGTACTCGGCGGCCTTGCCCGTTCCCACGAGGATCGCCGTGGGCGTGGCGAGTCCGAGCGCGCAGGGACAGGCGATGATGAGCACCGTCACGAGCGCGATGGTCGCGAACACCACGGCCGGCGCGGGCCCCACATCGTACCAGATCACGAACGCTGCGATCGCCAGTGCGATGACGATCGGCACGAACACACCCGCCACGCGATCGGCGAGCTGCTGGATCGGCGCCTTGGTCGCCTGTGCGTCCTCGACCAACTGGACGATCTGACCCAGCGCGGAGTCCTTGCCGACTCGCGTGGCGCGGAACGTCACGCTGCCGGTCGTATTCAGCGTCGCGCCGATCACCTCGTCACCGATCTTCTTGGCCACCGGCATCGGCTCTCCGGTCAGCATCGATTCATTCACCGCGGAGGCGCCTTCGGTGACGATGCCGTCCACCGGGATCGTTTCGCCGGGCTTCACGATCAGGAGGTCCCCCGGTACAACCCCCTCCACCGCGATGGCGGTCTCCTTGCCCTCGCGCACGACGTGCGCCATGCGTGGGCGGAGCCCGGCGAGGCGCCGGATCGCTTCCGAGGTACGCCCCTTGGCACGCGCCTCGAGCAGTCGTCCCAGAAGAATCAACGCGATGATGGCCGACACCGATTCGTAGTAGACGTCCGCCGGGTGCCCGGCACCGGCGAACACGCCCGCAGCGAAGGTGGCGACGAGCGAATACAGGTAGGCCGCGCCCGTGCCCACGGCGATGAGGGTGTTCATATCGGCCGTGCGATGCCTGAACCCGCTCCACGCGCTCCGGTAGAACTGGCCGCCCGACCAGACCACCACCGGCAAGGTGACGACGGCGAGGCCGATCTTGATCCACTCCAGGTCGAGCGCCCCACGCCCGGCGAGCGCCTCCTGGAGTCGCCCGGCGACCGGCATGAGCAGCCGCCCGAGCAGATCGACCTGCTTCAGCGTGGCATCGGCATCGTGCGCCATCAGCAGCATCGAGCCGAGCATGCTCACGACCGTCACGGCGGCCGCGAGGGCGAACTTCCCCGTGAGCGAGCGGACCTCGCGCTCACGCGCGAGCCGCTCCCGCTCGAGCGGGTCCTCGGCGGCAATCGGCTCCGCGACCCGGAAGCCCGCATGGTCGACCGCGTCCTCGAGCGCCTCCGCGGTCGTGGCGCCGGGGATGTAGTCCACCGTGACGTTCTCAGTCGCCTGGTTGGCGGCGGCGCGGATCACGCCCGGCACGCCCCGCAACGCCTGCTCGAGCGGCGCGACGCTCGGCGCGTAGTGCAGCTGCTCGACGGTGAACGTGACGCTCGCCTGGCCGCAGTCGTAGCCCGCCGCCCGGACCGTCTTGATCAGCTCGGCGACGCTGGTCTGCGCGTCGTCGTAGTCCACGGCGCCTTTGCCGGTGGCGTAGTTGACGGCGGCGTGGGCGACGCCGCCGGCGCTCCCCAGCGCCTCCTGCACCGTGGCGGCGCACGAGGCGCAGCTCATCCCCTCGATGGGCAGGACGATACGGGCTTTACTCATGAAACTTGTGCGGGGAAGACGAGGGCCGCCGGTCGGTGGTGGCGGGCTCCACCACGAGCAGGCCCTTCAGCATGTGCATGCCGCAGCGGAAGCGGAACTCGCCCGCTTCCGCGGGGGTGAACTCGACGGGCGTGGTCTGAAACGCCGGGAGCGCCGTGTCGATCCCGAAGTCCTCGAACACGACCCGCTCCGAGCAATCCGCGGTCTCGTCGCGGTAGAACTGGATTCGCACCGGCTCGCCGGCCCGCACGACCACCGTATCGGGTGTGTAGCCGCCCTTCACGACGACCCGCACTTCCTGCACGCCGGCGACGTTGGACGCCCCGGTTGCGGATCCTTTCGAGAGCAGGAAGTACCACAGCACCCACACGATGGTGACGAGGCCGACGGCCGTGACGACGTACTGCGTGACGCTCACGCCTTCTCGTAGTATTCGATACCGAGGTGGGTGATCTGATCCTCGCCCATCAACCACCGCAGCGTGTTCTTGAGCTTGGTCTGCTGGATGAACAGATCGTGCTCAGGATACAGCCCCGGGGCCGTCTG
>Ga0137371_10002269_pt1 | contig 15294 bp, 14 predicted proteins | sample SagtaG_7_FD_104919 | JGI IMG/M metagenome (GOLD analysis project Ga0137371, IMG submission 104919) | Vadose zone soil microbial communities from Sagehorn Ranch, Mendocino, California, USA - Sage1_R_40_16 metaG | ecosystem: Environmental > Terrestrial > Soil > Vadose zone | place: USA...
CCGCTCACCCGCTCGGCAGTCCGCCAGATGGGATCGCCCAGCGTGCCGTCGACCACCACGGGGCGGGCCGCGCGCACGGCGCGCACCAGCTGCGGCGCCGCGGCCAGAGAATCGGCCGCGCGCCGCGGCGCGGCGTGAAGCGCCACGCCAGGCGAATCGACTGCGCTTGCGGGAAGGGCCAGGGCCGAGGCAGCCAGCCAGGTAACGGCGAGAAGCATGAGCACCCCGAGACGGAGGTCGGTGCTGTTCCCCGGCGGCGGCATCCAGGGCGTGCTGAGCGATGCCAACTATGACAGGCGGCCGTACGAAACGGTTGCACGGGAGGTGTCACGAAACGGTGAGGGGCCGGGGACGGGTGAGAAACGGGTCTAGAGTCGCTTGAGCACCCCTCTGATGAGCCGCTCGAGCTGCCCCGCCAGCCCCCGGCCGGCCTCCAGAACTTCTTGATGGGACAGCTTTTGCGCCACTCCCGCCTCCCCCGCCAGCCCGGCGGCGACGTTGGTGACGCTCGAGAAGCCCAGGCAGCGGACGCCCCGGGCGCGGGCGGTGATCACTTCAGGGACGGTGGACATCCCGACGGCGTCCGCGCCGAGCCGCGCCAGCATCCGGATCTCGGCCGGCGTTTCGAACGCAGGACCGAGCAGCGCGGCGTACACCCCTTCCTCGAGTGGAATCCGCTCCGCGCGCGCCACGTCGCGCGCCCGGGCGCGCAGCTCCGCGTCATACGGGTCGCTCATGTCGGGGAAGCGTTCCTCGCCCTCCTCGACCGGGCCGGCGAGCGGGTTACGGAACATCAGATTGATGTGGTCCGCGATCAGCATCAGGGTCGGGGGGCGGAAGGTGTGACGGATCCCGCCCGCCGCGTTGGTGACGATCAGCGTGCGCACGCCCAGGCGGGCGAACACGCGGGTCGGGAGCGCGGCGACGGCCGGCGCATGGCCCTCGTACAGATGAAAGCGACCGCTCTGCGCCAGCAGCGGCACGCCCTCGAGGGTGCCGCCCACCAACTCGCCCTTGTGCCCGGGCGCGCCGGGCTCGGGGAATCCGGGAATCGCGGAATACGGAATGCGGATTGCGGAATCCACACTGTCCGCCACGGAGCCGAGGCCGGACCCGAGCACGATCGCAACGCGAGGCCTGAACGGTCCGAGACGCCGCGCGATGACGTCCGCGGCTTGCTGGATCGTACTGCTCCCTGCTCCCTGCTCCCCGGGGTTCACAACAGCATTCCAGCCAACGTCGCCGACAGAAAATTCGCCAGCGTTCCCGCGATCATCGCGCGGAAGCCGAGCCGCGCGAGGTCGTGCTTGCGGTCGGGGGCGAGGGCTCCGATCCCGCCGATCTGGATGCCGACCGAGCTCACGTTGGCGAAGCCGCACAGCGCGAACGTGGCGATCGTGAACGATACGGGGTCGAGCTGGGCCTTGAGCGGCCCGAGCTGGGAGTAGGCGATGAACTCATTCAGCACCATGCGGGTGCCGAGCAGGCCGCCGATGGTGCCCGAGTCGTGCCAAGGAACGCCCATCACGAACGCGATGGGCCGGAAGATCCAGCCGAGGATGGTCTGGAGGTCGGCCGGGAACCACGTCGCGAAGCCGTGCACCCAGCCGAAGAGGCCGTTGGTGAGGGCGATCAGCGCGATGAACGAGACCAGCATGGCGATCACGTTGAGCATCAGGTGCAGGCCGTCGGTCGTGCCGCGCGCGGCGGCGTCGACCACGTTCACGTCGGTGCGCGGGATGTCAACCTTCACGCCGCCCAGGGTCTCGGGCGTCTCCGTCTCGGGCTCGATGATCTTGGCCATCATGATCGTGCCCGGCGCCGTCATGATCACCGCGGTGAGCAGGTGCCGGGCCTCGATCCCGAACGCGATGTAGGCCGCCATGATCGATCCCGAGACGTGCGCCATGCCCGCCGTCATCACCGTCATCAACTCGGACTGCGTCATGCGCGGCAGGAACGGGCGGATCGTGAGCGGGGCTTCGGTCTGCCCCATGAAGATCGACGCCGCGACGTTCAGGCTTTCCGCTCCGCTCGCTCCCATCACTTTGTTCATCACGATCGCGAACGCCTTCACGACGAGCTGCATCACACCCAAGTAATAGAGGATCGCGAACAACGCGGACACAAAGATGATGGCGGGCAGGACCTGGAACGCGAAGATCAGACCGAGGCTCGAGTGCTGCTTGCCGATCTCGCCGAACACGAACTCGGACCCGACGTAGGAGAAGCTCAGGATTTTCTTGACCGCGTCGCCGAGCGCCGCGAACAACGTCTGGCCGAGCGGGACACGGAGGACGAAGATGGCGAAGGCGAGCTGGAGGCCGACACCCCACGCGACCACGCGCGGGCTGATGGCGCCGCGGTTCCGCGAAAGCGAGACGCCGAGCCCGAGGATGAGCGCGATGCCGAAGATGCCGGTGAGCCGCTGCGGCAGCGAGCGGGGCGCGGCCTGGGGTGTCGGGGCCGCCGCGGGGGGCGTGGCAGCCCGGGCGGCGCTGTCGGCGGCGCCCGGTTGGGGCTGCTGCCCGAGCGCCGCGTGCAGCGTGTTCCACGCGAAGCGCGGTAGCGTGAACACGGCCAGCGCGCACACGAAGGTGACCGCGAACGCAAGCACGGTTCGGCGCAGCGACATTTAGAGAGCCTCCAGTTCGCTCTGCACGCGGGAGACCAAAGCGACCTTCTCATAGTCCGGCAAGAACGCGCTCTCGCACGCGTTCAGCACCACGCGGCCGAGGTCCTGCCGCGTGAGGCCGAACGCGCTCTGGGCCGTGAAATACTCGTCGGTGAGCGAGATGCCGTCCACCAGGCGCCCGTCCGTGTTGAGCGTCACGACGACGCCCGCCTCGAGATAGCGCTTGAACGGATGCTCGGCGATCGAGTCGACGGTGTGCGTGTGCAGGTTGCTGGTGAGGCACATCTCGAGCGGGATCTTCCGCTCGACCACGTACTCGAGCAGCGCCGGGTCCTCGCCGAGTCGGGTGCCGTGGCCGATGCGCCGCGCGCCGCACTCGCTCAGGGCCTGGTGGATCGAGTGGGGCCCGTCCCCCTCGCCGGCGTGACAGGTGCATGCCATGCCGTGCTGAGCCGCATATTCGAATGCGGCACGGTGGTCGCGCGCCGGGAACCCCCGCTCGGGGCCCGCGAGGTCGAACGCCACGACGCCCGCCCCCCGATAGTCCGCCGCCGCGCGGGCGAGCTCGAGCGACTCGGCGGGCGGCCGGGTCCGGATTCCGCACACGATCAGCCCCACTCTCGTCCTTCCCTTCGTCTCGGCTTGGCCGCGCCTGATCCCGGCGAGCGGCGCCTCGATCGCCTGTGCCAGCGTGAGCGCCGGCCGATGGAGCAGCGGCGAGTAGCGCACCTCGACGTAGCGCACCCCATCGGCCGCCGCGTCGAGCACGAACTCATACGCGATGCGCTCGAGCGCGGCGGCCGTCTGCATCACCGAGAGGGTGATCTCGTACTTGGTGAGGTACTCCTCGAGGCTCTTCGCGTGCTTCACGTGCAGGGCCTGCGCTAACCCTTCCGGCGTATCGGCGGGCAGCCGGATCGCCTGGGCGCGCGCCAGCTCCAGCATCGTCTCGGGCCGCAGGCAGCCGTCCAAGTGCACGTGCAGCTCGGCCTTGGGCCAGCGGCGCAGCACGTCCTTGGGAATGCGGGGCGCGCCCTTCCGGGCGCTCACCACCACGCGCAAGATCGCGCCGCCCTCGCTCACGGGATCGCCCCCGTCCACCGGCCGGCCCACGCCGTCGGTGACGTACGCTGCACCCGTGCCGAGCAGGTCCGCGAGCTCGCGATCGAGCACGGCGACCGCGTCGCGCACGGTCGCACCTGGTGCCACACTCACCGGCCGGTCGTTCACGAACACGCGGATCATCGGTGCAGCCGCTCGTCGTTCGGCCCGGCGACCGGCTGTGGCAGCGCGGCGAGATACTGGATGAGCGCGTCCACATCAGTGACGCCGACGTCGTCCCGGGGAGCGCCTTGCAGCATCGCGTAGCCGCTCCCGCCCGTCGCCAGGAAATCGCTCACCGCGAGCGTGTAGATCCGGCCGTCCTCCACGCCCTGGCCGTTCGCGAGGCGCAGCTTCGTGATGCGGTCGCCGACGCGGCCGCCGGGATCGTACCACACTTCGATCCCCGCCACGTGCGCGTCGGGCCCCCTTGCGCCGGCGACCGCGTGCTCGAGCGCCTGCTTCAACACCTTGCCCGACACGGCCAGGCGCACGAGGCGGTTGCCGAACGGCTGCACCCGGTACAGGTCGCCGTAGGTCGCCATCCCCGCCGCGAGGTCTGCGCGGATGCCGCCGTTGTTGACGAGGGCGACGTCGGCCTTGGCGATACTGCGCTGCGCGTCGGCGATGAGGCGTCCCAGCCCGTACTCGTTCCCCACGCGCCGCAGCTCGAGCTGGATGCGCACGATGGCGCGGCTCGTGAGCGCAGCGACCGTCTGCGTGTAGCGGCGCAGCGAGTCGGCGAGCCCCTCGTCCGGCCGGACCTGGTCCGCGAACGGGGTCTCGATCCGCGCCCGCACTTCGCGCCGGGCGCCAACCCGCACGAAGTCCACGACCGCGATCCCCGCGCCGGACGAGCGCGCCTGCACGATCGGAATGCCGTTCACCACCGTGTTCACGAGCGAGTGGGTGTGCCCGCTCACGATCAGGTCCACCGACCCCGGGTCGAGTGCGCGCGCCAGGTCGATGATCTCGCCGTGGCACGCGGCCGCGGCGACCGGCTGCGCCGCGGCGCCGGCGACGCCGTCGCAGAACGCCCCCTCGTGCGCCACGACGATGACGTACTCGGCGGCGGCGCGCGCCCGGGGCAGGACGCGGCGGACGGCTGCCGCGCCGTCTCCGAACGCAAGCCCCCGCACGTTGCGCGACGCCGTGTTCAGGGGCGTCTCGGGCAGGGCCACGCCGATCACGGCCACCCTGGTCCCGCCCCGTTCAATCAACGTCCACGACTCCGCCCAGTCGGGTCGCGCCGTGCCGGCGGAGTCGGTGATGTTCGCCCCGAGCAAGCGGTAGCGGGCGCCGGCCATGCGGGCGCGCAGCGTGTCCACCGACCAGTCGAAGTCGTGGTTCCCGATCGCGGCGGCGTCGATCCCGAACAGGTTCAGCGCCGCAATCGCCGGGCGACCGAAGTTGTAGTTCGAGACCAGGGTGCCCTGCATCTCGTCGCCCGCGTCGAGTCGCAGCGTGGTGCAGCCGCACATCCTGGCGAGGCTGTCGAGCCAGGGCTTGAGCGCCGCCGCCCCGCCCACCGGGCGCCCGCCGGACCAGGGCCACACTTGGGGCTCGAGCGCGCCGTGAAAGTCGTTGATGGCGAGCACGCGGAGCAGCGTTGTATCGGAAGTCTGGGAGGAGGGAGGGGGGAAGAGGGAAGAGTGTGCGACGAGGAGCGCGATCAAGAGATGCATAGTGCGCTGAAAATTGCCAAGCCGGAGCGCGTTGCGCTACCTTCACACCGCATGGTGGCAGCCTTGCTGTGCGCCGCGCTGTGCGCGCTGCCGCAGGACTCGGCCGTCCTGCTGGTGCGCGTGCTCGACGTGACCGACGCGCGCATCGGGGGCGACGCGATTCTCATCACCGACTCGACCCGCCGCCGCGCCCGCCACGTGCTGATCGACGCGGGCGAGCACGGCCAGACAGTGGTCGCCCGGCTCGTGGCCTTCCACGTCGATACGCTCGCCGCGGTCATCCTGTCGCACCCGCACGCCGACCACTACGGCGGCATGGCCGCCGTGCTGCGCCGCTTTCCGGTCCGCACCTTCGTGTACGGCGGCACGTCCCGGACGGCGGCGAGCTACCGCGCCCTGCTGCACGAAATCCGCGGCCGCCACATTCCCGTGGTCACCGTCGACACCGGGGTTCGCCGCCTCACCGTAGTCACACGCCGCGATACGGTGGAGTTCCGCCTGCTCGCGCCCCCGCCCGGCTGCAGCACGCTCCCGGACGGCGCGGGGAACGACGACGTGAACAATTGCTCGGTCGGCGTACGGCTCGCGCGGGGACAATTCACGATGTTCCTCCCCGGCGACGCGGAGCAGGCCGAGCTCGGCTGGTGGATGAGTACCGCCCCCGGGCTGCTCAGGGCGGACGTGCTCAAGGCGGGGCACCACGGCTCGGATAACTCGACGAGCGCCGATGTGCTCGACGTGGTACAGCCCAACGCCGTGATCATCAGCGCCAACGGCCGCCAGCATCCGTTCGCCGACGTGCTTACGTTACTCGCCGCCCGGGGCATTCCGACGTACTGCACCGCGGACGACGGCACCGTGACGGTGCGCGTCCCGCGCGGCCGCCCCTGGACGATCATGACGCAACGGACCGGGAAGTGTCACGCGCGGACGGTGGTGCACTGAGGTGGTCGAAACCCCGTCGGAGAATGCTCCATGCAGGAGACACACCAGCTGATCATAGACCGCAACGAAGGTGAACTGGTCGTCGTCGAAGTCGACGGCCGGGGATTCGTCGATCTGCCCCGCTGGCTGCTCCCCGCCGGCGTCCGGGCGGACGACGTGCTCGCGGTGACGGTCGACGCGGGCCCCGAGCGCGCGACGATCACCATCGCGCGCGACGCCGACGCGACCGCGCGCGCCCGCGACGCCGCCCGCGCGGCGGTGGACCGGCTCAAGCGGCGCGACCCGGGCGGCGACATCACGCTGTGACCGAGCCGAGCACCCACCGCGTGCTGGTCGTGGACGACGAGGCCGACATCACGGCGCTCGTCGCCTACCATCTGGCCAAGGCGGGTTACCGGGTGGCGACGGCCGCGAACGGCCGCGACGCGCTGCGGGCCGCACGCGAGGAGCGCCCCGACCTCGTGGTCCTGGACCTGATGCTGCCGGGCGCATCGGGCTACGATGTGCTGGGCGAGCTGCGCCGGCGCGACGAGACCAAGGACATCGGCGTCATCCTGCTCAGTGCCCGCAAAGACGAGCCGAACCGGATCAGAGGGCTCTCGCTCGGCGCCGACGACTACCTGCCGAAACCCTTCTCTCCGCAAGAACTGGTATTGCGCGTGGGCGCGGTGTTGCGCCGGCTCGCCTCCCCCGCCGTAGCGGCGGGCGGTCTGCTCGCCGCGGGAGCGATCGTGGTCGACCGCGGCGCACACCGCGTGACGGTGGACGGGGCGGAGATCGAGCTGACGGCGACCGAGTTCAGGCTGCTGCACACGCTGATCGAGCGCGAAGGCCGGGTGCAGAGCCGTGCCCAGCTGCTCGAGACGGTGTGGCAGGCCCAACCCGACATCCAGACCCGCACGGTAGACATGCACGTGCAGCGCCTGCGCCAGAAGCTGGGAAAGGCGGGCGACGGCATCGAGACGGTGCGCGGGACTGGCTATCGCTTCCGTCGGCCGGAAGCAAGGAGCGGGGGGGGCGGGGGGCGCGGGGGCCGGAAGCGCACGTGAAGCTCGCGACGCGGCTGTTCGTCACCACGGGCCTGCTCGCCGGCGCGACGGTCGCGGCGCTCATCATCGCCGCGGACCAGCTGCTGCGGCGCTACTCGGAGGACGAGATCGCCCGGGGGCTCGAGCGGGAAGCGCGCCTGGTCGCGGCCCTGTTGCCGGCGGACGCGCTGCATTGGCCCGACTTCGCGCGCGACCTCGGCGCGCGCATCGGGCACCGGGTGACGCTGATCGACGCGACCGGCGTGGTGCGGGGCGACACGGAATTCGACCGCGCGGCGCTGGGTCAGCTCGAGAATCACCTGCTGCGCCCGGAAGTGCAGCAGGCCATGGCGACGGGCGTCGGGCGGGCAGAACGGGTCAGCGCTTCGACCAACGAGCGCCGCATGTATGTCGCGCTGCGCGGCGGGCCGTCCGGTCTCGCGGTCGTCCGCCTCTCCACCACCCTGGCGGCGGTGGACGCGCAGGTGGATGCGATCCAGCGTGCCGTGGCGCTCGCCGGGCTGGCGGCCCTCGTCGCCGCCGGCCTGCTGGCGTGGCTGCTGGCGCACGAGGTCGCGAAGCCGCTCGTCCAGCTCGCGGGCGCCGCGCGGGCGATCGCCGACGGGCGCCCCCCCGATTTCCCCGATTCCCGGGTCCCCGAAGTCGCCCAGCACATCGTGGCGCTGCGCGGGATGCACGCGCAGCTCGACGAACGGTTCGCCGACCTGCGGCGGGAGCGGGAGGACACCGCCGCCCTGATCGAGACGATGGCAGACGGCGTCGTGGCAGCGGACGCGCGCGGCGGGATCGTGACGCTCAACCGCGCGGCCCGCCGGCTGCTCGGCTACGGACCCGACGATCCCGTCACCGCCCTCGCGGAGCTGTTCCACGAGAAGGCCGCGCGCGAGGTGGTGGAGGCGGTGCTCACCGGGCACGAGGCCGATCCCCGCGAGCTCGAGCGCGGCGGGCGCACGCTGCTGCTCGCCGGCCGCGCCCTGCCCTCCCCGGGCGGCGGCGCGCTGCTCGTGATCCGCGACGTGACCGAGCTGCGGCGGCTCGAGGCAGTGCGCCGCGACTTCGTCGCCAACGTGTCGCACGAGCTGAAAACGCCGCTCACGTCGATCGCGGGATACGCCGAGACGCTCGCGGCGGAAGGCGCCACGGGCGCGCAGCAGGAGGGCTTCGTCCGCACCATCGTGAGCAACGCGCGCCGCATGCAGCGCCTGGTGGACGACCTGCTGGACCTGTCGCGCATCGAGTCGGGCCGCTGGCAGCCGGCTCCGGAACGGGTGGACGTGGCGGCGCTGGCCCACGAGGCCTGGGCGTCGTTCGCCGGGCGTGCCGGGGAGCGGCAGGTGAATTTCGCCGTGGACGCGGGGCAGGCCGGCGCGGTGACCGCGGATCCGGAGGCGCTCCGTCAGGTGTTCAGCAACTTGTTCGACAACGCGCTGCGCTACACGCCGCCCGGCGGGCGCATCGCCGTCTCATTCGAGCCGGCGGCGGGCGGGCTCGTCCTGGCGGTCGCGGACACCGGCTCTGGCATCGCGGCCGAGCACCTGTCGCGGATCTTCGAGCGCTTCTACCGTGCCGATCCCGGCCGCTCGCGCGACGAAGGCGGCACGGGTCTCGGCCTCGCGATCGTGAAGCATCTGGTGGAGGCGCACGGCGGGCGCGTGGAGGCCAGGAGCGCCGTGGGCACGGGCACAACCATTCGGATGTTCTTTCCGGAGGCCGACAGCGGCGGCTAGCCCGCCGCAGCGCGATCCCGTTACCAGGCCGTTACATGCGGCCCGTTCCGCCGTGACGGGCGCGGGCTTCGTTTTCTCCCGATGCACGTACCACCGCAGTCCCCCCACAACCCATGCCCCCAAGGAGGGGAGCAATTCCATGGCGTTCTCTATTCGTCGGGCGCTCGCGGTGGCCGTCGTGGCCACGACGGCGGGCACCGTCCGGTTGGCCGCGCAGGGCACTCCGCCGCCGCAGGTAACCGTCGGCGGCGTCGTGTACACGCAGTACGTCTACCAGCTGAAGGACTCGGTGAATCACACCAACAGCTTCGACATCACCCGCGCCTACGTGAACGTGTTGGGGAGATTTTCGGGCGGAGTGGGCACGCGCGTTACGGGCGACATCTACCGCAACGGCACCGACAGCTCGCTCAGCTACCGCCTCAAATACGCCTTCGCGACCTACACGCCGCAGGGCAGTTCCCTCACCTACAAGGCCGGGTTGATCCACACGCCGTGGCTCGACTGGGAAGAGGCGCTGTGGGAATACCGCATGCAAGGCACGATGGCGATGGATCGCGCCGGTTACCTGTCGGCGGCCGACCTCGGCGTGGGCGCCGACGGCAAATGGGGTTCCGACAAGGTCAACTTTCAGCTCACTGTGGTGAATGGAAGGTTCTACTCGAAGCCGGGGAACACCGAGGGCAAGGACATCCAAGCGCGCGTCTCCGTCCGGGTGCTCGACACAGACGATTCGAGTCGGGTCGGCGGACTGCGCATCACGGGCTACGCCGGCTACGGTAGAGCGCCTACCGGCGACCGCAACCGCTACATCGGGATGGTGTCCTACCGGTCGAAGCAGATCACCCTCGCCGGCGAGGCGGCGGCGACGCAGGACAGCACACTCGGCACGAAGAACGGTCATGTCTACAGCGCGTTCGGCGTGTACAAGTTCCCGCGCAGCAAGGCCGCAATCATCGGGCGCGTCGACGTCACGCACAAGCAATCCGGTGCCGTGGACAAGCAGACGCGGTTCATCGCCGGGGCGTCCTATCAGCTGTCGCCCAACTGGCGGCTGCTCGCGGATTGGGACTACGCGGACTATCAGACCGACGCCCTCAACACCGCGAACTACGCGTCCCGCTCCCAGGCCCTGTTCCAGACTCAGTTCACGTTCTAACCCGGACGAGATCCCCTATGACGCAAACACGCTGGCTCGTACTTGCCGCCCTTGCCGCCCTTGCCGCCCCTGCCGCCCCTGCCGTCGCCCAGGTGAAGCTCACCGGCGCCGGCGCCACGTTCCCGAACATCATTTATCAGGACTGGATGCTGAAGTACAACCAGACGCACCCGGACGTGCAGCTGAACTATCAGTCCATCGGGTCGGGCGGCGGCATCCGCCAGTTCTCCGACGGCACGGTCGACTTCGGCGGCACGGACGCGCCGATGACCGACTCCGCGATCGCCGCGATTCAGGGCAACGTGCTCCACATCCCCACGGTGCTCGGCGCGATTGTCGTCGCCTACAACTTGCCGGGCGTCACCCAGCAGCTGAAGTTCACGCCCGACGTGATCGCCGACATCTTCCTCGGCAAGGTCACCAAGTGGAATGACGCCCGCCTCACCAGCGTCAACCCGGGCGTGTCGCTCCCCGCGACGGACATCGTCGTCGTGCACCGCTCCGACGGCTCCGGCACGAGCTTCGGCTTCACCGATTACCTCACGAAGGTGAGCCCGGAATGGGCTCAAAAAGTGGGCAAGGGCACGTCGGTCAACTGGCCCGTGGGCCTGGGTGGCAAGGGGAACGAGGGCGTGGCGGCGACGGTGAACCAGACGCCCGGCGGCATCGGGTACGTCGAGCTGGGGTACGCGACGAGCAACAAGATGGCCTACGGACAAGTTCGCAACGGCGCGGGCAAGTTCGTCGGTCCGACCCTCGAGGCCGTAACGGCGGCGGCCGCGGGCGCGCTCGCGAAGCTGGGCGCGGCCACGGACTTCCGCGTCTCGCTCACCAACCCGGACGGCGCGGCCGCCTACCCCATCGCGACGATGACCTGGCTGCTGCTGCACAAGAGCTACGCCGACGCCGCCAAGGCCAAGGCGCTCCTGCAATTCGTGTGGTGGGCCGAGACGGACGGCCAGGCCCGCGCCCCCGAGCTCGGTTATGGGCCGCTGCCGAAGCAGCTGCGGCCCTGGATCGAGGCGCGGCTCAAGTCGATCACCGCCGACGGCAAAGCGGTGTGGCAGACGACGGCAGCCCGGTAACCCCTCCTTCCGGCTGCTGTTCACCCCCGCACGGCGGTATGCGCCTGCGGGGGGTTTTTTTTCTCCCGTCCCCGGCCGTTACAGTCCCGTGACACGCGCGGGATACGTTTCCGCCCGCGATGACCACGCTGCCCGTCGAACCGCTTCCCGCTCCCGCCCCCGCCCCGGACGCCGCGAGCCCAACACCCCACGCCCCACAGGCGGGTTGGCGCATCCTCCGGGGCGTGAACGCGGGCGACCGGTTGTACCGGGCTGCGCTCACCGCGCTGGCGCTCGCCCTGCCGCTGCTCTTGCTCGCGCTCCTCGCCGAACTGGTGGCCAGCGCGTGGCCCGCGCTCACACGGTTCGGCGGCCGCTTCCTGTGGACGTCCGTGTGGGATCCCGTGGCCGGGGTGTTCGGGGCGGCGCCGATGATCTTCGGGACGCTGGCGTCGTCGCTGCTGGCGCTCGTGATCGCGGTGCCGCTGGCCCTCGGCGTCGCGATCTACCTCACCGAGTTCGCCCCGAAATGGCTGCGGCAGCCCGTCGCGTTCCTCGTCGAGCTGCTCGCCGCCATCCCGAGCGTGGTGTACGGCCTGTGGGGCATCTTCGTCCTCATCCCGTTCCTGCGGACGTACGTCGTGCCGCCGCTCCGCGCGGTCGTGGGTTGGACGCCGTTCTTCGACGGCGTGTTCTACGGCAACTCCTTGCTCGCGGGGGCGATGATCCTCGCGATCATGATCGTCCCCTACATCGCGGCGGTGTCGCGCGAGGTGCTCGTCGCCGTGCCATCGAGCCAGCGCGAGGCGGCGGTCGGCATGGGCGCGACCCGCTGGGAGGCGGTGTGGACCGCGGTCGTGCCGTACGGTCGCGCCGGCCTCATCGGGGCCGTCATCCTCGGCCTAGGCCGGGCGCTGGGCGAAACGATGGCCGTCACGATGGTGATCGGGAATCGCCATGACATCGGCCTGTCGGTGCTCCAGCCGGCCTACACGATGGCCGCCGCCCTCGCCAACGAGTTCAGCGAAGCCACGACCGACCTCTATCTCTCGGCGCTGTTCGAGGTCGGCCTCATCCTGTTCGTGATCACCGTGGTCGTGAACGCCTGCGCACGGCTGCTGATCTGGCGCGTGGCGCGGGGGACCGCGGTGGGGAGCCGGGCGCTGTGACCGCGCGCCGCCTGCGGCGCCGCGTCGTGAGCACCCTGATGACGGGGCTCGTCGGCGTGCTGTCGTTCCTGGCCGTCCTCGCCCTCGTGCTGATCCTGGGCAACCTGATCGCGAAAGGCGCTTCGTCACTCGACTGGAGCTTCTTCACCCGGAACCCGGTGCCCGCGGGCGAAGCGGGCGGCGGCGTCGCCAACGCGATCGTCGGGACCGTGATTGTCGTCGGGCTCGCGGCCCTGATCGGCCTCCCGGTAGGGATCGGGACCGGCCTCTACCTCGCCGAGTACGGGTCCGGCCGGCTCGGCTGGATCGTGCGGTTCGTGGCGGACGTGTTGAACGGTACGCCGTCGATCGTCGTCGGGATCTTCGCCTGGACGTGGCTGGTGAAGCCGATGGGGCACTTCTCCGCGTTCGCCGGCAGCGTGGCGCTGGCGGTGCTGATGATTCCCATGCTCGCCCGCACGACGGAGGAGATGGTGCGCCTGGTGCCGCACTCGCTGCGCGAGGCCGCCCTCGCGCTCGGTTACCCGCGCTGGCGCACCTCGCTCCGCGTCGTCGCGCGCACCGCGCTCGCCGGGATCGTCACGGGGTCCCTCGTGGGCATCGCGCGGATCGCGGGGGAGACGGCCCCCCTGCTGTTCACGGCGCTCGGCAACCTGAACTTCTCGACCAGCGTCACCCAGCCGATGCAGACGCTCTCGCTGCAGATCTACACGTACGCGACGGGCCCGTTCGCCGAGTGGCACCGCCTCGCCTGGGCGGCGGCGCTCGTCCTGATGGGCCTGGTCCTGCTCCTCTCGCTCGCGGCCCGCTGGGCCGTCCGGTCACGGCATGGCGCCCCCCCCGCCCCCCCCGCCCCCCCCGCTCGCTGACGCCCGGCTGCGGCTCGAGACGGTGCGTCTCACGGCGCTGTACGGTCGCCGCGCCGTGGTGAAGGACGTATCGATCCTGTTCCCGGGGCATACGGTGACCGCCCTGATCGGCCCTTCGGGGTGCGGCAAGACCACGTTCCTGCGGTGCCTCAACCGCATGCACGAGCTGTCGGAGGGCGGCTGGACGACGGGCCGGGTGCTGCTCGACGGCGAGGACATCTACGAGCCGGGGGTCGATCCGGTACGGCTGCGCCGCCGCATCGGCATGGTGTTCCAGCGACCGACCCCGTTCCCGACCATGTCCGTGTACGACAACGTCGCGGCCGGGCTGCGCGTGAACGGCGGCCGTTCCCGCGGCGATCTCGACGCGGCGGTGGAGCGCGCGCTGCAGCAGGCGGCCCTGTGGGATGAAGTGCGGGACCGGCTCCGCCACAGCGCCCTGGGCCTGTCGGGTGGCCAGCAGCAACGGCTCTGCATCGCGCGCGCGCTCGCTCCCGAGCCGGAGGTGCTCCTGCTCGACGAGCCCACGGCGTCGCTCGATCCCTCGGGCACCCAGCGCATCGAGGAGCTGTGCCACGAGCTCAAGACCCGCTACACCATCGTGATCGTGACGCACAACCTGCAGCAGGCGGCGCGCGTGTCGGACTACACCGCGTTCTTCTATCTCGGCGAGCTGATCGAGGTCGGGCACACCGAGGCGGTGTTCACGAAGCCCGCGAAGGAGCAGACGGAGGCGTACATTACCGGGAGGTTCGGATGACCGCGGTCATCGACGTGCGGGCCTACAACTTCTGGTACGGCGCCACCCAGGCGCTGTTCGACCTGACGCTCACGATCCCCCGCCGGGCCGTGACCGCCCTCATCGGCCCATCGGGCTGCGGCAAGACGACGTTCCTCCGCTCGATCGACAGGCTGAACGAGCTGATCCCGCGCACCCGCCACACCGGGGACATCCTGCTCGAGGGGGTCTCGATCTTCTCCCGCGGGACCGACCCCGTGAAGTTGCGCGAGGTCGTGGGAATGGTGTTTCAGCAGCCGAACCCCTTCCCCAAACCGATCTTCGACAACGTGGCCTACGGGCCGCGCCTGCACGGGTTGGGTCCGGAGCGGGAGATCCCGGAGCGGGTGGAGCGGGCGCTGCGCCGAGCGGCGCTGTGGGACGAGGTGAAGGACCGGCTGGACGCGCCCGGCACGAGCCTCTCCGGCGGCCAGCAGCAACGGCTCTGCATCGCGCGGGCGCTCGCGAACGAGCCGGAGGTGCTTCTCATGGACGAGCCGTGCTCGGCCCTCGACCCCGCCGCCACCCTGCGGATCGAGGAGCTGATGGTAGAGCTGAAGCAGAGTTACACGATCGTGATCGTCACGCACAACATGCAGCAGGCGTCGCGCGTCTCGGACTTCACCGGTTTCTTCTATCTCGGCCGGCTCATCGAGCTGGACGACACCAGGCGGATCTTCACCAGGCCCGCGGACGAGCGCACCGAGGCCTACATTACAGGACGGTTCGGATGAGCCTCACCGCGCACCGGCACTTTCACCACGAGCTCTCGGAGCTCAAGGCGAAGCTCCTCACCATGTCGGGGGAGGCTCAGGACGCCCTGGGTCACGCGCTCGACGCGCTGCTGAAACGCGACGCCGACCTCGCCGCGCAGGTCATCGCCGGCGACCGCGCGATCGACGCCCTCGAGCTGGAGATCGAGGAAACCGTGATCGACCTCCTCGCCACGCAGCAGCCGATGGCGCGAGACCTCCGCCTGCTCGTCGCGGCGACCAAGATCGCGAACGACCTGGAGCGGGTCGGCGACCACGCGGTGAACATCGCGCAGTCCGCCGAGCGGCTGCGCAGCGCCCGGCTGATCGCCCCCGAGCCCGAGCTGCTCGAGATGGCGCG
>Ga0137371_10002289_pt1 | contig 15255 bp, 14 predicted proteins | sample SagtaG_7_FD_104919 | JGI IMG/M metagenome (GOLD analysis project Ga0137371, IMG submission 104919) | Vadose zone soil microbial communities from Sagehorn Ranch, Mendocino, California, USA - Sage1_R_40_16 metaG | ecosystem: Environmental > Terrestrial > Soil > Vadose zone | place: USA...
CGGGCATCTGCTCCCCGTCCCGGAGAGTGTCGTCGTAGATCCGGATCTTGTCCGCCGGCGGAAATTTCAAGTCGTGGGCGAAGCGTTTCGCGTCCCGCGCGAGCTCTTCGAGAGGTTCTTGAAGCTCGACGGGCCTTAGGTCGTCTTCACCTCCCCGCTTGCCGGGGAGGTCGGCGCGAAGCGGCGGGTGGGGAGAATCGGCTTGCGTCAAGCGCGAGATGCCGCCGCCTTGCGCCGCCTCTCTTCGAGCCGCTTGCGCACCCACGGCACGAGTCCGCCCATCTTCAGCAGCTCGTTCATGAACTGAGGGAAGGCCTCTGTTCGGTACTCGTCGCCCTTGGTGAAATTGCGGATGATGCCTTCCTCCAGGTCTACCTCCAGCTCATCACCTTCCTCCACCCCCTCCGCGGCCTGCGGCGACTGGAGGATCGGGTAGCCCATGTTGATCGCGTTGCGAAAGAAGATGCGCGCGTACGAGTCGGCGACCACGAGCGAGATGCCGGCGCCACGGATCGCGACGGGCGCAATCTCGCGCGAGGAGCCGCAGCCGAAGTTGGAGCCGCCGACGAGGATGTCGCCGGGCGTGACCTGCGCCGCCCACGTCTCGCGGCCGGGGACACCATCCATGGCGTGCTTGCCGAGCTCCTTCTCGTCGAGCGAGTAGATCGCGTACTTCGCCGGGATGATCTGGTCGGTGTCGATGTTGTCCCCGAACTTCCAGGCGCGGCCGCGCACGACCTTGGGCAGGGTCATCGGATCGCGGCGGGCATCTTGTCGAGCACTTCGCCTGGATGGCTGATCACGCCCGTGACGGCGCTCGCCGCCGCGACCGCGGGGTTGGAGAGATAGACCTGCGCCTTCGGATGACCCATGCGGCCGGGAAAATTCCGGTTCGTCGTGCTGAGGCACACCTCTCCCTCGCCGAGCACTCCCATGTGGCCACCGAGGCACGCCCCGCAGGTCGCCGTCGTCCACGCGGCACCCGCCGCGAGGAAGGTGCGGATCAAGCCTTCCTTCTCGGCCTGGATCGCGACCTGATGTGAGGACGGTGTGATGATCAGTCGCACTCCCGGCGCCACCTTGCGGTTCGCCAGCACGGCGGCTGCGCGACGCAGGTCGGTGATGCGCGAGTTCGTGCACGAGCCGATGAACACCTGGTCGAGCCTCGTGCCTGCGACCTCGGACAAAGGGGCGTAGTTGTCGGGCGACATCGGCTTGGCCACGCCGAGCTCGACCGCCTCGACGTCGAACTCGAAGACCTTCTCGTACTCGGCGTCTGGGTCGGAGGTCACCGGTGTGTAGGGTCGCTTCGCGCGACCGTCGAGGTACTCCTTGGTCACCTCGTCGAACTCCATGATCCCGTTCTTCGCGCCGGCCTCGATCGCCATGTTGGTCATGGTCAGCCGAGCCTCCATGTCGATGTGCTTGAGCGTCTCGCCGGTGTGCTCCATCGCCTTCGACCGCGCGCCGTCGACTCCGATCTGGCCGATGACGTAGAGGATCAGGTCCTTCGCCTCCACCCACTCCTTCAAGCGGTTGTGATAGACGAACTTCAGCGTCTCTGGCACACGGAACCAGAGCTCACCCAACGCGAGCACGCAGGCGAGGTCGGTGGAACCGATCCCTGTCGCGAAATTGTTGAGCGCCCCGTAGGTGCAGGAGTGAGAGTCGGCCCCGACGACCAGCTCGCCCGGTAGCACGAGCCCGTTTTCAGGCAGCACGGTGTGGCAGATGCCGCCCTGACCCACCTCGAAGTACCACTTGATGCCCATGTCGTGCGAGAACTCGCGCGTCAGGCGGCCGAGCGTCGCGCTCGCCGCATCCTTGGCCGGCTGGAAGTGGTCCTGCGTCACGGCGACGCGATCGGGATCCCAGATCTTTTCCGCACCCATCTGCTCGCGCATGATCTTTCCGGCGGGCGGGATGGTCAGGTCGTGGCCCATCGCGAAATCGACTTTGGCCAGGACCAGGTCGCCGGGCCGCACGCTCTCGCGCCCGGCTCCTCGAGCCAGGATCTTCTCGGTCATCGTCATGGCCACACTCATCTAGTCCTTGAGCCTCTTCGCCACCGCGTCACCGACTTCATGGGTCGACAGGCTTCCGCCGAGATCGCGCGTGCATTCGCCTGCGCGAATGGCCGACTCGACCGCCCCCTCGATCGCGTTTGCCATTTCCTTGTGACCCAGGTGTCTAACCATCATAGATGCGCTCAGAATCGCCCCGATCGGGTTGACGACACCGCGCCCGGCGATGTCAGGCGCGGTCCCGTGCACAGGCTCGAACAGGCCCCGTTTGGTCTCGGGGTTGATGTTGCCGGAGGGCGCGATGCCCATCCCACCGATCAGCTCCGCGGTCAGGTCGGACAGGATGTCGCCGAAGAGGTTGCCGGTCACGATGACGTCGAACTGCGTCGGGTCGCGCACCAGCTGCATCGCAGCCGCGTCGACGTAGAGGTGACGAGTCTTGATGTCGGGATGCTTTTTGGCGACGGCCTTCCACTGCTGCTGCCAGAGCGCGCCGGCGTGTGTCATCGCGTTGGACTTGTCGACCATCACGACCTCGCGCTCGGCGGCGCTGAATGCGTACTCGATGATCCGGGTCACCCCCAAGTATGTGTTGAGGTCTTCCTGGATCGCGACCTCGTCCTCGGTCCCCTTTTTGAAGCGACCACCCATGCCGACATAAAGGCCTTCGGTATTCTCGCGGACGATCAGCAGGTCGACCTTGCGACGGTCCTCGCGACGGAGTGGCGACAGCCGGTCGTCGTAGAGCTTGGCCGGCCGTAGGTTGACGTACAGGTCGAGCTCGAAGCGCAGGCGCAGCAGAACGCCGGCGAGATACGCGGCGTCGTCGACACGCGGGTCGCCCACCGCGCCGAAGAGGATGGAATCAGCCTTCTCGAGGTCGGCCCAGATCTTTGCCGGGATCGGCTCCCCGGTGCGCATGTACTGGTCGGCGTTGACCTCGTACTCCTGGAAGTCGAAGCCGGCACCGGCCGCGCGAAGGACCTTGATCGCCTCGGGGACGACCTCCTTGCCCGCTCCATCGCAAGGCAAGACGGCGATGTGGCTAGGCAGAGGTCGCTTCCTTCTCGCGCAGCTTGTAGCGCTGGATCTTGCCGGTCACGGTCTTCGGCAGGTCGGGCACGAACTCGATCAGGTGTGGGTACTGGAAGCGCTGGAGGCGAGACTTGCAGTGCTCCTGCAGTTGGGCCACAAGCGCATCTCCCGTGACCGCGTCGCCCTTGGCGATGACGAAGGCCTTGATCTTTGTGAAACCATCCACCGAGATGCCAACCACCGCGCTTTCGGCCACCGCCGGATGCTCGAGCAGCGCCGACTCGATCTCGATCGGCGAGACCCACAGGCCGCTGACCTTGATCATGTCGTCGGAGCGGCCTTCGTACCAGTAGAAGCCGTCGTCGTCCATTCGGTAGCGGTCGCCCGTGAAGAACCAGTCGCCGAGGATGGAATGCTTCGACTTCTCGTGCTGCGCCCAGTAGAGGGCGAGCGCGCTGTCGCCATTCACGTACAGGTCGCCGGCCTCGCCTTTCGCGACTGGTTTGCCCTCGTCGTCGAGGATCTTCAGCTCGTATCCGGGGACTGGCTTGCCGCTCGATCCGGGCCTCACGTCGTCGAGCCGGTTGGAGCAGTAGATGTGGAGCATCTCGGTCGATCCGACGCCGTCCAGGATCGTGAGCCCGAAGGCGTCCTTCCAGCGCCGCCAGACCTCCGCGGGCAGCGCTTCCGCGGCCGCTATGCAATGCCTGATCGAGCCAAGGTTGCGGCTCTTCGCACCCTCGAAGTTGAGGATCGCGTTGTACAGCGTGGGCGCCGAGAAGAAGAGAGTCGGTTTTCTCTTTTCGATCGTGTCCAGCACAGTCGCGGGCGTATGCCGACCGGCGTGGAGGACGGTCGACGCGCCGACCCAGTAGGGAAAGGTGAGGTTGTTGCCGAAGCCGTAGGCGTGGAAGAGGCCGGTGGTCGAGAAGGTGGTGTCTTTTTCGGTGATGCCGAGCACCTGCTCGGCGTATGTGATGCACGTGTAGGGGATGTCGTGGTGGAGGTGGACGACCGCTTTCGGCTTGCCGGTCGAGCCTGAGCTGTAGAGCCAGAAGGCCATGTCGTCGCGGCGGGTGGGCGCGGCCTCGATCTCCTGGTCGGAGGCGACCTGGTCCGCGCGCAGGACCCGCGGTTTCGTGCGCGCCCTCCCCGCCGCGGGTGCGAGCTTTTCCTCTGTGTTGCTGTCGACGACGATGACCCGCGCCAGGGAGTCGTCGATGTAGTGGTCGTAGTCCTCGCTGCGTTGGAGGAGGGGGTTGACAGGTACGGGGACAGCGCCGATCCGAATCGCGCCGAGGAAGGCGGCGACCCAGCCGGGTGAGTCGTAACCCGCGATCAGGACGCGCTCCTCGCGCCGGACTCCAAGGTCGACTAGGCGACGGGCGGCGCCGTTGACGAGCTTGAAGAGGTCGGAGTAGGTGAGATCCGCGGCGGCGGAGTGGATCGCGATCTTGGCGGAACGCTGGGGGAGGTTGCGCTCGATCAGGTCCGCGCCGACGTTGTAGCGGTCCGGCAACTCCACCTCAAGAATCTTGGCATTTCCGAGAACGGGACGGTGAAGAGGGTGGCAGGGCTGGGACTGGGAGACCTGACTGACATGCCTGGCGTATATAAATTTATTATCAATCTCTTGACTATCCAAACGAAAGTTCGTATACTCTGGGCATGTTGGAACTCGTTGCGGCAGAGGTTCCCGCCAGGCGCGATGAGCTCGAGCATGAGCTGCTACGCATCAGGGGAGAGATCGAACTCCGCGAGCTCTACTTCTCCCGACTCGCCGCAGGGCTGGCGGCGATGGACCTGGCCGAGGACAGCGAGTCCGAGATGACCACGATCGACTGGATTCGCCACAACTGTCGCCTCACTCAGCAGGCCGCGTCTGACCGAGTCCGCATCGGCGAGAAGCTGCCGGACATGCCCTGGACCGAGAACGCGCTCTATACGGGTGAGGTCGGCATCCAACACCTGGCGGTCATGGCCAGGACAGCGGCAGCGATCGGCAAGTCTTTCGACGAGAACAAGCTCCTGCCCTTGGCGAAGAGGCACTCGCCGGGCAAGTTCTATCACGAGGCCTTGCATTACCGGCATTCGCTGCAACCCAAAGAGGTTGCCGCGGAGCAGGCCGACCTGGCGGAGAACCGATGCCTCTCGATGAGCACAGCCGAAGACGGCTGTTTGATCTTGCAGGGCGTCCTCGACCCCGTCGGCGGCGCCGCTTTGCGGACCGCTCTCGAGCCGTTGGCCAAGCCGATGGGAAAGTTCGACTACCGGGAGCGGCCGAAGCGACTGGCCGACGCTCTGGTCGAGGTGGCGACGGCCGGTGGCAAGCACCAGGTTCAGATGCAGGTGACCAGCTCGATCGAGACGCTGCTTGCCCTGCTCGGTGCGCCGGGGGCTGAGACCGAGTTCTCCCTCCCGATCTCCTCCAAGACGGTCGAACGGTGGGCCTGTGACTGCAGCATCACTCGAGTCCTCATGCAGGACTCCGTGGTGATCGACGTCGGTCGCTCGCAGCGGACGATCAAAGGCCCCAAGCGCCGCGCGCTGGTCGCCCGCGACAAGCACTGCCAGTGGCCGGGTTGCGAACGCCCGGCCTCTTGGTGCGACGGGCATCACATCGTCCACTGGATCAATGGCGGAGGGCTCGGGTTGGAGAACATGGTCTTGCTGTGCCAGCGCCATCACTGGATGGCTCATGAAGGCGGCTGGCAGATCGTCAAGACGGAGATCGATGGCGTGCTCCCGGTGGCGCCGATGTTGACCTTTGGGCAACCCCGCGCGCCAGACTAGGAAGTTGTGACGCTCGAACGGCGATCGCGCAGATTCTCGTCAGAGCGCCTCGAGCGCGTCGCGCGCCGATTGATGAATGCCTCGCCACTCTGTTCCTTGGCGACCGTGTCGCCAGCCGGCCGCGCGCACATCAATCACATGTATTTCGCGTGGGATGACCTTTTCAGCGTCTATTGGATTTCCGACCGCGACTCGCGTCACTCGCGCAATCTCGCCGGGAACAGCTCGGCGGCTATCACCATCTACGCGTCGCACCAGGTCTGGGGTAAGCCCGACCGAGGCATTCAGCTCTTTGGCACCGCCGCCGTCGCGAAAGGCGAGGATGCGGCGCGCGAATACGGCCGGCGGTTCCGCGACTTCGACGCATCAGATAACGACTTGCCGTACTACCGGTTCCGACCACGCACGGCGAAGCTCTTCGACGAACGTTCCCTCGCCCCCGGCACTCTGGTCACGGCCCGCGTTACGCACAACGGCCTCGAGTGGGCGAAAACGGAGGTCTGGGCCTAGGAGTCGCGGCGGTAGCGGAGGTGTACGACACCGTTATCGAATCGCCGCTCGTCGACGAGCTCGAGATCGACCCGAACACCGTCGGGCAGCCACCGGTTGCCGCCCCCGACGATGACCGGCGCGACCAGCTGCCGATACTCGTCGACCAGACCGGCGCGGATCGCCTCGGCCGCGATGTGGGGTCCGCCGACGCTGAGGTCTTGTGCGCTTGTCGCCTTCAGCTTGCGAATGGCTTCAGGATCGAAGCTACGCTCGATGCGCGTCCGCGCGCTGGAAACCGTTTGCAGGGTCGACGAGTAAACGATCTTTCCGGCCGACTGCCAGATCTGCGCGTAATCACGCACGAATTCCGGCTGGTCTGGCTGTTCCAGCGCTCTATCCCAATAAACCATCGTCTCGTACATCCGGCGCCCGTAGAGATACGTCCCGATCGGGCGCTCCTCCGCATTGACGAAGCGATGGACCTCCTCGTCGGGTGCCGCCCAGTCGAAGTTGCCGCGCTCATCGGCTACGTATCCGTCGAGCGACGTGATCGCCGAATAGACGAGCTTCGCCAATGCGACGCACCTTGTTCCTTGGATGTGTGTGCTGGCTGCGTTTTCTCGGTCTGGTAGAAGATCCCGTGATGGCCGAGATACTGCTATTTCACCACGCACAGGGAAAGACACCCGGACTCATTGCGTTCGCCGATGAGCTCCGGGCGGCCGGGCACACGGTTCACGAGCCGGATCTATACCAGGGCAAGACGTTCGCTACGCTCGACGAGGGCGTTGGCTACGCCAAGCAGGTCGGCTTCGAAACGATCTCCGCGCGGTGCCGGCTCGCCGCTGAGGGCCTGCCGAACGAGCTCGTCTATGCCGGCTTCTCGCTCGGGGTGATGGGAGCGCAGATGCTCGCCCAGACGCGTCCCGGCGCGAAAGGAGCCTTGCTGTTCAGCGCGGCTTTCCCGGCCTCCGAGTTCGGTGGGGCGTGGCCGCCGCGAGTTCGGCTCCAGATCCACATGATGGAGGCCGACGAGTGGGCGATGGAGGATCTCCCCGCCGCGCGCGAGCTCGTTGAGACGATGGAGGGCGCGGAGCTCTTCCTGTATCCCGGCGATCGGCATCTGTTCGCCGACAACAGCCTGCCCGACTACGACGAACGTGCCGCAAACCTGCTCAAACAACGCGTCCTTAGCTTCCTCGACAACATCGAGTCAGACAGCGGTTGACCATCAATGGCTGAAGCTTCGGACTCGGTCGTTCCGACTCGGAATCAGCTCGAGGCGCTCGCGGTCCGACTTGACGCGGAGTACGAACCTCGGTTCGCCGCGGCCGACATGGACGTCGCGATCGGACGGGCAGGTTCATTCATCTCGCGTGGCATCAGCGTCGAGATCAGCGAGGAGTGGTATTGGTTCAAGGCTGCGCGGTGGAGCCTTCTAACACACGGGTGGGTGCCCGTGAAAGGACTCATCGAGCTCGAAGCAGCTGTCAGGGACTTTCTCGAAACAAAGGTGTCGGCAGCCCATCGCGGTAAGAGCCCATCGCCTTGAAGTAACCGGTTGGCCCTACTGGCGGGCGACCGCGGCCGCGCCTTTCCTCAACACAAACTTCTGGATCTTGCCGGTCGCCGTCTTGGGCAGCTCGGGCACGAAGGTCACGCCGTGCGGCGCCTTGAAGTGGGCGAGCCTGTCCCGCGTGAAGGCGATCAGCTCCGCCTCGGTGGCCTTGGCGCCCGGCTTGAGGACGACATACGCGTACGGCGCCTCACCCCACTTCTCATGCTGCAGGCCGACGATCGCCGCCTCCTGCACGGCGGGGTGGCGCAGCAAGACCCCTTCGACCTCGAGGCTCGAGATGTTCTCTCCGCCGCTGATGATCACGTCCTTGATCCGGTCCCGAATTTCGACGTAACCGTCTGGATGAAGGACGGCCGCGTCGCCCGTGTGGAACCACCCGTCGCCCATCACCTTCTTGGTCGCCTCGGGGTCGTTGTAGTAGCCCTGCATGATCACGTTGCCGCGCGCCAATATCTCGCCAAGGGTCTGACCGTCGGCCGGAACATCCTTGCCGGCTTCGTCCGCGACGCGCAGCTCGCCGGAGGTGATCAGCTCGACGCCGGTACGGGCTTTGATGATCCCCAGCTCGGTGGTGCCGAGCTTCTTGTGCTCCGGCCGGGGTTCGCAGATGGTGATGAAAGGAGCCGTCTCGGTGAGTCCATAAACCTGCGTCACCTCCCAGCCGAGATCGCCTTCCATCCGCTCGATCGTCGCAGCGGCTGGTGCCGCCCCCGCGGTGATGACATGCACGCCTTTGGGCACGTCACCTCGCACGTCGGCGGGAGCATTGGCGAGAGCGATCAGGATGGTCGGCGCGGCGCAAAGCCAGCCGACCTTCTCCTGGCGGATCAGGTCGAAAACGCGTGACGGCTCGACCTTCGGCAGGCAGATGTGCGTACCTCCGACGGCGGTGATGATCCACACGAACGTCCAGCCATTGGCATGGAACATCGGCAGCGTCCACAGGTATCGGTCGCCGACAGTGATGTGGAAATGCACGAGTGTGCCGACGGCGTTCGCCCAGGCGTTGCGATGCGTGATCATCACGCCCTTCGGCTTGGCGGTGGTGCCGCTCGTGTAGTTGATGGTGAGGAGATCGGTTTCGGCGATCTCAGGTCGCGCGAAATCGGGTTTCGATGCCGCCACCATGGGTTCGTACTCGGTCCATCCCTCGCGGCCGCCGGCGCTGCCCAGGCTCACAAAGTGCTCGACAACACTTAGCTGGTCGCGGACTCCGTCGATGGCGTCGAGGTAGTCCGGATGGACGCACAGGACTTTGGCCCCGGAATGCGAGGTGATGTAGACGAAGTCGTCCGCGGTAAGGCGATAGTTGATGGGGACGAGCACCGCGCCAATCTGCGGCACGGCATAGAAACATTCGAGCTGCTCGTGCACGTTGGGCGCGATGTAGGCGACACGATCACCCTTCCCAACCCCCATCGCCTGCAGCGCGGAGGACCAGCGGTCGCAGCGCTCGAAGAACTGCTCATAGGTGAGGCGGAGGTCGCCGTCGACCACGCCCTCGCGGTCGCCGTAAAGCTTTCGCGTCCGCCTCGCGAACTCGAGAGGTGTGAGCGGCGTTTCCATCTGCCCCTCCTATGAATTCAGCATGAGCGCAAAGTCGGCGGCCCTGATGCCGCCAACGAACGCGCGGTGCGCCTCCGGCTCCAGCTCCACGGAGCGCTCGTACACGAACGCATACACGTTATCGATGTTCCAGTCACCGTAGCCCTGGATGCGCAGCCCGTAGCGCAGTCCCTCGTCACGTTGGCCGCGCTGGAACAGGTCGCTGGCGCGCGCGTAGATCGCTTTCAGGATTTCCAGTTGCATCGAAAGCTCGGCGATCGTCCTGGCGTCGCCTTCCTGCTCGACCAGCTGCTCGACCTGGGTTTCGAGGTCGGCGATCTCCTTCTGGTAGTCGTCCACCCCATTGAGGAGTGTAAAACGCTAATGAATCAAGTAGTTTGTCGAGATCGCCGCCGCGATGAGGATCGCGATGATGTTGACAACCTTGATCATCGGGTTGATCGCGGGCCCGGCGGTGTCCTTGTTGGGGTCGCCGACCGTGTCGCCGGTGACGGCGGCCTTGTGCGCCTCCGAACCCTTGCCACCCAGGTGGCCTTCCTCGATGTACTTCTTCGCGTTGTCCCACGCCGCCCCACCGCTCGTCATCTGAATCGCCAGGAACAGCCCCGTCACGATCGCGCCGAGCAGCATCCCACCCAGTGCGCGCGGGCCGAGGAGAAAGCCGACGGCGAGTGGCGCGACGACCGGGATCACACCAGGCACGATCATCTCGCGCTGCGCGGCGGCCGTCACAATCCGGACCGCGGTGCCGTACTCGGGACGGCCGGTCCCTTCGAGGATGCCTTTGATGTCGCGGAATTGGCGCCGCACCTCCTCCACGACGAGGCCCCCGGCGCGACCGACGGCGAGCATGGCGAGCGACCCGAAGAGGAACGGCAGGATGCCGCCCAGGAAGAGCCCGGCGATGACAAGAGGATCGGAGAGCTCGAACTTCGTCGGATGTCCGGCCCTCGCCAGCTCCTGCGTGTACGACGCGAAGAGCACGAGGGCGGCCAGGCCGGCCGAGCCGATCGCGTAGCCCTTGGTCACGGCCTTGGTCGTGTTGCCGACCGCGTCGAGCGGGTCCGTCACGGCGCGGACCTCGCTCGGCAGCTTGGCCATCTCGGCGATGCCTCCGGCGTTGTCGGTGATCGGTCCGTACGAGTCGATGGCGACGATGATCCCCGTCATCGAAAGCATCGCGGTCGCAGCGATCGCGATCCCATACAGGCCGCCGAGCGCATAGCTGAGGAGAATCCCGGTCGCGATCACGATCACCGGCAGCGCAGTCGCCATCATGCCGATGGCCTGCCCCGCGATGATGTTCGTCGCGTGGCCGGTCACCGACGCCTTGGCGATGAGGTGCACTGGCCAGTAGGCCGTCTCGGTGAAGAACTCGGTGATCGCCACGATCAAGACAGTGACGAGGACTCCTATCAGCGCGGCGAAGAAGAGATTGTCTGGATTGCTGACCCCCCCGCCTGCCTTCAGGTAGCCGTTCGAAGTCATGTAGCTCGTGACGAAGTAGAAGCCGACGATCGCGATGGCGACCGCGACCAGAAGCCCCGCGTAAAGGGCGCCCATGATCCATCGCGGATTGAAGATGCGGACGAAGAACGAGCCAACTATCGAACCGACGACGCTGACCGCCCCGAGCAGCAGCGGGTAGATCACCCATCCCTCCTGATCCTTGAACAGCAGGGATCCGAGCAGGATCGCGGCGATCATGGTCACCGCGTAGGTCTCGAACAGGTCGGCCGCCATGCCGGCGCAATCGCCGACGTTGTCGCCGACGTTGTCCGCGATGACCGCCGGGTTGCGCGGGTCGTCCTCCGGGATTCCGGCTTCGACCTTGCCCACGAGGTCCGCGCCGACATCTGCGGCCTTGGTATAGATGCCGCCGCCCAGCCGGGCGAACACCGAGACCAGGCTCGCGCCGAAAGCGAGGCCGACCAGGACGTCAGGGTCCTTGAACACGAGATAGGCCGCGGAGACTCCGAGCAGCCCGAGGCCGACCACCATGAAACCTGTGACCGCCCCGCCGCGGAACGCGACCTGAAGCGCCTTGTTCAGTCCGCCGCGCGCGGCTTCCGCGGTCCGCACATTGGCGCGCACAGCGATGTTCATGCCGACGTAGCCGGCGAGCGCTGACAGGACGGCTCCCACGATGTAGAGCGCGGCCGTCGTCCAGTTGACGAAGAATCCGATCACGATCGCGATGATCACGCCGATGATCGCGATCACGGTGTACTGCCGGTTCAGGTAGGCGGCGGCCCCCTCCTGGATTGCGGCGGCGATCTCGCGCATGCGGTCAGTGCCGGTCGGCAGGCGCAGGACAAGCAGGATCAGAACGATTGCAAAAGCCACCGCGGCGAAACCGCCGGCCACGCCAAACCAGGCTGTATTGGGATCCACTAACCCTCCGTCGAGATAGCCGTCACTGACCGGAGCGATAGGTTAAAGGAACCAGAAACTCACCACGCGAGGTCGAATGCCTTCAGGCCTCCGGTGCCCTGCGACCACTGTGCGTCCACGCCGTCGACGCGGGCCCCCCGCGGTCCCTCTTCCACGGCGCGCTTGAGCTGCTCGAGGGCATCGCGATCCCCCTCCGCAACCAGCTCGACGCTCCCGTCTTCGTTGTTGCGCACCCAGCCGGGCAACCCCAGCTGCCGGGCTTTGCGCTGGACGTAGTAACGAAAACCGACGCCCTGGACGTCGCCGCGGACGACCGCATGCAGGCGCTCCATGCGCATGAAGTTACCCTCTCCCCCACGAGGGAGAGGGCCAGGGAGAGGGGCTTAAGCTTGCACAAATGCCGACGTCCAGCATCGTGGCCATCGGGGACGAGCTGGTTGGCGGCTTCACCCTCGACACGAATTCCCACTGGATGGCGGAACGGCTCCGCCTGCTCGGCTACCCGGTGAAAAGGGTCACGCAGATCCGCGACAAGCCTCCAGAGATCATCGACCAGGTGCAGCGCGAGCTCGACGACCAGGAGGTCAGCGACCTGTTTCTGACCGGAGGACTCGGGCCCACCCCGGACGACCGCACGTTCGCGGCGCTGGCGCAGGCGCTGGGCAAGGAGCTGGTCATCTGGGAGGACACCCGGGCGCGCATCGAGCGGCGCGTGCAGCGCATGCACGCGATGGGTCTGCTTGAGTCGCCCGACGTGACAGAAGGCAATCTCCGCATGGCGCGCATCCCGGCCGAGCCCGCGCACGTCTTCCGGAATCGACGCGGCATGGCGCCGGGCACCGTTTACGAGGCCAAGGGCAAGAGGATCTTTGTCCTGCCCGGCGTGCCGCTGGAGATGAAAGGCATCTTCATCGAGGAGCTCGAGCCGCAGTTCCTCGCTGCCGGATCCGCCGCCACCGTGCGCGAGCTACGTTTCACGTTCGCTGTGGAGGCGCGTTTCTATCCGCTTATGCGGGAGCTCGAGGGCTCCTTCCCTGACGTGTCCGTTGGCTCCTATCCGAACTTCGAGACGAAAGAGCTGGTGATCCGCGTGCTGGGCGCCGATCCCAAGCGCGTGGATGAGGCGCTTGACGTGATCAGGAAGCGCGCCCCGGTCTAGTGAAATTCCCGTTCGTCTTCGACGAACGGGTGAACCTCCAGCTTTCGCATCAACAGCGAGCGTTCCGCTGGGTTCTCGGTCAGCTCCAGCGCACGCAGTCGAGCCTCCCGAGCCGCAGATCTCTCGCCCAGTTCGTCGAGCAGCTCGGCGCGCGTGGCATGGAACAGGTGATAACCGCCGAGGGTGATCGCAAGGTCGTTGACCTCGCCGAGCGCGACCTGCGGGCCGCTCATCCGGGCGAGAGCAACCGCGCGGTTGAGCCTGATCACCGGAGTGTCCGTGACCCGAAGCAGCGTGTCGTACAGAGCCACGATCTGGGCCCAGTCCGTTTCCTGCCAGGAGCGCGCCTCGGAGTGCACCGCAGCGATCGCCGCCTGGAGCTGGTACGGACCCGGGGACGACAGCGCGGCGGCCCGATCCAGCACCTCGACGGCCTGCGCAATCGCCGACGCGTCCCACAACGCGCGGTCCTGGTCGGGCAGCAGCACGATCTGGCCGTTCCGGTCGAAGCGCGCGCGTGAGCGCGCGAGGTGCAGCCTCATCAGCACGATGAGCCCGAGCACTTCGGCCTGGTCGGGTAGCAGGCGGGCGACCAGGCTGGTCAGCCACATCGCGTCTTCCGCGAGGTCGCGTCGCGACGCCACCTGCGGCCCGCGACTCAGGTACCCCTCGTTGAACATCAGGTAGAGAACCGCGAGCACGGCGTCGACGCGAGGCACCAGCTCGGCGCCCTGCGGCACCCGATATGGAATGTTCGCCTCCACGATCTTGCGTTTGGCACGCACGATGCGCTGAGCCATGGTCGGCTCGGAGACAAGGAACGCGGCGGCGATCTCCTGCGTGGTGAAGCCCGCGACCGCGCGCAGAGTGAGCGCGACCTGCGCCTCCTGCGCCAGGGCCGGGTGGCAGCATGTGAAGATCAGGCGAAGGCGGTCGTCGGCCTCTGGCGCGTCAGGTGGCGCCATGGACCGCTCCAGAAGCGCGACCTTCTCCGCGTATCGCTGGTCGCGGCGCAGCAGGTCGATGGCGCGGCGGCGCGCCGCCGTCATCAGCCATGCGCCGGGGTTGTCCGGGATGCCCTGCGCCGGCCATTTCTCGAGCGCCGCCACAAGGCTGTCCTGGACAACCTCCTCCGCGATGTCGAAGTTGCCGATGAGACGCACCATCGCGCCCGTGAGCTTGGCGGCCTCTTCGCGGAAGACTGCCGTGAGTGCCGCATCGGTGACGTTCCTTGTCTCGGTCAGGCCCTCATCGTTCCACAGCCGGCCAGACCTCGACAGGGCCGGCGCGCCATGCCTTGGCCATCTCGAGCGCCTCGTCGAGATCCTTCACCTCCACGATGGCGAAGCCTCCGATGATCTCCTTGGACTCGATGAACGGGCCGTCGGTGACGATGGGCTTGCCGTTCTGAAAGCGCACGGTGGTCGCGGTCTGCGGTCCCTTCAGCTGTTCGCCGCCGACGATCTTGCCGGCGCGGCTGTACTCCTCAAACCACTGCTCCGCCAGCTTCATGCCCGCCGCCATCTCCTCGGGCGACATGTTGTCGAAACGTTCCTGGTCGTCCATGGTCCCCACGAAAAGCAGCACGTATTTCATCTCCAACCTCCGCTATGCACGACGAATGAGAGGACCCGAAATCGACAGCTTCAAGACCCGGTGAACTCAGGCTCCTGCTTGCTGAGGAACGACATGATCCCGATCGCGGCGTCGGTGCTCAGGGCGGCGCGGGCGAAGTTCTGCGATTCGACCTCCAGGGCCTCGTCCAGGGGCAGGTCGTACCCCCGGCGGACAGAGTCCTTGATCATGGCGATCGCAAACGTGGCGGCCCTGGCCAGCTTGCCGGCCAGCTCGTCGACCGCGGCCTGAAACTCCTCCGGCGCGATGGCGCGGTCGACCCAGCCGACGGCCTCGGCTTCCTTGGCGGAAAGGCGCGTCGACTCGATCAGGTGGCGCGTCGCTCGGGCTTTGCCGATCAGCCGGGGCAGTCTTTGCGTCCCACCGGCGCCGGGGATGATCCCGAGCGAGGACTCGGTCTGGCCGATGCGGGACCGCCCGTCCTCGACCATGATCCGGAAGTCGCAACACATGGTGAGCTCGCTGCCCCCACCGAGAGCGTGGCCGTTGATGGCCGCGATGACCGGCTTGGGGCACCGCTCGATGGCGTTGAAGTGGTGGTTCATTCGCCGCATGAAAAGCGCGATCTGGTCGGCCGC
>Ga0137371_10002296_pt1 | contig 15236 bp, 11 predicted proteins | sample SagtaG_7_FD_104919 | JGI IMG/M metagenome (GOLD analysis project Ga0137371, IMG submission 104919) | Vadose zone soil microbial communities from Sagehorn Ranch, Mendocino, California, USA - Sage1_R_40_16 metaG | ecosystem: Environmental > Terrestrial > Soil > Vadose zone | place: USA...
CGACGAGGAGGCGAATGCGCTGCTCGCGCAGGAGCCGCTCGCGTTGTTGATCGGCTTCGCGCTCGACCAGCAGGTGCCGGTGCAGACGGCGTTCACGGGCCCGCTGAAGATCAAGCAGCGGCTTGGCACGCTCGAAGCGCACGGGATTGCGATGGCGGATCCGGGACAGCTCGAGCAGGTGTTCCGCCAGAAGCCGGCCGTGCACCGTTTCCCCGGCACGATGGCGAAGCGCGTGCAGGAGCTGGCGGCGGTCGTCGACGACGAGTACGGCGGACGCGCCGAGCGAGTGTGGACGGACGCCGCCGACGGCGCCGACCTGCGGCGGCGGATCTCCTCTCTCCCAGGCTTCGGCGAGATGAAGATCAAGTCGCTCAGCGCGGTCCTGGCAAAGCGGTTCGGCGTCGCGGCGGCACAGGAGATCGCCCCGAGCCATCCGACGCTCGGCGACGTCGACTCGCCGCAGGCGCTCGAGGACTACCAGGCGAAGAAGCGTGCGCACAAGGCCGAGATGCGCGCGAAACAGTCTTCCTGAGCAGCCCGCCAAGCGGTGACCTCATTGCTCTGCGGGGCCCGCGCAGACGCCTCGGCTTCGATCACTTGCGGCAGCCGAAGAGCGCAACCACGCCGCCCCACCCTCCCGCCACGACGTGCTGAACGACGCAACCGGCCAATACGGTGATGGTTCAACTCTCCCCGCTCGGTATCCCTCGTCTAACTTTCGAGGACTGCTGCATCACCGTCCAGAAAAGGGGAGGAGTATGAGACGGCTCTTGTTGCTGGCAGCACTCTGCGGGGTCTTTGGGGCAATGCCGGCTTCGGCCCAGGCCATCACAGGCGGTCAGCCCGACGGAAACGGACATCCGTACGTGGCGTATCTCGACAACGGCGTGTTTGCCTGTTCCGGCACGCTTCTGTCGCCGACCGTGCTCATAACAGCGGCGCACTGTTTCAGTGACAGCACGTCGAGATTCGGAGTGAACAGTGTGACCGGCGCTCCGATCGTCCGAGCGACGTTCGACCCGAATCTGATCAACACGCCTCGAGCCAAGCGTGTTTGGTCTTTCGGTAGCTACTACTTCGATCCGCAATTCGCAATCGGCTCCGGTGGAGGACTGCCCGGATTCGACACGCACGACGTGGCCGTCGTGATCTTCACCAGCCAAGGTTGTGCTGTTCCGCCGAACCAGGCCGGCACGAACAGTTGCGGACCGATCCCGGGCAGCGTGACCCAAAACAAATACGGGGCGCTACCGGCTCAGGGCCTGGTCGACACTCTGCCGATGGGCACGGGCATCGACTTCGTCGGCTTCGGCGTCCAGAACTTCGTCAACGGCGGAGGACCGTGCGGCGGCCCCTGCACACCGGTACCCGGGGACGTCTTCACGAGGTTCTTCGCACCGTCGACCCTGATCGCGAGCAACAACTCGATCAGTGGTGAGTTCATCAAGTATCACGTCAACAAAGGTGGGGTCTGCTTCGGTGATTCCGGCGGCCCCGACTTGCTCGGGGGAACGAACATCATTCTCGCCGACAACTCGTTTGTGACCAACGGACAGTGCAACGGCGTCGGGTACTCCTATCGCATCGACACGCCGCAAGCGCTGAGCTTCATCACCTCGACCGTCGCCGCCCGCGGAGGCAGCCTCTAACACGCGGTCATGAGGAGGGCGACCACACCGTCGCCCTCCTCTCTCCAGAAAAAGCCGAAGGCACCGTTTCCGGGTGAGAAGAGGCCCACGACGGGCGATTCGACAAACGCGGAAGCGCGCGCACAAGGCCGAGATGCGCGCGAAGCAGCAGCCCTGAGACAGAAGCTTCAAGGCGTGACCGTCAGGACGACGTTCCCGGTCTTCTGCCCCGTCTCGACATATTTGGTGGCCTCTAGGACGTCCTCCAGCGCGTAGCGGCGATCGATGACCGCACGGTACTTCCCCGCCTCGATGATGGTCGGATGCGGGGGCCGCCGGCGAGGTGCCGGCGGCCTCGGCTGCCTTCAGCTCATCGCGGCCATTGCTTTCTTGCCGCGCTCCATGATCTCCTCGGGCGAGAGGTCCTCCTTGTGCGTGGCGATCTGCCACTGGTGCCCGTACGGATCGGCGACAACGCCGAAGCGGTCGCCCCAGAACTGGTCTTCGACCGGCATCGTCACGCTTCCGCCCGCGTCGATCACCTGCCGGACGACCTCGTCGACATCCTCGACGTACAGGAAGATGCCGACGCTGGTGCCACCCAGGTCTTTCGGCGGCTTCACGGTCGACTGCGGCATCGGATCGGCGAGCATGAGCACGGAGTCGCCGATCTCGAGCTCGGCGTGGCCGATCGTGTCTCCCGGGGCGAGCATGCGCATGCGCTCCTTCGCGCCGAACGCCCGCTTGTAGAACTCGATCGCCTCGCCGGCGTTATCGACGGCGAGAGACGGGGTGAGGGCGTGATAGCCCTCGGGAATCGGTTTCGCCATGGTCCTCCCTCCTGCGGTAGTGGTGACCAGAGTCGGTCTTCCCCTTTCCGGTTCTCCCACACGTGTCGGTCGTAGCCGACCGTGATGCCCGCCGGGATGCCGTCTTCAAGCCGGTGGATCCAGGCGATTTAGGCGATCCCCCGCGCGAGGGATCGCCGGGGTGGGTGCCCGGCGCGATGGAAGGATCACGATGCGTCCACGTCTCCGCGCGCCGCACGCGGGGGTCGTTCGGAGTCTCCGATCCGCACGACTCGTCTTGTGCATCGTCGCGCTCGCCGCTCCTCTCGCGAGCGGGGCCGCCGCGCCCGCGGCGACCTCGGCGCGATCCGCGACACCGGGGACTAACGGCCGCCTCCTCGTCGCCAGCGGCCACCGCCATGAGATGGCGCTGTTCGCGATGCAGCCCGAAAGCGGCGACCGGCTTCTCCTGAACTACGGCGCCGACCAGGGTGCGTCGTACTCCCCGGACGGGACGAAGATCGCCTTCATGAACAACTACGACGGCGACTACGAGATCTGCGTCATGAACGCGGACGGCACGGGGATCAAGCAGTTGACGAAGAACTCGGCGACCGACACGTATCCGAGCTGGTCGCCGGATGGCACGAAGATCGCGTTCGCGAGCACCGTGACGGCGACTTCGACATCTGGGTCATGAACGCCGACGGCTCGGAGCAGACGAATATCACGAGTGATGATCCGTGGATCAACGACGCTCCCCACTGGTCTCCAGACGGGCGCTGGATCGCGATCGAGACGGATCGCTACGGCGGCGGCGTGAGCATCGTGCTGATCACGCCCGACGGCAGGACAGAGGCAACGGTCGGCTCGGTTGCGTACGCCACCTGGTTCGACAGCTGGTCGCCGGACGGTAAGAGCCTGCTCGTCGACAGCAATCGCGGGGGCGACTACGACATCTACCGCTACGACATCACCGGTCGCGCCCCCATCCAGTGGGATCTGACCCAGGCGAAGATCGTGAGCGACGACAACGCGGTCGAAGGTCCCGCGATCTGGTCGCCCGACGGGAAGCAGATCGCGCTCTCGAGCAACCGCGACGGCGACTTCGAGGTGTATGTGATGAACGCCGACGGAGGGCCCCAGCGCCAGGTGACCCACAACACCGTCGACGACGTCGTGCTGGACTGGCAATCGCTGCATGACCTGAGAGCCCCGACGGTGAAGGCGCTGACGAGCCGCGGCACGCCGGGGAAAGCGATCACGCTCCGCTTCAAGGCCTCGGACGACTCAGGCCGTGCGTCGGTCGGCATCTCCGTCTTCCTGGGCAAGCGCCCGGTCGGTTACCTGCACACGCCGCTCAAGAAGCGGAGCGCAGGTCACGCGTACACGGCAACGTGGCACTCCTACAACTTCAAAGGTCCGCTCAGGTTCTGCGCCGAGGCCTACGACCCGTCCGGCAACGAGAGTTCCCGGAGCTGCGCCCGCATCATTACGAACTGACGCGCTGCCAGAAAGACGCGCACCCACGGCGGGCTGGCCGCGAAGATCGGCCGCCCCGGGCCGAGCAGGAAGGCGCGCAGTGGACCTCCGGGTCCAGCTCCGGCTCGTCGGGCAAGTAAGTCTGCATCCGGCGGCAGCGGCAGACCGCCAGCCAGCGCTCCTCGTCCGCGTCGACCAGCGACTCCCACGCGGGCTGACCGCCACAGCTCCGGCAGGCGGCTGGCGTCGAACGGTGATCTGAACCGATCCGCTCTACCGCCACTTGAGCCGGTCGAGCAGCTTGCGGCGCTTGCGGGCGGCGGCTCGTTCCTCACGAACCGGACCGACAACGACCGGCGCGCTCTCGTCCGGCACGAGCCTCCTGGCCTGGGGGTCGCGCGTGTAGCCGAAGGGGACCCGGGAGGCGAAGTGGATGCCCCGCTCGATCGTCGACGCGCCGGCCCGCCGGAACGAGTCCGCGTGGCGCAGGCGCTCGTGCTCCGCGACGACCAGGAGGATGTCCCGGGACATGCCCTCGGCGCCCCCTCGGACAGGAGCCTACCCCCAGCGGACTCGGTGCGCTCAAGCTCCTGCTTGGCGGCGATGATGCTGCGCGCGAACCGGCTCAGTTTCCATACCACCAGCGCCCCGGCCTCGCCCCTCTCGACCCGCTCGATCGCCCGGTTCCAGAGCGGCCGGGCCGAGTCCCCGCCCGAGCGGTCTCGCTCCTCCTAGACCTCCACCAGCTCCAGCCCTCGCGCTGGCAGACCCGCTCGATCGACCCCCTGTGGAGCTGCGGGCTCAGCAAGCTGTCGCCCCCGCGGCCCGATCCCCCCGATACCCGCACGTACCCGATCGCCTTGCCGCCCACCGTGACCTCCATTCTGTCCTGACCCGTCGGGCGGTAGTCGCCGAAGCGTCTGCACAAGGCTGAGCTGCGTGCAAAGCAGAAGGCCTGAGCTCACACAGCCGGTGACGGGGCGTCGCTCACCGATCGAAGCTGAGACGCGATCTCAGCACGCGACGGTGGTGTCGCTCCGGTGCGCGTACACGTGATCGCTGAAGCCGCGACGGCATAGGAGACTGCGCGAGCAAGAACCGGCTCGTCAGGCAGCCGCGTCGCATCCAGCCCGAACGCACCCTCGTCGATAAGCGCCGCGATGAGAGCGGCGCCGAAGCTATCGCCGGCACCGACGGTGTCGACGACGGCAACGGGAATCCCCGCGATGTCCACGATCGCGTCGCCCGACCCTGCGATTGCACCATGCTCGCCTCTGGTCACCGCCACGACTCGCGGCCCGAAACCGAGGATTAGCTTGAGCACCCTTTCTGCCGTTAACCTCGGATAGATCCAGGCGGCGTCGTCCTCGCTCAGCTTGACGAGGTCGGCGAGCTGGGAGAGCCGTTCAAAACGGCGACGGTACGTGTCGACGTCTCCGAACACGGCGGGCCTCACGTTGGGATCGAGGATGATCCGTCGCCGGCCGGCCTCACGATCGACCAGCGCCTCGTACGCGGCAGCCGGCGGGTCGACGGCAAGCGCAAGCGTCCCGACGTGGATCGCCCACGCGTCGTCGGGAAGGAGCGGCAGCTGCTCCGGCGTGAGGTCGACGAGCGATGTGCCGGAGAGGTCGAACCGGTACTCGTTCTTGCCGTCTCGCAGCCGTTGGACGAGTGCACGCGGCGTGGGAGCGTCGGACGAGCGCACGAGGGACGTGTCGACGCCGGCCTCGATCAGTCGCTCAGCGAGCATGTGCCCGTAGTCGTCGCGCGAGATCGCGCCGAGAAACCCGACCGGAACGTCAAGCCGCCCGAAGGCGATCGCCGTGTTGAACGGTCCACCGCCTGCGACCGCACGCCGCGATCCGCCGTCGCCGACGAGATCGACGAGGGCCTCCCCACCGATGACGATCACCGATCCGCGGCGCTCCCCGGACGGATCTCACCGGAACCACGTGCGATCAGCGTCACGGGAATGGTTTGGTGAACGGCCGGCGCCGTGTCACCGTCGAGCCGACGGAAGAGCTGGTCGGCGGCGGCCCGCCCAATTGCTTGCGGATTCTGAGCCACGACAGAGACCGCCGGGTTGAGCATGTCGGCCAGCGAGATGTCGTCGAAGCCGATGAGCGCGATCTCGTGTTCGCGACCTCTCTCATGAAGCGCGCGAACACCGCCGATCGTGAGCAGGTTCTGCCCAGTGAAGAACGCCGTCGGGGGCTCGCGCAACGCAAGCATCTCGTCAATCGCGCGAGCTGCAGCGTACGGGTCGCGCAGTTCGGTCCGGATCACGCTGTCGTCCGCGCGGACGCCGGCGACTTCGAGCGCTTGCGTGTAGCCGCGCAGACGCTGCTCGGCAGTCGAGATCGAGAGCAGGTCGCCGAGAAAGCCGATCCGCCGGTGGCCGTGCGCAAGCAGGTGCTCAGCGCCCTGGCTCGCGCCGCCCACGTTGTCGGAGAGGACGCTATCCGCGTCGAAGTGGCTCGCTGGGCGGTCGACGAAGACGAGCGCCGTCCCCGTCCGCCGCTCTTCGTAGAGGTACGTGTGATCGTGGCTCGCAGGCACCACGATGATCCCGTCGACGCGCCGTTCGCGGAACGAACCGATCAGCTCGCGCTCGCGATCGGGATCCTCGTCGCAGCTCCCGGCGAAGACGAGGACGCCGCGCTCGCGCGCGGCATCTTCGACGGCGCGATGAAGCTCCGACGAGAACGGGTTCGAGACGTCCTCGAGGACCAGCCCGATCGTCTGCGTCTTGCCGCCGAGACGGCGAAGCGTGGCGGCATTCGCGTCACGCCGGTAGTTGAGCTGCTCGATCGCCCGCTTGACCCTGGCCTCGAGCTCCGGACTGACGCCGGGCTCGGAGTTGACGACGCGCGACACCGTCTTCAGGGCGACGCCGGCCAGGGCCGCCACGTCGACCATGGTCGGACGGCGCTTCGTCTCGTGGAAATCTGACAACGAAGTTCAAACAGGCTCTCGGGGGGTCGAACGCGCGGGATTCTAACGAAAACCGAAGCTTGACATCGTTGTCTTGACAACGTTATCTTTGCCTCGTCTGTGAGTCGGTCAGCAACCGTTCACGCCACGAGGCCTCTCTCGCTCGTGGGCCGGAGCTACCGAGCCTTGCGCGCACGCAGGTTTGCCGGCTCCGTGGCAACGCATCGTCAGGCGCGGTCGACCATGCGACCGTCATCCGTTCAGGAGGAGGCAGCGACAATGCATGAAGCAAGGACCCGGAGTGTCCGGCGTCGCAGCACGCTCGCGGTTGCCCTAGCCATCGCGATAACTGTGATCGCGGCGACATTTGCCGGCGCGGCGTCGGGCAGGAGCACAGCCAAGACGATCAGCGTCGCCGTCGTCGCGAACGGGCAGATGCAGGACATCGCGAGGTTGACGCCGTCGCTCTTTACCAAGAAGAGCGGAATCAAAGTGAAGTACACGATCCTCGACGAGGGCAAGCTGCGGCAAATCACGACCCGTGACGTCGGCTCGGGCGGCAAGGCATTCGACGCCGTCATGATCGGCCCGTACGAGGCGCCGCAGTTCGGCACCGCGGGGCTGCTTAAGGACCTGACGTCGATGGCGAAGGGCGACAAGGCGTACAAGTACAACGACCTCATTCCGGCTGTGCGCAACGCGCTGTCGGCCAAGGGCCACATGTACGCGGCGCCGTTCTACGGCGAGTCGTCGTTCCTGATGTATCGCAAGGACATCCTTGCCAAAAACGGCGTCAAGATGCCGCTACATCCCACGTGGCAGCAGGTTGCGGCCGCTGCGCGAAAGATCAAGACCTCGTCGATGGCGGGCATCTGCCTGCGTGGCAAGACTGGCTGGGGTGACCTTGGCGCCGCGTTCACGACCGTTCTGAATACGTTCGGGGGCACGTGGTGGTCGGCAAAGCCGAACGGCCAGCCCGACAAGGCTCAGGTCGATCAGCCGGCTTTCAAGGACGCACTCGACTTCTATGCGAAGCTCGTGCAGGACGCCGGCGAGAAGGATGCCGCGAACTCGAGCTACAACGAGTGCCTCACGCAGTACCAGGCCGGCAAGGTGGCGATGTGGTACGACGCGACGGTCGCCGCCGGTTTCCTCGAGGCGAAGGACAGTCCCGTGAAGGGCAAGAACGGCTTCGCCTTCGCGCCCCACCTCAAAACGCCGTCGACCGGCTGGTTGTGGACGTGGGCGCTCGCGATCCCGAGAAGCTCGCCCGACCCGACCGACGCCTGGAAGTACATCTCGTGGGCGACTGGGCCGCAGTACCTCAAGGCGGCCGGGTCGCGCGTGAAGGGCGGCTGGGCCGCGATCCCGCCGGGCACGCGCTTTTCGACCTACCGCATCCCTCAGTACAAGAGAGCAGCCAAGGCATTTGCCGCGACCACGTTGGCAGCGATGAAGGCCGCACCGATCAACAACCCGGGCACGACGAAGCGACCCGGCCTGCCGGGCGTGCAGTACGTCGGCATCCCGCAGTTCCAGGACGTCGGCAACCGCTGCACGCAGCTGTTCTCAGCCGTGATCGCAGGTTCGATGAAAGACACGGCTGCTATCAGCCAATGCCAGCAAATCGCATCCCAGGCGATCAGGTGATCCTCCTCCCTTGACCGCCACTGCCGCCGACGCCACGCTCGCACGGGGGAAAGTTGGCGATCCATTCTCCTCCGCGTGGCGCCGGCGGCTCCCCCTACTGCCGGCACTGCTCTATGTCGTCGCGATCACGCAGCTGCCGTTTCTCGTCAGCATCTACTACAGCCTCACCAACCTCAAAGACAAGACGCAGTCGCTGATACCGGAGCCGACGAAGTTCGTCGGCGTGGAGAACTACCGGCGGATCTTCAGCGATCCGTTCTTCAGGCAGGCGATGTGGACGAGCGTGAAGATGACGGTGCTCTCGGTCGTGCTGTCGCTGATCATCGGGACGCTCTTCGCGATCCTCCTCGACCGCAGGTTCTTCGGGCAGGGCTTCATCCGCACGCTGCTGATCACCCCGTTCCTCCTGATGCCGGTCGTCGCGGCGTTGATCTGGAAGCAGCAGATGTTCTCGTCGCTCTTCGGCGTCCTCAACAAGGTGCTCAACTTCGTCGGCTTCAACTCGGTCGCCTTCATCTCCGACCACCCCCTCGGTTCGATCGTGACAGTGCTCGTCTGGCAGTGGACGCCGTTCATGATGTTGATCGTGCTCGCGGGGCTGCAAAGCCAGCCCAGCGACGTCCTCGAGGCAGCGAACGTCGACGGTGCGAACGGATTAGGAATCTTCCGCCAGCTCACCCTTCCCCATCTGCGCCCGTACCTCGAGCTCGGTGCGCTGCTGGGAGCGATCTTCATCGTGCAGGCGTTCGACGCGATCGACGTCATGACGGGTGGCGGCCCCGGCTCGACCAACATCCCCTACTACGTGTATCAGGAGTCGATCGGCGGCGGATTCCGTTATGGCTCCGCCTCCGCGTACGCAATCGTCGTCGTCATCTTCTCGATCATCATCGCGACGTTCGCGCTGCGGGTTCTTTCGAGCCTGTTCAAAGACGAGGAACGGGCGTGACCGACGAGGAACGCCGTGGAACGAGGCTGGGCATCGGCGAGCGCCGCGCAGTCGTCGCGGGCATCGGTGCGCTCGCGTGGCTCGTCGGGCTCCTCTGGATCTTCCCCGTCGCCTGGACGGTCTTCACCAGCTTCAAGACCGAAGAGGACGCCGCGGCGCAGACCCTGCATCAGGGCCTGTCGTTCGGCCGCTACAGCGACGTCAGCCACTCAACGACGGGGACGCTGTCGCTGCAGTCGGCATTCACGAACTCGCTCGTCGTCGTGGCCGTCTCGACCGTGATCGTGCTGCTGCTCGCACTGCCGGCGGCGTACGCGCTCGCGATCCGGCCGATCCACAAGTGGCGCGACGTGCTCTTCTTCTTCATCTCAACGAAATTCCTGCCGGTCGTCGCCTCGATCTTCCCGATCTACGTGTACGCGGAGAAGTGGAACCTGATCGGCACCCGGACGGTGCTGATCATCCTCTACATCGCCATCAACCTCCCGCTGGCCGTCTGGATGATCCGCTCGTTCTTCCGGGAGGTTCCACGCGAGCTAATCGAGGCCGCCGAGATCGACGGGACGAACCTGTTCAATCAGTTGCGCTCGGTGATTCTCCCGATCGCGGCGCCCGGCATCGCCGCAACCGCGCTCCTGTGCGTGATCTTCGCGTGGAACGAGTACTTCTACGCCCTGCAGCTGAACTTCGCGAGCGGATCGACAATGCCGCAATGGGTGACCTCGAACGTCTCGACTCGAGGCAACTTCCTGGCGAAGCTCTCCGCAGCGTCGACGATTGCCTGTCTGCCCGTCGTCCTCGCCGGCTGGGCGGCGCAGAAGCGCATGATCCGGGGGCTCTCGATGGGCGCACTCAAGTGAAAGAAGGCTGATCCGGCTTGGCTTCAGTCGATTACGTCGTGGCGACGCGCTTCTATCCGGGGACGCCGAATCCGGCGATCAACAAGCTCAACCTCTCCGTCGCCGACGGCGAGCTGCTCGTCCTCGTCGGCCCATCCGGCTCCGGGAAGTCGACGGCGCTTCGGATGCTCGCCGGTCTCGAGCCCCTCGACGACGGCCAGATTCTCATCGGCGGCGAAGACGTCTCGAACGTGCGGCCGCGGGAGCGGGACATCGCCATGGTCTTCCAAAACTACGCGCTCTATCCAAACCTCGACGTCGCCCAGAACATGGGCTTCGCGCTCAAGCAGCAGGGTGTGCCCAAACAGGAGCGGGTCCAGCGCGTGCGCGAGGTCGCGAAGCTCCTCGACCTCGAGCCCTACCTCGGCCGAAAGCCGCGGAACCTTTCCGGCGGACAGCGACAGCGGGTCGCCATGGGACGTGCGATCGTCCGGCAGCCGCAGGTCTATCTGATGGACGAGCCGCTCTCCAACCTCGACGCGAAGCTGCGCGTGCAGACGCGTGCGGAGCTGGTCGAACTGCAGAAGCGTCTCGCCGTCACCACCGTCTACGTCACCCACGACCAGGTCGAGGCGATGACCATGGGACATCGCGTGGCCGTGCTGCGCGACGGCGAACTGCAGCAGGTCGAGGCACCCTCGACGCTGTACCACGAGCCGGCGAACCTCTTTGTCGCCGGCTTCATCGGCTCTCCGGCGATGAACATTCTTCCAGTGTCGGTCGACCGCTCGATCAAGGTCGCGGGCGCCGAGATCGGCATCGGTGAGGCGGTCAGCGGCGAGCGGGCGACGATCGGCTTCCGGCCGGAGACCGTCACGATCGGCGACGAGGGGCCGATTCCCGCGCGCATCCGCCTGGTCGAGGATCTCGGATCCGAGGTGTTCGTCCACCTCGTCATCGACCACGAAGGCGAGGAGCGGCGGATCGTCGCCAAGGTCGACCCGCCGTTCGCGGGCCAGCCCGACGAGAACGTGCGCCTGACGCTTCGCGGCAAGGTGCATCTGTTCGACGCGACGGAGGCAAGGAGGACGACCGTCACGCTGTGACTGCGCGGATCGGCGCTCCGATACCACTCCGGGCGGCGAACCTGAACGCGATCGGCGCACTCGATCTTCCGACACCGCACTACGACCGCAACGCGCTCGTGCCACGCATTCTCCACGTCGGTGTCGGCGGGTTCCACCGAGCGCATATGGCGCTGTACACGGACGAAGCCGCCGCCGCCGAGGGCGGCGACTGGGGAATCCGCGGCGCCGGCCTCCTCGACGCCGATCGCAGAATGGCCGATGTCCTCCGGGCGCAGGACCACCTCTACACGCTGATCGAGCGTGACAGCAACGGCTCGAGGGCGCGGATCGTCGGCAGCATCGTCGACTACACACTGGCAGCCGGTGACGGCAGCGCGTTCGCAGAACGCGTCGCCGATCCCCAAGTGGCGATTCTTTCGCTGACGATCACCGAGGGCGGCTACTCCCTCGTGAACCGCAATCCGACCATCGAGGCGATCGTCGCCGGGCTCGAGGCCCGGCGGGCTCGCCCCGGCGCGCCGCTGACGATCCTGAGCTGCGACAACTTGCCCGGCAACGGTGACGCAGCCCGCGCGGCGATCATCGCCGTGGCTGAACGCAAGGGAGCGGAGCTGGTGCGCTACGTCGAGGCCTGCACGTTCCCGAACTCGATGGTCGATCGCATCACACCGCAAACCCAGGACGGTGACCGGAAGTGGCTGCGCGACGAGATCGGCGTCGACGACGCCTGGCCGGTCGTCTGTGAGCCGTTTCGACAGTGGGTGATCGAGGACTGCTTCGCGTCGGGCCGGCCTCGCTGGGACAACGCCGGTGTCCTCTTCACGGGCCGCGTGCACGACTGGGAGCTCTACAAGCTGCGGATGCTGAACGCGAGCCATTCGTGTCTCGCATATCTGATGGCGCTCGCCCACGTCGTGTACGTGGACGAGGCGGTGGCCCTTGCCCACGTCCGAAGCTATCTGGAGCGGTTCCTCACCGATGAGGTGATTCCGACGCTCGTCGCCATCCCGGGCCATCCGCCCGCTGAATACGCCGAGACGGTGCTGCGACGGTTTGCCAACACCGGTGTCCGGGACCAGATCGCTCGTCTCTGCAGCGACGGCACGTCGAAGCTCCGGAGCTTCTTGATCCCGACCGTCGAGGCGCAACTCGCGCGCGGTGGCCACGTGAAGTGCGCAGCTCTCGCCCTCGCCGCGTGGGCCCGATATCTCGCGACCGTGCCGCCGGCGCTGCGCGCGCCGGACTCACACGGTGAGCATGCTGCAGAACTCGCTCAGCGCTCGCTCGTCGAGCCCGCTGCATTCCTCGATCTCGAGGAGGTGTTCACGTCGTTCGTGCGTGGCAGCTCCCTGTTCCGTGACGAGTTCACGGCCGCAGCGGCCGAGCTCGCGAAGCTCGGACCCCATCGAGCGATCGATCGCGTGCCGGCCTAGCAGCGTGTCGCTCTGTGTCGGCCGAACGTCGCGTTCGTCTTCGGCGCGCCCTGCTCGACGAACCACTGCGCCAGGCGCTGCTAGCCCCAGCAGTCGCCGTCGGCTGCGGCGGCCGCTGCTAGCTCGGAACCGGTGCCGAAGGTGCGCCGGTAGGACTGGCGGTCACGGCTTGGCAGCTCGACTCCTCCGCGCAAGACTCCGCTCGTGCGCGGCGATCTCCCCACCGGGACTGTCACCTTCCTCTTCACCGATGTCGAAGGCTCGACCAAGCTTCTCGAGGAGATCGGAGACGACGCGTACGACGAAGCGCTCGCCGAGCACCGGCGGATCGTGCGTACGGCCTGCGCGGCGCAGGGAGGAGTCGAGGTCGACACGCAGGGAGACGCCTTCTTCTTCGCCTTCCCGAACGCTCCCGGAGCGCTCGCGGCGGCTTCTGAGGTGACTAGCGCGCTCGCCTCCGGGCCGATCCGCGTTCGGATTGGCCTGCACACAGGCAAGCCGCGTCTGAGCGACGAGGGGTACGTGGGCAAGGAGGTGCACTTCGCCGCCCGTCTTGCGGCGACCGGCCACGGTGGGCAGACCGTCCTCTCCAAGGCAACAGCCGAGCTCGTCGACGGCTCGCTCACCGAACTCGGGGAACACCGGCTCAAAGACATCGCCGAGTCCGTTCCCATCTACCAACTCGGAGACGCGCGCTTCCCTCCCCTCAAGACGATTTCGAACACCAACCTTCCCCGCCCTGCCTCCTCCTTCGTCGGCAGGCAACGGGAGCTGGAGGAAGTCCTCACCAGGGTCTCCCAGGGAGCGCGCCTGCTCACCCTCACGGGTCCCGGCGGCTCTGGGAAGACGCGGCTCGCGCTCGAAGCGGCGGCCACGCTCATCCCGGACTACAAAGCAGGGGTCTTCTGGGTTGGGCTCGCCTCCCTGCGCGATCCCGCTCTCGTCACCGAGACGATCGCGCAGACCCTGGGCGCCAAGGACGGGCTCGCCGAGCACATCGGCGAGCGGGAGATGCTCCTCCTCCTCGACAACCTGGAGCAGGTGACCGAGGCCGCTCCCGAGCTTTCGGCTCTGCTCGAGCGCTGCCCCAACCTCACCCTGCTCGCAACGAGCCGCGAGCTCCTGCGCGTCCAGGGGGAGGTCGAGTACGAGGTGCCTCCGCTCGCCTCGCCCGAGGCGGTCGCGCTCTTCTGCGAGCGCGCCCGGCTCGAACCTTCCGAGGAGATCGCCGAGCTCTGCGCTCGTCTCGACAACCTGCCGCTCGCGGTGGAGCTCGCCGCCGCCCGCACGAAAGCGCTCTCTCCGGCGCAGATCCTCGAGCGGCTCTCCCAGCGACTCGATCTGCTCAGGGGAAGCCGGGACGCCGATGCACGCCAGCAGACGCTGCGGGCGACGATCGCCTGGAGCTACGACCTCCTTTCCGAGGAAGAGCAGGGCCTCTTTCGATCTCTCGCCGTCTTCGCCGGCGGCTGCACGCTCGAAGCCGCCGAGGAGGTCGCGAACGCCGACCTCGACACGCTGCAGTCGCTCGTCGAGAAGAGCCTGCTCCGTTTCTCGGACGAGCGCTACTGGATGCTCGAGACGATCCGCGAGTACGCGGGCGAGCGGCTCGCCGGTAAAGGCGAGACAAGGGAGCTTGGACTGCGCCACGCGGAGTTCTTCCTGGCTCTCGCCGACGAGGCGAGGCCACACCTCGAGACTCACGAGCAGGCTGAATGGCTGGGACGGATCGAAGTCGAGCATGACAACGTGCGGGCCGCGCTGTCCTGCCTCGAATCGGCTGACGCCGAGCGCTTCATTCGTCTGGCGGTGGACGTGTGGCGGTTCTGGGAGATGCGCGCGCACTTTGCCGAAGGGCGCCAATGGCTTCGTCGCGCCCTCACCCTGAATCCAGAACCGTCCCCGCAGCGATGGGCCGCCCTCGAAGGCGCTGCGCTCCTCGTCTACTACCCAGAAGGACATCGGGGAGTGGGTCCGCTCGCCGAGGAGCTGCTCGAGGTCGCTCGGCAAATTGGCGACCGGGCGTCGATCGCTCAGTCGCTGCTGCTGCTCGGCCACCTCGAAGCCGCCGAGGGGAACACGGACGGCGCCGTCGACCTGTTTCAGCGAAGTCTCAAGTACCAAGAACGCGGCGACACGCTTCACGCCCTTGGGCATGTGAGGCTGCTCGAGGACGACTATGAGGGTGCACTCGAATGGTTGAGGCAGGCGGAGGCGCTGAATCGTGCGCAGGGTCACGAATGGGACGTCGCGCAGGACCTCATCGCACTTGCCTATGCGCTTCACGGGTTAGCGCGAGACGACGAGGCGACGGGTCTGTTGCGGCAGAGCTTGGAGCTCCTAGGGCCGCTCAGGGAAGTGAGACTGTTGGCGAACTGCTTCGATGCTCTCTCGGCGACCTTTGCTGCGGATCGGTCCGATATCGCCGCGTCTCTCGCCACC